>Ga0247757_10001640_pt1 | contig 13925 bp, 14 predicted proteins | sample UWRJL126311R4_FD_180929 | JGI IMG/M metagenome (GOLD analysis project Ga0247757, IMG submission 180929) | Plant litter microbial communities from Arlington Agricultural Research Station in Wisconsin, United States - UWRJ-L126-311R-4 | ecosystem: Environmental > Terrestrial > Plant litter >...
TATAAAAAAGCGCGCATCAATGAAAAACCATCGATGCCACTGTGATCATAAAAACGTTTGTCTTCCGTGGCTACCAATGCATCCACTGCATATTTGCTGATGTCTTTATAATCTACATTTATCCTGTCTTCGATATAATACTTACCCATCAGGGTACCATCCTGTGCATATACCTGGCTGGCCAATGAGGCGGTAGGATTCTCGATATCCTCCAGGTCGGGCATAGAGCCCAACCATCCCCAGTTGATCATCAGCATCAGCAACAGGAAAAAAACAACGCCACCCAAAACAATACGCCAGAATATTTTTACCGCTTTCGACATAGCAATAGAATATGATAAAATGTTAGATAGGTAAAACTACAGTAAGCCTTTTTATTTATCCGTTAAAATTTACCCGGTAGTGCCTGTTGCAGCAGGGCTTTATACCCTGCAATATCCTTGTTCTCCACAAGCATGTTCATATTGGCATCACTGATGATCATGAAACTGTATTTATCAGCGGCCAGCCAGGGTATGATACGCGTTCCAGCCAATGGACGGGTCTTGTCCAGGTAACTCACTGCGTCACCGGCATTGGCAAATGGCCCCATCAACAGGAACTGGTACCGGTCATCGATCTTGCGATTGAAAATATTGATCTGGGCATCTGAATAACGTTCCTGGTTATAACGGTTAAATGCATTACGCGCCTCTGTAGCGAAGATCTGGTCTACTTTGTCGAGGATCACCACCGCGTACTGGCCTTCGGCAGGGGCAAATGAGAATCCTTTGTTTGTAAGCGGCTTTGTCTCCGGTGCAGTCAGTGCCACTTGTTTGGGTGCCTGTTTGGGTACAGCCATCGTCAGCGAATCAGTTTTCTGCTTAGGCGTTGCCGCATTAACGGTATTGGTATTGCTGATATTGGTCAGGTTCTTCGGAGCGGTTACGTTCAGCTGTTGCGGAACAAAACGCAGGCTGTCGGGCTTTTTGTTCTGTTGCAACAGCGCCGTTGCGTTGTTCAGGTCAACACCCCGGCTCAATTCATCCGCAGGGCGGTTTACATCGAGGTTGGTCAGGTAAGCTTCTATCTCTTTCCTGCGTTTCAGCACATCGATCATCGTAGCTGCTTTCTCTGCAAGGGGAGATGATTTGAAATTGCTGGAAAGTTCCTGTAAACGGTTAATGGCTGTACTGTCTTCTTTCTGTTTGATATAATAGATCGATTCGATATACAGCAATTGCGGTGTCCAGTAAGTTTTTCCAAACTGTTTATCAGCAGCGAGCTTGGCTTCCTGTGCCTGCGCAAATTTGCCTTCGATAAACATCCGGTAGATGGATTCATAGGCCTGCTCCGCAGCACCGGCCTGTTTCGCGGTTTTATTGCTGTTATTGAGTTGTGTTACCAGTGGGTTGCCGGGATAACCTTTTTTCAGATCATTGGACGCCTGTTCGGCTCTTTCAGGTTGGTTTGTTTTGCGGTAGAGATAAGCCAGGTTGTATAATGCATCAGCCACTTCTGCACTTTCAGGGTAGCGTTTGATCAACTCTTCGTACGTTTCAATAGCAGTAGGATAATCCTCCAGTTTGTTCTGGAAAGTAGCAGCATTAGTCATCAATGCTTTGATGATCGCCTGGTGAGAATTCGCGATCTGCTCTGCTGTTTGCGGGATATTTTTCATCAGACCGTCCAATGTAAGATCAAGGTCTTTTGGTGCGGCTGTTCGGGTATCAGCTGTAGGTGTAACGGTCAATAAGGTGCGGTCTACGGCGTTTTGCCTGCGCCAGTTATCGATATTGGGTCTGTTACCCCATTTGGCTTTAAACTCCGCCATTCCGCGCGTACGCATAGACGCATTCTGGAAATAGAATTCCGTTACCGGGTTACCAAATGGATTGATCGTATTGTCGGAACCCAGCACATTCGAAGCAACCTGCTGATCTGGAAGATCTTTCAATCCTTTTTCCCTGCGCAATTGTTTTAAAACTTTATTAGCGGCGTCTGTTCTTTGTTCAACCGACATCTCAGCCAATCTTTGCAAACTGTCTTCCCTGGTAACGATCGTTTGATTTTCACTGATCACCTGTAAAGCCGGTTTCCGTTCCGTTACGCGTTGCTGATCTGCCGGTTGCAATAATGCGGGTTGTATACTATCGTAATAATGAAAGGATGGAGAATACAATTTGCGGTTATAATTCATATCGCCCAGCAACAATAAACTCAGCTGTTTCTGTAGTGCATTGTCTGTATTGTAGTGAAGGCTTTGAAGCAGCAGTTTTTCAGCTGCCGCATAATGAAAGCGTCGCAGTTCCAGTTTGGCTGCGGCATAGTAGATGATATCGCGTTGCGGCTCGTATTTATCACGTTTGGCCATGCGCAGCAATTCATCCAGGTGTCGTTGCAAGGCATTCTCCTGGTTGCTTACAGACAAACTTACTTCACTCAACCGGGCATATACTTCCATCAGGGGATCCGTTGTATGTTCGATGGCCCTTTCATACAAAGCAATCGCCTGCTGATCGTTGCCGGAAAGTGCGAACATCTGCGCAGCGAGATATTCCCAGCGTGCGCGTTCCTGTTTGGTTTCGGCATTGTCGAGCGCTTTCAGCAGGTGCGTAGCAGAAGAATCATAATCGCCGCGTTTGTACAACAGGTAGGCAGTGATCTCTTCCAGGTCGGTTCGCAAACGTTCGGGAAAATTGGGGTCTACACGAATGATCTCCAGTAAACCGGATGCTTCTGATAATTCTCCCTGTTCGATATAGGTACGTGCCTGCCACAGAAAACTTTCATTTCTGCTGGGCGGAAAACTCATGACTTTTTTCCATAGACTTTTACTTTCACGTGTAGAGATCGTAAACACGCCATTGGTATTGCTGGCATTGCTTCCGATGGGCAGGTCATATCCATCATCTTTGGGTGCGAAAGCATAGTTGATATATTGGAATACAGTGGTAGCCGAATCAAAATCTTTGCGGTACAGGTAGGCTTTACCCATCAGCAAATACAGTTTGTCTACCCAATCGCTCCGCAGGTCATGTAAGAGGATGCCTGCAGTTGCTTTATAAAGCACCGTATCCATCCGGTCTTTAGAACCGGCATTGAGGTCGTAATTGTAAAAAGAAAGCAATTGGGTATAATCATCCTGGTGGGCCTGTTTGGCCTCATCGATCACTTCATTGAGTATGCGGTTGGCATTAAAGTAATAATTGAAGCGGCTGACCGTATTGTTGTACAGCCTTTTTGGATAGGAAAACTTGGTATCGGCGGATTTTTCCGAAGGCAGGGGGCGGTTCTCGTATTGCTTGGGTTTCTTGATCTCAAAGGAAAGACCCGCCTGTGCCTGCACCGTAAAAGCAACCAGCATCAGTAAAAAGGCAACGATGCAGGCCAGGAATCCGCTCCTGTATGGTCTGGATAATAACAAGTACATAAAAAGTAACTAAAAATACAGTTATTTCTCCATTGGGGAGGGGTAAAAGCAGATTGAGTAGTACCTTTGGCCTGATTTAACAAAATGGCAAACATAGAGTTCAATAATACGCTTAGAAGGCTGCGGAACAGCTACCGCCTGGTGGTCATGAACGATGATACTTATGAGGAAGTAGTAACCTTCCGTTTGTCGCGCCTCAGTGTGTATATCGGGTTAAGTACGGTATTTGTGCTGCTGGTGGGACTGACCATTGCCCTGATCGCATTTTCACCACTCAAATACTATATCCCCGGTTATGGTACCCGTGAAAGCCGCAGCGCTTTACAGGTCCTGAAGATCCGCACCGATTCGCTGGAACAGGCTATCAAGTACAAGGAACAGTATTTTGAAGGGCTGAAAAAAGTATTAACGGGCAATACGCCTTCGCAACTGGATACGGTGCCGCTGGTAGCGCCCAAGACAGAAGCATCCAATGACTGATCCCGCACCAAAAGATCCCAAACCCAACAGGCTGCTCATGCAGTATGCCGGGCTTGCCACGCAACTGGCCGCCGGGTTATTACTAACAGTTTGGCTTGGCCATCTGCTGGATAATTGGCTGCAATGGCGGGTACCCGTGTTCATCTGGTTATTACCTTTACTCCTGCTGATCGGTATGATGATTAAAGCGGTCAGGGATACTTCAAATAAATAAGATGTCGAAAGAATTCAAATCGTTGGTACGTCCATTGATCGTATTGTTTGTATTGACTACCGGGCTGTTCATTGTTTTCGGCAGCCGGATGGAAGCAAAGAAAATAGACCAGAATGTAGTGCTTGCCGCTAACCTGATCCTGTTTATTGTAACGCTTGTGAATTTGTATTTCCAGTCAAAAAATCTGCAGAACCCCAATTCCGCTGCGGTGATACGTGGTGTAATGGCGGGTACTTTTATCAAACTCCTGGTATTGGCTGCTGCGGTGATCATTTACCTGGTGGCCGCAGGTGAGGGCCGAAGTATCAATGCAGTATTTGTGGGGATGGCGTTATACGTGATCTATACCTGGCTCGAAGTAAAAATATCCTTAAAACTGAAACGCCCCTGATGCCCGTTTCAGAACACCCGATGGCTGCGTTGGCAAAATTCTTACCCGAGGGAAGTTTTGCGCATGTGATCGATTATCTCAACCACTACAAAGTACATCTTACCATTACCAAAGAGCGCCGTTCTGTATTGGGCGATTATCGCCATGCAGGCCGCGGAGGCAATCACCGGATCAGCATTAACGGTAACCTCAACAAATATGAATTCCTTATCACGCTGTTACATGAACTGGCACACCTGTTGGTATTTGAACAATACCGTAACAAGGCGGAGGCGCATGGTATAGAATGGAAAAACTGCTATAGCCGGTTGCTGGTCGACTTCGTACAGCACCAGGTGTTTCCGCCTGATATCACCCAGGCATTGCGCCGCTCCATCATCAATCCCTCCGCTACCGCCAATGGAGAAACTGACCTGTTGCTCATATTACGTAAATACGATGCGCACAAAAAAGAAGGCTGGATTCCGGTAAACGATGTACCTGAAGGCGCACTATTCCAGATGGAAAACGGGAAACTGTTTCAAAAAGGCCCCAAGCGAAGAAAAAGGTTCGAGTGTGTTGAGGTGAAAACAGGGTTGCGTTATACAGTAAGTCCTATTACAGAGGTGAAACTGGCGGAATAAGTCAAAATGCAAAATCAAAAAAAGACTTTCTATGTGACTATTGTCCTCCTATGTACCTCTGTGTTGAAAAAACTTAACACATAGGTACATAGGAGGACAATAGCACGCATAGCAAACAAAAAAGTCAAAACAAGTTGCCTCGTTTTGACTTTTTAATTTTGACTTTTGAATTATTTTAAGCTACTGCTTTCTTCACCAGGTCAGCCGCTTCGCTCAGCAGGATAGCAGACTGTACTTTCAAACCGCTGTCATCGATCAGTTTTTTCGCTTCTACGGCATTGGTGCCTTGCAAGCGTACGATGATCGGGATATTGATGTTGCCGAGTTTATTGAAAGCCTCGATCACACCGGCAGCCACACGGTCGCAACGAACGATACCGCCAAAGATATTGATGAGGATCGCTTTTACATTCGGGTCTTTCAGGATGATGCGGAAACCGGCTTCTACGGTTTGTGCATTGGCAGAACCACCTACATCCAGGAAGTTGGCAGGCTCACCGCCGCTCAGCTTGATCATGTCCATGGTAGCCATCGCCAGACCGGCGCCGTTCACCATACAGCCAACGTTGCCATCCAGTTTTACAAAGTTCAGGTTGTATTGTCCTGCCTCTACTTCTGTAGGATCTTCTTCTGTTACATCACGCAACGCAGCGATATCGGCGTGACGGATCAGCGCATTATCATCTACGTTCATTTTACAATCAACCGCAATGATCTTGTCATCGCTGGTTTTGAACAGCGGGTTGATCTCAAGCATACCGCAATCCAGCCCCACATAAGCATTGTAGAGATTGGTGACGAATTTCACGCAGTTTTTGAATGATTCACCGCTCAGTCCGAGGTTGAACGCGATCTTGCGCGCCTGGAACCCCTGCAGCCCACCACCTGGGTGAACCCATTCTTTGAAGATTTTATCAGGCGTATTGTGTGCTACTTCTTCGATATCCATACCGCCTTCGGTGCTGTACATCACCACGTTCATGCCTTTGGCGCGGTCGAGTAATATGGAGAGATAGAATTCTTTTACGGGATTAGGGCCGGGATAATACACATCCTGCGCCAGCAGGATCTTGTTTACTTTTTTACCGGCAGCACCGGTCTGGATGGTTACCAGGGTTCCGCCAAGGATGTTTTTGGCGATAGTGGTCACATCTTCCAGGCTTTTTGCTACCGCTACACCGCGCTGTTCGGTGCCTTCGATCTTGCCTTTACCACGACCACCGGCATGGATCTGCGCCTTGATCACGGCAAAGTTGTTGCCCGTCTGGGTCTTCAACTGACGGTAAGCCTCTTCGGCGGCCATCACAGTGTCAACAGCAATGCCTTCCTGAACAGGGACATTGTATTTCTTCAGCAATTCCTTTGCCTGGTATTCGTGCAGGTTCATTTGGCTTAATATTTGCGCGAAGATAAGCCAAACCGGAATTCGGAAATTTCGCTTTTCGAAATTATTGTTGTAACGCTAAACCCGCTAGATTTGCCGAAGCACCGTATATTTAAACTGAAATCAAATAAACCTTTATGAAGAAAGTATTGTTCGCTGCCGCTATGCTTGTTGCATCTGCCGGTATTTTTTCGTTCACCCCGGGAAAGAAATTTGCCGATACCTATAATGTAGACCTGACTAAGAGCAAGGTAGACTGGTCAGGATCTGCCGATAACCGTTTCCACCCAGGTACCCTGATGCTGAAAAGCGGTTCGGTAACGGTGGATAACAACAAGATCACAGGAGCAAGTTTTGTATTCGACCTGAATACAATTACTGTAACTGATGCTGCCGGCGAAAGGCTGCAAACCCACCTGAAATCTGCCGATTTCTTTGATGTGGCTAAGTTTGGCGAAGCAACTTTCACTTCTACCAGCGTAACCTACACGTCTGAAACCCAAGCTGATGTAGCTGGTAATATCGTGATCAAAGGGGTGTCTGTTCCGGTAAAATTCCCTGTAAAAGTTCGCGGTCTGAAAGACGGCAAACTGTTCGCAGAAGCATATTTCACCCTGGATTCAGCTCCTTTCAGCAAAAGGCCACTCGGTGTAGAGATCGCAGCGCATTTGTTTGCTAATAAATAAGATCTGATCTTATATCGATATAAAGAGGTTGGCCTGAGGCCAGCCTCTTTTTGTGATAAGATTAGTGGCCGATATTCAATGCTCAATGTTCAATGCTCAATATTCAATGCTCAATGTTCAATGTGAATGTTGATTTAGCATTGGGTCTGCGGCCAGTAACCAATAAACTGATAAACCAATAAACCAACCTACCTTCCCAAAAAAACAACCCATGCCTAAAATAGACATCGCCTCCATCGACCCCAAACAGCTTGCTCCCGGATTAATGGCCCGGTTTGTTCACTCGGAACATATGACGCTTTCATTTGTAGAAGTAACCGCAGGTTCCATGCTCGCCGAGCATTCGCATCCGCATGAACAGGTAGCTACTGTAATTGAAGGAGAGTTTGAATTAACGGTTGCCGGCGAACCGATCATATTTGGTCCGGGCAGTGTGGTCGTCATTCCCTCAAATGTTCGCCATTCTGGAAGAGCGATTACGGATTGTAAGTTGCTGGATGTGTTTAATCCAGTGCGGGAAGACTATAGAGCGCTTTGAATATCGAACAAAGAACAAGGAATGTCGAATAGAATTGGGAATTAGGAATTAGGAATGGGGAATGGGGAATTGGTACGCCGGTCAGGATAAACCGATTCCAAAATCGTAATTCCTAATTCCTAATTCCAATTCCCAATTCCCAATTCCATTCGATATTCGACATTCCTTGTTCCTTGTTCGATATTCCCTTCGATATTCCCTATTTCGCCCGGAGTTTTTTGATTTCAGCGGTTAACTGGGGTACAACTTCAAACGCGTCTCCGACAATCCCATAATCAGCCGCTTTAAAGAATGGCGCTTCGGGGTCTTTGTTGATGACTACAATTACCTTACTTCTGTTTACGCCGGCCAGGTGTTGAATAGCGCCGGAGATACCGATGGCGATGTATAAATTCGGTGCGATCTGGATACCTGTTTGTCCTACATGCTCGTGATGCGGACGCCAGTGTGCATCGGCTACAGGGCGGCTGCAGGCAGTTGCTGCATGCAGTTCTTTGGCCAGGTCGAGCAGGATGCCCCAGTTCTCTGGTCCTTTTAAACCACGGCCACCACTTACCACCACATCAGCTTCTGTTAATGGAACTTCACCACTAACTTTATCAACCGAAGTGATCTTTACTTTGGCAGGTGTAGGTGTTAACGACAGCTGCGCTACTTCTGCAGTGCCTTCACCGGCAATTACCTGGTAGCTGTTAGGATTAAGTGATATAACCTTCACAGGACTGTTGATACTTACATTGGCAAAAGCCTTACCCGAGAAAACAGTTTTGCGTACCACGAAACCATTGGAAGTATCAGGCAGCGCACAGGCGCCGGTAACGATACCCGCTTTGAGGCGAACAGCAACACGTGGCGCCACGGCCTTGCCGGTTTGGTTATGAGAAACAACCAGCACATCAGCACCGGTAGCAGTTACTGCTTCGGCGATCAGTTTGGCATAAACCTGTGCATCCAACTGGTTCAGCGATGCATCGGCTACCTGGTGTACTTTTTTCACACCATATTTGCCGAGGGCAGCAAGATCATCATTAACAGTGCCGAGCAATAATGCTTCCGCACTGGTACCCAACTGGCTCGCCAATTTAGCGCCATAACTCAACACTTCAAAAGCGGATTTCTTGATATGCCCTTCGGTTTGATCGATGAAAACGAGTATCATGGTAATATGATGATTTGATAATTTGATAATGTGATAATGGAGAAATAAGAGCTGGTTTATATACTCCAGACTCCTAACTCCAGACTTACTTCTATATCGCTTTTGCTTCTTCGTGTAACAAACGCACCAGCTCTGCCACGTTATCAGGACTCACGAGTTTCACGCCTGCTTTTGCCGGTGGCAGTTCGTAGCTTACTACTGTTGTTAGGGCGTCGACTGCTGCTGCAGGAACTGTTTTCAACGGTTTGGTACGTGCCGCCATGATGCCGCGCATGTTCGGAATGCGTTGTTCAGCTACACCTTTCTGACAGCTAACCACCAGCGGCAATGAAACTTCCGCTGTTTCTTCACCGCCTTCTATCTCACGGGTAACCGTTGCGGTTATGCCGTTGAGTTCAAATTTGGTGGCAAGAGAGATGTAAGGTGCATCCAGCATTTCTGCCAGCATACCGCCGATGGCAGAACCATTGTAATCGATGGTTTCTTTACCTGTCAGCACCAGGTCATATCCGCCCTGTTTGGCTATCTCGGCGATCTGTGCGGCGATATAATAGCTGTCGTTATTATCTGTATCTACGCGTATCGCTTCATCACCACCCAGTGCCAAAGCTTTGCGGATGATGGGATCGCAATCAGCGCCGCCAACCGTTACCAGGTGCAGTACGATGGAAGGATCTTTTTCTTTCAGTTCAATAGCGCGGACCAGTGAATACCATTCGTCATACGGATTGATGATCCACTGTACGCCAGACTCATCAAATTTGGTATTGCCATTGGTAAAGGCAATTTTCGAAGTAGTGTCGGGTGTCTTACTTACACAAACTAATATTTTCATAAAAGCATCATTAAATTGGTTGCATAAACAACCATTCGCAAATATAGGAACTGGGCTGCAAAGGTGAGGATAATTTTTAGTAGAAAAAATTCAAAGCAAGGTGGGAAAGTCTGGTGTATTTTATTGCGCCTAACTCCAGACTCCTAACTCCAGATTCCAGACTCCAGACTTCGAAAAACCCTACCTTCGAAAAATGGATCGAATAGCACGCATACAGGAATTCCTCCAGACTAATCCAAAGGATAATTTCCTCCGTCATGCATTGGCATTGGAATACCTGAAAACAGGAGAGGATGCGAAAGCCCGAGAACTGTTTGAAGCCATATTAACCGACTCACCGGATTATGTAGGATCTTATTACCACCTCGCCAAACTGCTCGAAAAACTGGAAGAGCGGGAGCTGGCGGTAAATTGGTATGAGAAAGGAATGGCCGCTGCAAAAAACGCAGGAGACCAGCACGCTTATAACGAGCTGCAGGCCGCGTATGAGGATTTGGTTTATTAGTTTATTGGTTTATCCGTTTATTTGTTTAGTGGTAGTTAGTATTGATTGATCATTGTTTCTCCAACCAATTATCCAATTACTAATTACAACTATTAATTACTAATTATAAATTATCAATTACCCATCTCCATGTCCACTACCACTTCAGGATACAATCTATCCAGGTATAAAACCCCCACGGGAACAGACCTCACCTGTAAAGGCTGGATACAGGAAGCTGCTTTGCGGATGTTATTGAACAACCTTGATCCTGCTGTTGCGGAAAGACCGGAAGAGCTGATTGTTTATGGAGGGAGAGGAAAGGCTGCACGTAATTTTGAAAGCCTTGATCTGATCATCAAAGCACTACGCGATCTCGAAGAAGATGAAACATTGTTGATCCAAAGCGGCAAACCCGTAGCGATTGTTCCTACACACAAAGATGCACCACGTGTGCTGCTGTCAAATTCGCAACTGGTGCCCAACTGGGCCAATTGGCAGCATTTTACCGAGCTGGAAAAAAAAGGATTGATGATGTACGGGCAGATGACTGCCGGTAGTTGGATATACATCGGTTCCCAGGGAATTGTACAGGGTACTTATGAAACATTTGCAGCGCTCGCTGATAAAGAATTCGGTGGATCATTAAAAGGAACACTTACCATCAGCGCCGGCTTAGGCGGTATGGGTGGTGCACAGCCATTAGCCGTTACCATGAATGATGGCGTTTGCCTGATTGCAGAAATGGAAGAATGGCGTATCGATAAAAGAATAGAAACGAAATACCTCGACCTTAAATTCACTGATATCGATGCGGCAATTGACCGATCCGTAGAAGCAAAAACAAAAGGGGAAGTATTGAGTATTGGTGTGCTGTGCAATGCCGTGCATTTGCTGCAGCGGTTGCTGGAAAGAAATATTGTTGTTGATGTTCTGACGGATCAGACATCTGCCCATGATCCGCTGATCGGTTATATACCACATACTTTATCGAACGAAGAAGCCAATGCGCTGCGTGAACAGGATCCGGACAAATACATTGCCTTGAGTTATGACAGCATGAAACTGCATGTGGAACTGATGCTTGCATTGCAGAAAAAAGGTGCGGTTACATTTGATTACGGCAATAATCTGCGGGCAAGGGCAAAAGAACATGGTCTGCAAAATGCTTTTGATTTCCCTGGGTTTGTTCCTGCATATATCCGTCCATTGTTTTGTGAAGGAAAAGGTCCTTTCCGTTGGGCTGCTTTGAGCGGTGATCCTGCCGATATTGCTGTAACGGATGAACTGATCATGCAACTCTTCCCCGAAAACAAAAGCATGCTGCGATGGATGAAAATGGCCAAAGAAAAAATCGCATTCCAGGGGTTGCCCGCCCGTATCTGCTGGCTTGGCCAGGGTGAGCGGGAAAAAGCGGGGCTGGCTTTCAACGAACTGGTAAGAACAGGAAAGGTAAAAGCACCGATCGTGATCGGTCGCGACCATCTCGATACAGGATCGGTAGCTTCTCCCAACCGCGAAACAGAAGCCATGCTGGATGGTTCGGATGCGGTTGCTGATTGGCCGGTATTGAATGCATTGATGAATACCGCCGGCGGCGCCAGTTGGGTAAGCCTGCATCACGGCGGTGGAGTAGGTATGGGCTACAGCATCCATGCCGGTATGGTGATCGTGGCTGATGGTACGGAAGATGCAGCCAAACGCCTCGCACGCGTACTGCGCAATGATCCGGGCCTGGGTGTGATACGCCATGCTGATGCCGGATATGACCTGGCACTGGATACCCTGCGAAAAAACAGGTTATCGATCAAAGAAAGGCTGGACAGTTCATCCTGAGGAGTGCAACGTTTCCTGAAATACCCGTGTCATCCTGAAAACAGGCAAATGAGAAAGCTATTTTCTTTCATCATAATCGTGTCCCTTCTCTCCTGTAACAAGGATGTAGATAACAGTTCCGGAACCCGTATTTACCGGATCTGGCAGAATAATATCCTCGCCACGGAATTCAATTATGATGCGGAAGGCCGGATTGTGCGGGTAAACATGGGGCGGGACGCACATCCATTCTCAGAAACCGTTTTTCTGTATGATAATAACGGCCGGCTGATCAGGCAGAACAACGCCGTTAACGTCAGTTCCTCCAGTACAGCAGTCAGGATGGACAGTTCTTTTTTCGAATTCAGTTATGATGCCAATGGCAGAATCGCCGAAGCCCGAACTTACCGCCTGGCAAAGGGTACGGTGATCTATGCAAGCAGAACGGTTCCTGACTATGATAACCAGGGGAGGGTCATCGCCAAAACCATCTATGACACCGCCGGAAAAGCAGCAACCAAAACAACCTTCCAGTACAACAGCGATGACAACATTATTGTTCAGGATATTTACAGCTTTAATAACGGCGCCCCGGTATTGAATCTGCACAGTACCTATGAATATGACCGCTACAACAATCCCTACAAGGGCAAATGGGTAGAGCCCTTTGGGATCAGCAGGAATAATATCACCAAAGGATCAGAAACCGGTTATTCCAGCGGTCCAAGCAGCTTTACTATCGAATACAAAAAATATAATAAGAATGGATATCCCCTCTTAACGAATGAAAATGGGACAGAGTGCGTGTACGAGTATAAGTGAGTTATTTTAAATGATAAATGTTGCATGTTAAATGAAGTCTTAATCATTCAACATACAACATTTACAATTTGACATACAAAATAAAGCTATCAGCTTCCTCTTGAACCACCGGTTTTAACGGGTTTCTTGCCGGCTCCTCCGGCGGCCTTGGTGCTGCCCGGCTTTGCGATGAATTTGGAGTTGCCTCCCATCATATTGCCCTTATTGCCTTTTCCGGCTTTGCCGTTGTTCTTATTGTTTACGGGTAATGACATAGTGACTCGTTTTAATAGTGTTAAGGTAAGAATTTTCCTACAATCTCCGTGCAACTCTGCGCCTCTGTGCCTCTGTGTTAAAGCTTTCGCTTCGGTCAATTAACCACAGAGGCACAGAGAGCACAGAGTTGCACAGAGGTTATTCGAGACGCTTCATGAGTTCATCGTCTATTTTCCGGAAGAGATGATAGGGTTTGTATACCCGCCATTCCGGCAACGACATCAGCTCGATATAGTAATGCAGTTTTTTCTTTTTGAAATCCTGCTGGGTTGATTCGGGCATATTGAGGGCAACGATCCAGCCATTTTCCTCACTCACTTCATCATACCACTCCTGGTAATACTCTTTATCGCTGCTATGAAAATTCAGTACATTTTCTGCTATAAGAATGTATTTGTAGATGCCCTGGTTATACAGGATATCCATCACTTCCCTTTTCAGTTCCATGATATCATTCTCGATCGCATCATTCCATTCACCCAACATTTCGATGATGGCGAAATGGAGTTCATAGTCTACATAAATGATCTTAATATACAATGTGCGGCTGCCAAAATCATCCCACTGTGGATGTATATAATAGTTATAAACCGTCTGGGAAAATTCAAACTCACTGTACTTCCTTCCAAAGAACGGCGACTTGGGATCCTCCTCGGCTATATAAATGTGCCGCCAGTTGTAGAAGGGTTCAATATCATGCATGGAAGATCAGTTTGTTGTTTGTGGTCTGTTGTCTGTGGTTGTTTATTGTTAATAGTGGTTTGTTAAGGCCTGGAAATTTGAACAAAGTTCTTGTTTTAGTCCCGAACAGTCAACAGCTAACCATT
>Ga0247757_10001641_pt1 | contig 13917 bp, 11 predicted proteins | sample UWRJL126311R4_FD_180929 | JGI IMG/M metagenome (GOLD analysis project Ga0247757, IMG submission 180929) | Plant litter microbial communities from Arlington Agricultural Research Station in Wisconsin, United States - UWRJ-L126-311R-4 | ecosystem: Environmental > Terrestrial > Plant litter >...
TCCCAGATCACCACGTCGCCGCGCCGCCCGGGGCGAAGCGAGCCGAACTCGCCCCCCATCCCCATCGCTTCGGCGGGCTTCGAGCTGATCGTCGCGAAGGCCGCGCCCCAATCGAGGCCCGCGGCCCCGGGGATGCGGCTGAGCGCGACGAGATTGCCGGCATATTGCTTCACCAGCCGCGCCTGATGCGCGTCATTATCGTTGAGCATTCCGATGCCGACCACCACGCCGGCCATTTTCATCCGGCCGATATTGGATTGCGTCGCGGCAAGCTGTTCGAACGATGCGGGCAGATCGGCGAGCGCAGTCGCGATCACCGGCACATGCGCCGCCGCGATCTCCTTCGCGACCATCCAGCCCTCGGTCGCGCCGACCAGCACGATGTTGAGCGACGGGAATTCGCGCTTGAGATCGAGGATGACGAGGATGTCGGTCGCGCTCTCGACATGAACGAGCAAAGGCACCTTGCCGGTGATAACCGGGACCAAGGCCTCGGCATCCATCCGAGTGAGGAAGGCATCCTTGCCGCGATCGTTATAGCTCGCCGGATTGCGGGCATATTCGCGCGCCTCGAACAGCGCATTGCGCAGCACCGCGAGCGCCGCCGGGCGGCTGCCCCCGGCATTGCCGGCGCCCGCTTCGCCATATTCCATATATTGAAAGGCGCGCGCGTGGCTGATCGGATTGGGATCGGCGCCGAGATCGATGATTGCCCCTTGCCCCGCGAAGATCGACCCGGCGGTATCGGGAGCGACCAGCGCGCGCGTCACGCCTTCGGCGCGGTTGAGCGCGATCGCGCTGTCGCGCCAATTCACCGCGGGGGCGACATCGATGGCGGAGTGGAAGGGCGAGCCCGAAGCGGAAGTATCGTTGGTGCCGTCGACTGCATCGACTTCGACCAGCCCGAGCCGCGAAAAGCCCGCGAAGATGCCCGGCGAAACCCAGGCGCCCTTGGCATCGACCACGGGCACCCCGGCAGGCACCGCGACTCCCGCCCCTGCCGCGACGACACGGCCGTCGCGGATGACGACCGTGCCGCCATCGATCGGACCGGAGCCGTCGCCGATGACGAGCTTTGCGTTGATGATGACGACATTCTGCGCGGCGGCGGGGCTGGCGAAAGCGAGCGCGGCGGCGGCGGTGAGGAGGAGGCGCTTCATTTCACGTCTCCCTCGCCCGGCTGGCCCAGCTCGAAATCGGAGACCGGCCTCAGCTTCGGATTGTTCATGTCATAGAGCAACGCGCCGTCGATCCAGACCATCTGGGGCCGCGTGTAGACACTGAACGGATTGCCGTTCCACAGTACCAGATCGGCCATCTTGCCGGGCTTGATGCTGCCGGTGCGATCCGAAATGCCCAGCGCCTTGGCGGGGTTGATCGCCACCCATTTCCACGCCGTCTCCTCGCTGATCGGATAACCCGCGCGGATGCCCGAGAGGCGCGCCTTGGCGATCTCCTGATTGAGCCGCTGGATGCCGTTCTCGTCATCCGAATGGATCATCGCGCAGACGCCCTCCTTTTCGAGGATGGCGAGGTTCTCGCCGATCGCGTCATAGGCCTCCATCTTGAAGCCCCACCAATCGGCCCAGACTGCAGCGCAGGTGTTGTTGGCCTTGAGCAGGTCGGTGATCTTGTACGCTTCCACGGCATGGTGGAACGCCGCGACATGGTAGCCAAACTCCTTGGCCATATCCATGACGACCGCCATTTCGTCGGCGCGGTAGCAATGGTTCTGGACGAGGATTTCGCCGTCGAGGACGCCGCGCAGCGTATCCATCTGAAGATCGCGAGCCGGGATTTCTCCGCCCTTCTCCTCGTATTTATCCCATTTGCGGTCATACTCGACTGCCTTGGCCCAGGTGGCCCGATCGACCGCGATATTGCCCATCCGCGTCGAGGGCATGCGCTGGCGGCTGCCATAGACGCGCTTTGGGTTCTCGCCGCACGCCATCTTCAGGCCATAGGGCGCGCCGGGGAACTTCATCCCCTGCATCGTGCGCGAATAGACATTCTTCACCACCACCGAGCGGCCGCCGAACAAATTGGCCGAGCCCGGCAGGATCTGGAGCGTGGTGACGCCGCCATTGACGAGCGCGCGGCCGAAACCCGGGTCCTGCGGCCAGACGCTATGCTCGGCCCAGACCTCGGGCGTGACCGGCGACGTGGCTTCGTTGCCGTCCTGATGCGCCTGCACGCTGGGAGTCGGATAGTCGCCGAGATGGCTGTGGATATCGATGATGCCGGGGGTCAGATACTTCCCCGTCCCGTCGATCACAGTGACGCCCGCCTCGGCGGCCAGATCCTTGCCCGCAGCGACGATCTTGCCGTCGCGGAACAGCACCGATCCGCCATCGATCCGGCCGCCTTCGCCGTCGAAGATGGTGACGTTCTTCACCAAGGTCGGCACGCCCGGATAGGCTTTGTAGGTCGAGGGATAGGGATCGTGATTATAGCCCTTGCCGTGTCCCGGGCCTTTCGTTGCGGCGGGTTCGGACGAGGCGGTCTTTGCGGGGGTCGATCCCCCCATCGCGCAGCTGGCGAGTGCGGTTGCCGCGCCGATCATGAGGAGTGTTCGAATCACGCGGGTTTCCCCTCCCGTTGATGCGTCGGGCGCCGGTTGAGCGCCCCAGAATACTGTGATCGCGGGCCTTACGAGGTTTGGCAAGACGGCTCAGCCAGGCCGGAATGGAGAAAGCCCGATTTCCTTTTGAAACTCGTGTGTTTACATGGATCAAGCCATCAAGATGGCTGGGCGGGGTTTGGGGTTGCGAACAGGGATCATCGAAAGGCTGGGGCTCCGGGAATTGCCCACCACCAAGCAGGTCGCGATCGGGTTCGCGGCACTGGCCGGTTTGTGCAGCCTGCTCGCCTTTTCGGGATGGGTGTTCAACAGCCCCGGATTGCGCGGCTTTGGCGTCGAGAGCCGCCCTGTCTGGCCGCTCACCGCGCTGGGCTATACTGCGCTGTCGCTGGGCTTCCTCAGCGCGATCAGCGGCCGGTTCGGCGTGGCGCGGCTGTTCTGGGCGTTCCCAATGCTGCTCGCGGCCACGTCGTTCGCCCAGACCTTCTGGCATCTCGATTTCGGCATCGATCGGCTGCTCTTCCCCGAAGCGATCACGCATTACGCTTTCCCGCATCCGGGCCGCCCGGGCCCCACCCCGATCACGATCTTCGCGCTGCTCGCCTTTGCCGGCTACGCCTCGACGCGCGCGCAGCGGCAGCGCAACGAGATTGCCGGGCTGGTCTCCAGCCTCGCGCTGGGGCTTGCGATCGGGACCACCATCCTGCTGCTCTTCTCGTCGCCAGACGATCCGCTGACCAAGCTCTATGCGATCTCGATTCCCTCGGCGATTACGGCGCTGTCGCTCGCCGCGGCCTATGTCTTCTGGCACGCCGGGTTCGGCTGGGTCCGGCTGCTGACCGAGGACCGTCCCGGCGGGCGCGTGCTCCAGCTGTTGCTGCCCACCGCCTTGCTACTGCCGGTTCTGCCCTCGTTGCTGGAAATCGTCTTCGAACGCTGGGACCTGCTCTCGCCGGTGGGCAGCAAGCTGCTGGTGATGTTCTTCAACATCCTGCTCGTCGCCTTGGTCGCCTATTGGGCAGTGATGCGCGTGGCGCGTGAGCAATCGGCGCTGCTCCGCTCGCTCGACGACCTGCGGAAGAGCGAGGAGCGGCTGACCACAGCGACCGCGGCGCATGAGCTGGGCGTGTTCGAATGGGATGTCGCCAGCGGCGCGTTCAACTGGACCCCGGGGACCGAGCAAAGGCTGGGGGTCGAGCCGGGATCGATGCCCGATTTCGACAGCTGGTCCGCGCTGGTCGAGCCGAGCGACCTGCAGCCGATGCTCGATACCGTCGCGCGCGCAGTCGCCGAGCGCGCCGACCGGTTCAGCTATCGCTACCGTTTCCGCACCGCCAACGGCACCGTCCGTTCGGTCGAGGGATCATCGCGCACTTTCTATGACGATGCCGGCAATCTGGTGCGCACCGTCGGCGTGATCCTTAACGTCACCGAGCGCGATGCGCGCGAGGCCGAACTGCGCCGGCGCGAGGCGCAGCTGCGCTCGATCCTTGAAACCGTGCCGGACGCGATGGTGGTGATCGACGAGGATGGCGCGATCCGCGAGTTCAGCAACGCCGCAGAGGAGCTATGGGGCTTTCCGGCCGCCGCGGTGCTGGGCCGTCATTTCGCGATGCTCGCTCCTGCCGACGAACGCGACCGCTACACCTCGGCGCTGCAGTCCTTCCTCCATCTCGACGACCAGAGCGAGGATGGCCGCGGTATCCCGGCGGCGGGCGAGGCCGCCGATGGCCGCCGCTTCCCGCTCGAGGTCCGCTCGGGCATCGCGCATGTCGACGGCCGCAAGCTGCTGACGATCTTCTTCCGCGACATTTCGGAACGGCTCGCCACCGAGGAACGCTTGAGCGAGCTTAGCAGCGACCTTGCCCATGTCTCGCGCCAGAGCGCGATGAGCGAGCTGGCGGCCGATCTGGCGCACGAGCTCAACCAGCCGCTGAGCGCCACCGCCAATTTCCTGGCGGCCGCCGGCATGCTGATCGAGCGCGAGGAGGAGAATGAGCGCGTCGCCGACCTGATCCGCATGGGATCCGAACAGACCCAGCGCGCCGGGCGGATTATCCGCCGATTGCGGGAGTTCACCGAACGCGGCGAAGTGGAGATGCAAAGCGAATCGGTAGAACAGACGGTTCGTGACGCTGTCGAACTGGTTCTGGTGGGTACGGGGCAGTTTCAGATCCGCCTGATCTATGATCTCGATCCCGCCGCGACACAAATTTATGCCGACCGAATTCAAGTTCAGCAAGTCTTGGTAAATCTTTTACGAAATGCCACGGACGCATTACGCGCGTTGCCACGCGAACAGCGACAGATTACCATCACGTCTCGGAAGATACCCGGTCAAATGATTGAAATCGAGGTCGCAGATACAGGCCCCGGCATAGCCGAGGCCGTCCTGAAACAACTTTTCTCACGCTTTACCAGCACGAAGGAGAATAGCGACGGAATGGGTATTGGACTTTCTATCAGCAAGCGTATCATCGAAGCGCACGGCGGGACCATGGGTGCCGAGAATCGGCCCGAGGGTGGTGCAGCGTTTCGCTTCACTCTGCCTGCCGTGGGAGAGGGCGTAGAATGACAAGAACAATATATATCGTCGATGACGACGACGCCGTCCGAGCGTCTTTGCACAGTCTGCTCTCTGTCAGAGCAGACCTTGTTATCCGTAGCTACCGATCCGGGGATGCGTTTCTCGCCGAAGCCGGGGATCTTGATAGCGGCGTGCTGCTGCTCGACTTCCACATGCCGGGCTCCAGCGGGCTCGACGTGCTGCACAAGCTCGACGGCAACGCGACGTTCGTCCCCATCATCCTGACCGGCCAGGGCAATGTCGGCCTTGCGGTGCAGGCGATGAAGGCGGGTGCGCTGGACTTCATCGAAAAGCCCTATGAAGCGGATCAGCTGCTCCAGATCGTCGATAGCGCGTTCTCGCGGCTGGAGGCGGATACCGACGCGGCGGCCCGTGTGGATCAGGCCTCGGCGAAGATCGCCCGGCTTTCTCCGCGCGAGACCGACGTGCTCAAGGGACTGATCGAAGGGCGTTCGAACAAGATCATCGCCTACGAACTCGATATCAGCCCGCGCACAGTGGAAATCTATCGTGCGAACCTGATGGAGAAACTCGAGGTGCGGAGCCTGTCCGAAGCGCTGCGTGTCGCGTTCGCCGCGGGACTCTTCCCAAAGGACTAGCGATTAAGCCCGCGCCAGCCCGGCGGCCTCGGCCTGCCACTGTGGGATGAGCGCTGAGATGGTCTTAACCGCAGCGTCCGACTTGATGTAGATCAGCCGATCATCGGCTCTTTCCGCGCGCCCATTTTCCGTGGCGGCCTCTCCGAGTACGACCACTCGCAGCCATTGCGGCACGGCGAGCAATGCCTGCAGCCATTCGCTCGACCGGTCGGCGACCAGCGCCTGCTCGACGATCAGCACCGCGGGCCCATGGACGCTGCGCGCCAGCCCCGGATCCTCGACATCGTTCGTGGTGAGCAGGTTCGCGCCGGCCATGGTGAGTCGCGCGGCGAGCGAGCTGCGAAAGCCGATTTCGCGGGCGGCAAGAACCAGCAGAAAGTCGCTTGTGCTCACACGCCCTCCGAAAACCGGCCGATTGGCGGTCGATCAAGGGTAAGGACAGGCGCAATCGCTCGCGCCTAAGGGCTTTTACTTATTCGGACTCGTCGCGCGCCCAGACGGCAAGTAAATCGGAGAGCGGCTTGCGGCCGTTTCGCTGCGAAACCCGGGCGAGCCAATCCCCGCCGTCCACCGGCCCTGGCGCGGCGGCGGTCAGCACGACCAGATGGCGCCAACTGTCCAGGCTCTGCTGCGTTGCGATCCAGAGATCCGCGTCGCCGGGGATCAGCGCCTCATCGATGACGAGGATCGCGGGTTTGCGGATGATCGGGCGGTCGAGCAGGCCGTAGCCGATGCCGCTAGCGGTAAGCAGGTCGAGGCCGTCGAGAGAAAGGTGTGCGGCCAGGGCGGTACGCAGCCCCGCATCGGCGACGACAACAACAACCAAGGTCGCCAGCGCGGCCATCACAACCTTTCAACTCGATACGCATGGAAACCGGCATCACCCTTGGGGGGATTACTCGAGCGATGCCAATCGCCACGTCACATCCCTAGCCGTATGATGCTTATGCGCGCCTTTCACGGCACCTCAGGATATGACCGTGTACGTATTCGCCACCCGGCCGTGACAACCGCCGAAGCCGTGCCTAGGACAGCCGCGAACCGGCCCATGAAAGGGAAGACCAGTGGCAATATACGTGGCGATCGAAGGCGCGGACGGCGCGGGCAAGGCGACTGCGGCGCGCACGCTGGCCGAAGCGATCGCCGCGCGCGGCCAGACCGCGACGGTCATCGCCTTCCCGCAATATGGCAACACCGTGGGCGGGGTGACGATCGGGCGATTTCTCGCGGGCGAACTGCCGGTGCCAGTGACGCCCCATGCCGCCGCCGTGCTCTACGCGCTCGACCGGTTCGAATGGCGCGCGGCGATCCTTGAAGCCGCCGCGGCCAACGATGTCGTGATCTTCGACCGCTATATCGCGTCGAACATGGCGTATCAGGGCGCCAAGCTGCCCGAGGACGAGGCACAGGCGATCATGGAATGGATCATGGCGCTGGAGACCGCCCAGTTTGGCCTCCCCGTCCCCACCCTCTCAATCTATCTCGACACGCCTTGGGAAATGGCGCGCGCGATGATCCTGCAAAAGGCGCAGCGCAGCTATACCGACCGCAGCTTCGACGAGCATGAGGCCGATGCCGCGCTGCAACTGCGCGTGCGTAACAATTACGAGGCGATGGCGGCCGCCGGGCTGCTCGGCCCCTGGCAGATCGTACGCGCCAGCGGCAACGGCGCGATGCGGCCACCGATCGAGATTGCCACGGAAATCCTTGGGCTTCTGCCCCTCTGAACCGATGACACCGTTGGCGGCGCACCTTGACACAGAGGCTCGTCTGGTCGAATGGTAGCGCTATCAAAACAGAAACGACACATGGGCGAGTGAAGTCTTGAAAGCGTTTACAGGGGATATGCTGCCGTCCGATCACGGACAGGCGATTTTGGTCGGTCGCGTCCTGCTCGACGCCGGCCCTACCCCTGTGATCGTCCGCGACGGCGTGGTCCATGATGTTTCCGCTACGGCAGCCACGGTTGCCGACCTGCTCGAGCGCAGCGATCTGGCGTCGGTCACCGGCCCCGGGCTGTGCGAAGTCACCGCGCTCAATGCCCCCCGCCAGCCCAAGCTGCTCGCGCCGGTCGACCTGCAATGCGTCAAGGCGGCGGGGGTCACTTTCGCGGTGTCGGCGATCGAGCGCGTGATCGAGGAGCGCGCGCGCGGCGATTCGGCCCGCGCCAACGAGATTCGCGGCGATCTGGAAGCCAAGGTCGGCTCGATCCGCGACGTCATCCCCGGCAGCGAAGAATCTGCAGCGCTCAAGGCCATGCTGATCGAAGCCGGCATGTGGTCGCAATATCTCGAAGTTGCGATCGGCCCCGATGCCGAAGTGTTCACCAAGGGCCCGGTGCTTTCCGCCGTGGGCTGGGGCGCCGATGTCGGCGTCCGTTCGAACAGCGACTGGAACAATCCGGAGCCCGAAGTGGTGATGGTCGTCACCAGCGACGGGACGATCGTCGGCGCGACGCTCGGCAACGACGTCAATCTGCGCGATATCGAGGGCCGCTCGGCGCTGCTGCTCGGCAAGGCGAAGGACAATAACGCCTCGACCGCACTGGGGCCGTTCATCCGCGTGTTCGACGACAATTTCACCCTGGACGATGTCCGCACCGCGACGATCGACCTGGTGATCGAGGGCACTGACAATTACCGCCTCGAAGGCACCAACAAGATGAGCGAGATCAGCCGCGATCCGACCGATCTTGTCCGCCAGACGATGAGCGAGCACCAGTATCCCGATGGCTTCGTGCTGTTCTGCGGCACGCTGTTCGCGCCGATTCAGGACCGCGACCATCCCGGCCGGGGCTTCACGCACAAGATGGGCGACACCGTGTCGATCTCGACGCCGAAGCTCGGCAAGCTGGTCAACCGCGTCACCACGTCAAAGGACGCCGCTCCCTGGGAATTCGGCATCCGCGACCTGATGCGCAATCTCGCCGCGCGCGGCTTGCTCGCCGAAAAGGCGTTCGCGTGACTTTTCCTTCACAGGCGGGCCAAGCGCCCTGCCCTACCCGATTCGACCTGGAGCCTTAATGTCCGAAGCCGATCCCAAACGCGCACCGCTCACCCGCGACCAGCGCGCAATCTATCCCAGCCTGAAGGGCAAGCGCGTGCTGATCACCGGCGGCGGCTCGGGCATCGGCGCGGGCCTGGTTGAAGGATTCGTCCGTCAGCATTGCGACGTCACCTTTTTCGACGTCGCCGAGGATGATTCGACTGCGCTGGTGACGTCGCTTTCGGGCGTCCAGCAGCCCCCGATCTTCCACCGGATCGACCTGACCGACACCAAGGCGCTGCAGGGCAAGATCAAGGAGCTGATCGACACCAACGGCGCGTTCGACATCCTGATCAACAACGCCGCCAACGACGATCGCCACACGATCGAGGAAGTCACCGAGGAATATTGGGAAAACCGCCTCAATGTGAACCTCAAGCACCTCTTCTTCGCAGCGCAATCGGTGATCCCGGGAATGAAGGCCAAGGGTGGCGGCGTGATCGTCAATCTCGGTTCGATCTCGTGGCACCTCGCGCTGGGCGAATTGACGCTTTACCAGACCAGCAAGGCCGCGATCGAAGGGCTGAGCCGCAGTTTCGCGCGCGAGCTGGGCCGCGACAATATTCGCTCCGTCTGCATCGTGCCGGGCAATGTCCGCACCCCGCGCCAGCTCAAATGGTACACGCCCGAGGGCGAGGCCGAGATCGTCAATGCGCAGTGCATGGACGGACGGCTCCAGCCCGACGACATCGCGGCGATGGCGCTGTTCCTGGCTTCTGACGATGCGCGACTGGTGACCGGGCATACCTATTTCGTGGATGCGGGCTGGCGCTAGGATGAGCGTTAGGCTGTCCGACCCGGTCAGCATCTGGCAGCTTGGCGGGCCGTTGCTCGAGGGGCCGGTGTGGGTCGCACGCGATGCGGCTTTGTGGTTCACTGATATCAAGCGCCACAGCATCTATCGCCTGGATCCGGCGACCGGCGCACGGACGCAATGGGAAGCGCCGGGCCAAGTCGGCTTCGTCCTGCCGACCGCGGGCGGCGGCTTCGTCGCGGGGCTCAAACAGGGGCTGTACCGCTTCGACGAGCGCGACGGCAGCTTCACCACGATCTGCGATCCCGAACCGGGCCTGCCCAATAACCGGCTGAACGACGGCACCGTCGATCCGAGCGGGCGGCTGTGGTTCGGGACGATGGACGATGCCGAGGAAGCGACCAGCGGCGCGATCTACCGGCTGGGAGCGGAAGGGCATTGCGTCGCCGAGAGCGCGCTCTGCTGCATCACCAACGGCCCCGCGCTGAGCCCCGATGGGCGGACGCTCTATCACACCGACACGCTGGGCGGGATCATCCACGCCTGCGACGTCTCGGATGACGGCCGCCTGTCGAACCAGCGCGTCTTCGCCAGCATTCCGAACGAGGAAGGCTATCCCGACGGACCGACGGTCGATGCCGAAGGTTGCGTATGGACCGGGCTTTACAAGGGCTGGGCGGTGCGCCGCTATTCGCCCAAGGGCGAGCTGCTCGAAACCGTGAAATTCCCGGTCAGCGCGATCACCAAGATCGCATTCGGCGGGCCGGAGCTGAAGACGGTATACTGCACCACGGCCGCCAAGCACCTGGCGCCCGAGGACTTCGCGGGCGAGCCCCAATCGGGCGATCTGTTCAGCTTCGACGTGAGCGTGCCCGGGCTGCCGGGGCATGAAATCAAGGTGGGGATATGATGGTTCGAGCACTGGCCGCACTCATGGCGGCGCTGCTGCTCGCCATCCCCGCGACCGCCAAACCCGGCTTCAACTGGCCCGCCGGCAAGACCTCGGCGATCGTCCTCACCTATGACGACTCCCTGGTCTCACACCTCGATATCGCCGCGCCGCAACTCGAGGCGGCTGGCTTTCGCGGGACCTTCTTCCTCAACGGCACCTTCCCCGTCGCGCTGATGCCGCGCTGGCGTGCGCTCGCCGCCAACGGGCATGAGCTGGGCAATCACACCATCTTCCACCCCTGCCCCGCCGGCTCGTTCAAGATGGATCCGCAGTTCGAGACCGAACGCTACACGATCCCCGGCATGATCCGCGAGATCGGGGCGATGAACACCACGCTGTTCGCGATCGATGGCCAGACCCAGCGCACGATGTCGCTGCCGTGCAGCGTCTCGCTGGCGGGCGGCGTGGATTACACCGGCGCACTGCGCGCCTCTGGCCTGATCCGCTACGTCCGCACTGGATCGAACGACGGCGGTTTTGTCAGCGATCCCGCCCAGCTCGATCCGTTCCGCGTGCCCAGCCGCTCCTTCCCCGACACCGTCACCGCCGAACAACTGATCGCCTACGTCAAAGAGGTTCAAGCCAAGGGCGGTATGGGCGTGTTCATGTTCCACGGCGTCGGCGGCGATTACCTCGTCAATTCGGCGGCCGCGCATCGGGGACTGCTGAACTATCTCAAGGCGAATCCCGAAATCTGGGTCGCGCCGTTCCAGACCGTCATGGACCGCGCGACGGGCGCGACGCTAAGATAAGGTCGCGGAACTCGCCCAATGTTTGACCTTTGCCCGAGGGGAAATCGTGCTTTTCGGCCCATCGTGAAGCGCCATTGGACGGCGGCGATCAGCCCTCTCAAATAGGGGATCGAATCAAGCAGGCGAAATCCAACATTGCAAGCCATTTGCGGCTGCGCGGCTTGCGGCCTAGCCTAGCCCGCGAACGCGGCGATGATCGGGCATGGGCCCGACGACGATGCCCCGCATTCCTTCGCCAGCTTCACCAGCGACGCGCGTGCGGCATTCAATTCCGCGAGCTTCGCATCGAGCACCGCGATCTGCCCCCGCGCCAGTTCGCGTGCCCTCGCCCGGTCCTCCCCCGCGTCGAGCGCGAGCAGTTCGGCGATCTGATCGAGCGTGAATCCTGCCGCCTGCGCCGAGCGGATGAAGCGGAGCCGACGAACATCGTCCACACCGTAACGCCGGATCCCGTCGCCCTTCGCCGGCGTGCCGAGCAGCCCGCGACGCTGATAATAACGTATCGTTTCCACCCCTACTCCGCCGGCCTTTGCCAGCCCCGCGATCGTCGTCATTTTCCCGCTTGACTCCGTACTATGGTACGGAAGCTATATGGGACGGGTCCACTCCCGGACAAGGAGAAAACCGATGACTTACGAAGCCCAGGCCGCCCAAGCTGAAACCCGTTGCAGCTGCAACCCCTGCACCTGCCGCGACTGCGGCTGCTGAATCCGGGGGGCCGCGCCGCAAGGTGCGGTCCCTACCTCTTCGCGGTGTAGGCCGCGTGCGCCAGCACGAGATGCGCACGCCCGCCACTTGCCTCCACCGCCGGCATGCGCCAGCCTGTTACGAACGCCCACGCGCGGCTGACAGGTTCCGCGCATGGGAAATATGGGGAGGTTGTGCCGATGAAGATGATCCGGCTGATGCTGCTGTTCGTTCTGACAACGCTGTCCCTCCCTGCCGCAGCCGCGCCCGCCCCCTATAGCAGCTTCAAGGTCGGCGTTTACGCCCGCGCCTATGAAGTGCGCGAGATGGGGGACCTGGGCTGGCTGAAGCCGCGCTGGGAACGGATCACCCGCGATTTGCACGTCGACCATATCTGGCTCGAAACGCATCGCGACATGATCCTGGTCGACGACAAGACGCTCGACACCGCAGTCAAATTCTTCCGCGATCGCGGCGTGCGCGTGTCGGGCGGAATCACCTGGACGATCAGCGAGCCCAATCGCTTCGAAACCTTCTGCTATTCCAACCCCGAGCACCGCGCCTGGATCAAGAAAGTGGTCGAGCATAGCGCGCGCCATTTCGACGAGATCATCCTCGACGATTTCTTCTTCACCAGCTGCAAATCGGATGTCGAGATCGCCGCCAAGGGCAATATGAGCTGGACCGATTACCGGCTCAAGCTGATGACCGAGGCCGCGCGCGACCTCGTGATCGGGCCGGCCAAGGCAGTGAATCCCCGGGTTCACATCATCATCAAATATCCGAACTGGTACGCGCATTTTCAGGGGCTTGGCTTCAATCTGGAGACCGAACCCGCGCTGTTCGACGGCATCTATACCGGCACCGAGACGCGCGACGCCGTGACCAGCGCGCAGCATCTCCAGCCCTATCTCGGCTATCAGGTGGTCCGCTATTTCGAGAATATCGCGCCGGGGCGAAACCTTGGCGGCTGGGTCGATCCCTTCGGATCGCGCACGCTCGATCGCTATGGCGAGCAGCTCGCGCTGACTCTGTTCGCCAAGGCGCCCGAGATCACCTTGTTCGACTTCCGCTCGCTCGCCACGCCGGTCACGCTCGCCCAGCGCGGCGCGTGGCAGGGCAATGGGACCAGCTTCGATTTCGACACGCTGACCGCAGGCTATCGCGGCACCGACGGGGCGCTCTCGCCCGACCTGACCATCGCCACCCCCGCGGGCCGCACCTTCGCGATGCTCGACACGGTGGTGCGCCAGCTTGGCAAGCCCATCGGCATCAAGGGTTACCGCCCCTATCATTCGCGCGGCGAGGATTTCCTGCCCGATTTCATGGGGATGATCGGGCTGCCGATGGATGTCTATCCGGCCTATCCGGCGGAGGCGGACACGATCTTCCTGACCGAAAGCGCCGCGGCCGACCCAGCTATCGTCGGCAATATCCGCGCTTCGCTGACCGCCGGCAAGACCGTGGTCATCACCACCGGCCTGCTCCGCGCGTTGCAGGACAAGGGGCTGAGCGACATCGCCGAACTGCGCGTTTCGGAGAAGCGCGCGCTGGTGAAGGACTTCCTTGTCGGCTTCGGGCCGCTGGTCCAATCCGATAGCCCGATCCTGATCCCGCAGATCGAGTATCTGACCAACGACAGCTGGGAGGACGCCTCGGCGATTGACGGCGCGATGGGCTGGCCGATGCTCCACGACGCCGATTATTCGAAGGGGCACCTCTTCGTGGTGACGATCCCGGACAATGCGTCGGACCTGTACGAGCTGCCCGCCGTCCTACTCAACCGCATCCGCGCGACGATGGCGCAGGGCATGTTCGCGCGACTGGAGGGGCCGTCCAGGGTCGCGCTCTTCGCCTATGATAACGACACGCTGATCGTGGAGAGCTTCCGCGACGAGCCCGTCGATATCGGGCTGATCGCGCAGGGGAGGTTCAAGCGGCTGCGCGATCTCCAGACGGG
>Ga0247757_10001642_pt1 | contig 13912 bp, 7 predicted proteins | sample UWRJL126311R4_FD_180929 | JGI IMG/M metagenome (GOLD analysis project Ga0247757, IMG submission 180929) | Plant litter microbial communities from Arlington Agricultural Research Station in Wisconsin, United States - UWRJ-L126-311R-4 | ecosystem: Environmental > Terrestrial > Plant litter >...
TTGGATGTATTAGCACATGCTTGGTCTATCGCGTGGAGCATGGCCTGGGTCTCTGCTCCGATGCTTACACCAGCAGCAGCTTCTTCGCTATCGGTGAGCTCCTCGCCCTCATCTTCTGAGTCGGGTATTGTGCTCGCAAACTTTCGTAGAGTTGGCCGTGGAGTCTGCTTCTGAGGACCATTCTGGAAAGAAACTTGTTTTCCTTTTGAGTGTGACTCTATTGCTTTGATAGAATTTGCAGACCGGGGCTTAAGCGGTATCCTTTTCAACTTATGAGGAGTATCTTGCGTGGATAGTGGCGATTCTGGTGGAGATTGGGAAGATGGTATTTCAAGCACTTTGCGCTTTTCAGGTGTCGATAGAAGACCAAATCGTGTCCTAGCAGGTGTCTGTCCTTTATTTGACACGCCTGGGATGAGTTTTCGAGTAGTTGCCCGGAGAGTACCGCATTTATTTGTAGCAGGTGCATCAATGTGCTGTGTAGGATGGTATTCATCCTCGTCTTCATCATCGCTGACCTGGCTTATAGGCACATCCGGTGCGGCGACATGAATATCTGCTGATTCTTGTACTATAGGTGTGACTACAGGTGTGCGATGTGAAGAATCTGCCAGTACACTGTCACTAGCCTGTTGAAGGAAGCCGTCTTCCATAAGCCGCCTTGCAACTTCGTCATTGAACTCCTGGCTTTCTCGTTCCTCTGCTTCGATATCTATGGGATCTTGCTCTACCTCACCCTCAGTTCCAATGTTGATAGGAACCAGGCCCGGCACCATCTGAGTCAACGTTCGTTGTTTTCTATCCTTACTTGATTGCTTGCTGTTACGCCCCCCTAAGCTTGTCCGTAGACTCCGTTTAACTGGCTTAAATTCAGGGTCTGAAGAGCCTGACAAAGGTTGACGGCCATCGATTATCTGTGTCATTGTTGATTGCCGTTGAAACTTAGGCTTTATATGTCCTTCTCGTTCGTATTCGGCATGGCCTTTGTGGGTTGGTTCTATGGGTTTTCTACGATTCGAGGTAGAGGATTTACGTCTACGTTTCGGAGAGACTTGCGCCAAATTAATTTGCCCATCTTCCGCGGTCTTTGTTACTGCGCCACTGTTCCGCTTCGTTCCTCGTCCCGTCGCCGGATTGGCCTCAGCTAATGTCGGCTCATTCTTAACAAGCACTCCGCCCTCCGTCTCATCTTCTGTCTCAGTCTCCAGATCCAATCCTTCATCTTCAGAGTCCTGGATAGTATTTTGCCTCTTCATTTTCTCTGGTAGAAACCGCATCTGCTTCTTGCCACTTGTATCTTGGACACCGTCTGGTCTACGCACGATCTTCCTTCTGTGCGGGAAATGTTTCTGTTTCGGAACATTCTTCGGGCGGTAAATCCTAGAGCTAACATTGCTATTTTTCGATCGCGTGGTTACAGGCATTTTGGCGGTAGAGCAATGAATGCAGAGATGGACGACGCGTTGACGCGTTGAGGGGGCCGAGGCTGAGACGCGACAGGGTCCTTGCGTCATTATCATACCACTTATCCTATCAATACCAGGCAGCAACATCACACTCTACCAGCTAAAAAGCTTGTCTGATAATCTAGGGCACCAATTGAATATGGGAATCAAACAATGCTGTCTATTTGCACCTAAGTGTAAATCCTTACGTAGCATCTACTAACCAATCAGGTTCAGCATCTTCATCTTCTGGATCTTCCAGAGGCAAAGATCCTACATCAGAAGGTGATGAAGAGGGTATCGGCGTCTCTATAGGTCTTTTTGCAGCCTCAACCTTATCACCATCGAGGACAATATCCTCATTTGCCCTCTCTAGCTGACCACTAGGAACACTATCTGAAGGTTTTGGGTCGTCTAATCCAATGTTGGAACTCAAAGCCTCATCGGCCGTCTTTGAAGGAGCCGTATAGGCATCCACAAGCGTAGAAGTAGGTGATGTGCTGGAGTGGCCTATGGATGCAGCTAACAAAGAGCCGCCTTGGTTAGGGTGGTTGTCCTGGTTCAAGGAAAGCTCAGACTCTGATTCGTCATCATTTGGCATGAAACCACCACCAAAACTGCTCATGCGTCTGGGACGAAGCTGTTGCTGTGACAGAATAACGCTACCGAAGCTTTGAGATTCCTCGTGATGGTTGTCCTCGGCATCATGAGTGGCTTCTGGGATAAACCCACCATCTTCTATTTCTTCATCCTCATCCGGAACGAAGCCTCCACCATAGTCATTATGTCGTGATGGTGGCTCGTAGCCAGGTGTTCTGGAATCTACTGCATCACCTTCATCTGGGAAAAACCCGCCCGCGAACGCCACTTGTGCGAGTTCTTTATCCTCCTTGTCTATTTCCTCTTGTACACTGAAGACAGGGCCCGTTTGACCATCAATTTCAATAGCATTGACTCTCTGTGCAATTTTGAGGCCAAGGTAGAAACGGCGCCACAGTCGCAGTACTTCGGACCGTCGTTGTTGATTCTCGGCTTCCTCCTGTCCGTATTCCATTGCATCGATGAGTGCTTCCACTGCCGGGGCAAATTCTTGCGCAACCACCACACCCTGCACGATGGCCGTTCCATGTCGGCCTTTGAACGAGAACCCGGTCACTGCTTCCGCATAGTCCACTCCGACAATACGGGCGGCTTTAGAGGCCAGCTTGTGTCGAATGTGAATACCTCCTGGAGGACACATAGACGGGACATAGAGATCGAGATTTCCAAACGCATTGCGAGGTACACGGCCTCGAATGACTGGTGGTGGGACATACACCTCAGTCTGAAACTCGGCATAGAGGCCTGCACCAACCTCGTCTTGTATATCTTCGATTTCCATGTCTGGCCTGATTGAGGAATGTCGACCTTTCTTTGGCTTCGCGTGCTTCAATGGCTGCTCGCCATCCTGTACATCGCGCCCCAGTCGGTACCACTTGTCTGCACTTCGTACAATATGTACGTCTTTGCGACGATATATCGGCTCCATCTTCGGATTCATAGATGATCCCACATTGACCTTGCCAACCTGATTAAGAGGATGGATTACTTCATTATGTCGAAGATGCCTCTCAAGAACGTAGATGGGATGATTCTTGAAATCTTGTACGTTCTTGGGTATCCCTTCGGCCGCTACTTTTCGAGCAAGTGCAGCATCTTCCATTTGATCTCGATCAAGATAGTTTCTGCGCTTGAACATATCCATGGCTTGTTTCCACCATTTGTCGCCACCTGGTGTGCATTCGACTCTGAATTTGCGAGTCTTCGCATTGTACGCTTTCGCGTAGCGTCTTGTGACATCCTTAGCTGTGTAGTCGTTGTCATAAGCCACGACATAAGTTAGCGTGTTCTGAGCGTGATTCAAGGGTGGCTCTAGCTTTTCAGGTGCATTTACCGTGATTGTCGATAGAGGGTCGATGGGTACCCATTTTTGATGAATTGAGTTATACGCTTCAACCCAGTAGACAGGATAAGCGGCATGGTATTTCTTAAGTTGTTTCGGAGCAGCACCAGGCCTGAGGGCGCTGTGGCGCTCTCCAATGGCTTGCTCAAGGCGAGAAGCCCGTTTGACACGTGGCGATGCTGGAGCTCTTCGCCTGGAAGGACTGATCTTCTTAACATTATACGGGTCAAGCGTTATCGTGTTTTTCTGTGTTCCTACGTTTTGTGGAGTGGGCGGCTGGGCAGCAGAAGCGAATGGGAGACATTGTAGAGAGCAAAGTAGGCGAGCTTCAACTCCAATGCCACGAAGCAGAGCACAGAACAACTGTGCACCAATATCTTGCGAGCCGTGCAGTTTCAACGCAGCAGTACGAAAGTCGTCCAGATCCATCGGTTCGTCAAGTTCGTCAAAGTCGGAAAAGGGTCTCACTTCGGCATCAGCATCCGCCCATTGTGGCTTGTACATACCCCTAGCTGTTATGCTGAATCGCTTCGACCAAAATATCTTCAGCTCATTAAGACCATCTATAAAGCGCCTCGATGCTTGGTATTGCGGCAAATCGGGGTTCGGAGCCAGATTCGTGAGGACTTTAGGTGGTAGTATTTTGCGGAGAGCAGACTGGACCACACGATCATTACACCAGGCATTTCTGCGGTGGATGTGGTATAGCAGACACAGCACATGCATCTTATGGATATCAAGCCTCCGTTTCTTGTTCACTGACGTTATGGCCCTCCTGCGAACTTGTGGTTTCGCCTTCTTCTCTTCAACGATATGATCATTCAACGTTATCGAGATATCTCCAATTTCGCGCTCGACGAGTCTTTCATTCTCCGATTCATCACCTTCAGCCAAGGCATCCTCCCACTCCATATCACTCTCGTCCGACTCGTCAGAATCGATGATGGTCTGCCTAACACGGGCCTCAGTTACGGCGTTTTTAGGGAGCATGCTCGGTAAACTGAGTTCGTGTTGCGCTTGCGCTTGCGCTTGCGATGCCGTCGTAAGTTTTGGTGAATTGCTTGGCCCATCCGGCAACTGACTCTTAGGTGCCTGGCCAGTTGAAATGGTATGTAATGGCAAACGCTTCGATTCATGCTCATGTTCAGAATGCGGTTCTGGCTTCACAGTATCATGCCGTGTTTTGCGCTTCTTTGCCGGCCTTGCTCTTTCGTCTCGGCGGGTCGCCTCTTCTTCGAGCAGCATGTCCTGGAAGACTTCTGGAACACCTCCATTTTCTTGCGCTGATCGCGTGCGCCTTGTTGAGCGTCGTAGTGTAGAAGCTCCAGCAGCTTTGCGCGTCTTTCCTCGAATTCCCGCCATGTCCACGAAAGAGCAACCTTGTATCGATGGCGTGGGGTAATTATTCAGTACGGGGAGGTTACAGCAAAGAGACAATGTGAGCAATCGGAAGCAATAATCATAGTGATGATTTCATCCAAAATCAAGCCTGATACCCCAAGGTGGTCGTAATGAAGCGCTACCTTGAGTAGATGTCGGAGCCTATTTGCCGGATAGATGACGCAAACGTGAAAGGCCTCGTGATCACGTGGGCTATCCCTGCTCAGGCCATAGTTGTTTCGTTGATGTCGTTGTTAGAAACTATATCTAGGGTATTTCTACTAGTAAATTATTCTATTTTCATCATTATGAATGAAAGAAGTTTAGATTTCATCCATAACCATGAAAAATAGCAACCGTTATGTATCAGTCTTTTGCGGGGGATTCGGAGATTTTGTATGTCTCATCGGTGAACTATCGGATCTAATTGTCTTAGTCATTCGATTAAGTCAGGATCTTATCCAAAATTGATATTAACATACAAGTCCACCCTAAACCATGGACCTAATTCTGTGTTCTTGAGCCGCTAGCTACTGTATACTGAGTCGTATGGATACGACATGAGATGAAGTCATGTATCCTGCTGCCTCTTACAGCCTTGCTCACTTTTACTGCCGAAACGCTGCGACTTGTACTTCGAGACGCACATCACCTCATAGGCACACAAGTGTTAGAAGAGCCTAATCTATTTAAAAACTCTTAAGTTTCTTCTACTATCTATTGCCTGCCCTTAGGATTATACATATAACCTACAATCAGCAGACGTACACATATAATACAGCCATGCCCACAAGGAGACTTTTTACGCAGGTTTCACACCCTTATGTATAGCCGCAATTCCACCAGTTAAATCCTCCCAGCCCTGCCCCGGCACTAAAAATCCAGCATTTTTAATCATATCCCTGAACTCAGTCTGGCTGGGAAACCGCTCGATACTCTCCACCAAATACTGATAGCTATCCCGATCACCAGCCACCAGCTGGCCAATCAGCGGGATCGCGCTGAAGCTCCAGCGTTTATACACGGCGTCGAACAGAGTGTTGTTGACCTTTGAGAACTCGAGCACGGCGAACACGCCGCCGGGCTTGAGCACTCGGTATGCTTCTCTGATAGCAGCCTCCTTGTGTGTGAAGTTGCGGATGCCGAAGGCAACGGTATACAGATCGATGCTTGCATCAGGTATCATATCCAGTTTCTCTGCATTGGCCTCGATGAAATTTAGGCGCGGGGAGCGCGCATACGGTGTCTCAAGCGCCCGTTTCCTTCCCTCAGCCAGCATATCTGGATTGATGTCTGCGACCGTGACTTTCGTGTGTGCATCGTTGTTGATGGTGGATGCGTGATCCAGCATACGGAATGCGATGTCACCCGTTCCGCCCGCAATATCGAGAATGTTCCACCCCTTTTGCTCTGAAGGCGCGGCAGTGAGTGGATTGCGACCAGGGTTGAGGTTTCGCACGAAGTGGTCTTTCCAGAGACGGTGAATGCCAAGAGACATGAGGTCGTTCATGGTATCGTAAGAGGAGGCGACGGAGGAGAAGACGGCGCCCACTGATTCAATGAGCTTTCTTGAACCTCAATGATATTTCTTGGAAGTATCACTATACCTTTCTGCTCCTTCAATGCCTCCGCAATCGTCTCGAACCCGAAATGTGTCGTGCCATTTGCACCTTGCGGAGATTTTGGAGGTGGCTGCTGCTGCTGTAACTGCCTCCCTGCGCACGAGAAACACCTCTGCTGAACATGCCCCCTCGTACTCCTGCTGCTAGACAGTAATTGTCGTCTGAAGACCGTCCTGGCCGGTTGCGCGTTCATGATTGCTTGAAGAGTGGAAGCTGCAGTAGCCTTGGCAAGAACATCAGACTATGCCGCGTTGGCACGTGCAGCAATGCTGGCGTTCATCCCACGGTTCGGTACAAGCGACATTGATGACCCGACGCTGGCCGTCCCGAGCAGTGCTGCTTGTCCGCAACTTAATTTGCACAGGCGCCGGACGTCGTGGGAATTAAATCCACCACCATGTCGTTTCGGACGGTACCACCAAGGCTCCATGGCCGGTCTCTGCAGTCTCCGTTTTTATGGCGTGCCAGTGCAGTACGGAGAGCGCCTCAAACTGCGCCAACATGGCAGAAGTCCAGGCATGTTGCGTCGACTTTGACAGCGGAGAAGTAAGCCTTTCAGTGCATACTATAGCATGGAAAAATACTAATGATTAAAGGGTTCTGTTCCCTGGCGCATTGGACAGCGAATTCACACATAGCCTCGAATTCTTACGTCCATCTACAAACAAAGCGATACCCACGTTTCGCGTCATGGACCAGTCTGGACAGGTTATAGACAAGGAAGGGGGGGTGGATCCTTCGGATGAAGAATGTGTGACCTTGTATAAGCATATGATGTGCTGTATGGCAGAGCTTCCCATACTATTTGGTGAAAGTGAAGGCTGATAGTGGCAGTGAATATCATGGATCTGATCATGTTTGAGGCGCAACGGCAGGGTCGTATCAGTTTCTACATGGTAAGAGCCCCATCCTTCCCCAATCTGGGATCTAGCTAATACCGTAGAGGTCTGCACTGGTGAAGAAGGTGTCACCGTGGGATCAGCGAGTGCTCTGAATCCTGCTGATGTGGTCTTCTGTCAATACCGTGAAGCTGGTGTCTTCATGCAGAGAGGGTTTACACTAGATCAGTTCATGAACCAGCTCTTTGCAAACGCAAAAGACGCCGGTCGCGGCAGGAATATGCCCATTCACTACGGTAGCCGTGAACTCAACATCCATACCATATCTTCTACTTTAGCGACTCAGATACCCCACGCAGCCGGCGCAGCATATGCGCTGAAATTGCAGAACACACAGCGACCGGATGTGGACCCGCGAGTGGCTGTAGTCTACTTTGGCGAGGGTGCTGCAAGTGAGGGTGATTTCCATGCTGCACTGAATATCGCTGCGACAAGACAAGTGCCGTGCATTTTCATATGCAGAAACAATGGATACGCCATTTCGACACCAACTAGTGACCAGTATCGAGGCGACGGTATAGCAAGTCGTGGTGCTGGTTACGGAATTGATACCTTGAGGGTGGACGGAAATGATATATTTGCTGTGATTCGTGCCACGAAGGAAGCCCGACGCATCGCTCTCGAAAATGGTGGAAAACCTGTTCTAATCGAAATGATGGCTTACCGAGTTGGGCACCACAGTACATCAGACGATAGCTATGCGTACCGACAGAAAGTAGAAGTCGAAGACTGGAAGCGTCGCGACAACCCCATTACACGATTACGCAAGTGGCTCGAAGTACGGAACCTGTGGAACGAGGACAAAGAGAGGGAAATAAGAAGCAAGCTCAGAAAAGACGTTCTGGCAGCGTTCGACAAGGCAGAGAAGGTGAAGAAACCAGCGATCAAACATGCATTTGACGATGTCTGGGAAAATATAACGCAAGAACAGAAGATGCATGTCGAGGAGCTAAGAGATATCCTAAAGAGATACCCGAAAGAGTACGATGTTGATCAGTATGAAGGAGGTGTGGCCTCACTGGACGACTTGTTAGACGGCAAGAAGTAAATATAGACCAAATCAAAAGCAAAAGAATTGTTTTCATTCAACCGTAAGAGTCCAAGAAGTAACTCAGAGCACATTGAGTTCTATTATGCCCTGGTATATGGCACTTGCTGCATGTTGGCGGCGCTCGTTGCCTCCTTGCTGTCGACTCCTACCTCCCCTCAGAGAGCACCCTTTCTACCTCTGCAGCCAGCCTGTAGAGCGCCCCCAGAGGTAATATACTGCTGGCGCTGTCGCTGCTTACGCTCACGACGCTCACGACGCTCAAGAGTCTGGCGTAGCTTTGAATTCTCTGCTGCAAGTATTTTGTTTGACTTCACCATGAGCTGGCACATCTTGACAGCCTGGCGGATAGCCTGAGTAGTAGGGCTCTGGGACCGACGGCGGAGTGGCTCCTGTATATGTCGAGCCGGGCGCTGGAGCTGATCAATAGTATGTGGCATCTCTGCCGTCCATGTGCCCTCAGCATTAGCTGACGTCCCTAGTGGTGATGCTATCTTGCGTTTTGGTTGGATACCTCGTAGACGCGCTCGCAGTGTCGATTCCGGTATATTATAGGATGCTGCTAAGGCGCGCATAGATTGTGATGGGTTACTCTGATAGGTAGCAATCGCAAGAGCAATTCTACCTTCCTTTTGGCGCCTCTGATTGTTTTGTGTGAGTGGCATCGCGAGTGTTGTGAGGTAGAAGTGGGAATTGAACCGCAGAGGAGCAACGGGCACGGAACGAGACCTATGACGACGAGCGCCAAGCCCTCTCACCGCCTACGAGGCAGTAGGACTGGGGGTCGCAACGCTATTGAATTTCAGGGTGCACCAGCTGTCCACTTTCGCGCCTAGGCGTTCTCCGTTGCTCTCCCCTCCCCAAGACCGACATTTTCCTCTCACATTATTGCTCCTTTACCCACTGTCTTGAAGTGCACTTATACCCCGCCAAAATGAGTCTTCAGCCCCCCTCTCTCGCCGTCAGGTCCAAAGGGGTCGCCGCACCCTCCACCAAAGCTGTGATCTTGGTGGGCGGACCTTCTCGAGGAACGAGGTTCAGGCCTTTGTCTATGGAATTACCCAAGGTAAGCTTTGGTAGCATTTATGGAGCTTTGTCCTACGGGGCGAGCAGCTGCAACACATGCACGGGAAAAGGCACGTAGGATAACTCGACCAGGAAGTTTCCTATTGCGCCCTGTATGATGTTGGAGCTCAGCGTGGTTGTGTCAGCACCTCGGATGATAACTTTCGTGGGATCTGACCCCTCGAACACTCGCTAACCTGCATTGCAGCCCCTCTTTCCCGTCGCCGGCCACCCAATCATTGAGCATTGCTTCCGCGCCATTACGAATGTCCCCGAAATTAAGGAAGTTTTTATCGTTGGCTACTATGAAGAGTCCGTCTTCCAGCCCTTCATCAACACTATTTCCAACAGCTTCCCCCAGCTGAGTGTTAAATACCTCCGAGAATACCAAGCGTTAGGCACAGCGGGAGGATTATACCACTTCCGAGATGTGATCTTGAAGGGCAAGCCAGAAAGATTCTTTGTTCTGAATGCAGACGTCTGTTCGTCGTTTCCGCTTCAGGAGATGCTCAAACTATTCGAGGATAAGGACGCTGAGGCGGTCATGTTGGGCACGAGGGTTGCCAACGAGTCAGCCACTAACTTTGGTTGCATTGTCTCGGATACCCACACAAAGCGTGTTCTCCACTATGTCGAGAAGCCTGAGAGCCAGATCTCCAACTTGATCAACTGTGGTGTCTACCTCTTTGCCACCGAATGCATTTTCCCTGCCATTCGAAGTGCCATCAAGCGTCGCACCGAACGCCCACGCCTGCTCTCATACCCCTCATCTGAGAACTTGGAATCTTCTTTCTACCAGGGTCAGGATGAGGAGGAGGATAACGAGAATGCTGTCATTCGTCTGGAGCAGGATGTGCTGTCTGATATCGCCGACAGCAGGCAGTTCTTCGTTCTCGAGACTAAGGACTTCTGGCGCCAGATCAAGACCGCCGGTTCAGCTGTTCCAGCCAATGCTCTCTACCTGACCAAGGCTTTCCAGTCTGGCTCAGAAGAGCTAGCCAAGCCGTCTGCCAACATCATCCCTCCTGTATACATCCACCCTTCCGCTCAGGTAGATCCGACAGCCAAGATTGGCCCTAATGTCTCCATTGGTCCCCGTGTCGTTGTTGGCGCTGGTGTGCGTATTAAGGAGACTATTGTGCTCGAAGACTCTGAGATCAAGCACGACGCTTGTGTTATGTATGCCATTGTTGGGTGGCATAGCAAAATCGGTGCTTGGGCTCGTGTTGAGGGTACCCCTACCCCCATCACTAGCCACAGCACCAGCATTGTCAAGAACGGCGTGAAGGTCCAGAGCGTCACTATTCTTGGAAAAGAATGTGGTGTTGGTGATGAAGTGCGCGTGCAGAACTGCGTATGCCTCCCTTACAAGGAGTTGAAGAGGGTAAGTATTTGTTCAGATAATCATGAGAACGATTCCTGACCTGAGATATAGGATGTTTCGAACGAAGTCATTATGTGAAAATCTTTTAGGAATGCATGATACCATATGGAGCGTCGGGCCTCGGTTGGCATCGGCGTATGCTAGTTAATGAATGTGGTGTTTTGACCAAGTTAAATGCAATTAGCTCCCTACAGAGACAAAAATATATCCAGAATATAGCAGCATCAATGATCTGAACGGCCTGCAATTGTTCATGTCAATGTCACCCTCGTATAGTCCTCCAAAACAGGTGCACTTCCGATTCGGTAACTGACTAGCTGAAAGAAGGAAAGCGATCCTGATCCCCTAATCTGTATACCTCGGTCGTTATCTGCAACACTTACTCACCCACCCTTGTGTAGTTATTGCATTGTACTTCAGCACATGAAGTACGTTCTTACCTTTTTTACCCTTTTTACTAACCACGACACCCACGCTAACCGTGGCTAGCACTTTTAAACCCCCTGTGCCTAACTGGGGTCTCTGCTAACTCTTATACTTCGGAGCTTCTAAGTGATCACTCCAAAGCATCTGGGAATCACAATTCAGCATGGCTGCGGCCAAGCACTTGAACGGTGATGCTTTCGTCAATACTTCGCTCCTGTCGCTTCCGATAATCAACCTGTCACCCTTCATCGATTCCTCATCAACTGCTGCCGCACGGAAAGAAACCACAGCAGCCATCAATCATGCCTGTACCGACTTCGGCTTTTTCTATGTCACAGCTCACGGCATTCCAACATCTAGGCTCAACGAGGTGATTTCTCTCGCACGACACTTCTTTTCCCTGTCCGAGGCGGAAAAGAGCAAGATCAAGAGATATGATGCCGGTGGTCCTGAAGGGGGCGATGGTGCGCGAGGGTACCAAGGAATGGGTGAAAACGTCACCAAAGGGAAAAGGGATATGCACGAGGCGATTGACTTCTACCGCGAGTGGGATCATGCAGACAAAGAGCAAGGGAGTGGGGGGCCTGGTACATCCAGCACGCTCCAGGGGCCCAATCTATGGCCTGAGAATCCGAAAGAGTTGAAAGATGTCTATTTAGAGTACATCGACCAGCTGCAGACTGTTGGCCAAGCTGTTGTGCGCGCTATGGGGCAGGCACTTGACCTACCACCGCCTAGCACTGATGCTCCACAATCTGAAGATTCTGAGATCTTCGTGAGAAACACTGATAAGAGCTTCTGGGTTATGCGTATGATCGGATATCCTAATCTTGAGACTCCGCTCACTTCCGCTGATGCAGAGGAATTCTCTTGCGGTGAACACACTGATTATGGCTGCGTTACTTTACTCCTGGCTGACCCGACTCCTGGTGCACTTCAGGTTCTTCTCAAGGATGGAAAGACTTGGTTGAACGCGGATCCCATTCCAGGTGCTTTCGTCGTTAATATCGGCGATATGATTGAGAGGTGGACAAATGGCCTGTGGAAGAGCACAAAGCATAGGGTTATTCACAGAGGAGAAGGATACAGGGTCAGCGTGCCATTCTTCTTTGAGCCGAACTTTGAGGCTGTGGTCAAGCCGTTGCAGAAGTGTGTGGAAACGAGTGGAAGAGAACCTATACATAGAGGTAGCACATATGGGGAGCATCTCTTGGAGAAGGTGTTCAGTAATTTCTACAGTAAGTTCACCCCTTGAAGCTCAGCAGCCTTCTACTAATTGGTCATAGGTTAGTTAGGTATAATATGGGGTCAACACAGAGCAAAACGAAAGAGTGAAACCCAAGTTTTTCCATCAACGATTGCACTAACTCACGGTTGTTGCTCTTTCAACTTTTTCTTATGCTATCCAAGACACAAGTTTCTCTGTCATTGCACTTTGACGCCTGAATAAAATTCGAAAACTAGCCATCTTTTTCCCTTTGTTATCTCAGTATGTATACTCCAATGGGTTCTACAGGCGTAAAGACGTTGAATGATCATTGTTCTAGTTATAAACTTAAAGTATTCTCTGTGCGGATAGACCGCATACAAATTTATTACCCAAAGCCCCTAGAAATAGTAAAAAATTCTCATTTAATGTCGCCGCCACCTTCAAGGAAAACCTATACAATACTCATGTCGCTCCTTGCAGCTAGAATCCGCCTCAGCTGTACCTAAGGTTCGGACATAAATGCTGAAGGACGAGGTAAAATAGAGACAGTAAGGCATTGAACAATCAATGCCTCCTTTCCAAGAGATATCTCCTCACTTTCACTAACTTCGTTCTTCTTGAGGCGAAAGTTAGGGGCTGATTATATGTAGGGCTGCTTTCGGCTCACTAAATACCTAGCAACCTCCTCGACCATTCTAATCGAGATATCGGAGCATTGACCAGAAGTTCATTACGTACAGCCTTTTTTAGACCCTTTGTGAATATAAAGCGGACATAGACTATTTAGTATACACTACCCTCAACTTAGATGCGTTATATTCTACACATGAAGCAATCGCTTAAGAATACAAAAATTCCTGATGATCTTGAGATAAGATAATTGATCTAGAGCCGATTTGCTTTGCAACTTGATTTGTAGTCTGGTACAAAAATAGACTGAATGCAATGTTGCTAGTCTTCCTTAGTGATATGCCGGAAATACTACTCTCCTAGCTTATACATCTGAGTTTTAAGGAATGGTAGTCTGAAATACATGAAGATGATACTGGAATATCAAGATAGCTCCCTTTATTCCGTCGTAGCTCTATGTATTCAACTAACCATTAATTACCCTAAAGATAGTATTTTGGATAATCGACTCTATCGTAGAGCGATTTATGCCGATCCTTCGTGCGAGCTTTTCAGAGGTATAGACTAGGAATCGGATAAATATTTGCGAAAAACGCTATTAACTATGCAAAAACAATCTCTCGATACTACCAACACGGTTAGTTGATGTTCAAGACTTGTTGAACCTTAGACTCGTTGAGGTTATAGGACAGTTTGGAAAGTATGCTACTTTAAGCCATTGCTAGGGAGCCGTTAAATCAGGATTCCTCCGTACACTCTCTATGCTCGCGGATATGAAGGTCGGCTTCACACTGCGATGATTGGATAGATTATTCAAGGATATAATCACCATAGGGTATGTACCGAAATTTTCTTCTCTGT
>Ga0247757_10001643_pt1 | contig 13895 bp, 17 predicted proteins | sample UWRJL126311R4_FD_180929 | JGI IMG/M metagenome (GOLD analysis project Ga0247757, IMG submission 180929) | Plant litter microbial communities from Arlington Agricultural Research Station in Wisconsin, United States - UWRJ-L126-311R-4 | ecosystem: Environmental > Terrestrial > Plant litter >...
TTCTCCTACTTTCTCAAGCATCGGCATTGCGTAACGCACTCAGAACACCTTGGCCACCTTGGCGGGGCCGCTAGAAAGGTCGACCGGGCAAATTGGCATTGCAGGCGTCGCGTTGCGGTGGAGACCTTGGCGTAGCGGACAGGTCGCATGTGTAGTCAATTTCGAAACACGTGCTTGGCGTTTGATCGGCCGTCCCCGTCCAGTCAATGACAGTCTTCAGAGGCGGAAAATGAAACTCGGGTGCTGTATATTCCACTGCGCTTGCATTTCGTTCGAATATGCGTGAGATCTGATGTGTGTGTGTGTGTGTGTGTGTGTGTGTGTGTTGGAACTAGGCTGCTACTTTGCCTTGTACTAACGATGAAGTATATAGTCAGCTATAGATTTGTTTGTAAGTATGCTATATATAGATTAGGCTTGTAAAAAAGTATGGCCATAGTGTCGTAGCTAGAAAGTAATGGACTTTTAGGGACACGTAGTAATAGGATACTCAACGCCTTCGAGAGCTAACGTAAGGCGTTTTGATGGGACAAAAACAATTGCTTTTCGTAATCGTAATAACATCTCTCTATCCTTCCCCTGCCTATAAGAAAGATTTTGCATCGAGAGAATCGAGAAATGCACTCTAGTTCGGCATCATGGACCATTTTGTTAGGGGGTTGTCTACAGCATGATAAGAATCGGGCATCAGCTCCTGGTTGTTGGATGGTGATTGAAGCGTCTGCCCGCATTTGAATATCTACTCGAATTGGAAGGATCGAAATGACCAACAAGATTGACGTTGGAGATATACTGATTGTAGACTTGCATTCGTCAGCGCGAGAGTGAGGCATGCATCGTCTTGTGTCCAAGCAATCGTTGTGAAGGAAAAATTCAAATATAAGGAACCAATCTATAATGTTGGGTATGCTGCTCTTTTGCCCTTCACCGTATAACCCTTCCATATATAAAACGTATATGAACCGTCAACGCCCAACCTACGCCATGTATATCTTTTCTATTCATCTCTTTTTTTCCGCCTCGCGTTTCTTCGCCTCCATCTTGGCCTTTTTCTCTGCTCTTTGATACCAGGCCTCTGCCCCGATTCCTCCGAACACCAGTCCGACACCCAGCCACTGCATTTGCGTGACCTGGTGGCCATACAAGACTACGCTCGCCAACATCGTCAACATCTTCCGAGTTACCGTGACAGTAACCAGCAGCAGACTACTAAAGTGCGACAGTGTGTGAAAGATGAAAACTTGTCCGAACGCTCCGCAAGCTGCAAAATAAAGAACATGCCAACCCACAGCCGGGTACGTTCTTATAAAGTTGAGGGCCTCAGCCAACTCACCGCCACTGGTTTGGGAGAGGCCTACCCAGGACCCGAGAGGTGTGCTAGCAATGTAGGGGCTGAGCAAGAGATATGAGACAGTTAAAAGAGTCGACATGATGTTTTGCGCACACATCATCTGGGGTCCTGTAAAATCTTTGAACGATGTGAAGATCTGATCTTGCACCGTGTTTGTCAAGCCGTCGAACAGGAGATTGATACTGAGAAGCAAGAGCCCAAAGACCTTGTTTGCGTCCGCACTGACACCCTTCTTGGCAGCTTTCTTCGCAGTAGAGGGGTTGTAAAGAGTGAAAGTAGCGACTCCGAGCGTGACGCAGATGACGACAAGGTATTTATAGACTGGATACCGCTTTTGAAAGATCGTTATGTGAAGGAACATGACCGGAAGAAGCTTACAGCTCTTAGCCAGGATAAATGTTACATAATCGATGTGCTTTAAGCTGGCGTATCCAAATGGCGACGCAAGCGATGAGGTCAAGGCGATCAGAAGTAGCAGAGGAAGAGTCTGCTTCGAAGGAAAGATGGGCGGGACTTGACGCGTGCCGGTTTTTGGGCTGCGAGGAGAGGATGCGAAGAGGTAGATGGCGCCGGCACATGCTGCAAAGGTAGATTGAACCGTGTTAAGGAATATGGAGTAGGTAAAACGCGAATGCTCTGGCCCGTATGTTGTAGTAGTAATCCCTTCTTGAAGATAGGCCCAGATCAAGCTGTATAATTGCATCAGCCTCCCATGTGACAAACATACTGCATGCATCAGCTATGGATTTGAACTTACAAACTCGCGTATATACCACCCACACACCAAGCCAACGCAAGTAGGCCTGACTGCTTCTGCTCTTCGGGATCTCGCGCAGCAGCCTCCGCGACCTGTTCCAAGCTGTTTTCTATCCTTTCCGCAACGCTCGGTCGGCGGCGCATCGATGCATGGGTGGTGCCATTTTGTGTGAATGTTTCGGACGGCCCGCGCTGGAGAGGCGCATTCGCCTTGGCTCTTGCCATTCTGAAGTCAAGGTTGTCTGGATTATCTCGGCGAAAAATGCGGTGCGGTACTGGTTTATATTACTTTCGGTGATGCACAAAAGTCAAAGGTGGCATCAAGCTCCAACAGAGGCTAAGCCGCGGTCTGCACGGACCCGCAGGTGCGGAACTCGGAATTGGGTTCCGAATTCTTGGATTGCATCACTTGCGCATGGGTGCTCCCGCTTGCAATTTGAGTGAGAATGATGGTCCTATGCCCTATTGACATATTTGATGCTATTATGATTCAAAACCACCCTCCATTAGTTGTTCAGTGTTGAGTCACCTCCGGGCGATTTCCATTGAGTATTCCGCTCTGCTTTAGGTAACCCCACATTCTAGGCATTCACCCGAACGACAAGATCAGGAAAGAAGAATACAAAGCAGAGTGCCACCATTCTCGATTGCTACTCTACATGAAATTAACAACACACTGGCCCGCATGCACCAGCCATAGCTTCACAGACCCCATAAAGCGCTGGGCGGAAAGAAGTGATAAAAAGGTGCGGCGGGAGACAAGAGAATCTGACCTCGTGCTCGTGGACGATTCGCTGCTACATGATCGGGTTAGAGAGAGTAGGTAGGTAGGCTGTAAGGAGTCGGAAGGTAAGAGTAGTGAGGAATGTGGTGATCCTTTGCAGGACTGCGACTGTCTTCACCCCTTCTTCAATAAAGAAATCCTGCCCCGACCCGACCGTCGCAAGCAGTAGTGGATATCATCCATACATCATGAAATCGTGACTGACCCGCTCAATTTGCACTCAAGTCTCGAATTAGAAAGAGAATAATGCCCTGTCCATGGTATCCGTCAATAGGTAAAAGGGGCAGACAGAAGGGAATAAGCAAAGGCTTGCTTTTAGGTCGATTTTGAATCGATAGAGAATGCCGGGAGATGCCAGCCAGACGATGATGACGAATACAAAGGTCCTCGTGTGCTCAGGAAGCGGTCAACGCGCCTTCACCCCTCATCCGCCTGTCAATGTCCAACGCATAAGCACCATCTGCGCAGTGCTACTCTGCAGCTTGGCTACGTCGCATCTTCTCTGCCTCCAGATTCTCGTACAAAAGATACAAGGCCTTCTCATTGGCTTGAGCACTGCCAGTGATGGTGAACATGCGCTCACCGGTTTCATCATGCGGGGCTTTGGCAATCGAGATGCGTGCACCAGAGCTCTTGCGGATTTCGCTAATCTTGCTACCGCCGCGACCAATGATGCAGCCGACCATGTCAGAGGGGATACTGATATTTTGCGTCTGCATCTCCTCTCCATCGTCCGCATGGGCGGGCGGGGGACGACTGGCCGCATCTGAGCCGGACCGTCGATTGTTGTATGCTGGGGGTGAGTCGCTGAAGTCAGCGCCGTGGCCAGTTCGATTGTATGAACGGCCTCCGCTCATGCCATTAGCAAGGGGACCGACACCAGGCTGAACCCTTACGGCGGGGTTATAAAGAACGGTACCGTAGCCACGCTCGGAGTCGTCGATGAGACACTTGCCGATCTCCCAAACGGCCTTCTCGATGCCCTGGGGAGATCCTTGGACCTCGACGATGCGCTCAGTGGACTGCGGGAGCATTTCCTTCTGGGCAACCATGCGCACACCGGACGAATCCTGGATTTGCTTGATCTTTAAACCTTGACGGCCAATAATGGTACCCATCTGGTTATGGGAGATGAGGAGACGGATGGCTGCGTGCATTAGGGGAATGACTTGGACGGCGGGTTGGGGTACGTACGATGGGTGCCGTCGTTGCGGATGAGACCTCCCATACCCATCTGGGGCGCTCCCTCGAGCAGTCCTTTGGCAACCAAGCCGTAGGCCTTGGCGATGCCGGTCAGAGGCCCGGTGACGGACAGCACGCGGTCGTGAACTCCTTGGACGACCTTGCTCACGCCGGCGCGCACGCCGGTCTCATCGCGCAGGTCGGCCACGTTCTTGCCTGCCTTCCCTATAATGACGCCGGCCTCCTTGGACGAGACAATGGCGCGCAGGGTAAGCTGCGACTCGGCATACTCCTGCTCGGTGCGGGGTGCCACATCGCCTTCGTCGTTCATGCTCAGGCGCTGCATCGAATCGACAGCCTGGCCGTGGTCCTGGATGACCTGCTGAGACTCCTCGGCAGACATGTTGTAGGAATGTCTTAGGATGGTGTGCTGTAGACAGCGTCAGTGACGTCGACGCGTGCGACGGGCAGCAGCGCGACACTTACAGGAGAGTGGGGCGTGGAGAGGGCGAGGATCAGACGAAGGGCGCGTTTAAAGGTGCTCTGCTGCTGTATGCGCGGGCAGAAGTAGTCTAGGGCGGACGGGCAGACGAGGTCAGGTTTAGGTAGCTGGGTGGGAAACGGAGCAGCTACTCGCAGGTGTGTGCGGAAGTGGCGGGGGGCTGGTCGGTGTGGGTGGCCAGACACAGGCGGGAGGTTAGGAGAAAGAGAGGATGGAGAGGACGGAGAGGATGGAGAGGGGAGAGAGGGGGCAAGGTGCGGGAGAGGGAGGAGGAGAGGGCGGCGGCGGCGGTAGCGGACGACGTGTGCAGCGTCGAAGTGCTAAGAGGTGCAGGGTGACGGAACGGAGGCTGCAGGCGGACAAAGAAGTTCACAGGCTGTGAGTGTTGTCGCTACTAGCTCTTAGCCTCTTAGCGAGGCGCGGGCGGGCCTTGCCGTGTTGAAGGAGGGATGCAGCGAAATGGGCCTGGGGCCCACCAACCGCGGGCAATTGTCGCAGCCGCGTCCCAGCGCGCCGTCTGGGGCAAGCAGCAGCTGCTGCCGCGATGCAGCCTTGCCGGCAGCCTGACGGGAGCCATGTGTGTTATCAATTGCAATTCACGCTACGTCGCTCGGCCTCATTCCTGTGCCTCAAATACCACCTTCTGCGCCTGCATCTTGTCAAATAGCTCGTATCCCTCAACTGCCTCCGTCAGCGCCATCACCTTGTCCGCCATGAACCCCAGCTTGTCCTGATGCTTTTTGAGCGCCTCGAGCGCCGATGGAAACACGCTACGCACCGGGCACCGGCCCATCTGGACGCGTAGATTCTTGCTGTATGCTTGGTTTCCTGTCCATGGTATCTCTGCATTATGGACGCCGACGGAAGAAATCCTTAGTCTGATCAGTAACGTGCATGGATAACTAGATGGGCAAGATTCGTACACTCCCCAGGGCCGCAGCAGCTCGTAGCCCATTTTTAGTGCAGGACTCAATCCGACGACCTCAACTACTACGTCTGCGCCTCTCCCGTCGGTGAGCTCCTTGACCCTCTTGTCCAGCCCTTCCCTGTCTGTCTGGTAGTTCCATGGCTCTGCCCCCAGCTTCTTTGCCTGCTCGAGGCGCGAGGGTATCGAGTCAACGGCAAGAACGTGCTTTGCAGATTCGACAAGGTTAACCAGTGCACATAGCGCCACGGGACCGCAGCCAATCAAGACAACTACCGCATTACCAACATCTTCTTTGGGTACCTCCTTGAAGGCGTTGTGCGCGGCAAACCAGCCCGTGGGAAAGATGTCAGCCATGAGCACCAAGACTTCATCTTTAATGCCCTCGGGCGCTTTCATGACGGTGCTGTCGGCCAGCGGAACGCGCACGTACTGTGCCTGGCCGCCATCCAGTGCCGTGGATCCGAACAGTTGGCTCTTGGTACAGCGAGAAGAAAAGCCTCGTACACAGTAGAAGCACTCTCCACAGGAAACAGTAAAAGGCGTGACGACACGATCCCCCTTCTTGAAAGACTTGACGTCACCGCCCAACTCCTCCACATGGCCCGTGAACTCATGGCCCATGATGAAATCAGTGCCGGATGGCTGGTGGCCACGGAAGACGTGTAGTTCACTTTGCAAATGTTAGTTGATGCCATGGTGGGGATTGTTGGTCGCACCTTCCGCAAAGCGCCGTCTGCACGCTGTCAGTGCTATTCGGTAGGATGGTTGTGTATTGTCACCTTGTCTACTTTGACAATGATGTCAGTTGCATCTCGTATCTTGGGGATCGGGCGGTCTTCGATGACGACCTTGTGAGGGCCCTTAAACACGACAGCTTTCATTGTATCGTTCCCCATTTCCAGCGTGCTCGGTTGAAATTTCGGTATGGAGAATATGGGAATTCGTGGCGAAAAGGTGATCAGTGCATTGAGCTTCACTGCAAGCGAGGGAGCCAGTCTTTAGCTCAAATGTGTCGATTTGGACCGACAGTTAGCGTCGTGAGTATTCAGCTGCAATGGACTTGAGAGCAGCTCTGGGTACCCCGCCGAGGTAAAGGCGGGGTAGACACGAGTCTTCCACGGAAATAGGGGTTCTGCGACGGCAGCTTACTATAACGAAAGATGCATACACCGGGAAGAACCCTTGCATTTATGGAGAAGCATAACGAATAGTGTAGGTGGTTGTATGACCACGTACCAAAGCAGACACGTCCTCCCGCCAACGTGCTGTATACTGCGCGCCGATGCCCGAGCGGACGACGCCGTATTAAACCGATAGACCGATATTCCCATTGCTCCAACTTTGTCCGGAACCAAAAACTCCATATCAATGCATGCACACGAGAAACGATAAAAGGCTGATTTCGCTCACGACACCATGCACAGCAACTCGGCCTCCAGGATGAACTTGCCCTCCTTGTACTTTTCGCTGACCTCGTAAGCCTTGTCGTACTTCCATCCCACCGTCGCTTTACACTGTCGGCAGTGTATGTCGCGTACGACATGGCGGCCAGTCGTCATGTTGCGTTCGCTGGGGTCGGATTCGGTGACGTTGACTACTTGGTCGAACAAGTAGGCTTTGCCATGCTGGCCGCGGAAATTCTGGATATATGGCGTCAGCATCGATTGACGCAGAGCTTCTATGGACGACGGCGTACTCTGCTCAGGATGTCGTCGTGGTTAGAGAGATGAGTCTTGCAAGTCTGGCAGCCATAGATGCGACCTCCTTTGAGGTAGATGTTGTACGTCAAACCCATAGTGTCACGTTGGGGATCGAAGCACGGAGCGGGTGGCCTCCACGTCAGGTGCGGCTGTAGTTGAGGGGTCAATGTTGGGGTCGACGGCTTGAGAGGCCTACGTGGCAGAGGCAGAAGCAGGAGCTGGGGTAGGAGCAGGAGCAGGAATCTCAAGCCCTTTTGCACACGGAGGGGAAGAGAATTGGGAATGGAGAGAAGCGACAGTGGTGCGCGCGGCGGGACGAAGTCGCCGGTGGTTCCTAGGCCCAAAGGCACTCGTGCGTAGTCCTACTCAAGCCGCGCCAGACAAAGGGCCTCTGCTGGGAGGGGGCACGAGTCCTCGTGCTGGACAGCGAAGGTCCCGGTCCAGGTCAGCGGCAGAAGGGCATCCAGGCTCAACGCTACAGCGGTGCTATGGCCGGGCGGGCGAGGTGGAGGATGCCGGATGCTGGGTGCTGGGTGCTGGATGCTGGGCTCTTGGGCAGGGCAGTGAGGGATCCGCGACCGCAGCCGCGACCGCAGAGCTAGCGTCTTATCTTAGCGTCATTGCTTATCGACATGTGCGCGTGCGCGTGCCAGCCGTTGCGGAAAAAAGAAACCCACGTCCAGGCCGCTCAGGATGGGTGTGCGCAGAGGTTGTAGCTGCTCAGCAGCTTGTGCCATGGAAGGGACGCAGTGGGATTGGTGACAGCGCAGGCTGGGCGCGTCGGCCACCGATGACGGCGATTGCGTGGGCTGCCCACGCCTGCGTCCCGTCGACGGCCACGACCCAGCTTCCAGCACCGAGTGCGTGATGGGCAGTCGGCCGGCCGTTGCTGGCGCTCCAAAAGTACGCTGGCTGGGAGGCGGCAGACAGCTCACCGTGTGCGCAGCATCGACGGGGCAATCTCCCCAACCACCCCAGGGCAACGAGCGCCGTTTGCTTGGGGCTCAGAGGAGCTGCAATCTGCGCGCGAATCGGAGCCCCCAGCCCCCTCCTGCGCTGCCTGCGGCTGCTCCAGCTCCCAGCGGCCCTTAGCGAGCAGCGAGCGGCGGCAGAAGGTGCTAGAAGACTAAGACGGCCGACCCCAAGCCCAGGCACCCAGGCCGTTTTCTCTCGGTCCGCGCCCGCCCTCGACCAAACTTTGAGATCGCAGCGAGCTAAGAGTTCAGTGACACCAGGCCGTCGCCCTCGCCTCCCATGGTGTTTCCCATCTTCACAAAGTCAAAGAAATCGAAGCAGCCCGACACACCGGCCCTGGCTCCCGGCAACGCACCGCACAAGAAAACCAGTGCGGCCACCCCTCCTCCCTCGTCCCCGGACAAAAAATCCCACGCCCGCGTACGCGACAGAGATCGCGACCGTCGCTCCGGCTCCTACTCGTCCAAACGCTCGTCCAAGTACGACCGCGACTCCCATCCGCTGAACCTTCCGCCCGACGAGCTTCGACGGCTCTCTTCTACAGCCATGTCAGCTATGGCCGACCAGCCCACGCCACAGCCCATGGACGTGGACAGGGACTTCACAGCCTCGCCGACTCCGGCTCCCTCGAGCCCGCCACCTGCACCGCGAGACGAGAGTCGCCCCGCTCCTCCCCCTCACAGATACACGACGAGCCCGCCACCGCAGTCGGCCAATTACGCAGCCACTCCGGAGGACGCCTCCCCGCCTGCACAACCGCCCACCATTGACGCCGAAGAGTACAAGGCTGCAGGCAACAAGTTCTTCAAGATTAAAGACTATCCCGCTGCCATCAGGGAGTACTCGAAAGGTGCGTCGTAACAGTGACACCTGGCACGTTGGCCGCGTCGCGTGCTACCCGCTGCCGTGCTGCCCTACCTTGTACCTGACACCACTTGCGAAGTGAAAAGCTAACTCTGCCCAGCCATTGAAGCCGACCCCAAAAATGCCACCTACTATTCAAACCGCGCTGCCGCCTATATATCCGCAAACCGCTTCATCGAGGCCCTTGATGACTGTAAAATGGCAGACGAGCTGGATCCTGGCAACATGAAGATTGCCCTCCGCTTGGGCAGGGTGTACACAAGCCTAGGCAGGCCAGACGAAGCACTTGCAGCATACACCTCTGTAAATGCTACTGCCAAGGACATGCAGCCCGCACTGAACATGCAGCGCCATTTGAGGCAGGCTGAAGAAACGCTCCAGAACGGTGGAGCCGGATCTATGGTCATATATGCGCTGAACGAGGCTGAGCGGGGCCTTGGTTCGGGTGTCGACAGACCCCGGAAGTGGAACTTGATGCGAGGAGAGGCACATCTGCGGATGGGCAACGTCAATGCCATGGGCGAGGCTCAAAACGTTGCCATGAATCTCCTGAGAAGAAACAACCAGGACCCGGATGCTTTGGTTCTGCGTGGCCGTGCATTATACGGATTGGGTGAGAACGAAAAAGCGGTCCAGCATTTCAAGCAGGCATTGAATTGTGATCCTGACTTTAAGAATGCACTCAAATACCTGCGCATGGTGCAGAAGCTCGAGCGCACCAAAGAGGAGGGCAATGCTGCATTCAAGTCAGGGCGATATCAAGCGGCCGTGGATACCTATTCCAAGGCACTGGAAATTGATCCCTTAAACAAGAATACAAACTCGAAGATTTTGCAGAACCGAGCCTTGTGTTACTCAAGGCTAAAACAATGGACATTATCAATAACGGATTGCGATAAGGCTCTTGAGTTAGACCCCGGCTACACAAAAGCGAAGAAGACCCGGGCCAAAGCATTAGGCGAGTCAGGCAACTGGGATGAAGCCATACGAGAACTTAAAGCCATCCACGAAGCCAACCCCTCAGAGCCAGGGATTGCAAAGGAGATCAGAAGCGCCGAGTTGGAGCTTAAGAAGAGCAAGCGGAAAGATTACTACAAGATTCTTGGTGTAGAGAAGGATGCTACTGACTCAGAGATTAAGAAGGCATACCGTAAATTGGCCATTATTCACCATCCTGACAAGAACCCAGATGACGAAACTGCTCACCAGAGATTCCAGGAGATCCAAGAAGCGCACGAAACACTAAGCGATTCTCAGAAACGTGCGCGCTATGATTCTGGTGAAGATCTTATCGATCCCTCTGAGATGTTTGGTGGTGGTGGCGGTGGTGGTGGCTTCTCTACAGGAGGAATCGACCCGGAAATCCGTACGTCCCAACAGCCATCCAGTACCGATATCAGCTAACAATTTTTTAGTTTTCCAGATGTTTGGCGCCGGCGGTGGTATGGGAGGTGGTATGGGAGGAGGTATGGGTGGCGGGCGTCCAGGTGGCTTCAGCTTCAACACCGGCGGCGGCAGTCCGTTTGGGGGTATGGGGGGCATGCCTGGGGGCGGAGGCCGAAGAGGCCAGCAGTTCCAGGGCGGCTTCCCCTTCTAGACCTCAAACTTCCTCTTCAAGATCACTTCTGAGAGTCGCTAACTAGCCCACGGGCAGTCAACCCAGGTCTATTTTCACTTCGTGTCCATAATGTACCGCTTGACACACCACATCCTCAAATCTGTGTTTTGCTACTCTCGGTCATTTTGTGGCGTTGGATAAGCATTTCAGGTTGTCACCGCACACTACGTGCGGCGGGAAGCGAGGGACTGTTTTAAACATTAGACTGCTTAAGCCAGGCGACTGCGAAAGTTTGATTTTTTCAGCTCGGTAGATGGAAGTTTTGTTGGACAGTTTCTTACCATTACTACATGTTGGGGCGAGGTCGATTTAATTACTTTCCCAGGCAGTCGTTCGCGATCCATCCAGCATTTGCCCGGCGTCCTGTCTCTATCTCTATCTCTTGCAGCCAAAGGAGAATATTTAGGCATGGAAACTAAAATCGATTTAGGCCTACGATAGGACGAGTAGTAATTCAAATCTATTCAAACATTTGACATGTGATCATATTCTGAGGGACCCCGTCTGCACAAACAATACTCCGTCTGCTTAACAATTCATAGGCCAGAGTACGGCTAACTAGCCCCATATTGCCACCCTCATTCATTGGCGTTTTGTTTGTGGTGCTTAAAATCGCAAAATATCCCGTCTTCACGTCGGGTAAGAATGGCAGGTAGTTAAATACTGAAGGTGCCCTATGTCAGATATGATGGCTGGATTGCACAGGAACTAATACTTCCGAGTAGCCTCATTGATCTTCGAATCATTGTCCACCCAAGAATATGGGATCGTTTTGGGGTTCTTTTAGGGGCTGCTTCACGACCCTGCCAGTTCACTCACCCAGGCTACAGACTTATGCTACTAGTGTCGACTGGAAATATGCTCCACCCACAACAAGCTAGCATTAAGTTCTGGTATCGAACAATTTCATATACAATACATCGAGTTGGTCTGGTATGTAGAGGTGCACCAGAAGTCCGAGGGGCCACTGGCGATCCAGTGGTGATGAACGTGAAAGGAAGAAGAAACTCTGTGATAATGAAGCCATTTCTCTTTCCTTGTGTCCTCAACATCATATTCCGTCATGGTTTGTTAAAGTCAGCCTTCAACTGGAACATAATTTCCCAAAGTTTTTGAGAGTTTGACATGTTTTAAAAGCTGTTGCCAGTGTCACGCAAATCACCATTCAACTTGGATATTGTCTATTACATCCCTAGGGAAAATTACACCGACAGATAGCTTTAAGCCATATTTGGAATCCAACTTTGGTGTCTTCTAAATTACCTTGGGTGGAGAGACTTGGAGGTGGTTTCGAACAGTGAATCTAGCCGAGAGAAACATCACGCCTTTGACGATATTGAGGGGTTGGGACAAACAAAACCAGCCCTGGTGTAGTTTTAACTAAAAAGTTGTTGTTGCAGAGGTAGAGCAGAAACTCTGGCTTGCGTGCTAGTAATGAGTTATCGTTAGGTTACTCCATCAATCATCTTCCATGTATTCCGCATAGCCTTCTATTTTAGGTGACATTCAGGAGTGTTATGCCCGCAAGCTTAATTCCAGAAACTGATAGGTTGGTTTTGTAACTCAGATTAAATAATAGTGTGAGTCACAGGTCCCAATGCAAACAACTTGCTCGTAGCTAGTACCCCTTATTCATGACCCTCAGTCAACCGTCCGTTGATATATAATTCAGCAACTTAAATAGTAGAATGTTCGAAGATAAATCAGTCTCTGCGTAAACTCGACATTAAGTGGTAACGCAATATTATCGGTTTCGAATGTCCAGTATCTTCTTCAAAAAGATCTGAGAACGCATGTATCTATCCCGGCCGAATGAAGCTAACATGTTGTTAAATGGTAGCTTGGGTAAAATAGAGCCATGGCACATACTCTATTACAATGTATATGCCAAGGTGTTTACTGGCCGAGATAGTCAACGGAAGTTATGTTGATTGACTGTACAGAAGAAGTTTCGTGCGCTCCAACGCCAATGTTCCATTTGTATGAACAGTTCATAATGACATCTGACGTGTGCTACAACGAAGCTGCAGCTTCCACAGCACCGGCGGCCTTGAACAGCTTTGGACTCGAAACAACGATCTCAACGGGGTATCTCCATTCCATAAACTTCGCCCAACCTATCATACAAGTCAGAACCGAGATAATGATGGATTAGACGGCAAATCATCAACACGCACCCCAGTATACGCACTTCCTACCAAAGTATTTTCCCATGTACGGCACCACCACCATCGTCAGCAACAGCTCTAGCTGTTGAAGTGATTCCCGCCATTCTCTCTCGGCATCCGAAATAAATTCATCATCGTCAACGGAAGATGCAGTAGAGGAGGAGGGCAGCGAATCGATCTCGGCATCGGAAGAACTCAATGGCGGCTCGAGGAAGCTGTCGCTATTGGACATGGACATGACGGGTGATGACGGTCGTTTAAAGCCAAATACGGGCTATCGTGTGAACATTGACCGGGTTGAGTGTGATTTGTCGGCGATGGCAATGGAAGCAGCGGGAGACGTCTTGTAGCTTCACTGATGTTCGCATAACCGGCTCGCGTCGGCCAATGGCTATGGGAGGCTCAGTTGGTTGGCACCGCCAGCACGTGCACGTGATCGTCTTGGCAGCTCATGATGACTCTAACAATGAGTGCCACCAAAATTCATCTGCTCAACATCAAATCTTTAAGGAACACCGGCTTTTGACTACCCTACGTCTTAAATACAAACACGCAACAGGCAAAGAACGTGCGCACAAGACAATACCTAGCAAACTGCAGCTATGGCTGACGTATGTCCCCTCTATTCATTGTCCCCGCGCGAAATATCACCTTCAAAACCCACCTCCCCTGGCGCCCCTCTACAAACCCTTGAAGCATACTTTACTCGACCCGTGCATACCCTCGTTCCTTTTCCCGTTTCTAATCATTCTTTTGCACAGGCCGACATCTCTACCGAGCGGAAACCCCGAAAATCCGTCGCCTTTGAAGACAACACCACAATTGTTGATAGTGACGGACAAGTCACAGAGTCTGCCCCCATGAATGGCGATAAGGATAGCGCAGAGTCTCACGCAGCTGGTATGTCTATTCTGGCAACGGGCTGTGTAGCCCACAACAAGCCTGTAAATTTTGGTACTGACGCACCCCACCTAGGCGAAGACAAAGAAGTTGATGAGGTGACGGATATGTTTGCGGGGCTGGCAAAAAAGAAGAAGTCAAAGAAGCCTAAGGCAGAGGGTGAGGAC
>Ga0247757_10001644_pt1 | contig 13889 bp, 9 predicted proteins | sample UWRJL126311R4_FD_180929 | JGI IMG/M metagenome (GOLD analysis project Ga0247757, IMG submission 180929) | Plant litter microbial communities from Arlington Agricultural Research Station in Wisconsin, United States - UWRJ-L126-311R-4 | ecosystem: Environmental > Terrestrial > Plant litter >...
TGCTGATCATTCCGCTCAGTTATCGACAGTCGGGAAAATACGATGGTCTGAAAACGTCTTTCAAACAATTACCCGGCGTTAATAATGTGAGCGGCGCCTACGGTCTGCCAACCTCCATCAAGTGGAGTGATGGCATTACCGCCGACGAAGGAACCGGGAAAAAGGAATTGTCTGTCAACGCGATCCCTGTAGATCTTGATTTTATCAGCACGATGCGCATGCAATTGCTCGCAGGGAAAGACTTCACCGCGACTGACCTGTTGTTGATGGATACGACTGATAACGGCAAGAATTACCAGTACTCGTTTATGCTGAATGAAACAGCTGCTAAAAGTTTGGGATGGACACCAGAACAGGCTATCGGAAAAAAAATTGAAAAAGGCTCCCCTGGCTATGTAAAGGCAGTTGTCAAAGATTTTCATTTCGCATCGATGCATGAAAATGTGGGACCATTGCTCATATTCCTCGACAAAAGTTATGTGCAGAATATTTTTGTGAACATCAATTCGCACGACATACCGACTGTATTGAGCCGCATCGGGCAAATCTGGAAAGACCGTATCTCCGGCGACGAATTCAGCTACCGTTTTATGGACGATGATTTCAATAACCTGTACAAAACTGAACAGCGTACAGCAGTCATATTTTCTACCGCCGCAGGACTGGCGATCTTTCTTGCCTGCATGGGGCTGTTTGGCCTGGCAGCATTTACCACTGCGCGGCGCACCAAAGAGATTGGTATCAGGAAAGTTTTGGGTGCCAGCGTAATGAGTATTACAGGACTTGTAGCAAAGGAATTCATGCTGCTGGTAAGTATCGCCTTGCTGATAGCTACACCTGTTGCATGGATTGCATCGGGCAAATGGCTGCAGGATTTCGCCTACCGGATAAACCTGAGCTGGTTTGTATTTGCCATGACCGGAGCAGGTGCGCTATTAATCGCATTCCTGACCGTGGGCATCCAGGCATTGAAAGCGGCAACCGCTAACCCGGTGAAGTCGATAAGAACGGAATAGTTTATTGGTTTATTAGTTTATTGGTTTATTAGTTTATTGGTTTATTGGTTTACAGGTATTCAACAACGAACAAACCAGCAAACCATAGATCAACAGACCACTAGACCAATAAACCAATAAACTAATAAACTAATAAACCAATAAACCAGTAAACCAATAACCCAACAAACCACCTTCCATGCTAAGAAGCTACCTGAAAATTGCCATCCGCAACCTGGCAAAACGCAAGGGATATTCCCTGCTGAATATTTTGGGGCTAGCCATAGGCATTACCTGCTGCCTGCTGATATTCCAGTATGTTTCTTTTGAAAAAAGCTATGAGAATTTTAATGCGGCCGCACCTGCTGTTGTGCGTTTGCGGCTTGACTCTTACCGGCAGGGCGAACTGCAATGGAAGTCAGCTACCAGCTACCCTGCTATCGGGCCAACATTGAAAAAAGAATACCCGGAAGTACAGGATTACTGTCGTTTAATGGATGCAGAACTCCTGCTTTCGAATGATGCAAAGAATATTCTTTTCTCAGAAAAAAAAGGATACTATGCCGATGCATCGGCGATCGACATGCTTGGTGTTGATCTGAAAGAGGGAGATCCCAAAACAGCATTGGACGCTCCTGACAAAATGATCCTTTCAGAAGCTACAGCCAAAAAATATTTCGGAAATGAAAACCCGATCGGAAAAAAATTATCGGCTAAAGGTTTCCGTACACCTCAACTGTACGAGGTAACCGGTGTTTACAAGGACTATCCGGCCAATTCACATTTACTTATGGACTACCTGGTCTCCTACAAGACCATGGGCAAGAATATCCTTCTCGACGGCGACAGCACCAACCCGACAGAAACCGCCTGGGGATGGTACGATTTCTATACTTATGTCAAACTCAAACCCGGTACCGACCAGAAAAAGTTTGAATCGAAACTGGTTGCATTTGCCGACACTCATATTAATAGCGGCAAATGGAATAAGACCAATAATGTAAAGGACTACCTGTATGTTTTGCCGGTCGCAGACATACATCTTTATTCCAATTATAACCAGGAAGCAGAGGTAAATGGAGATGGACAAACCGTTTCGTTCCTGTTCCTGATAGGCGTACTGATTATTTTAATCGCGTGGATCAATTACATCAATCTCGCCACTGCACGCTCTATGGAAAGGGCCCGGGAGGTGGGTGTAAGAAAAGTGCTGGGCGCTTTGAGATCGAACCTGATCAACCAGTTTCTTACAGAAAGCCTTTTGCTGAACTTCATTGCGCTGGCACTGGCGCTTATTGCAGCATTCCTGCTTACACCAGCGTTCAATCGTTTTACCGGTGGTGGCACTGCGACGAATGCTTTTCAACTACCGGCTAACTATTGGATGGGTTTTCTTACCTTTTTTTTATTGGGGAGTTTTATTGCCGGTATTTATCCCGCCTTTGTTTTGTCGGGCTACAAACCGGTCAAAGTACTGAAAGGTATTTTCAAGAACAGCACCAGCGGTATTCTGTTGCGTAAAGGGTTGATCGTTGTTCAGTTCGTCACATCCGGCGTACTGGTTGCCGGAACAATGATCGTGTACCAACAGATCAGTTATATGCGTAACCAGAAACTGGGAACTGATATAAGCCAAACCCTTGTAGTAGAAGGCGCCAGTGCTATGCAGGATTCAGTATATAAAGGCGTATTCCAGCCTTTCAAAGAAGACCTCAAAAAACTCACTAATATTAAAAGTATCACAGCCTCCACCAGTGTGATGGGGAAAGAAATCTACTGGACCAACGGGGTGAGACGGCTGGGAGATTCATATAAAGACCTGACGCTTTATCACCTGGGTATTGACTACGATTTTCTGCAGGCATTCGATATCAAGCTCGCAGCTGGTCGGAATTTTTCTAAAGATATGGTCACAGATAAGAAGGCCGTACTGATCAACGAAGAAGCCGCAAAGATGCTGGCATTTGGAAGCAACGAAAAAGCCGTTGGCCAAAAACTCAAAAGAAGCCGTGATACACTTACGATAGCCGGCGTTGTTGCGAACTACCATCATCAAGGACTGCAAAAGAAAGTAGAACCGATGATATTTTTATTGAGGCCCAATGCCCGGAACTTCTATTCCATCAAAATGGAACCCAATGATATCCGCAAAACGGTAACATCGGTTGAGGCTACCTGGAAAAAATACTTCCCCGAGGACCCATTTAATTATTTCTTCCTTGATGACTCCTTTAACCAGCAGTATAAATCCGACCAGTTATTCGGCAGCATATTCAGTGTGTTTGCCATGCTGGCGATATTGATCGCCTGTTTTGGCCTGGCCGGGCTGTCTGCATACAATATTCTCCAGCGCAGGAAAGAGATCGGGATCCGGAAAGTGATGGGCGCTTCGATGCGGCAGTTGCTGGTGCTCTTATCCAGGGATTTTATCCGTTTGGTATTTGTTTCCTTTGTTATCGCGATACCATTGACCATCCTGGTGATGAACCGCTGGCTGCAGGATTTCGCCTACCGGATCAATATTCACTGGTGGGTATTCGCGATAGCAGGCGGCGTATCGGTATGTATCGCATTTTTTACCATCAGCCTGCAGGCGGTAAGAGCGGCCCGGGAAAACCCGGTGAATAGTTTGAGAACTGAGTAACACTTGGGTGGTTTATTCGTTTAGTGGTTTATCAGTTTACTGGTTTATTAGTTTATTGGTTTATTGGCGAGGGGACTTACCTGTCTACCAATAAACCAATAAACCAATAAACTAATAAACTAATAAACCAGTAAACGAATAAACAAATCACCCTAAAACCATTAAACCATGAAACAGCTTTTTTCAGCATTGTTCCTCTTAGCCACTACCTCATTGCTGGCGCAAAAAGACGGTGAACAGCCATACAATACACAACGCTTCACGGCGAAAGTGTCCAATGTCCATTCCGAAACTTCGGGAGGTAATATCAGCGTTATGGGCGAGGCGGGTACCGCTTCCAGGGTTGAAGTGTATATCAGCGCCAATAACAGCAAAAACAATCCCCTCAGCAAAGAAACCATCAAGCAAAAACTGGAACAGGATTACGAACTGACCATTTCCGTAACCGGCAGTACCTTAACAGCTACCGCGCGACCAAAACACAAGAACAACCGCGATTGGGACTGGAAACAGGCGTTGAGTATTTCCTTCCGGATCTATGTTCCAACAGCCACATCTACCGATCTCGAAACCAGCGGTGGCAATATCAGCCTGTCTAACCTTGCAGGCACACAGGAGTTCCGCACCAGCGGGGGAAATCTTACGCTCGACCAGTTGTCAGGCAAACTCCATGGCCGTACATCCGGTGGAAATATCCGGGTACGCAATTCACAAGACAATCTCGATCTGTCTACCAGCGGCGGAAATATCATCGCTGAAAAATGCAGTGGCATATTGATACTCGGCACTTCCGGCGGAAATCTCGACCTGTCTGAATTAAAAGGAACTGTTCGCGCCAATACCAGCGGTGGTAATGTTGATGGAGATCATATCACAGGAGAACTGGTAACACATACTTCGGGTGGAGGCATTAACCTGAGAGAGATCAATGCAGGCATCGATGCATCCACAAGTGGTGGCAATATCGATGTGAGCTTAACAGATATCACCAAACCCGTAAAACTCAGCAACTCGGGCGGCAATATCAGCCTGCGTTTGCCAAAGAACAAAGGCATGGATCTGCGCCTGTCGGCTGATCATATCCGCTCAGAATCATTGAGCAATTTCAAAGGCACGCAAGACAAAGAAAGGATCGAAGGAAGCGTAAATGGCGGAGGCATATCTGTTAAAGCCAACGCCAGCGGTGGTACGATACGGGTGTCGATGCAGTAGATTTTGGGTTATTGGTATTAGGTTACTAGTTTATAGTTTATTGGTTTATTGGTTTACTGGTTTATTAGTCAGGCAGTAAAATAATGGGCCAGTAAACTAGTAAACTAGTAAACTAGTAAACCAATAAACCAGCAAACCAATAAACCAATAAACCAATAAACCCAACCTCATGCTCAAAAGCTATCTCACCATCGCTTTCCGTAGTTTGAAACGGAACAAAACGTATGCGGCCATCAATATCACCGGTCTTGCCGTGGGAATCGCCGCCTGCATCCTGTTATTCCTGGTAGTGAGGTTTGAGAAAAGCTTTGATACATTTCATTCCAAAAAAGACAATATCTACCATGTAGTTTCCGAGTTCCACAATTCCGATGGCACCAATTATTCGGGTGGTGTGCCCTTCCCTACTGCGGGAGGTTTGCGTGTGGATTACCCGCAACTGAAAAATGTGGCGGGGATTTTTATGAATGATAACATACCGGTTGTTGTACCCGGAGCCAACGGAGAAACAGTCAAGAAATTCAAAGAAGAAAACGGCGTTTGTTATACCGAACCTTCTTTTTTTGAGATGTTCGATTTCAAGACTTTGTCGGGCAATGCCAAAACATCATTGGCAGAACCCAATACTGTTTTCCTCACGCGTGAAACAGCGGAAAGATATTTTGGCAATTGGGAATCGGCTGTCGGGAAAAACATTCTTGTGGGAAGCGCGAAGTTGGCCATCAAAGTGGCGGGCATACTTGAAACGCCGCCGGCCAATACCGATTTCCCTATGAAGATGGCTATTTCGTACAGCACACTGAACAATACCGGTATAAAGAATAACATGACGGATTGGGTAAGCGTATACAGCAATGCTTTTGTATTTGTTGAATTACCCGAAAACTATCGTCCTTCTCAATTCGCCGCTTCGTTACCGGCATTCGCAAGAAAACACAAACCCGCTGAACGCTTAAACGATACCTACAACATCCAACCGCTCGGCGAAATGCATTTTGACAGCCGGTTCAGTAACCTGAGAGGTCGCACATTTAGCCCCGAACTGATCACCGCACTGACATTGATCGGCATTTTCCTGCTCCTGATCGCTTGTGTGAATTTCATCAACCTGGCTACTGCACAGGCAGTAAACAGGTCAAAAGAAGTAGGCATCCGCAAAGTACTCGGCAGTAACCGCAAACAACTCGCTGTACAATTCCTCGGCGAAACCGCCATGATCAGTTTTTTTGCCATCGTTTTGGCAGGATTGATCGTACTGGCTGTATTGCCTTTGCTGAATAGTTTATTGGACATACCATTGCGGTTCCAGCCATTTACAGATCTTCCATTGATCGCTTTTACCGCAACAACATGGCTAACAGTAACCATCTTCTCCGGCTTCTATCCCGCCCTGGTCTTATCCGGTTATGATCCCATCAATGCACTCAAAAGCAAAGTGGTTTCTCACAGCACGGGTACTATTTTCTTACGGCGCGGACTGGTCATACTGCAATTTGTTATTGCGCAGGTACTCATCATCGGCACCATCGTAGTGGTACAACAAATGAATTATTTTACCAGCGCAGATATGGGTTTTAACAAAGACGCCATCATCAATATCGCCTATCCCGGCGACAGTCTTAGCCGTTCGCGAACAGGCGTATTGGCCGCAGAGTTAAAAAAACAACCAGGTATCGAAGCGTTGAGTTTCAGCTTTGCAAGTCCTGCAGATAACTACGGATGGGGCAGTGATTTCAAATACAACAATTCACCCAAAAGCACACCGTTTGGCGCCTCCCTTAAATGGGCCGATACCGGTTATTTCCGCATGTACAACCTGCAATTCGTTGCGGGTCGCGCTTATCTTCCGAGTGATACGGTAAAAGAATTTGTAGTGAACGAAAAACTGCTTGCACAACTGGGTGTACACAATCCTGCCGATGCGATCAATAAAAAGATAGATTTATGGGATGGCAATAAAACAGGGCTGATCGTTGGTGTGATCAAAGATTTTCATGCAAGTTCCCTGCGCAATCCCATCGGACCTGTATTGATGAGCACCTGGAATGATGTATATGGTACCGTGAACCTGAAAGTATCCCATGCAAAATTCAAACAGACATTACCGGTGATCGAGCAGCTATGGAATAAGACCTTTCCCGATTTTGTATTCCAGTATGATTTCCTCGATCAGAAGATCGCCAATTTCTATCGCCAGGAAAGACAGTTATCGGAGTTGTATAAAATATTCGCAGGCATCGCCATCTTTATCTCCTGTCTTGGATTATACGGGTTACTGTCTTTTATGGCCGTACAACGCAACAAAGAGATTGGTATCCGCAAAGTATTAGGCGCTTCAGTAGGCAATATTGTTTTCCTCTTGTCCAAAGAGTTTACCCTGTTGATCCTTATTGCGTTTGTGATTGCCTCGCCGATCGCTTATTATTTCATGTACAACTGGCTGCAGAACTATACTTTCCGTATACCCCTGGGTATTGGCGTATTTGTACTTGCTATCGTCGCATCGATCGCTATCGCCTGGATAACCGTTGGCTACCGCGCCATCAAGGCGGCGATGGCAAACCCGGTCAAGTCACTTCGAACGGAATAGATTTCACTGCGCCTTTGCAGCCTGCGCGAAAGAATAGGCACGCAAAGGCGCAAAAGCGCAGTGAATTGCCGAATGTGTAAACACCAATAAAACCCAATTATTAATTACTAATTATTAATTTTTAATTGCCCTCCACTGTCCGTTTCCGAACACTTTATTGTCCGCTAATAGAACATTGTTTACGCAATAAAATCCTAACTTATTGTTTATCAGTCTCTTTTTAGAGATGGCATAGGGTTTGACCAATAGCAACCAGTAAAACAGCATCCATGATTGAACTGCAGAAAATCTTTAAATGGCATAACAACGGTAACAACCGGGTTTTCCTCTTAAAAGACATCAATCTGACCGTAACCGAAGGCGAATTTATTTCGATCATGGGTCCTTCAGGATCCGGTAAATCTACTCTTCTCAATATTATCGGTATGCTGGATGAACCATCAGAAGGTTCCTATCGTTTTATGGGACAGGATGTGTACCAGATCAAAGAGAAACAGCGTTCTGAACTCTATAAACAGAATATCGGTTTTGTATTCCAGGCATATCACCTGATAGATGAGCTGACGGTTTATGAGAACATCGAAACGCCATTGCTTTACCAGAACATCAAAACCGCAGAAAGACAGGCAATTGTTGCTGATATCCTCGACAGGTTCCATATCGTTGGGAAGAAAGATCTTTTCCCTGCGCAGTTATCCGGTGGACAGCAACAGCTGGTAGGTATTGCCCGTGCGCTGGTGGCCAAACCAAGACTATTGCTGGCTGATGAACCCACTGGTAATCTCAACTCGAAACAGGGTGAAGAGATCATGGAATTATTCAGGAAAATAAATGAAGAGGATGGCGTAACGATCATCCAGGTAACACATTCAGAAAAAAATGCCGCTTATGGCAGGAAGATCATCCATTTACTGGATGGAAGGATAGAAAAAGTATAAAGAGACCGAACAACTTTTATGAAAAAGATCAAGATCATTACTACTGGTTTACTGATAGGAATTGTTTCAATGGCCAATGCACAGTCCCTTAGCCTTAAACAATGCGTAGAAACAGCGATCAACAACAACCTGCAGGTACGCCAGGCAGGATACCAGGCAGAGTCGGATAAAGTCAGCTACCAGCAGGCAAAAGGCAACCAACTCCCCTATCTCAATGCAAGCGTGTATCATGGAGCCAACCAGGGCCGCAGCATCGATCCGTTTACCAATAGCTATGTAACGCAGAACATCAATTTTGCCAACTACGATATCAATACCGGCATTACCATATGGAACGGTTCTTCAATCCAGAACAATATCAAACAGGCCGAATTGGGTTATAAAGCGAGCCAGATGGACTGGCAGCAGACAAAAGACAATATCACCATTACCGTGATCCTGGCGTACCTGCAGGTATTGAGCGCGCAGGAGCAGCTGACGATCACCAAAAACCAGGTAGAAGTTTCGCGTAACCAGGTATCAAGACTGGAAACATTGAACAATAGCGGCGCGATCGCTCCATCTGTACTATATGATCTGCGCGGACAATTCTCGAGTGATGAGTTGGGTGTGATCAACGCAAAAAATGCGCTGGAGTCTGCCAAGATCAACCTCGCACAACTAATGAATGTGACTTATAACAGTCAAATGCAGCTGGAACCGATCACCATAGGCAACTCACCGGTGTTGTATGATGGGACGGCAGATAATATTTATACGACCGCAACACAGCAACTCGCTATTGTGAAAGCAGCGGAATTTCGCCACAAAAGTGCAGAGAAAAGAGTATTGACTGCAAAAGGGCAATTGTTGCCTACCCTTAGTTTCAATGGAGGATTCGGTACGAATTATTCGAGTCTTGCTTCTACACAACAGTTGATCGGCAGCAATGATGTTACCACGAAAGATTATGTGAGCGTAAGTGGTACCAAATACAATGTAATGTCGCCGCAAAACAATTACCAGAGCCAGAAGATCTCCTACGGTGATCAATGGAAAAATAACTTCAGCTCTGCATTGAGCATCGGCTTACAGGTGCCGATACTGAACGGGCTACTGGCAAAAAGCCGTGTAAAGCAGGCAGAGATCGCAGAAAAGCGTACCAGTTTCGAATCGCAAACAGTAAAAACACAATTGCGCCAGCTGGTAGACCAGGCCTATGTAAATATGACCAGCGCCTTTGAACGTTTCCAGGTACTGCAACGCCAGACCGATGATCTCACCAAATCATTCAAAGCCGCAGAAGTACGTTTCAATGCGGGCGTAAATACCTCAGTAGATTATCTGGTTGCTAAAAATGCACTCGACCGCGCCACTTCAAATTTCATCAACGCCAAATACGATTACGTTCTGCGCTCGAAAGTATTGGATTTCTACCAGGGGAAACAGCTTTGGTAATATCGAATAACGAAAGAAAATCAAACTGCGCCTTGACAGCTTTGCGTGAAAAATAGGCACGCAAAGACGCAAAGGCGCAGTTTTTATTACTGATAAGTTAAGTACTTTTATTTCGACATTCGATATTCCCGATTCGATATTAGATATCACATGATTTCTTTTAGCAGGCAAATACAGATCCGCTGGTCTGATCTCGATCCGAACTTTCATGTTCGTCATTCGGTGTATTATGATTGGGGGGCTTTTGTGCGGGTGGCATTATTAACTGAAGCGGGACTGACGCCTGCCGTAATGTTGCAGCACCATATTGGGCCGATCCTCTTCAGGGAAGAAGCCGTTTTCAAAAAAGAGATACGGCACAATGATGTAATAGAAATGAATGTGCAGATCCTTAAAAGCACACACGATGGTGGCCGCTGGACTATGAAGCATGAGATCTGGAAGAACGGAGATGTTTTATGCGCGGTGATTATCGTAGATGGCGCGTGGATGGATACGCATCTGCGCAAACTGGCCGTGCTGCCTGAAAGTTTCAGGGAGGGCTTTGATCATATCCCGAAAGCTCCAGACTTTCAGTGGATAGAAAAATGAGGGTGAAAGAACAAAGGTGAACGGCGAACTGGGAAATCAGGAATGCCTTTACACATTCCAAACACACTGTTCCAGAATTTCCCAATTCATCATTCCAAAAACCAACAAAATAGCTACAGACTACAGTGCCCAACGCTCAGACAAACGCGCGATCTTAATACCGCGACGCAGGTTCCACATATCAACAGCGCCGAATGGACGGCTCTTGTTGCTTTTTACACGCACCACACCTGTTGCAACAGTTTCTTTTACTTCGCTCACCAGTTGATTCAGCTCATTTGCTTCTATTTGGACAATAGAAGGCATGACATTATTCTTCATAATATTTCCTTTTTTTTTACTACTACAATAAAATCTGCTGAGCGAACGGGGGAAAATTAATTCAATCGTTAAGAGAGGCGTTTCAGATACTACACATTACCCTTGAGAACTCTATTACTTACGCTTATCGCTCAGTTTCAGGGTGCAAAAGTACGAGTTTATTCTTTCATGGCAAAATGAAAGTGTAAATAACATGTTAAGTCTGTGGTCTATAGTCTGTAGTCTGTGGTTATTTTTCGTGATGGGTTATAACTTAACACCATATCGCCGGCTCAAAACCAAGCAAAACAACCATAAACAAGGAAACCATTAACAACTACAAACCACAGACCACAGACCATTAGTTTACGCTACCATATCCATATCCGGCCGCGATTGGTCAGTCAGGGCAACTTTGCCCCTGTTGCGGCGGACGATGCGTGAGTAAAGCGAGATCTCTTTATCGAAAAGAAAACGGAAGAAAAGTTTCGTCCAGGATGTGTGATAAGAAAGCGAATCGTAAAAACCAGGCGCGGTTTTGCGGATCTGCGGTAATTTATTCCATGGAACAGAAGGGAAATCATGGTGCTCGTTGTGATAGCCTACATTGAATGAGACTTTGTTGAGCGGACCATAATAACTGTATGTTTCCTGCTCACCATGGGTCAGGTAATGTTCCTGTATCCATCTTGCACCCAACGGATGCAGACCAACAGAAAAGAAAAAGCTGAGTACAAAGAATACAATGCCTTTTGTTCCAAACAGCAGAACGATCGAGGTAATGGCGAGTATCTGTACGAGCCAGTTCAATGCGATCCATTTATCAAAAGGCTTGATCTCTTTCAAACGCGGAATGCGGAAAAGCTGGAAGAAAGGATAGAATAATAACCAGATCATCTTACCGATGAAAAAATTATCGATCAGTTTTGCTTCCCAATAGTTTGGCAGATCTCCATCCAGCTCGTGTACACCCTGGAATGCATGGTGTTTGATATGGTATTTTTCGAATGATACCGAGCTGGGAAATATCAGGGGAATATTAGCGAAAATACCGGAGAGCCTGTTGGCTGCCTGGTTTTTAAAGATCAAACGGTGTGCACATTCATGGATCATTACAAACAATGCATGGTCTGCGAAAGCACCCAGCAGATAAGCGGCACCAACAACGATCCACCAGGATTGATCAGATACCAACCAGCAAAGTACCACCTGGAAAAGAACCAACCCGATGATGGCAAAAATGGTATAGGGATTTTTTCCGATCAGCTTACGCATCTCGGGGCTTTGTTTCAATATCTCTTTGGTACGGGTCCTGTGCGGCTCGCAACAATCTACATTTACGAAGTCTTTTTTCTGTGCCATAGGTTTGAAAGATATGGCTAAATACCATAGGCCGCTCATAGAACCCCAGAATCTTTCGTTCGCCTTGTTCGATGTTTAGACGCTGATTATGTCCTTCTCTGAGAATCAATCCATTCCCTGGTTTTGCAGAACGGTTTTTAACAAAACAAAAAAGAGCGGCCGGATAGCCGCTCCCTGAGACAAATTGAATGAATTAAGCGGCTTTTTTGGTACCAATTCCATTCATCAGACCAACAGTTCCGCCAACCAATAGTCCTACTACAATAGCGCAGGCAATATCGGCGATGGTACCGTTCAGCGTCATGATATTGGCTGTGCCATACATCATGAGATCTACCGAGCCCATCACAAAAAATCCGATGACTGCACCGGCAGAAGCGCCGGCTCCGAAGCTGTTGATATTTGCCCACTTGTTGTAGACATAGGAATAGAACAATCCCATCAGCAGGTTACCAACAACCAGGGCCCACCAAACCATCTCGGTTTCGGCGCGCATAACGCCAGTGGCGCTGCCGGCATTTTTGGCAAAAAAATCCATCAATAACATTCCGTAAAGCACCCAACCAAGAAGAAAAGCAACAATGCCTCCGACAATACCGGAAACAAGAAATTTCTGTGTGTTCATAAGCAATCGTTTTGGGGTTAAAAGGTGAGAAACAAGATAGAAACCGGTATTCATATTTGCAATAGCCCCGGCCCCTACGTGGAAATGTTTACCGAAGTCTGAACATTATTTGCCGGAGCTTGTTTATTTTTAACCTGTTAGGGTGTTTTAGCCTATTTGATCTTACGGTTTACCAGGTAGCTATGCGTTAGTTTTTTCAACACATAGGTACATAGAAGAACAAAGGTCACAGTAGTTTTCCGGATCAATCACTCGCTACTATATTTTAAGTCTTTAACCGAATACGACCATGTCCCCGATCAAAACAGCTGTACTTTCTTTTGGCTTGTCAGGAAAAGCATTTCATTGTCCGTTTATTTTCCTTCACAAAGGATTTGAATTGTATGGTATATGGGAAAGAACCAAGAACGAATCACCACAATTCTATCCACACAGCAAAGTGTTCCGGTCGTTGGAAGAAATCCTGGAAGACAAAGCCGTTGAACTGGTGATCGTGAACACACCTACCTCCACGCACTACGATTATGCGAAACGCTCATTGGAAGCCGGTAAGCATATCGTTGTTGAAAAAGCTTTTACGACTACTTTGGCCGAAGCCATCGAATTAAAAGAGCTGGCTGCGAAGAAAAATCTGAAGATCGCTGTATTTCAGAACCGCCGTTGGGACAGTGATTTCAAAACCGTGGCTAAAGTGATCCGGGAAGGATGGTTGGGCGAGATCGTAGAGATGGAGATCCATTTCGATCGTTTTAAAGACGAGTTAAGTCCCAAACCGCATAAAGAAATCCCGGCGCCGGGCGCGGGTATATTGAATGACCTGAGTCCTCACCTGATCGACCAGGCATTGGTGTTATTCGGGATGCCGCAATCCATTTTTGCGGATCTGCGTATCACAAGGCCTGGCTCGCAAGTGGATGATTATTTCGAATTGCTGCTCTACTATCCTACCCTGCGTGTTCGGTTGAAATCGGGTTACCAGGTAAGAGAGCCATTACCCGCTTACAGCGTATTCGGCCGCAAAGGAAGTTTCCTGAAAAGCCGCGCTGATGTCCAGGAAGCAGAACTCGTATTGTTCAAAAAACCAAACCTTACCGACTGGGGAACAGAACCCGTATCGGAACAGGGATTGCTGCACACAGAAAAAGATGGACAGGTGATACGTGAACGTATTCCTACATTACAAGGAAACTATTAC
>Ga0247757_10001645_pt1 | contig 13884 bp, 14 predicted proteins | sample UWRJL126311R4_FD_180929 | JGI IMG/M metagenome (GOLD analysis project Ga0247757, IMG submission 180929) | Plant litter microbial communities from Arlington Agricultural Research Station in Wisconsin, United States - UWRJ-L126-311R-4 | ecosystem: Environmental > Terrestrial > Plant litter >...
CAACCCGCTCAACGTGCGGGAGCGCATCGAGAACATCTACGCCAAGAACGGCTTCGAGTCGATCGACAAGGGTGACCTGCGCGGCCGGTTCCGCTGGTGGGGCCTCTACACCCAGCGCAAGCCCGGCTACGACGGCACGTGGACCGGCGACGAGAACACCGACATGCTCGAGGACTCGTACTTCATGCTGCGGGTGCGCTGCGACGGCGGTGCGCTGACCGCGGCCGCCCTGCGCACCCTCGGTCAGATCTCCACCGAGTTCGCCAGGGACACCGCCGACATCTCCGACCGCCAGAACGTCCAGTACCACTGGATCCGGGTCGAGGACATGCCCGAGATCTGGCGCCGGCTGGACGCCGTCGGACTGCAGACCACCGAGGCCTGCGGCGACTGCCCCCGCGTCGTGCTCGGTTCCCCGCTGGCCGGTGAATCGCTCGACGAGGTGATCGACGGCACGCCCGCGGTCGACGAGATCGTCAGGCGCTACATCGGAAAGCCGGAGTACTCCAACCTGCCCCGCAAGTTCAAGACCGCGATCTCGGGCCAGCAGGACGTCGTGCACGAGACCAACGACGTCGCGTTCATCGGTGTGGTGCACCCCGAGCACGGGCCCGGCTTCGATCTGTGGGTCGGCGGCGGCCTGTCCACCAACCCGATGCTCGCCCAGCGCGTCGGCGCCTGGGTGCCGCTGGCCGAAGTCCCCGACGTCTGGGAGGCCGTGGTCAGCATCTTCCGTGACTACGGCTACCGCAGGCTGCGGTCGAAGGCCCGGCTGAAGTTCCTCATCAAGGACTGGGGCGTCGAGAAATTCCGCGAGGTCCTCGAAACCGAGTACCTCAAGCGCCGCCTCGTCGACGGCCCCGCCATCGACCCGGTGGTCCGGCCCATCGACCACATCGGTGTGCAGAAGCTCAAGAACGGTCTCAACGCCGTGGGCGTCGCCCCGATCGCGGGCCGGGTGTCGGGCACCATCCTGCAGAAGGTCGCCGACCTGGCCGAGGCCGCCGGTTCCGACCGCGTCCGGTTCACGCCCTACCAGAAGCTCATCGTGCTCGACGTGCCCGATGAAAATCTGGTCGCGCTCAGAGAGGGCCTGGACGCGCTGGGGCTGCCGTCGACGCCGTCGCACTGGCGGCGCAACCTGATGGCCTGCACCGGCATCGAGTTCTGCAAGTTGAGCTTCGCCGAGACCCGCAAACGCTCGCAGGTGCTGGTGCCCGAGCTGGAGAAGCGGCTCGAGGACATCAACAGCCAGCTCGACGTGCCCGTGACCATCAACATCAACGGCTGCCCGAATTCGTGCGCCCGCATCCAGGTCGCCGACATCGGCTTCAAGGGTCAGATGGTCGACGAGGGTGACGGCGCAGGCCCGCAGGAGGGCTTTCAGGTCCACCTCGGCGGAAGCCTCGGCCTGGACAGCGGTTTCGGGCGCAAGTTGCGTCAGCACAAAGTGCTGTCCAGCGAGCTCGGCGACTACATCGAGCGGGTGGTGCGCAACTTCGTGAAACAACGCGAGCAGGGTGAGCGTTTCGCCACGTGGGCTCTCCGAGCAGACGACGCGGACTTGAGGTGATGTGACGTGACCGACGTGATGACCGAGACCGACCTACAGCAGCTGGCCGAACGTGGCGCAGCCGAACTGGGGCGGGACGCATCGGCTGAGGACCTGCTGCGCTGGACCGACGACACCTTCGGTTCCGACTACATCGTCGCCTCGAACATGCAGGACGCGGTGCTCGTCGACCTGGCCACGAAGGTGCGTCCGGGGGTGGACGTGCTGTTCCTGGACACGGGCTACCACTTCGTCGAGACCATCGGCACCCGCGACGCCGTCGAAGCCGTCTACGACATCAACGTCGTCAACGTGCGGCCGGAGAAGACGGTCCCCGAGCAGGACGCGCTGTTCGGCAAGAACCTGTTCGAGCGTGCCGCCAACGAGTGCTGCCGGATGCGCAAGGTCGAGCCACTGTCCACGGCGCTGCGGGGTTACTCGGCGTGGGTGACCGGCATCCGCCGGGTGGAGGCCCCGACGCGCGCCAACGCGCCGCTGATCAGCTTCGACAAGGCTTTCGGGCTGGTGAAGATCAATCCGTTGGCGGCCTGGACCGACGACGAGATCCAGGACTACATCACCACCCACGGGGTGCTGGTCAACCCGTTGGTCGACGAGGGTTACCCGTCGATCGGGTGTGCACCGTGCACCGCCAAGCCACTGGCCGGGGCAGACCCGCGCAGCGGTCGCTGGGCGGGTCAGTCCAAGACGGAGTGCGGGCTGCACGCCTCGTGACGCTGGTGCTGACCGCGCACGGCAGCGCCGACCCTCGGTCGGCCGCCAACGCGCACGAGACCGCCGCCGGCATCCGGCGGCTGCGCCCCGGCATCGACGTCCGGGTGGCGTTCTGCGAGCAGAACACGCCGAACCTGGCCGATGAGCTGCGTACCGTCGCCCGCGGCAGCGCGGTCGTGGTGCCGCTACTGCTCGCCGATGCCTATCACGCCCGCGTCGACATCCCCGCGATGATCGCCGAGTCGGGGTCACACGCCCGGCAGGCCGCCGTGCTCGGCGAGGACGACCGGCTCGTCCACGTGCTGCGGCAGCGCCTCGAACAGGCCGGGGTGTCGCGGCTCGACCCGCGGATCGGGGTGCTCGTGGCCGCGGTCGGATCGTCGAACGTCCAGGCGAACGAGCGGACCGGCACCGTCGCCGACGACGTCGTGCTCGGCACGCAGTGGACCGCCGCGGCCGCCTTCGCCACCGGGCCCACCCCGTCGCTGGCCGATGCCGCGGCCACCCTGACCGCCCGCGGGGCGACCCGCCTGGTCGTCGCGCCCTGGTTCCTGGCGCCCGGGCGGATCACCGACCGCGTCGCGGCGTTCGCCGCCGCGCACGACCTGCGGATGTCGGCGCCGCTGGGTGCTCACCGCCAGGTCGCCGAGACGGTGCTGGACCGCTACGACGCCGTCCTGACCGTACGCGCTGCCGCCTGAACTGCTACGACAGTCGCGCAGGCTCTCCGCTGGCGGCTTCGACCGGTTCGCTCGCGGCCGGTTCGCCGGGCAGCGCGGGCACCCGGGTGGCACGCACGTAGACCGTGTCGCCCGTCCGGAGGCCGAGCGCTTCGGCGTCTCCACGGGTGATCTGCGCGGTGAACGGGGTGTGCGTGGCGGCGTTGGTCAGCTCGACACGGACCTCGAAGCCGAGCATCACGATCCGGTCGATGACGGCCTTGGTGACGCCGGTGCTCTGCACGGAATCGTCACCGCTGGCGATCGCCATGTCGGGGTTGCGGCCCACGCGGATGTCGTGGGGCCGCACCAGCGCCCCGTTCAGCGGTGAGACCGCACCCAGGAAGGACATCACGAAGGCGTTGGCCGGGCTGTCGTAGACCTCGGTGGGCGACCCGACCTGCTCGATGCGGCCCTTGTTCAGCACCGCGATGCGGTCGGCGACGTCGAGCGCCTCCTGCTGGTCGTGCGTCACCAGGACCGTGGTGACGTGTACCTCGTCGTGCAGGCGCCGCAGCCAGGCCCGCAGATCCTCGCGCACCTTGGCGTCGAGCGCTCCGAACGGCTCGTCGAGCAACAGCACCTGCGGGTCGACGGCCAGCGCACGGGCCAGCGCCATCCGCTGGCGCTGGCCGCCGGAGAGCTGGTTGGGGTAGCGGGTCTGGAAGCCGGCCAGCCCGACGACTTCCAACAGGTTGTCGACCTTGTCGGCGATCTCGGCCTTGGGCCGCTTGCGGATCTTGAGCCCGAAGGCGACGTTCTCCCGGACCGTGAGGTGCTTGAACGCGGCGTAGTGCTGGAACACGAACCCGATGCCGCGCTTCTGCGGTGGCACGTTGGTGACGTCGCGACCGTTGATGGTGACGGTGCCCGAATCGGGCTCGTCGAGGCCGGCGATGGCGCGCAGCAGCGTCGATTTGCCCGACCCGCTGGGGCCGAGGAGCGCGGTCAGGGATCCGGCGGGCACGACGAAGTCGATGTCGTCGAGGGCGGCGAAATCGCCGTAACGCTTGTTGGCGCCGCTCACCGTGATCGCATTGGTCGCCTGGTGTGTCGTCACAGTCGTCGGACTCCCGGATCGTTGACGGTGCTTGCAGAGACGTTGCTGGGTGTGAACGTCATTGTGCGGCCTTGGCCCGGCGGGCGTCGAGGACGACCTGGACGACGAGCACCAGCACCGCCACGCTCATCAGCAGCGTCGCGATGGCGTACGACCCGTACTCGGCGCCGCGGTTGTAACGATCGGCGACCAGCAGCGTCAGGGTCTGCGACTGTCCGGGCAGGTTGGACGACACCATGATGACCGCGCCGAACTCGCCCAGCGTGCGCGCGACGGTGAGCACGATGCCGTACGTCAGGCCCCATCGGATGGACGGGAGTGTGATCCGCCAGAAGGTCTGCCACCACTGCGCACCCAGCGTCGCCGACGCCTCCTCCTGATCGGTGCCCAGCTCGTGCAGCACCGGTTCCACTTCCCGGATCACGAACGGCACCGTGACGAACACACTGGCCAGCACGATGCCGGGGAAGCTGAAGATGATCTTCAGACCGAAGTCGTTCTCGACGAACCCGAACAACCCCGCCGATCCCCAGAGCAGGATCAGCGCGACGCCGACCACCACCGGGGACACCGCGAACGGCAGATCGATGATGGCCTGCAGCGCGCTCTTGCCCCGGAAACGGTTGCGCGCCAGCACCAATGCCGTCGGCACCCCGAACAGCACGTTGAGCGGCACCACGATGGCGACCACCAGCAGCGACAACTGCAGCGCGGAGATCGCCGCGGGCGTGCCCACCGACGCGATGAACGCCCCGACCCCAGGGGAGAACGTCCGCCAGAGGATCACCGCGACCGGGATGAGCACGAGGATCGCGACGTAGACGATGGCGACCCACCGCAGCAGGAGCCGGACCGCCGGGGACAGGATCACGGTGCGAGCTCCTCCCGCCTGGCCGCCCGCGCGCCGACCGCGCGCAGGATGAACAAGACGACGAACGAGACCACCAGCAACACGATGGAGATCGCAGCCGCCCCGACCCGGTCGTCGTTCTCGATGAGGGTGCGGATCCACTGCGAGGACACCTCGGTCTCGCCGGGCACCGCGCCGCCGATCAGCACGACCGAGCCGAATTCGCCGATGGCCCGTGAGAACGCCAGCCCCGCACCGGACAGCAACGAGGGCAGTAGCGCAGGTAGCACCACCCGGGTGAAGATCAGCCAGTTGTCGGCGCCCAGGGAGGCCGCGGCCTCCTCGACCTCACGGTCGAGTTCGAGCAGCACCGGCTGCACCGAGCGCACCACGAACGGCAGCGTGACGAACAGCAGCGCGATGCCGACACCCCACTTGGTGTGCTGCAGGTGCAGCCCGACCGGGCTGTTGGGCCCGTAGAGAGCGAGCATCACCAGGCTGGCCACGATGGTCGGCAACGCGAACGGCAGGTCGATCACCGAATCCACCAGCCGTTTGCCCGGGAAGTCGTCTCGGGTGAGCACCCAGGCGACGATCACCCCGAACACCGCGTTGATCAGCGTGACGCCGATCGAGATCGTCAGCGTGACCCGAAACGACTCGAGCGCGGCGTTGGACGTGACGGCCAGCCAGAACGCGTGCCAGCCGCCCGTCGCGGACTGCCAGACGATCGCGGCCAGTGGCAGCAGCACGATCACCGACAGCCACAGCGTCGCGGCGCCGACCCGCAGGGAGGTGTTGCCGCGCCTGCGGCGTCCTGCCCCGGGCGGGTCGAGCACCGCGACGGCGGAGGTCATCCCGTGGCCTGCTTGTAGATCTTGGTGATCGAGCCGTTCTCCTTGTCGAACAGCGCGGGGTCGACGGCGCCCCATCCGCCCAGATCGGCGATCGTCCACAGCTTCTGCGGCGCCGGGAAGTCCTTGGCGAAGTCGGCGGCCACGGCGGGGTCGACCGGCCGGAAGCCTGCCTCGGCCCACAGCTTCTGACCGTCGGGGGTGTAGAGGAAGTTCTTCAGGGCGTTGGCCTGCTCCTGGTGCTGCGACGACGTCACCACGGCCACCGGGTTCTCGATCTTGAACGTCTGCGGCGGGTTGATGTGCTCGACGGGCTTGCCCTGCCGCTCGACGTTGATCGCCTCGTTCTCATAGGAGATCAGCACGTCGCCGGTGCCCTGCAGGAACACGTCGGTGGCCTCACGACCCGAGCCGGGTCTGGTCTTGACGTGCTCGGTGACCAACTTGTTCACGAAGTCGAGGCCGGCCTGGGCGTTCTTGCCCCCGTCACTCTTCGCGGCGTAGGGCGCGAGCAGGTTCCACTTCGCCGAACCCGAGCTCAACGGGCTCGGGGTGACCACCTCGAGGCCGGGCTGCAGCAGGTCGTCCCAGTCTCTGATGTTCTTGGGATTGCCCTTGCGCACCACCAGCGACACCACCGATCCGAAGGGAATCCCCTTCGTGGCGCCGGCATTCCAGTCCTCCGACACCTTCTTCGCCTTCACCAGGCGGGTGATGTCGGGCTCGACCGAGAAGTTGACGATGTCGGCGGGCTTGCCGTCGACGACGGCGCGCGACTGATCACCGGAGGCGCCGTAGGACGTCGTCACCGCGACACCTTTGCCTTCGGGGGTGGCGGCGAACGCCGGGATGATCTTCGACCACCCGGGCTCGGGCACCGCGTAGGCCACCATCGTCAGCGTGGTGTCGGCCTTCGGCCCACCGCCCTCGCCGGCGACGTCACTCGAACCGCCGCCACCACACGCCGCGACCAACGACGTGGTCACAGCGAGCGCCGCGAGTGCGCGCCCCCGCGCGCCCGGCTTGGTGAGTTTCATGGCGAACCTTTCCGTTGAAGAGCGAACCGTAGATGGAGTTCGGTCATGCGGAAGGTGTTGGCGTACCGTGCGCTGTCGACACGGGGAACTGCCGTTGCCGAACACCTGACCGCCGATCGGGGCGAGGAGTCAGCAACAACAACAAACGTCGGCGACGGCGAACACACCGACAGCGATGAGCGCCACGATGTGGCCGCCCTTGTTGCCGCTCGCCGTGCGCATGGCGCGAAGAATAACACCAGTGCGCTCAGCGCGTGAGCAGCCACATCAGGATCACCAGGGCGATGAGAGCGACCAGCGCCAGCGTCACCCGCGAGCGGGGCATCCCGGTCATCGCGCTCCCCTTTCGCCGTCCCCGGCCATCTCACCGGCCTTCCCGTCGGCCTTTTCGTCGGCCTTTTCGTCGGCCTTCTCACCGGCCGTCTCGTCGTGGCCGCGCCGCATGCGCTCGCGCAGACGGGCGCCCCGGTCCAGGGCCGCATCCAGCCCCGCCGCGACCAGGTACGCGACCGCCAGGACCACCGGGATCACGACCACGGTCTGCGCGACGAACGGCAATCCCGTCAACCAGAGTTCCACTCCGTCCCACCAGCTGAGGAATCCGCCCACCCGGCCAGACTAGGCGGCGCCGGAGACCTCGTGTCCGGGTAGACGCCGGGGCGCCAGGCAGTCGATGATGAGCAAATGGTTCAGCAGCCTGCTCCGGCCGCCCTCAGCTCGGTGAACGTCGACGGGGAGTCGTCGGCCTTCGCCCTGGCAAATTCACCGTCGTATGCGGCATCCGGTGCGCTGCGCAACCCCTTCCCGCCGATCGCCGATTACGCCTTCCTGTCCGACTGTGAGAACACCTGCCTGATCTCGTCGGCCGGCTCGGTGGAGTGGCTGTGCGTGCCGCGCCCCGACTCCCCCAGCGTGTTCGGTGCCATCCTCGACCGCGGCGCCGGCCACTTCCGCCTCGGTCCGTACGGGGTGTCGGTGCCCGCCGCCCGCCGCTACCTGCCGGGCAGCTTGATCCTGGAGACCACCTGGCAGACCCACACCGGGTGGCTGATCGTGCGCGACGCCCTGGTGATGGGACCGTGGCACGACCTGGAGACCCGCTCGCGCACCCACCGGCGCACGCCGATGGACTGGGACGCCGAGCACATCCTGCTGCGCACCGTGCGGTGCGTCAGCGGCACCGTCGAACTGGTGATGAACTGCGAGCCGTCGTTCGACTACCACCGCAACAGCGCCAGCTGGGAGTACTCCGCGCAGGCGTACGGAGAGGCGATCGCCCGGGCGACGAAGGACCCCGACTCGCATCCGACGCTGCGGCTGACGACGAATCTGCGGATCGGCCTGGAGGGCCGCGAGGCCCGCGCCCGGACCCGGCTGTCCGAGGGCGACAACGTGTTCGTCGCGCTGAGCTGGTCGCGGCACCCCTCGCCCCAGACCTTCGACGAGGCCGCCGACAAGATGTGGAAGACCAGCGAGTCCTGGCGGCAGTGGATCAACGTCGGCGACTTCCCTGACCATCCGTGGCGGTCCTATCTGCAGCGCAGCGCGCTGACGTTGAAGGGTCTGACGTACTCCCCCACCGGCGCGCTGCTGGCCGCTCCCACCACCTCGCTGCCGGAAACCCCTCAGGGCGAACGCAATTGGGATTATCGCTACGCCTGGGTACGGGATTCGACGTTCGCACTGTGGGGCCTGTACACCCTGGGCCTCGACCGGGAGGCCGACGACTTCTTCGCGTTCATCGCCGACGTGTCGGGTGCCAACAACGGGCAGCGGCACCCCCTGCAGGTGATGTACGGGGTGGGCGGGGAACGCAGCCTGGTCGAGGAGGAACTGAACCACCTGTCGGGTTACGACAACGCCAGGCCGGTGCGCATCGGCAACGGGGCCTACAACCAGATGCAGCACGACATCTGGGGCACCATGCTCGATTCGGTCTACCTGCACACCAAGTCCCGTGAGCAGATCCCCGAGACGCTGTGGCCGGTGCTCAAGGAACAGGTCGAGGAGGCCATCAAACACTGGCGCGAGCCGGATCGCGGGATCTGGGAGGTGCGCGGTGAACCGCAGCACTTCACCTCGAGCAAGATCATGTGCTGGGTGGCGCTCGACCGTGGCGCCAAGCTCGCCGAGCTGGAAGGCGAGAAGTCCTACGCCCAGCAGTGGCGCACGATCGCCGAGGAGATCAAGACCGACATCCTGACCCACGGCGTCGACGCGCGAGGCGTGCTCACCCAGCGCTACGGTGACGACGCGCTGGACGCGTCGCTGCTGTTGGCGGTGCTGACGCGGTTCCTACCGCCCGACGATCCGCGGATCCGGGCGACGGTGCTGGCCATCGCCGAGGAGCTCACCGAGGAAGGTCTGGTGCTGCGGTACCGGGTCGAGGAGACCGACGACGGTCTGGCCGGGGAGGAGGGCACGTTCACGATCTGCTCCTTCTGGCTGGTGTCGGCACTGGTGGAGATCGGCGAGATCAGCAAGGCCAGGCACCTGTGTGAGCGCCTGCTGTCCTTCGCCAGCCCGCTGCACCTCTACGCCGAGGAGATCGAACCGCGCACCGGCCGTCACCTGGGCAATTTCCCGCAGGCATTCACCCACCTGGCGCTGATCAACGCGGTGGTGCACGTGATCCGGGCCGAGGAGGAGGCCGACAGCTCGGGCGTCTTCCAGCCGGCGAACGCGCCGGTGTAACGGCACGGCCGCCTACCGCGAGCGGACGATCCCGAAGGCGACGAGTGCGGCGGTCATCGCGGTCAGGACCAGACCCGCGATCGTGACCGCCTCGCGGAACTGTGCGGTCTGCTGCACCGACCAGTCCGATGCGGCGACGGCGCCGGTGAAGACGGCGGCCACGATCGTTCCCGCGACCGCGACACCGACGCCCGAGGTCACCTGCGCGGCGGTGTCGGCGAGTGCCGTGCCCATGGTGGTGCGGTTCTCCGGGAGTCCGCGCAGCACGTTCATCGTGGCGACGACACCGACGACACGCATACCGGCCGCGACCAGCACGAGCGCGAGCGCGATCCACGGGTAACCCCAGCGACCGAGCAGGCCGTACACGCCGAGACCGGCCACGACCGCCGAGGCGCTCAGCCACGCAGCCCGCTGCGGCCCGACGCGCGCCACGAACGGCGTGACGAACACGCCGCCCGCCACGAGCACGACGACCTGCGGCAGCATTCCGATCGCGGCCAGAGCGGGCGGCCAGCCCCAGTCGAGCTGGAGCTGCAGCGTCACGAGGTAACCCAGGCCTGCGATCCCCAGACCTGCTGCGGCCTTGAATGCCAATCCACTCGAAACCAGCGGTTGCGCAACGAGTTCCACCGAGATCAGCGGATGGCGCGCCGACCGTTCCCGCCAGACGAACAGGCCGAACGCGGCCAGCGCCGCGATCGTCACCGCCCAGGGTGTCCAGGTCCCGGCCCCCTCCTCGACGAACAGCGTCGGGGCGACGAGCATGAGCACGATCGTCGCCGTGGCGAGTGCCGCACCCGCGACGTCCAGGCCGTCCCGGTGCAGATCGTCGTGTCGGTCGGCGGCGATACCGGAGCCGATGCCGATGATCGCCACGATGGCGATCGGCACGTTCACCAGCAGCAGGACCTGCCACGGCGCGACGGCGATGACCAGGCCGCCCACCGTCGGACCGACCGCGAGACCCACGAGGCCCACCGTCGAGATCACCGTGATCGCGCGCATGCGAAGCACGTCGTCGTCGAACAACCGGAAGGCCAGGGCCATCGACCCCGGTGTCGTCATCGCCGCCGCGACACCCATCACCACCCGGACCGCGATCAACTGCCCGGCCGTGCTGACGCACGCGGTGGCCAGGCTGGCCGCGGCCAGCAGCACCAACCCGCCGACCATGACGCGGCGTCGGCCGAAGCGGTCGGCGACCGCCCCGAAGCCCAGCATCAACCCGCCGAACACGACGGCGTATGCGCCGCTGACCCACTGCAACGACGTCGTCGACGCCTGCAGATCGCGGCCGATCGTCGGTAGTGCGACGTTGAGGATCGAGTTGTCGAGCATCTCGACGAGGAAGACCGCGGACAGGCCGACGAGCGCGGGCCACGTGTCGCGTAGGGAGCGGGGAGAGACAATGCTGACACCGGAAAACATGTCACTAAGTTAAGTGACTATGTTTAGTCAGTCAACAAAGAGGGTGAGATGCCGAGGACATCAGAGCGTGGTGGACCGCAGACGCGCAGGAAGATCTCCGACGCCGCGACCCGGATGTTCCTCGACCGCGGCTTCGACAACGTCACCGTGGCCGATGTGGCGCGCGAGGCCGGCGTCTCGAGCGTCACGGTCTTCAAGCACTTTCCGCGCAAGGAGGACCTGCTCTTCGACCGGCAGGAAGACGCCGTCGAGATCCTGCGCTCTGCAGTGCGCGAACGCGAGCACGGCGTGGACGTGCTCGCATCGCTGCGCAGCGTGGCCTTCGACCTGCTCGAGGACCGGCACGCCCTCTCCGGAGTCAAAGAGGGTTCCATCCCGTTCTTCCGCACCGTCGCGGCATCACCGGTGCTGATCGCACGCGTGCGGGAGATCGCCGCCGAGCTGGAACACGCGCTGCGTGACCTGCTCGCCGATGACGCCGAATCCAGCGGTGATGCCGTATTCGACGGTGACGCGACGCTGGTCGCAGCGCTCGTCATCGCCGGATACGCGGCCGTGCTGACCGAAACCGCGCGCCGGGTCATCGCAGAGGGCAACCCCGACCCGGTGGTCGAGGACCACCGGGTGCGGCTCGGAAGGTTGTTCGACGCGCTGCGCGACGGGATCTGAGTCGACGAACCTGCCGCCGCTCAGCGGTGCGTGGTGATCTTGTCCAGGATCATGCCGGCGACGTCGGCGACGGGGCGGCCCAGGCCCGGCGGGCGGGGGTCGGTGATCTCGACCTCGACGATGAAGTCGCCGGCCAGCCCGACCGCGCGTTGCGCCGTCGGCGACGCGGCGCCGGCGGAGGCGTGCAGCACGCTGGCCGACACGACGTGACCGTCGAAGGCGACGTCGGCGATCCTGCTCATCTCCGCGGCGTCGGGCTGCGCGACGGTTTCGCCGTTGCACCGCCGCCACCGCTCGTTGGTCGCGGCGAAGAAGGATTGCGCGGCGGCGGGGTTGGTCATCTGTACGACGCCGAAGAATCCGCTGACCGGAGGCCCGTCGAATCCACCGCCCGCCCATGAATTCGTGGCAACGGCCTGCACCGGGCTGTCGTCGTAGACCGCCTCCTGCAGCCGGTACGCCGCACCCAGGCAGTCGGGCGGCGTGGCCTCGCCGGCGTTCACGCTGCGCAGCAGCATGTCGGCGCCGCCTTCGACGAGTTGCCCCATCAGGCCGGTGGGGCCGGTGTGCAACGCGCTCGCCAACTCCTGGGCGGTCGGCAGGAACGGGCTCAGCGGAACGACCGGGCTGGGCTGGGCCGCCTCGACGATCCGCACCACCGGCCGGTCGCCCACCGGCGCACCGGCACAGCCGGCGAGCACGACGCAGGCGCCGACGAGCGCCGCGAGTCTGATGGCCACCCCTCTCGATAGCACGTCGGGAACCGGCGCGCTCCCCTTTCTCCCGCGAGCGGGCGTGTCTGCGGGCGACACACCGGTGGATCAGCAGAGTTCGCGCACGCTCAGCTGGTCTTGCGCGCGCCACCCCGCGCAGGCGCCACCCCGCGCTCGCGCGGCGTCGTCGCGCCCCACACGCCGTACCGTTCGGGGACCCGCACCGCATGCTCGCGGCACCGCGCGAGCACCGGGCAGCTACGGCAGATGCGTTTCGCCTTCTCCTCGTTGCGCCGGCGATCGCTCTCGGGGAAGAACAGTTCCGTGGGGAAGTCCAGGCAGCTGCCCTGGAACTGCCAACTCCAGTACTCGTCGGGCACGTCGATCGGCAGCGCTGCGGTCATCTCCGGATCGTCGACCACGCCCGCCCCTGAGCCCAGACATCCACTCGCCGTGAGCAATTTCGACCACAGCGCATCAGGTCAGCGAGAGCAGGAAGCCACCCACCAGCACGACGGCCACGCCGGCGAGCAGCGTCACCCATGCCCATGTCGCCGGCAGACGCATCTCGGCGACCACCCACGGCGTCGTCGGGTCCTCCATCCGTCCGACCGTAACGAGCCGTGCGGTCACGACGCGCCGATCCGGAGCCGCCGAAGCTGCGACCCAAACGCGAATAAGACTGTGGCGCACAGCCTTACGTTCAGACCGGGACTTCCGATCGCACCGAGCCGATGTCAGGCCGAGCTGACGTTGGCGAGCAGGGCCCTGACCACGGCGACGCCCTGGTCGAGGATCGAGGTGCCGCACACCAGCCCCTCGACCACCGTGGCGCCCGCGGCCGAGACCGCATGCTGGCACTGTCGGCCGACAGAGTTGACCGCCAGCTGACTGAGGATGCCGTCGCGATCGCGGATGGGCTCGAGGCGCCAGCTCTCCGGCTCCGCACCGGCGGTCGTCACCTGCGTGTTGTCGGCGCAGATGCTCCAGCTGAGCCTCAGAACCTGCATGACGCGCTGGGCTTTCACCGGCGAGGACGTGGTCACCGCGCTCTGCTCGACCGAGAGTTCGTCACCGCCGGGCGCACCGGACGTCCGGGCGAGCACCGCGGTGGGGTCGGCCTCGCTGTAGACGCTGCGCTCGGCGGTGCGCACCGTGCCGACACATCCGGGTGGCGACGTGCCCGCGGCCAGCTCGTCGACGGTCGCGCGGCGTTCGACATCGGTCCGGAACCCGTTGGCCTGCAACAGTGTGTCCAACTCCGCGTCGCTGACCAACACCGAGTCCCGGCCGTTCGCGTGGGCGGCGACAGGGGTGCCCTCCACCCCGCTCCCACACCCGGCCATCAGCACGGCCAGCAGCACGACCCCGCCGCACGCCCCCCGTCGCACGACCGCCTACTTCTTGGCTTTGTCCGCGGCGGCGTCGCTGGACAGCGCCGCGACGAACGCCTCCTGCGGCACGTCGACCCGGCCGATGGTCTTCATCCGCTTCTTGCCTTCCTTCTGCTTCTCGAGCAGTTTGCGCTTACGGGTGATGTCACCGCCGTAGCACTTGCTCAGCACGTCCT
>Ga0247757_10001647_pt1 | contig 13864 bp, 9 predicted proteins | sample UWRJL126311R4_FD_180929 | JGI IMG/M metagenome (GOLD analysis project Ga0247757, IMG submission 180929) | Plant litter microbial communities from Arlington Agricultural Research Station in Wisconsin, United States - UWRJ-L126-311R-4 | ecosystem: Environmental > Terrestrial > Plant litter >...
TCAAAAAAAAAAAAAAAAAAAAAAAGGGACCCTCCTATAGCTTACCTACCTCTTTTCTACTGCTTACCTCCTCCCCATCTTATGATCCTGCCCATGATTCCCTTCTTCGGTCGCGATACCCCGTTGTCGCGCGAGAAGCGTACGGGGGAGAGGACGTAGAAGTCTTCCTCGCTCTCATCACCATCCTTACCATCGCCCCAAAAGGCGACTTCATAGCCAGACTCGTCTCCACAAATGAGGGAAGACGCGAGACCAGAACAGACATCTTCTCCACTTTTCCCGACCTCGACAAAACCCTCCTCGACGATACTTGAAGAGGCGGGGTCCTCGCCCCGGAACACGGCGCCAGCGCGATCCGGCCTCGCACGCGAACGGGCAGCAAACACACACAACACGCCGTCTCCGTCTCCGTCTCCGTCTCCGTCTGCATCTGCATCCGCATCCGCGCCTCGGTCCTCCTCGTGCGAGCCGGTGGCGTGCGGGGTGCGCCGGCGCGGCGCGCGCGCATGCACCTGCACCTGCCCCTCCGCCGCCGCACGGCCGCTGCCTGCCGCGCCTGCCGCCGGCCTCCCGTGCTGCCGAGGGAAAAGCGCTGCTTCGTCCGCGGCATGCGCCTCCGTTTGCGCGCGTGCGGGCTGCTGCTCGTGGGGTTCCTGGGACCCGGGCGGCGGGCTTCGATGCTCCCGAGTCTGTGGCGCGTGCCTTGGCATGAGCGTTTTCGCGATGGTGTGTGGTTCGGGTGGCGGTGCTGCTGGAGGAGGGGCTCCGGCTTGTAGCATGCGGAGGATGGGGGAGTGGGTGTCTAGGCGTTTGGGAGGGATGCTCGTTGGGGGTGCGTGTGTTTGGGCGACGGGTGCGGCTGCGGCCTCGCGCGTGCTGGTGAGGTTCGCTGCATGTTGCTCCTCTGGGTGTGTGCGAGGGGTGGATGGGGAGCTGCGAAGTGCATGCTTCGTATCGACATGAGGGTTAAGGCGGCGGGTGCGGCTTCGTTCAGGTGTAGCGGAGGTGACTTCTCGCATGGCGCTCGGCTCGCGGGGAGCGTTGGGCGGCGCACCGGAAAAGGGGGGCACGGTGGTGTGCATCGTGCGCGTGGGCATGTCGCTCGAGAATACGTCTCTGTGAGTTGGCGCTGATGAGGGGGCTTCGTGGTTGTGGTATATGTTCTGAGAGAAGGCGCTTGGACTTGCGGACTTGGGAACTCCATCCAGAGTTGCTGTAGGGTCTGTATGTACCGACCCAGGTCGCGCAATCAGGGGGGAAGGCCTTTGAGGAGCTGGCGGCTGGATAAGGAGCTCTTGAGGCCGCGGCTGAACCAGCACTCCAGCAGGACCGGACCTTCGCTTGTGACTTGGATATGTGACTGGAGTAATGTAAGAGGCCATAAAAGCTTTGATTTCGAGGTTCAAACGAAGTGGAGGATAACTAGAGTCTGAGGGACCGCGAAGTAAATACTTTTCCCGCGGATTATCTGGGCTCATATGCGAAATGAAGTGGCTCACTCATCATGGAGATTCGACGTGGCAGGTCAAAGGGGAACACATTAGGATTGAAGTTCACATTCAGGGCAGAAGCAAACCGATTCATAGGTGGGATGTGGCTGGCTCGACCAAGGAGTGTATCACTAACTGATACGCTCATGGCTATTCGGCGATGTTGATATTGAATGAAGGATAAGCTGAATTGCTTTCACCCGTCAGAAATCCAAGCAAACAAATGGAATCCCAGGTTGAAAGCGTATGCTTTAGAGTTCCTAGTTCAATCTGAGAATCCATCAGCTAGCCTGCCGTCTCGGGAGTTTCTGGCTCTTTGTATGGGAAAGTATGCGGTTACCTTGTGAGAGGTGACTTTACAAATGAAGACTTCTTTAGGGCATCTACGAGTTCATACTCTTCTTCCAGCTCGGTAGCATCTATGACCTCGTACTCTGATTCCGACTCAGAGCCGGAAGACAAGGGAACATCTGAGAAATGGGGTTCGTCTGGGAGCCGTGGTGGACTCTTTGATCGAACGATTGAATGGTAAGAGAGTGCTCCGGAAGATGTCTTTAGACCAGGAGTCAGTTGCAAAGAAGGACCGGTAGATGCTGGATGAGCAGTCGAAGTCGAGCCGGAATTAGATTTTCCTTTCCCGGCCGATGGCCCATTTCCAGAAATCTCGCCACTCGGCACACTGCCCTTCTCAGGGTTTTCGTTGTGCATTCTCCACTTGAACTTTATCGTCTTCTTTGCTAACTTTTTCACCCTCTTTCTATTTCCTCCTGGTCTTTGGCTCTGTGTTTGCAGTCGCCCTACAGTTTTATTGGGGAACTGTTTAGTCATTCTTGCCGGATATCTTCCAGATGCTGATATGCAATGTGGCCTTGCTATTTATTGAATCTCTCAATCAACGCTAGTAAGGTTCGAATATATATACAAAGTAGTGGAAATACCGTTGTGAATAAACATTTCGATAAAATTGGTATGTAGAATGTTTGGTCAGAGTAACTATTTGTATTGGCCTTATTCCATTAGTTGAAGTCGGCGTAGTTGGTTCTGTGGTTACTGACTTGTCTCATCCGATATTAAAAAAAAAAGAAATGACTAGTAGAAGGTTATTAAGTTTTAATATCCTTAAATTAGGCCGTAAGATTAGTAAACGAGTATATTTAGATAAATAGCTAAGGCGGTATCTATACTTCCTTACTATATCGATAATGGGAATAGAAACGGGAAACAAGTAATCTATGAGTAAACAACGAAAACAAAATATAATTATGTATAATACACTTCAGCCCCCTGGAATTATTAATATACTGATAACTTCTTTGAATTTTTCAAATAGGAAATTGATCTTCGGGCTGTAGATACATTGGCCAGGACGGCCATTATAGTCCATCCGCTCTAACCCTTCATCTTATAATTATTCTTGTGGTATCGCCTGCGCATTGTTAGCAACTTCACGCAGCCACATTGTAATTTCTCTACTTCCATCGTTATAAGGTTACAGCATTTGCTCTACTTAACCATATAGGTGAAATACTTCCTTCCGTATATTCCTCATAGTCTGAAGTCCTTCCCTAGATAAGAAACAAATATCGATTGGGTCTCGCCATGGATAGCCACCAGGAACAAGAAGCGCCGAAAACGCCCGAAAAGCAGATCATGAGTGCTACTCTAGATGATGTTCCAGAAGGTCGCAGTGGCAAGGAACAGTATTCGAAAATGGAAACGCGTGTCCGTGAAAAAAATATGCACAAGGCTGAGTCTGAGGCTACAGAGAAGACACAAGATCCGTGTTCGAAGGATTCTTACAAGGAAAGTGCTACAAAGATGGCATCAGATGCTTAAGAGAATCTTTGTCCTTACAAAACAATTACGCTAATGTGCATCCACTCGTAACGGAACAACACCGTACCGGAACAGCATACTATACTATACATAAGAGCCTGAAATGCTCCTACGCGAATAAATAAAATATTAAATATCTTTAAATTCTTCTTCAGCTCATTCCTCATCTAATACTAAGTTAAAGTGGGAAAATTACAGTCGTCTTGGGCTCACTATCGATCGATCTGTCAGATTTTATCGTCCTAAAATGATTTTGATTGAATTGATTAATTAATTATTGCTCTGAGAAGGTCGTGAAAAATCGGTCCTCTCTTCTCTTTTTACTAGCGCCTTATATTCCTTTTCTTAGTATGTTTTCTCTAGCGGGGAGCCGAGGGTAGGCCGCTAGCTTACTGCCGGCATTACTAGGGAAAGCTGCGAGCTTGCTGCCAGCTTTCTGACGGTTTCCCGTCGGCATTCCTAGGGAATACTACTAGCTTTCTTAGCTAGTGACTGCTGCCAGCTTTCTGGCGGCTTTCCGCCAGCATTCCGCCAGCGTTCCTAGAAGCGGTGCCAACCTAACAGAGGTATTTAACTCGCCTATAAGATGTATTATATCGCTATTATACTTTTCAAATAAAGAATAATTAAATATTTTCTATTTACCTAGGCTGGAAGGGAAATATAGATTTTTAGGAATTTAAATAAGACTCTAGGGAAAGAATATAAAGGTCTAGAATAATTCAACCGTAGAATCCATAAGTTACTTATTTAGCTCTAGACTATAATATCTCGTTAGAGTGGGAGGTGCACGGTAGTATAGCCAGCCACAGCTAGCTGCGATTTCAGCCTACATTTGAAAATTCACACAGATTTGTAGGTCGGCATAGATTCAAAGAGAAAGACACAATCAGTATCGACAACTGATCGGGTGGGTTGGGTTGGATTAGTTTTCGTAGGTTGTGTGTCCGCGGCCCGCAATCGAAAGATGTTCTAAATTAGAAAGAAAATTCTATTCCAAAAGACGATAACTAAGGATAACTAAGGACAACTTCAGATGATGTTTCCTCGGAAGGTCGAAGCCAGGACATATACACTTCCTCGGAGAATCCCACGGTCCGTTCCTAGGTCTACTAATTTTCTTGCTAGAAAACCTAAGGAATAGTGCCAATCAGCTGTTGGTAAGCTGTCAGAATGCCTAGAGAAAGCCGCCAGCTTTCCGCTCGTTTAACCATCGCTAGCTTTCTACTAGCACTCTGAGAGAATATTTCCAGTTCGCTATCAGAATGCCCAGAGCAAGCCGCTAGCTTGCTGCTAGCATTCCGCTAGCATTCTAGCGTCGTTAGTCAGGCGGACAGGTTGTTCCATAACAGTATGATCGGCGTAGTCGAGCAGAAATTCTTTGATCAATCTCACTTTGACTCCAGGGCCCACACCAGCTGCCGCAACCTTTTCATACCGATGGCGCCTAGCATACTCCTGCTCCCATTCAGCAGCTGGGGCAATTCTTCCGTCAATGTATTTCTTGTCCCAGGACCATCGTCTCAGCGCCTCAGTTTCCTCTGTCGAAATATCGAGGCTCCGGTCGCCCGTGTTGCTTGCACAAAGACGCTTCGCCTTCTCAACGAAATTTGCAAACCACCGCGACTCGAAATTCATATAGAAGAGCTCTGCGCTATCTTCATCCTCTTATCTATTTGAATGAGCGTCTGGATACCCTGTCAATAGCCAGTTATCAAAGATCACGTCAACGCCAATGATAACTGGTACTGCGGCATTTTCAAAAACTTCGAACTGTGTTGGTATTACCTTTCCATCGGAAAGGTTCATGTCTGCGTACACCCGACCAATAGTAGGAGCCCCTGCTCCCGAAGATAGTGAAATACAACCGCGATGTTTTTCGTTGGCATATATCTTGAGCCCACGGCTATGCACCCATTCTTGAGCCCGTATCTAGAACCGCTTGGAATGTTACGTTGTCATTGAGTGATCCGCTAAATAGGCTTCCATTGGATTGAGCGGAGAGTAAGTTCATCGAGAATGCAGTCGCTAGGCGGGGAAACAGAATTTTGGTAAATCGGCTAAATCGCTCTTTGAGGGTTCGGGTAGTACATGCCGGGTTATTCACTCTTGCGAGTGGCCTGGCCAGAAGAAAAAAAAATAGATGATTGCGTTTCGCTTCTTGGCTATAGAATGGGCAGGTCTGCTCCACAAGTTGTCTGTGGCGGCATGATCAGCGACTTATTTGTCCCAGAAAACCGAGGTCAGGCAACCAGTGTTCATTCAATAGCACCATTGTTTGAACTGGTAGTGGGGCCAATTGCTGGAGGACTTATCGTTCAGCACACGACCTGGAGGTGGATTTTTTACAGCATAGCCATCTGCTGTGGGATTGTTCAAGTAGCTCTGATGGCCTTTCTCCGAGGGTGCTATGTTCCTGTTATTCTTCTATGGAGAGAGCATCGAGTCATAAAAGAGACTGGAAGCACTCGTCATTACATAAATGTCGACTACCTCGAGCATTCGTCTCTTCGGGCTATCTTTGTCGCTGACAAGACCATTCCGGATCCTTGTCACGCAACCTATTATCCAACTACTGACATTATATCAAGCACGTCTGTATGGTACGAACTGCCTTATGCTATCGAGCTTCCCTATGTTGTGGGCTGACAGGTACCATCAATCTGTTTGAGACAAAGCCTGAACTACATCTCCTTAGGCATAGGCTTCGGTCTGTGATCCCAAGTTGGCGCCAGACTATAAGACACGATATACCACTACCTTCAGCGGCGATATGCCCACCATGGCATGCAACATCGACCGGAGTACTGCGCCCCAACCATCATTCCCGATGCAGTTCTCATACCTTTCGGACTCTTAGTATACTCTTGGGCAGCTGAAGCTCATACGAATTGTTTCTTCCCCAAAATTGGCGCTGCAATATATGCAGCAGGTGCGATTATTGCATTTTAGTCCGTGCGAACCTAAATCATAGACGCATATCCAACGCTTGCAACCAGTACCCTGGGTGCAATGATAGTGCTTCAGAGCATGGCCGGGTTTAGATTCCCTCTTTTCGCGCCTGCTTTGTTTAACGCGCTGGGGTATAGGAAGGGTGGGGCTATACTGGTTTCATTTTCTATTGCAATAGGTTGGCCGGCGCCGTTACTTTTGTGGCGATTTGGTACAAGATTAAGGGACAAAAGTGCATTCGCTGCTTAGATCACTAACTTTTCTCATATGTTGAAACATATTGGATATCGGTGCAGGATTTCCATAATGCGAAAATGGCTGGTCAAGCTTGTAGGACGATTCATAGCATCAATAAAAGCCTGTTAGTCCGTGAACAGTACTAAAACTGAGGCTGAATAGAGAGTGAGTAACTCCCCCACCTCAAAATATGCAGTTCATAAAGCTAGTCAGGGATGAACTTTTAGCAGGTGATATAAGCTTGTTTATATACTGCCACCACCAAACACACCTTAGTGATTGTTTGCTTGAATAGACGGACATGTCGAGAAGAAATGTAATAATATAATCACGGAGTGATTATTCTGCAGGATATCTGGGGTATCAGACAAAATATGCATATGTTTAATAATCATGCCGAACACTGCCCCGCCTCTAAGGCACGACTCGGCAACAACAATCTTAATCTATTGTGCCGAAGCGGCCCTTACCTACGTCTTAGTAATGCAATTAAGAATATGTTAATAGGTTATCACTAGGTACTCTGTGTTCGGGTAGCTTTACGATTTGGAGGATAGGCCTGCCTAAAGGAACCTAGTAAAACTTATACGAAATCTCCATTCATCAGCATTTAGTATAGTATACAAATCTTCTAGTCAGCCGATAAAGTTTGGCAAAAGCCGATCCGGACCCTACACGGAAAGGATTTATGAATGAACTCCGATCCGGGCATAAGTGTAAAGTGAAATGGGCGATTGTATATAACTGCAGCTGATAGTCCTAGAATTAATTATTGTATATATCGAGAGCGGCCGTTGTTAGCCACAGTCAAGCACTAAAATATTCCATTACATATTTTTCAGCCCAAAATGCCTGAAATTACTCCTGAAACACTTCTCGAGAGAAACAAGTAGGTCACCGACGTTTTTGAGTGAACCCCCTTTGAAATTCCTAACGAAATCGGATCAGGAAGTATGCCGAGAATCATCAAGGCTTTCCCACCATGGCGGAGGTAACCGCGAGCGGGGGCGTATTTGAGTCAACTCTTGTTCGTAAGTATAGCCTAAGTTGTAAAGTGCTCCCATACATCGCTAACTTAAACAGTCACCTGCGTGGACTTTCGCGTAAATCCAGACGCTTTCCTCCAGACCAAGCCCCAAGGTACATATCCCTTCCCCTTTTCCTTTCTTAATCTAAGTGGATGGTGCTTTAGACCAGATTCTCGTTGCACGCAACCCCGCTGGACGAGTTGATGCTGCCTTCGTGCAGGAGATCATGCTTTTTGAGGCGTTCCTTGGGCTTCAATCAGTTTTCGTGATTCATCATACAGGCAAGTGCTTTTAATTGAGACTATATCAATCCCTTGCGCTAACTAATCTTTACTAGACTGCGGCGCAAGTCATTTTAAAGATTCTGACATTCGCAAATTTCATAAGGATCGACTACCAGACCATTCAGAGATCGACCATATGGTCTTTGGTGCTTTTGACAAGTAAGTTTAAGATGTTACAAGTGGTTAATAGGGCCTAAAAATAACTGGAATATAGCTTAGAGGAGAGCGTTCGACATGATCTTCACATTCTGAAGTGTTCTCCCTATATTCCAAAGCGACTTGCTGATAATTGCCACGGTTTTGTGTACGATATCAAGACAGGTACTCTTACCTCAGTCGAATAGGGCTAAAGTTATTCTACCCAGGATGCACGGCGAGAGACGTACAGCTCGGCTGCTGATTTGCATTGTTTAAGACGTTGGCATCTTCCAAAGTGCCAAACTGTGTATCCTTAGCCTCGAACCGTATTTAGAGCGAAGAATGCACACCTTTACAATCCTCAGACTCATAAATATATCATAACCTTTAACTTGTTTTCGGAGGTAGATTGCATTCATGCTGTAAATTGAGTCGATAATCTTACGGCAGTCAAGGCGGTGGCAGATAGCCCATCGATGACAGATGGTGTTGAATGTTTAACAAACGCGCTGCAATCCACCGCCTTACCTTCATAACGGGCTCTCCTTCGACAACTTAACGAACGTGATCGCAAACACATCCTCCTTCTTGAGACATTGTGTTGGTATTCGAAATCGGGCCAGCACTAATTAGAACTTGAAGCGTGCGAGGTAAAGAGGTTGTGGCATTGCGGTTAGAAACATTTTGCGCCATAGCTTTTGTACCCGTCAATTACCCCGTCGGAGTAATCATTCGAATCAAATCTTGTACTAGGGCACTCAATCACTGCTCTCTACGGGCCCATTGATTTAGCATGGTCGTGCCCAACGCTGCTCCTGCCGCCCCTCTTGGTTCATAGAAGACCAATTATAAGTCGATTTGCAATTCTTTATCGATGAGCAATACGGTTCACGTCAGCTTAGATTACAGTAAAAATGCTAAGTATGCTAGTAATTACAGTAGAGGACAAATAAAAGAGTAGTTAAAAAACATGCCGTTTTCACTAAGCTATAACTTAGTTAATTTTAATTTTGGCGGCAACACCACTAACAGATGGACCGGACCTACCTATTTCGATTGATAAAACCGATGCGCCCACTGAATTCATCATCATAGATGATAATAGCGGTCAAGTCATTATTATCGACAGTTTTAATAACGAAATGGGCTTGCATGATGACGATTTCAGTCAAAGCCCCCGACGTCAGGCGCAGCGAAAGCGATTAACACCACAGTCACTAGAGGTGGTAAACTAGGCATCTAAGTAGTATAAAATAAGGAGTGCAGCGAGCCTTACCGCGGCATGGGAGAAGATGTGGGAACAATAGAAACGAATCTATATTAAGGCTGACCGGCGGCTTGCTTAGATGTTGTATCGGCTCTACAAGAAAGTGTTCGTGGTATAGAACTATAAGCTGTAGAATAAAAAGTATTATAAGTATGACGGTCGCAGGCTTTGCCGTTTCTAGGAAAAGCATAGAATGGAACGGAAGGCAATGAGACAGCTCGCCCGAAAAAGAGATAGCGAACTCTTACGCAAGTTGGGAAGGGCTTCAAGGCGGCTACAAGAAGCGAAAGAAGAATATTAGAGTATTTCAGCTGCCATAGACGATAGGGAATGCGAGGATTGTGACTACGTAAGTACAATACTTTTCGATCTTTTAATACAGTAGGGTGACATAAAAAACGACTAATCAAAAAAGATACCCGTTTTAATAAGCTATAACTCAGCCAATTTTAATGCTATAATAAACGAAAGCTAGAATATAAAAGAGAAAAACTGGGAGTTAAATTCTATAATTAGTAATCCTGATTAGTCAGTATATTCGAAGTAAGGTAAATTACTAAATATAAAGAATAAAAAAAGTAAAACTTTACCTATATATTTCTTTTTTCGATATTTATATTTTTAGCTATTTTTACTAATTATAGATTTTTTTAATTAAGTTTCTATAATTAGCTTTATGAGTAATTCTATATAATATTAAAAGAATTATTATAAATTTAAAAATAAGTTTATATAATTATATAAATAGATTTATAATCTAGATTAGTAAGATTATAATATATAAAAAATACTTTTTATTTTTAAATTTTAATTTCTTAAATCCTCGAAATGGTTCCTTTATATTTAAATTTTAAATTAAAAGTTAACCTTCTTTTAGAAGCTAATACTTCTATAAATACTATTTCTACTAGCCTAAAAAAATTATTATCTTTTATTTATAATACTATAAAATAAATTAAAATAAAAAAAGAAGTTAAAAACTCTATTTTAAATAGAGTTAAAAAGGGAAGAATAGAAAAGTTAAAATCTAAAGAAAAACAACTTCTTAATAAAGACTTAACTAGGAGTCCTAAAAAAGAAAATAAGAGATTATTATTTAAAAATAATCTAAATATTAGTAAAAGAATACTTTAACGTTTTTTTAAAAAAGGAGGATTATTCTATTAACGTTTCTATGAAAAAGCTATTATTAAATACTAAAAAAGCTAAAACTTAAGATATCTATACTAAAAAATAATTTAAAAAATAAGGAAATAAATATTGGAATTATATTATATAACTACTTAGCTTACTAGTAGCTTTCCTATAGTTTTCTAGCGGCTTACTAGTGGCTTTCTACTAATATACTAGTAGCTCTCTAAGTTATATAACTAGTATTATATAACTACTTACTATTAGTTCGCCTATAGCTTTCTAGTAGCTTACTAGTAGCTTTCTACTAGTATACTAGTAGCTCTCTAAGTTACGTAACTTATTACGTGATAACTACGTTACTAGCTGCGTTTACTATCTATATTCCCTTACTATACCCCTTACTACGCCCCTTACTATACCCCTTACTATACCCTCTTTTTTTTCCTTCCTTACTATAACCTATCATGCTTATATATATAAGCTAGGTCTTATAACGCTCTATATATTATAAATAGAATTACGCCTTTATATATATAAACTCCTTTATAGTTCTCTCTTTTATAGAATTAATTATCTACTCTCGAACCTACTTTATAGCTATAGATTAATTTAACCTATATACCTATTACTATACTAATACTAATTAGTAGCTAGATTATAAAAAAGCTATAAATTAATAAGGAATATCTAATAGGAGGAGTTTCCTTAGCTTACTAAGACTTAGCTCTAGTATTAAAAGTAGTTAACCCTTATTATTCTCCTTAGTACTGGCCTAGGATAATAATAGTTAGTATAAAGAATAGAGACGCCTATTAAGAACTATCTTAGTTAGATAGCACCTTTTCTAATAGAACTAAAAGAGATCTACTATAAAGCTCCCTAGTACTAGCCTAGCCTAAAAACTAGATCTATATTAACTACGTAATTTACTTAACTTATATATAACCTAATAATATATTATAATATAAAGAAATTTAAATATACCTATAGTTTATAGACCTTTATATTAGTAAATACGAGAATAAGCTATATAACTTTAAGGATAAATAACTTAATAAAGAATACCTAAATACTATTACCCTTAAATAGATCGAATATACTAAAGAAGATAGATTAATTAATATTATCCTACTAGGTTAATATAAAGAAGAATTTATATAATAGTTAAAGTAATACTTTAACACGATTAATTATTAAATTAAGAAGAGAATAAAGGAATTCTTTTAGAAACGCGGTATTTATATAGTATATAGTTAACGAGGAAACCTAATAGACTAGTTCCTTTACCTTCTTAACCTAGATAAGTACCTACTATAGCTAGAACCTAAATTTACTATTATAATAAACGACCTAACCTTCGTATATTAGTAAATAATAGAATAAAAGAATATAAATAGTTCTAGTAATATACTAGTACTAGTACTATTATTAGTACCTATACTAGCGCTATTAAAATAACTAGTTCCTTAGTATATAGGAAGTCACGCTCTTATTAACTTAGTAAAGCTATATAATAATAATATAAAGTTTACTAGCGATTTATATAATATATTAAATATTAAACTTAATATCTTCTATAACCTCTATATAAAGGCTAGTATTAATAAATTAAACTACGTAACTGCTTTTAGTATAATATTAAAAGGAAAGATATAATTATTCTACTATTAATATCTTGTATAAAAGGACCTACTATTCAACGTTATAGTTACTTAAATATATATATTTTTATACCCCTAAGAATTATTAGCTTTTCTTAAATAAATAGTATATAATAATACTTAGAGACGTTATCGCTACTAACCCTAATAAGAATCTAGCTAAATACTTAGAAATTATTATTAAGCGACTATAGTAAACCTACTAGAGGCTCGTTTAGAACTTTAGAGCTAGTAAAGGAAGCCTAGTAAAATAACTAGTTTCTATATATTAAGGTATACTAGTATATATATAAGTACTTATTCGCCTAGTAATAATATTCGAAGGTATTACTATAGACCTTCGTAGTACTATTAGATTATAGATATACTATAATAGTAATAATTATAGTTATTAGTTTATCTCATAGAATTAGAACGAATTAGAGTATTATAATAATAATTCTTTCTATATAGATCAACGTTATAATTAGAATTAAAACTAATATTATAAGAACTAGAATAACTATTATTATAGGGACTAGAATAATTACTATTACGAGAATTAAAATAAATACTATTATTAGAATTATAATTAATATTAGAATAGAAAATATTTCGTATATAGAAAATAGACCTACTAGTTAATATACTACCTAATTAAAGAGCGTGAGCGATTATAATAACGATTTTAAATATATATATAGGACTATAACCTTAACCCTAACTATAAAACGTTCCTAGTAGAATTTAAAGGAATTAATATCAGCAATATTACTAATAGTAATAAGGATAAGGATCTTAATATATTCTATCTATTATAAAATAATTAATTCTTTACTATTTTATATAGAACTATTAATAGATAGGCTATCGTTATAATACTTAATAATACTGCGATAACTTATATAATTACTAGTAAGGACCTATACTATAACAACAAAATAGCTAAGGAAGATAGCTACTTATTTACTTTTAATACGCGATATAGCGAAAATATCTTCTAAGAAATTATATTTAATATTAGTACCGCTAGTATATTAATAGTAGAATAGATATAAGTTAAGGCTCTATAGTAAATACAGCTATTAGCTATTATTAATAAGTCTACTATAGGATATTACTATATTTATTTTAGTAATAGTCCTAAATATTTATCTATTAGAAATGTTAATATAGAAATACTATTCGGTATTATTTAATTCGTAGTAATACCGATAAATATGCTATTTCTACTCTACCTAGCTAATATAGATTAATATAGAATCTATTTTAATAATATCGATAATACGCTTATATATTAAGGAAATAACTACCTAGTTATTTAAAAGTAGGGGTACCTATAACTTCTACTTAGTAATTAGGAAATAGCTATATACTACCTTACTAAAAAGGAATTATAATAGCTATATCGACGATTTAGCTATCTAGCTATAGAACGATTATATAAAGTACTAAGTAGAGCTAGATATAATAATATTAATAAAGAAATACTTAAGAAGATTATTAGATTCTACTATTAGTACTAAATCTATAGTAAAATACCTAGACGATTTAGGTTTATTATTAAGGATAATATTAACTTTAACTTTCAAATTATCGTTAATATTATACATATTAACTAAAAGCCTGTTCTATATATAATTAATAAGGTAATAGTATTCTAAATAGCGTGATTTCTAATAGATATATAATTAGTAACTATATAAAATATACTTTAAACTATATAGATCGATATATACGTTAGATTACCTAATATTATTATAACTAATATAGGAAGGAACTTTACTAGTTAAGAATTTATAAATAACGCGAGTTCTATAGTAATAAACGTATAAGAGGTTCTTATTAAGGTATATAA
>Ga0247757_10001648_pt1 | contig 13840 bp, 11 predicted proteins | sample UWRJL126311R4_FD_180929 | JGI IMG/M metagenome (GOLD analysis project Ga0247757, IMG submission 180929) | Plant litter microbial communities from Arlington Agricultural Research Station in Wisconsin, United States - UWRJ-L126-311R-4 | ecosystem: Environmental > Terrestrial > Plant litter >...
TCAACAACCAAGCATTCAAATATGCGGAGACACTCTTCTTTACGATCGGGTACCCAAAATTTATCCCAGAATGTGTTCCAAGGTAGGATTTTGCCGTCTCGTTGTTGCACTGATAGTTTCATGCTGGTGTCATATTTTACGCTTCCAAAAAGCTTTTGGTGTTCGATTAATCCTTCCCAACCAGCCCATGTCCAACTTGGAAACTGGATTCTGCGCCGAGGTGACATCTTGTGGGACCAAGAGAGACCTTGGATGAAGAGAGTTGGGTTTAGCATCACCGCTTTCTCGGCCCTATTAGGAGCATGTAGAGGGATCCCGAGAATATTGTATACGAACGAAGGACTTGCTTGAAACCTTCGAAGTACCCCTTCTAAGGCATTCAGCGCATCGGAATCATATGTCATTTGGCGGTTTGAGTATAGACTCACGACGCTCCAAAATGCGGACATGGGTCCAAAGCGATGCGTACCTTGTAACCACTCATCGCGGAATAAGGTAGGTCGTACATGGCTTTGAAGAGTTTTATAATCTGGCGAATGCAGTATATTCAAGGGTATTTCGACTGATTCGCAGCAATGCATAGATTTGCATTCGAAGTACACCTGGTGATCCGTAAAGACTAGGCATCTGGCTGAGCAGAAAGCCTCTTGGAATGTCCATGCGCGCGTCATCCATACCGACTTCCGGATTTCTGTCTGTGGGTCTTGAAGTGTGGAAACAAAATGCCTATCTCTAGTTTTCCAGGCCGGTTGCATTCGTCTTCTGCGGCTGATTCCGGGCAAACCATACTGGTCATTCTCTCCAACTGCTGCGACAATTGTGCAATATGCGCCTTCGTATATGAGATCCATCTTGCGAATCTGTTCGCTCTTCAGTTCGGCATCAGCCTGAGGAATACAATATTTATCCACCCATAAATAACGCCAACCTAGCCTCTTCACCACATCAATTGCGTCCTTTACCACAGGCGCGGCTCGTTTCAGAATCTCCGGAGTCGAATGGGGTTCAAGCAGAGAAGGCGGTGCAACGTCTTCGTGTTTTGGTTTCCCCCACACGTAGCTCAAAGTGAAATAGTTGCAATTTGGTGGCGCAGGTACAATCTCCATGATTTTACAATCAATCATTCTCAGCTTATCTGGCCGTGAGTAACGCATACTGCAGCTGTGCTTCTTCTTACAGAACCTCAACCACTCCTGTACTAGAGGGAAATTAACTCGGCTTGGGTCTATTTCTCGTCCAGTGAGCCAGGGAGCTGTCGAAGAGTATGCGACAGGGAGTATGTAACCAACAGCCCCAAATGTATCGCCGTAATGCGCTTCTCGATCTTTACTGGAGAAAAGACCATTTTGTACAACTGCCAACATCGTATCGCCTGATAACTGTCTCTTACGATTGGGCGGGCGGCAGAAAACCTCCCGATACGAGGTTGTCGCAGAAAATATGCGAAGATGGTATCCATGCTCTTGCGACAGTAACTCCGCATTGTTGGAGGATGAAGGAAGAGATACGCGCATTGATTTGAGAAATTCGCATAGCTCACAAGGAACATGTGAGTTCCAGTCCAGGTAGGCGATGAAATGACCCCTTGGGGAGGCGATGTGCTTTTCATTTGATAGGATGGTATGGAGATCGAGATCTTTGCAGTGGTGGCAGAGACCATCTGAGTCGAAACTTCGTCGATAAGGACTTACATCTATGCGAACACCAGTGCGACGAACTTTTAATAGAGCTGTTTCGTAATCGCTGGTGCTTGAGCGTCGCCGACGGCTGGGACTGCGCCGAGGCTGATGGAGCGAGAGCTCGAGGCGTGACATCTCTCAGACTTGATGATGCCGTTACAGAACCATGCTCCACAAAGCGATATAGGGGATTACTATGGTTTCAGAGTGTATTTTCATTTGGTTCCCGAGCAGCGATGGCTGTGATGAAGGTCGACTCAGCCTTGGTGGCTTGGCTGTCAGCTAGCTCCCTTTGGGCCGATTAGCTGCCATTGAGGTATTACCCATCACATACGTCTCAGTTCAAGCTGCGCTAAATATGTACAGACATAAAATGAGATTGACCATCAGCTCCAAAGCAAGATTTGAAGTATCAAGTGAGAAGCTTACTTCTGACTGATATGAGTATTAGGATCACATGATCGATTTTCACGTGATCTTTTACGTTACACCACAATTAACGATATAGCCAGAGAGCTAGACAAGTAGGCATTGGAGTATGAATCAGCAGAAATATGCTGCGAATTTTTCTTTTGTAAGCTTCTTTAAAACAATCTGTATCGAAATCTCCAAATACCACCTGTAGCGAAGCATACCGCATATTACTTATGCTAATTTGGAGACAAAATTCGTGGAAATTTCACATGTTTTCCACTCCCATGAAAACATGTTTCACAGATGAGGGTTCCTCAGCTATTTGCGATCCGCCTTATAAGCATTTTCTTTCCACCCTTTGGTTTAGCACAGCTGTGAGTCGAAGGTGAGTTTAGAGCATATTCTGATTCCTCACCTTTCCACAGCACCAGACTGTGGCAGCGGGCCACTGGAGAATAAAACAACAAGCTGAAGTCAGAAAATAGAGTGCATCCTCTATGGGGAGGAACTCATGTGCGTATATGAATAGACAGGACGAAAACTCAGTGAGAGTTTCTTCTGCCGTTCAGCACGGTTGGGTCACGCCCAATATAACAGATCGATATCTCTTCTTTTTCGCTATTGTCTCTAGCGGCATGAATTGTGAGCTTCTGGAACTCTTTGTTCCCAGTATTTTGAAAATTCAGACTACAGGCGTGGTTGATCCTTAAAGCCATCAAAGAGATTCCTATGTATATAGCGTTAAATCCTAAATGCAACGCATTCGTTCTGGCTCTCCCTAGATCTGGGTCACCTTCTACGTCGAAAGAATTATGTGGAGAATATTATGCGTTGTGGTCACCCTTACCATTAGAAGCGATTCTTGCGTGGATTTTCTGTTATATTTGTTTCCTATTTAGTCCTTATTGAGGGATTTTGAATAAAGGTGGCTCGGAAAAGATATAAGATCCCTTCTCAACCTATATGGAGGCAGTTAAACCACAGCCTTTGCCAGAAATCTTTTAAAGTGTGTAAGTGGTGTTGCGTATAGCGACCGTTGCGATGTTAGTATCTGGAGAGACTTCCAGTTTGTCAAGGCATGAAGTCATAGCATAAGGTCCTAAAGTACTGATGGAAAGACAGATATATCTTAGAGTCCCAGTTTAAGTGTCATAAGCTCAGTGCAGAATGTTACTGGCTGTTCTGTTTTCTAGAGGACCGCACCAGCTTCCTAGCCAACATCCCGTGATTGCTATGATTAAATAAATTCTATTTATTAACTATGTAGTAAAATGGTTGAAACTTTATCCTCTGCCTTTATAAAAAGAAATAGCAATATAGATCTTTTGAGCTCTGCGTCTCAATCGCATATTTCTTGGGTCTGTTCTTGCTTTAGGCATCTCATGCTCCCTATTGCATTGATTGTCTGAAAATACTGCTCCTAAATGCTGCAACCGACGAGGCGCTGTTTCAAACACGACGTTTTTGTAAGCCCATTCCCCTGCAATACGTTAAATCGGACCTCTTTAGAATGGAGCTCGGGAATTTCCAAGAAGCATTGATTAAATTTTGTACGCAAGACAGAACATATTGTAACAGTCTACAATCTGGAAGGTTTACACTACTGGCACAAATACATAACGGAAAGGCAGAATGTTTTCAATGCTTTACAGAAACATGCACAGCATTTAAAACAGCTTCCAACCAGGGAGAGGCTGTCCTGTAGATGCTGACCTTCAGATAGCACCTTCTCTATCCCAAAAGCAACGGTGGCAACGCTTCTACACCTGCCGGGCCATGATTGAATTATATTATGGCTGTGATCATATGACGTAGGCCTCTTCGCGTTCTTCGGCATTATATCCCCCGGAAAGCAAATCTTATAACATTCTAGTTGTATATGCGGCGTGCAATTCTGCTATATATGTGGTGTGATTTGGAAAAACTGTTTTTGCCTGTAATGGAATGAGAAAGTGCTCGTGGTCTGAGCCCGGGAGGTAGTGAATCATAATACATCGTGTCACCTTCCACAAGTGGAAATCAATGGACGAGTTGAAAAAAATGAGAGAAGAGCTTCGGGAAAATTATGAGTGCGGGCATGAAGTATAGCTGACCAGGATTGATGATAATGGCCAGGTTTTCCGTTGTGAAACTTGTGCTCACCAGCACGGCCAGCTCATTCTACGATACCGGCGTTGCAACGTGCAGGTCTGTACTACCTGTCGGTGGTATCGCTTGCAGTAGTTAGTTGAAACATCATAAGTGGATTGAGAACTGACTGAAGGAGTTGTGAAGAGTGTCAACCCCTTTCATGCAACACTTTCGATCTCGATTCCCAACTCATACAGGGGGTTTCACCTCCCTTAAAGAGCGATTATCTTATATTGTTTCACTCTCTTATGTAAGCGCTAATGTTGTCGTAGTAAATGAAAGTTCCGCAAGCACGAACCACTATGGCAGATTTTGAGGAGATTTTTCGTCTCTTACTGAGCCTAATAGCTGACGTAAATAGTTATTGTATGATATCTACAAGTAACTCTATTTAACATTTTATTGCGTAGCACTACGTAACGAGCTGTTCCCAGGAGCTTTTGTGTCAGAATATTAAATCACTCTATTTATGACTTTGGATCTGCTGTCTATCCAGATGAATTGTGCGTGGCAGTGCTGCCATGTGCATGTTCAACCTCCAATTCAGTAGACACCTCCCCGTCCTCAGCAGATTTATTACTTTTCCAATGACGGTCATGAACTCTAAAAACTGCATAGAAAGCGATACCACTTAAAAATATCGCACTTGCGAGTGCCGAATACATAGCCACAAGCAAGGGATCCTTTGATACAGGTCCAAGTGCCATACCAAGCGCAGCCCCTAGCGCAGCCGTGAACTGCTCAAAGGCCTTCACCAATGCCTTCATATTAGTTGGAGCCTCAGTATACGCGAACTCATTCAAGGCCACAAAACCGAATATCTCACTTGCCGCTAGTAAGACGTGCAGAGGTATCTGGGCCCAGATACTGACTTCGTTGGGTCGACGATGGATTTCGTTTCCTTCGTCAACGGTAACAGCAGCTTCGCAGGCCAGAGGACGTGAGAAGCATGGCGCTCGGCTGTATATGAGCTTTTGGATACCAGCTGCATAAGCCATCGATAGTGCCATTAGGATGAAGGCAATGGTCATTCTGGCGATTGGTCCTAGCGATATGTGGCGGCGCGATAGAATCGGAAATAAGCAGTTCTGGATAAGGGGGTTGAGAACTATGTAAGCTATTGCGTTAAAAGACTGGACTGTGTCGTTGGATATTCCTGAAAGCTGCATCTGGTTGGCCTGCGAGATAATGTTGTTCATTGATTGATTAAAGCAGAGGTAATACATCGCGAAGCAAAGAATTACCCGACAAGCTCGAAGACCGCGACGGATCTCTTTAACAAAATCTGAGGTCCATGGTATAGACTTGTCTAGAATCTGATTTGAGAATAAAGGATCAGCCGCGTTGAGACGAAATCCGGCTCGAATAGCGACACCAATAACTCTGGCTGCGTGTGGCAACACGGTACCCTGAGGAGGTAGCTTGGCTATGGATCTCGTTAATATTGGTCAAACTCGAGAGATCAGAGACAACTTACTAAGCCGGCGATTCCATATCAAGATTGGGAAGATCGATGCACTAAGAAAGCACAAAGGTAGCAGATAGGCTGCCCAGAAACCAATATTTCTTTCCATAAGCGTTGTTGCAATTGTAGATAGTGCGGCGACATTTATCATCCTGCCTTGTGTCAGCACTGATGAAGGACCGGGTGTATGTAGCAAGCCCTAACCAATAGAAACTATTGAATACGGATTGTACAGTTAGATTGCGGTCTACTACGACTAGCTCGCCCTTTTTATCGCGGATGCAGTGAGGAATTTCCTCAGGAATCTGGTCACCTTCAGCAAGTAATGAGGTTTGTTATTTTGCGAAGTCAAAGGAGCCACTCACCCAGAAAAGGAAATATGACCGCACTTGTACCGCCTTGCCCCAAACTAATCAAGATCATAGCGGTCATGAAGCCACCTAGTGCTGCGCCTCTATTGGGGATAACGGAAGGTAACGCTGTTACCAACAGCACTATCTGGCCAGCCACAAAGATGCTGTATGAAGTGAGAAAACGAAGACAGGATCAGTGATATGCTTACATTAAGCTTAGAATAAGTGTTCTATATCTCCCCAGCCAGGAATCAGAGATGATTGCCATTGGTAAAGGAGTCAGATAGCTCAAGAAGAGGAATATGTTATTAATGATCGTTGCCTTGGCTTGACCGAGCCCAAGCACGCCTGGTGGGTATTCACCATACGAATTCTGTAAGTAGTTTTCTAAAAACTCTTAGCTCAATCAATAGTGAAAGCTGGGAAAGAGAGGATTTCTCGACTTACGCCATGGAATGGTGGTACCGTAGAATGCCAGACGCTGTGCCGCTCCTGTAAAGGCGAGTAACCACACCACAACAGGTACTTTGGTCCGAACATGTCGGAGAGTAGTTAGCTCTTCCTCTGTGGCTTTTTGTTTGAATGAATCTTCTGACTCTGGTCTGATTACAGCTTGCTGGCACTTCCCTGTTACTGAAAGGGGTTCCTCAACGACCTTCTCGCCGATCTTAGTAGAGACGGACATGATATGTAGGACGAATAAAATTATAAAGCCATAAAATCTCTTAATATTTCAGTGCTTGAGGTGGTGCTTCTGCCGAGAGCAGTTCCCCTATTGCACAATAGATCAGACTCGAGTACCTATTTTCATCTTAAAACATGCTCGGCTGGTATCGACAATACTGTATCACTGCTGCCCAAGACAGCCCGAAATGCGAACAAGCTAGACAGAACAGTCAGTTGCACACATAGCGAGGCACAGCAGCCTGTGCCACAAAATCCGACGAATTGGGCTCTGCCATTAACCTACATGCAGTCATGGCATACACGCTATTGCGGCACTTAATCAACATGCCGCCCGGGATAACCAACTACTCGGAAAGGTTTTCCCTGGCTGAGAGCTGTGAGTGGTCGGCACTGAAACCTTTTCGCTAGCTGACCACCATGTTCACTATAAGATATCGCTGATAGCGAAGCATTACGCCGCTCGCCTGTCGAGGCAGACTTTAAAAATTTTCTTGCCATCTTTCATGCAGTGTGATACCGGTGGATGCCCTCATTCGTGCACGTGGTTGATATAGAATGCGTCTTAGTCAATCGCCACGGACTCTACACCGCGCCAAGAATTCCGGTACTCTGGCACGCACCGGACTTCACTGGGAAATATCCCCATGGGGCAGGAGACTGGAGTTCTCAGTGGATCTTTCTCAGAGCCGTTCTAGTGTTTGTCCGATGATGCAAATACGTGTACCCTTGTTCTCGATTTCGATTGGTTGCGGTTTAATCTATTGCTGATATGCATGTAGAGGGGCTCGTTTCAGCATACTTTTTGTAGGAACGCGCGTTTTCTCAAACTAAAATATGACTTCAAGATGCAAAAGAGAAAAATATTCGCTGTAGCGACACATGGCGTAATGCAATCACTTTTATGTTTTGGCCCCTTTTTCCTTTGTGTATCACTGAGATATCCCATACTGCAATAACTATTCTAGATCACTACTTCATTTACTCAGTGGCATTCATTTCAGGTGAAAAATAGGTTACAATACTTGAATCCTGACATGGGTCAAAGGAGTAGTCGAAGAACAGCAATTAATTTTTTGAGCCCGTCCCAAAACATAAGCAAGGCATCTTTTTGCCTATATAAGATTGAACTTCTCCTTTTCCCTACGCGAGCTCATACTCAAACTCCCGCCTGATCCTCGCTGCTAACTGCAACGCCTCCCTACGACTCTTCCGACTAACCACAGAAAAGTACCCCACAAAGCCCAACTGGCTAGCCCCAGGTCCTTCCAGTCTACTACCGCCTCGTTTCCAAGTCATGTAGTCAGGCACCAGCCTCTTGATATCTTCGTGCTCGGCAAGAAACTCGGTGCACGCATCCTTCGTGACCATGACCCCTGCTCTTGTTTCCGGCAAGATGACAATAACGAGCCACCACTGTGGCCCCGAGAGGAAAGACTGCGCGAGCGAACGATACCGCTGCATGTCTCCCACCGCATATAGGAAATCTAGAGCGTAGTAGTCAACGCCATACGTGATGTTAGAAGCAACGTTCCCATAGTACCCCGGCGGCCTTGCATTGATCTCGTGAAGATAAAAACTCGGGCGCTTAGCCTCTTCAGGGTCCACCTCCACTTCAACGAGATCTTCTTCCCCATTGCGCACCCCATACTTCATGCGCGAGTACCGAATCCTCCCCTCGCAGTTGAACACGCCATGCTGAAACCCCTGCCTCGCAAGCGTTTCGTGCAGTGACTTACGAATAAGCTCTATCTCCTCCCGTGGCAACTGCGAGGGAAGTACCATAGACGTCTCCTGAAACGGATCATCCCATTCGTTTCGCTCAAGGTCAGCCATACTCGGAAAATCGTCCGCCACTTCGAAAAACACAATCTCGCCGTTCAGCAGGATGACGTTGGCGTCGATTTCCGGGCCGTCGATGTACGACTCCACCATGACGTCGGTGCGTTGGATGGGAGACGTGCGGTGGCGCTCGGAAGCACGTGCGACAGCTTGGAGAAGTTCGGATTGGGTGTGTACTTTGGAGATGCATTCACTGCCCCAGCCTATGCAAGGTTTCACGACCACGGGATAGTGGATGGGGGAATATTCAGTAGACAGAAGACGTTCCTCTAAGGCCTCGATGTTGTCTACCCGAAAGGAAGTAACATCCGTCAACGGTTCAATTTCCCTAGTCCTATACTTGTCAGCAGCAATGGCATACGATTCCGACGGTGAAGTTGGCAGCCCGAGTATCTCGCATGCACGCGCAACTCCGACCATGCGCTTGTTGCTGACGGTCGTGATGCCGTGTATCGGTTTATCGTAGCTGCGGATGATGCGTACGAGGCGATGGACGAACCCTTCGTCTGGGTCGATATTAGCAGGGATGAAGGCCTCTCGCAGGTGAGCCCACTCCGGGTTCTGAAGCCAGTGGCCCTCCTTGTCGATGACGACCACGGCGATACCGAGCGCTTGAGCTGACTCCCATATGCGCTTACTGTGATCGATGTTGTATCTGCCTCTTACATAGGCAACCCGTCTTAGTGGTAGTTCGTCAGCAGAAAGCCACGGAAAGGATAGACGGCTGTCAAGTTCTGATTCGGTCCGATGTAACGAGTCAACTTCCTTTGTCACCATCGCCCCCACTGCAAACTTGAGGATTTGAGGAAGGTACGAGGCACTAATGACATCCTCATCTGGAATTACAGCACGCCTGATCTCTTGTCGGGGTGCCACGAAGCCCTGCACCCTCGCCACGGTGTCTAATCCTTCCAGGCGATGTTCCAGAAAGTCTGATCTAACGCAGTAGCCTGTGGAGTCCGGAAGAACGAACTTTATTGCGATCGATTGGGCATGATCTGCAGCCTGCGCTAGGAGTTGAATACTGTCCGCGATGAAGGCTGAGCATGCAACGACATCGCTGATGCTGATTGCCACATCTCCATTGTCATTGCCTCGTCCATGTGCTGCTAAAGAATCTGCCTCAGAAGATCGTTGGGCACCAACGTCTAAGATTAGGTCCAGAGTTCTACTCTGGCGGTTGGTCGAGCTTGGATTAAGTGTCCACGTCGCCGGGAGAAACACTGCTTTGAATCAGCGCCACTGAACTTCCATGCGAGAATGAGTGACGCACCATCTCTATCTTCAAGAGAAACTTTTAACAGGCATTCATACATCGCCATAGCTTGGTAGTCGTGTTTTTGGCCCCAAGTTTACGAATCAGGCAACGAAGGGAGGCCTTATGGTAGTGCTGAGCTTGGACAGGCACAAGATCTGGGTGGCGTCCTGTCCTTCTGAGGCAAAAGGCAACCTTTAGCACTGCTACTCTGCATGTGGGGAGGTGGGGTACTGACCGAATCACAGCGTGACCAAGTCAAAAAGTCGTCCGGTGTGCGTGATTCGCAAAAGTGCCGGAGCTGCGCCCCAAAAGAAGTTGATGTTGACGAGCACAGTGCAAGCGAGTCCGCGGCGGAGTCGTTGTGCGAACTGTGTATGGCTCTTGGCTTATGCAATCTACAAGGGCGAAGCCTCATAGTCGGATCTAGCTGCAGTGCATTTCGGACTTGACTGCATCTTGCGCCCGCTCAGCTTCAACCCCACACTGAAACCAACCCCCATGGAAAGTGGGGTCCCATGCCAAGGACATGCTAGTCACCCGTAACGAAAAGTACTCATTCAACACATAAGTTGCCAGAAACCTTGCAAGCTCTCCAATACAGGGTGGTATCTTATTTCTAGACATGAACGTTTCACGTTTATCGCTAACACGGCTCCTACCACGAGGCACCTCGAACAGAAGATTCACTGCTGAGCGCCGTCGAAGGTTTGCAGTGGCCTCGAACAGTCGTTTTTTTCCAGAATCTCAAGGTAACTCTCGGCATCCCTACTGGAGATCGATACCTGCATGGTCCAATATCAGCGAAGAAAGTTTCATCAGCTATGAGTGGCAGGTAATTTTAGAGGCGCCTACGACTGGACCACATCAAACAGGCTAATACCGTTTAGGCAGAGAACTCAGTGCGCAATGCGGCAGGACTCCTGAGCTTCATGCGAAAGGTTCTACCCGAAAGTCTGCCGAAAAATGGCACACAAGATCAAGGCCCTACAACGGCTACTGAACTCATTGAAGACGTAAAGCATGGCATTCAACGAGCCCCGATGGCAGTGAAGCTCACTCCGCATATTCTCAGTCTTATTGACTGGTCTAATCCTCTTTCCGACCCGCTCATGCGACAGTTCATACCCCTGGCATCTCGAATGCTTCCCGATCATCCCAAACTTACTTTCGATTCGCTAGACGAAACAGGCGATTCTCCAGTGAAGGGCATCATCCACCGCTATCCAGACAAGGCCGTATTCTTAGGTATTACAAGACTGCTGAGCACGCTGCAAGGGATTGCTAACAATTTATATCGCAGCCACCTCTGTGTGTCCTGTATATTGCCGTTACTGCACACGGTCGTATACCGTGGGAACGGATACTCAGGCCGTGAACAAGACTAGATTTCTCCCCATCGAGAAGAAGTGGGACGTCATGTTTGATTACATCGCACGAACCCAGCGCCTTTCCGATATTCTAGTGTCTGGAGGCGACACGTATACATTGAGTTCGGCCCAACTTCGCCTAATCGTCCAACGCCTCCTCGAAATGCCACATATCATACGTATTCGAGTTGCGAGTAAAGGCGTTGCGATCTGTCCTAGCAAACTGATCGATCCGAAAGACGATTGGGCAGACGCACTGATTGATCTCGCACGAAGTGGCAGAAAAATGGGGAAGAGCGTTGCCTTGCATACTCATTTCAACCATCCAAATGAAATCACTTGGATCACAAGGTTGGCGGCCCAGAGATTGTTTGAGGAGGGTGTCGTAGTGAGGAACCAGACTGTGCTGCTCAATGGCGTTAACAATAATGTGAACACCATGAAAAAGCTGATCAATGAACTTTCGTCCATCAACATACAACCGGTACGCTTCATATCGTTAACTTTTTCGTTTTTTCAGGCGCTGACTGCCGAAGTACTACGTATTCCAGAATGACATGGTCCGTGGACTGGAGGACATGCGTACCCCATTGCACGAAATCCTCAAACTCGAGGCTAGCATCCGAGGCTCGACGGCTGGGTTCATGACACCAAACTTCGTGGTGAATCTGCCGGGTGGAGGAGGGAAGCGACTGGCGTGCTCATTCGAATCGTACGATAGAAAGAGCGGATTGTCTACGTTTAATTCCCCTGGCAGTAAGGATGCAGGCCGGAGTTGGGAATATTGGGATCCTCTGCACTCGCTCCCTCGGATGAGTGGCTAGTATCATGGTAAGTGGTCAGCGTTAACCGACTTGACATGACCATCCTTGCCCCGCAGCATGAACTGCGGATTTGAGCAACAGAAGCATCTGCTTTTCTCCGATATATGCATCAAGGCCCTTGGTAGAAATCCGAGTCACGAGATACCGTAGATGCTTCCGCAATAACCACGTCCACATCCCTCTGCTGGTGAATCACGCTCTCTGTAAGCCCCTTTGTACTGGCACTGTCACCAGCTGCACCTCCCTCAATCTTGTTATGTACCGTTGTCGTAAGCCCAACATCCCGAAGTGATAAGTAAGTGTCGCGCGATGATTTGGTCGAGTTCTTCTTTGATGATCTCCAAGGTCCCATCTCAAATATGTTTTGTGATTTGTAGTTTCTTGGAATGCTGGAATCGACAAGACTGGATTGCAGGCTATCGAAGAACGGTTTGATGGAGGGAATGCACGCCGTTATGACACTGAGGTGAGTTGCGACTCTGAGCAATGGTCAGTACCTATCGCGTTGCCCGCCCAGATAAACTCACTGATTCCACAAGGTCGGGACGAGATAATTCCCTATGTTTTGAGTCAGGGTGATGTTGATATGATCCTGGAGTGGAGCTCCTTACAAGTTGGGTCCGCGCCAGACAGATAGGGTCCCACAGTTCCTAGTCGCATGCCGACAGCAACGCATACACTAGTCGCTAGTCAGAACCGGGTAACCAACTGAACTGGGAAACTTACCATAGCCTGGACCAAAACAAGCCGAGAACAAGCATTCTCTGTTGCCTATGTATTTGAACCCTCCACACGATGAAGATGGGAACGAATGCGATTTGAAAGTCGGTCAAGATGTTGATCGTCCCATGGGCGTAGATGAGACCCGCCTGATTCCATGTCAGTAGATGGCAGAGGTATTTTGAGGGGCAACGACGTACCTCACTGACACAGCGGTCCCCGAAGGCCCTCATGGGCACCTTCGCTCCACATTGAAACGACACGGACAAGATGTATGCGACGCCCCACAGGGCAGTAAAACTGGCAAACGAGGAGAAGAACACTGTCGCGCGCCTAGAGGGGGTGAGGCGGCTGATCAAGTGTATCAGTGAAAGCTTGGAGAAGATGAAGACGAAAATGGATAGCAGGTCGGCCGCGATGATCAGCTTGTGCGTGTCAGCTGGGTGTGAGCGCTGGCTGCATGGGAACGCCATACCTCATAATAGGAACGAACATGAGCTTTGTCGAGGGAGCTGATGCGCTTTCCCAGCCCAAATCGCACGGCTTCGCTAGCAGAGATGCTTTGGGCGATGGCGAAGCACTGGGTCGGAGGTCAGAGGTGTCCAGCTCGACGGCGGCGTAGAAGCATACCAAGGCAGCCACAATGAACGCATTGTCTAGGCCAAAGCGTCGCGCAGTCCACGTCCTCAGAACGACTCGAACGAGAACAAACAGTACGGATACGCAAGCAAAGATCCAGGTCGCAATGATCACGTAGGAGCCATGGTCGTCGTTGGTGATGACACCGTACGGTGGGTAAGTTCCGCCGCGGACGGGCGGATCCGAAGCCATGAGCGGGAAGCTATCGAGCCAGCAAGCTCGCAATGCATCCCTCGATTGATTATATTTGTTATTGGACGGAGCTGAGGACTGCAGGAGACCCTCTTGCGAGCCTCTGTCATGCTGCCTGGGCGCCAGGATACTACCGAGGGCGCGCCGGGCACTACCCTAGGTCCCATTGCTTCGGTGCTGGGAGGTTGGTGGGAGAGTGGCTGACGGGTGATGTGTTCGATAGCTGAGCCAGGATCCAATCACGAGCAGGACGGAGGGGTGAGACCGCGACAG
>Ga0247757_10001649_pt1 | contig 13832 bp, 6 predicted proteins | sample UWRJL126311R4_FD_180929 | JGI IMG/M metagenome (GOLD analysis project Ga0247757, IMG submission 180929) | Plant litter microbial communities from Arlington Agricultural Research Station in Wisconsin, United States - UWRJ-L126-311R-4 | ecosystem: Environmental > Terrestrial > Plant litter >...
CATGCGGCGCTTAATTATTCCTTAGATTATAAGCCGCCCTGGATTTTTATTAGACTAACGCTTACATACGTCGATGTACTATTGATCTCCGATGCTACGTTAAAATTAAGTTCGGCTAGTTAATACGCTTTCGTAGTAAAAATGCGGCGCTGACCGCTACCTCTATTATACGGTAAAATCAAGAGCGCTATCATCGGCCCGCTACCTTTGGTCGCACCTAGATATATAGTTCACGGCCTATATACCATCTCTATCCAACCTAGAGGCCTAATACTAAGCTTAGTACTAACGACTAGTAGCTACGGCCCCTGAAGCCGTACAGCTTAACTACTAAGTCAGTTAACGGAGGTAAAGCACTTGATTAGAGACTACTTTTAAGTCCCCGTAGACTAATATATACATTTACTCCTGTATAATATGCTTCGAGCTATTTGCTAAGGAAATAACTACTTACTTGCTAAGAACTATAGATATTCCGTACCTTATTATATACTACTCTACCCAAGTGCTATATTATACGCCTATAGGTGGTTATACCTGCACTCGTCAACTATACACTTTGCTACGCTATATACCCAACTAGTTATATACGTAAGTATTGGCTTTTAGCTCTCAGCTGCGTCTACACCTTCCCAATCTATATACGATAATATATAATGACTCCGTTATAAGGACCTTATATGTAACGCGAGCAGGCCTTTAAAAGGGTAGGGGTAGGGGTAAGTAGATAAAGAAAATAAGCGACGAGATGTTAGACTAGATTTAGCAACTCCGATGAAATATAGACTAGGAAGGGATAATAACAGTGGGCAGCCGGCACCAACTCTGCTAAGTATGGTTGACACGTACTTTAGGTATATAAGATTAAGGTTAGGGATATAAGACGGATCTTACTTCCTCTAGAGTATCCGGTAGTATATCGACGTTATTTATCGCGTTATACTCTTTTGTAAAGATATTCTGCTATAGCACCTCTAGTACCTTTCCTAAGCCGAATTCAGTTAAGGATAATAGCCTAGTAGCCTTAGCAGTAGTAACTTAATACTTTACGCTAACGATCAGCGGTATAAATAGCGATGACTAGAGTATAAACTAGATTAATTAATTATGGTTAGTAGTAGTAGCATCAGCGGCGGCATTATAATTACTATAGCTATCTGCCTTAGACTTACTATGCTAATATCTATCCCTAGGTTAGGAGATAGGTCTTATACAGAGACGGCTTGCGATCCCACCCCCCGAAGTCTCTCCTATGTAAGTTTATAAAGTTATAGTTACTATACTATCGTTCTCTAATCTTCTCTCCCTAAGAAGCCAACCTATTAACGCGTACTACCGCTATGTAAGTCGTGCCGTCGATTATTCTACTAATGCCGTCAATTAAGCCTCCTACTATACCCCCCTATCTACTTACGACCTTAACGCTATATCTATATTTTAGAGGGCTAGAAGGAAAGCTATACTAATAAGATTATAGCTTTAGGTTTTAGGGGCACGCTGCCCTTAAGAGTATACGTGCCGGTAGTTCCGTCGGCCTTAAAAGCCTCCGACGTAGCGGGACGCTTATATCTTTCTGTAGTCAATATAACGCTATCCTCATCTTAAATCGGCCTATATAAATATATATAGCGACCGACCGCGGTCTTCTAGAAGCGCCTACGCCTATATACTTAATAATTACTAGACTAGGACTAATTAGAATAGCCTGACTTATTATTATAGTATAACTAAGTTAACTTGTTTATAACAACTACTGAGTCCGTAGCTATACGGCTGTAAAAACTTCACTTTAATTCGCTGCTTAACTTATTAGCTAGATTCGTTTATAGTACCTAGAAAGGTAGACTGAAATTGGAATGAAGGTAGGGCTAAGCGATACTTAGGCAGCAGTAGATAGGCTAACTAATAATATAGCTAAAAGGTAAACACCTACTCGTAGATTTTAAAGTATACTAAAGAATAGTATATTAGGGAGTCGGTAAATATAGTAAATCTATAAGTAAAGCTACTATTAGTATTGACCTATCTAGTAATATAGAATATAAGTTAACCTGCGGATTCTAATATACGAGGCTGCTGCTAATACTGGTATATATAGTAATATAGGATATAGGTAGGCTTCTAAGTTTCTCCTTTATATATACTCTAAACTACTAAGTAACTAGGATTAGTATAATCCCTAGTACCTCTAATTTAATAATAGCTTTATACGTAACTATTTTTCAAATTTACCAGTCTATACGCTACCCGCTATAGCCTCTCTTTATCCCTACTATATTATAATAGTAACTAGAGCTATTATATATAATACTTATAATTTAGTATTTCCGATATATAGGCATCCGTAGAAAGCTATATAATTTATATAATACTCCTCCGAGCGGTTCAGTACTACTATAATAATAATAAAAAGATTAATATATACCGAGATAATTCGTTACTTAGAGGAGTAAACGAACCATATCTTCTACGGTTTTATATAGATCTAGGTTAGTACCAGGGCCCCTTCTATTCGCTAGAGAAATATAGTAAATCTTTCCTATCTTTACTCTAGAATATACTGTGTATCCTAATCTCTATATCCCAATTAGTCCCCTAATTATACCTTAATCTAATAACCCGGTATGATTTAAACTACTCCGCGTATAGCTTCGTTAATATAGTAAGTCCTACGATTATTATAAACACTAAAATAGATCTAATTCAGCATTACCTAGGCTATACTTTAAATTTTATACGTCTAGTCTTTTTCCTAGAAGTAAGCAGGTAAGGGTATGTTATATTATCTCGCTAGAAATTTCTTAGAAGAAGAGAGAAAAAAGTTCTATATAATAGATTATAATATTTATTAGTAATTAGAAGGATTTAGTTTGTCTAAATTGCTAAAGACTTTCTAGGACGCTATTAAGGTGACTAGGGATCTTAGTATTCTCTATCTCTAGGTTAATTCGCTCTATATTATCTAATATTAAAATAGCGGTAAGGACTATAAACGTAAATCTAGATAAATAAAAAGCGTCTTTCCAGGTACTTACTACATAATTATAGCAACTATAGCGGCCGACTTTTCTATAGAATTTTTTAAACGAGATATAAAAGCCGAGTATATCACGTATAGGATACCTTAGGTAGATAGTTCTATACCAGTACTAGTATAGATGATTTTAATATTAACGTAGATAAGGCGCAGCTCTATATATAAATATAGGTAGTATAAGAATAAGTTTTATTATAATAGATTATCTACTTTAGCGATAAGTAGATATATTAAGGATATAGTAAAGAAGCTAGTTACGAGAGCTTTACTACTTTAAAAAGGTATCTAAATAATTTAGATTACCTAGACTACGCCTTATTATTTAAATATCTTACTTTAAGCTACTCTACGGATAGATACTTTATACTTAATCTAAACTTCCTAGGTCGGCTTATATAATTAGGTAAGTACCGTGCCCTGAATTATATTTCGTTTCTTTTCTAAAAGTACCCGAAGCGTACCCTTATAGTACTAAGTAATAGATATATTATAATATCTAAGCTAGTAGTTTGTATCGCAGGCGCTTTAGAATGTTATAGTATATATAGTATATTCTAGGAGTACCTTTATAGGAATCTCTTTTAATAGGCATTAGATAATAAGATAGAGAAGATTTCGTACGACTACTATATACTATCTTAGTTATAGGTAGTATATAATAGAAGTATTCAGTTTTTGGGTATCACTATTAGTAATATTAACTAGGTTAACCACCTCTAATTTAATAAAGAGTGTAACTATATAATAATCGCCGACCTAGTAAAATTTCGAAATTATACTATAAAACTAGAATAGGATTATTTTACTATCCTTAGTCGCTTTAGAGGAGGGGGGAAAGGATTAATTCGTTATAATATTGGAAATGGCAATGATTTTTATAATAGAAAATATTTTCTTATAGAAATAGTAAAGAAGAAGTATTATATACTAGTAGCTAAGCCAACTAATATAGACGGCAAGTATAAGAGGGTTAGAATTAAATTGGTGTATAAGGACCGTATAGTAGAAGGGCGACTTAATATACGAGTAATATAAATAATAATATATTAAAAAATTTAGATTAAGTAGTTAATCTAAATCCTTAGACTTTATATAACCTGAATATTCGTCCGTTTATATACTTTATATAGCTGTTCTACTGTGAAAACTTCTGTATTATATTATCTAAAATACCTACTTAAGCTCTATATAAAAAGTACTAATATAGTTAGTATTTTTTATAAATAGATGCTTTATATATAATACACTTCCACTTATCGCCTATAGTAGGGGGGGTAACCAATATACTTAAATTAACCTTACGAGAAAGGTGATAATGTGTTGATTTAGGTAAAAAGCGAAGGTAATATATAGCCTTAGCTACGGTATCCTGCCAAGTATAGCTACTATTAAATATTATCTTGGGAATAAGCTGAAACCTAGTAATCCACCCCACCAATAGTAATTGTTTGAAATTTCTATATCCCTTAACTATTAATTTAAGTACTTCTTTTATAGTACTGATATAAGCCTAGGATACCTATAGTTATATAGTATACAATTAACTAACTAGTCCTCTTACCCCTATATATTGACCTTACTCTACTATATATAATAATAAGATACTACTATACTACTTATATAAACTTCTTTCTTAAGCATTATTATCTACTTAGTAATACTATATTAGTGGTATTAGTAAGTAGTACCCGTTATGCTGGATAGTTGCTTCGGATGCCTACTAATATTAGCGCTACTTAAATTATCTTTTTTAAGTCCCTAATCCATGAGTACTATAGATTACCTATATAGAATAGTGATTTATACACCTATATATTATCTATAGAGTAGAACACGTATATAGGCTAGAATAAGTATAAGAAATGAAAATCCAAATAAGTATATTCCAAGTTATGGACTTCCGCGCTTATGGAAAACTATAGTATAGAAAACCATAGCGAGGAAAACCATAGCGTGGAAAACCACTATATAGAAGACTATTATAGTGGATATCTTCGCCATATTACGCTATATAGTAATATAACGGCGATCGCTCGATGCATACAGATGAAAGGCTTGTAACTAATAATTATATTTATATCTAAGATACCTGTAGTAATGCTATTATATATCGTGCTTACTCTAGTTAGCGTACCTAGGTGCCGTAGAGTAAAAGACAGTGCCGCTTAATACCTAAACTATAGTATAGTATATTCCTAATCGTCGCGCCGCTGCAGCGTATTACTTTAACTATATCAATATTAATTAGCGCTGATATTAGATAATTACCTAGAAATACTAAATATTCCTAGTATTGGTTCATGTGCCTTTTGCTCCGTAGTACTCTACTAACTAGCGTGGATACGTACTAGCCTTATAGTATATAAGCGGCCTAAATACAACTATAGTTATCACGTTAATATCCCCTGTCTATACGTATAGGATAATCGCTATTGATCTAATCTATACGTACTGACTTACGCGCTAATAAATCCTATAGTCGTGTGGGAATAAGTACTGCTAAGCTATCAGCCTCTACCTAATAATAAAACGGGAAAGATATTTACTAGTAATAAGTATCGGAATTAATAGCCTGGACGTGGCAGCTTAGCGTAGGAAAAGATTTGCTGGTATTTAGTATTAATATAAGTACTTCAGCAGTATTAGGTAGTATTGGGTAGTATTAGAAGAGAAACTCGCTAGTCTTCAGTATCGCCTTAGTAATACTAGGTCGTATTAGAAGGGCGCTCGTCCGTAGTAAGTAATACTATTAGTGGTTATAGTATAGTATTTTAGCGCTGGATAGCGAATATATTTATACCCAGTATCAGCGTCGATTACTATTCTAGCGTGAAGAATAAAGCTGCTTAGTAGTAAGTATTATTAGCTATAATATCGTCAACGCTTGTTACCTTGCGAATGGTATAAATTAGAAGCTCGAAGTACTACTACTACGAATTGCGCCGACGCTTAACACCTAAACCGTATGCGCTTATATAATATATATACGGCTTCGGGTTACATTACCTTTCTCGGTAGATATTCGATTTCTGTATGTATTAAGCATGGGGCAGCCTATAGAACAGAGTATAATCGCTTACTAGCGAATATTCGCCCTGCTAGTAGTTCGTAGCGCCGTAAGACACTATACTATCCCTATATAGATATTCCAGCTATAGCGGCAGTAATTATTAAGACAACCCCCTAGAAGTACCGTCGCTAAGGTAATAACAAAGGTAGTAATATACTAACTTCAGTCACCATTACAGCGGCTCCTAAGCCGCTAATAATGCCATGTTCATCTACTAATCAGTCTATACTACGCTATTATAATAACTTACTATACTAAGTACAGCCGTTTAGTAAAACGCTTCTGCTTATTCGATAAGGTATAAGTAATACTTATAGTTAATATAGAGCTATATGTTGAGATGTTGCCTTCGATATAGTAAGGAACACAATATAATCTAAAGTAGTACACGGTTCTCTCGTCGTTTAGTTAATATCTCTTCTCTTAGAATAAGCGTAAGGCTAGCCCTGCGATTACCAGTATAAAAGGATGTACGTCACCTGTCCTGAGACCCCGCCTGTAGTTATATATCAACTATACTTAATACTTATAATCTATATTTTCTTAGTAGAATTAGATAAGTCACCATACCTAGTATCTATATTAGGGTCCTACTATGACGTTACCAAGACTGGTGCCGCTGTAGCCGTCCGGGCTCGTACTGTTTATAATAAGAGATATTAATATAGTTTTTAGCCTTATAGCGCGCCAGCTTACCCTCTATAAGACCTTACCTCTTATTATTATAAGAGTGAATATACTATAGCTGGTAGGTTATACGATTAGGGCCAAGCGTATCGCCTGGATATAAGTAGCGTATAAAGCTAAAGCTATATAGATGCAGCTTGGCTTTACTAAATATAGCGCTCCTAGCTTGCTGTTAATACTTCGAGAGCTACTATTCTTTCTCTACCTTACCTATTATCTATTCGTATACCCTACTACTCTTCGTTTAGAGCTGAGGCTAATATATAGTTCCTACTAATCGCTAATTCTATCCTGCTATCTTTCCAGTAATAGACTCTATAGTATAGGCCGTTTATTCTATCTATCATAAAAGCTGAGCCTTTCTACTTCTCTTCAGGCATTAATGTTAGTAATTCTCTCTACCTTATCTAAAGTTATATAGTAGTTTTATCGCTCAGAAGTACTAAGCACATTGTAACAGAGATATCTCGCCTTATACCATCTTTTTATATCTACCTCTAATCAATACTTAGAGCCTCCTGCTTTAGAAGAGAGTGGAAAAACTATAAAGGTCTACTATCGCTTTTAGTAATTAGGAAGGTGCGTATATCCTTATTGCGATCGTCTAGTAGGCTATTTGAAACCTATTCAGAATACTTGCAGTTCCTACCGTCCCTAGTTAGTACATAAATTTATTTCTTTCCGCAGCGGTCTTTATATAAGGGTGACAGCAGTTGAAAGGTGGTTCAAATTGAAGAGCGGCTACCTAAGGTGAGGTATATTTCTACGCATTAGCCCTATTAGTTGATAGATAATAAAGCGTAGGAAGGCTTATTTAGTAGAGTACTCTATTATCTTATTCTCTAGGTCCTTTACTCTTAATACGTCTTATACTAGGAAAGCTACCTATAGATAGCCTAATAGAAGTAGCTTTCCTATTGAGTAATCTTCGCCTTCCTATTTCTACTAATTATACGACGGAGTAATATTACTAATATGCGTAGATAGAGGCGGTAGCGTTACTGCTCTGGCTGCGAAGCTGCTTGCTAAAATCCACCCCTCTTAATAGTAAGTAGTCATGGTATAATACCCGACTTATCGCTATTACTGTAGTAAGTCTACCTAAAGCTACTAGACCCTTATTTATAAGGACGGTAACCCGGCTGTATTGCTTAGATTTGTGCTTAGATCTGCAGTGGTTGTTGACTATTGGCTACTAGCTGCTGATATGGTTAGGGCGAACTAAACTAGGGTCTAGGGCTCTGCTGCTGGGTCTATTACCCTAAATAGTCTAGTAAGACTCGATCAAATATCTACGTAGCTTATATTTGCCTTCGCCTTTCACTTAATCAGCACGTAGTATTGGATAGTAATATCCTCCTAATCTTAAATAGACGGCCCAAAATTCCATAACAGCTCGCGCCGTCTTTTATAAGACGTTCCCTATATCTATGTCGTCTACTCATCCAGCGATAGTCGAGGCTCCTAGCTACTCTTAGAAGCTTCCGTACCCGGTTTGCTCGGCTCTAAACATGGATCGTTTCGGGATTGGTCGCCATGCTAGCCGATGATTTTAAATAGATGGTCGGCTGTTACTAAGAATCGGCGGCTCTTCCCGGCAGAGCTGGTTGGAAGGTTTGTGTATTTAGCGTGTATCGTGTCTACTGCACCTATTTTTATAGCTAACTGCCGTTCCGTAGGGCTAGATAGTGGAAGTATAGGCTGGTTGTCGAGCGATCGTATACTACGTACGTTAGTACCTAGTACATCGCAGTGGTATCCGCTTCTATTAACGCCTCTTACCATGCCTGCACCTAAACTCCTTGCAATACATACTAAAATAGTTTTTCGAAATTACAGTTAACTGTAGCTATAATTATAGTGCCGAGAGTTGACCTTTCCTAGGTGCGCGACCGAGAGGCTTAAGAAACTCGCTAGCCATTTCACGCATACCACGGTCGCTTTTACGCCTGCTGCTACCTCTTAATACCTTCCTACCTTAGACGGTAAACCGTTGTGTATCCCCTTTTCCGAGAAATTTAATCGCCGCTATCGTCTCTACAGCTCTACTTAACGCCGTTCGTTAAGAAAAAATACTAGTAGGGGAGTCGCTAATGGGTGGGATGGCGGGAATGTTCATTGCCGCTTGATCAAGCGAATGATGGTGGCCACAGATCTCAGGCTAATGTTCATATCTGATTGGATCGGTGTCGCGTACTTGGACTGAAAGACTCCTATCATAGTAGTCTCCTTTATATGGCCCATCTTTGCCCGGTAAGCCCTGGTGCTCGTACCATACTGAATCCCGTACTGACTGCTTTACCGTCTCTTACCAAGCTCTATTTATTACTTCTATAGCTGATCTACTATATTCTACTTGTGGTGTGGGTGGACTACTTTTATGGGTGCCAGTGCTAGTAAGCGACCCGCGAGGTAGTAGTACTCTTCTGTCCTTTATCCACCCGTGCTCTGGCAGTGCGTATATCTTCGCATCGTAGCTAATAAACCCAGGCTCGGCCTCCTTAATAGAGTGGAGAATTATTATAAGCGTTAATAAGACGTACCTACGGTAGCGAATTTTCGCAAAGAGGTTGTAGTAGATAGCAGGCGTTGAAAAGTCTGCAATGTATCTCAATTGGTAGTTGTTACGCTATTAAAAACCTTAATATAGAGAGTCTTTACCTCTGTGATCGTACTTACCGCTATCGACTATATTAGGGTAGTGTCGGCTCTTATTATCGACGAAGCTGTTAACCTAGGGTATAAATTCTACTATACGCTCGACTATAGGATAGGGAATATTCTACTGTGCTTGCGCATGCTCTAAACGGTAGGGCCTTATATGGGTTTTCTAGCACTTACACTTACCAACCTCTATCTATCTTGCATATCTCTGAGTGAATCTCTGCACCCGTTTTACGATATTTTGGATCTTTCGAACTTGGCTTTAGAATTTCTAGGGCTTTAGAATTTCTAGAGCTTTGTTTTATCGCGTAAGTCCTTCAGTACTTGGATTTCAGCTTCTAGTATGTCCTTTTACTCGACGAATAAGAAAGATATTGCTATTAAATTGATTATAAGGTTTATACAACGCTATCGCTGACTATGGGCCCCCGAGAGCTTTAAGAGCGTGCGAAAACTTTGCTGACATATTAATAGCCATATTATAGTTGTCTTTATCATAAAGTATAATACAGCTAAGGCTGGCTTTAATAGAGCATTGCTTTGCTATCTGATGTTCGTCCCAGGCAATACCAACGCCCTCATACGAACCGTAAAATGATAGTATCCTGATCTAAGGCTTGTAGTTAGAGCCTTTACTATAAGCTAAATAACTGACTATTCCGTCGGTCAAGTATGAATTAGGCAACGCTTGTTAGTTAAACACGAGATAGACTATAGCTAGTACTACTACTAATAGCTCTTTGATCTCATACTAATAATATCGTAGATACTTAAGTACTTATTAAGCCTTATCCTCGGTAGCTATAGGGTGGCTCCGGGCCGTACGAATATTACTATTTCAATAAGGCGATGAAGCTTGTAGAAAAATAGACAATGGGACCGTAGCGGCATGTTAGTAAGTCTTATATCCCTAGCGAGGCCACATTCTAACGGTAAAATGTCTTAAAAGGCGAGAAGAACGCCAATAATACAGGAGTTCGGGATAAGCCTGGTAAGTATTGTCCTGTAATGTGCTCAAGAGCACGGTTTCTATGTTCTTTATATTATAATCTTGTATTTATAGCTAAGCTGCACTGTATAACAAACTCGAGAGGCAGGGATAGCCAGCTGAAAGGAACGTTAGGACGAGTCATGCAAGTTAGTTCAAGAACCCATCATTTCAGCACTAGGGAGCAACGTATATACAGCCAGTCCTCTAATCATGAGATCTCACAGGCCTGGCAGGGCTACGTTATAGAATAAACCCAAGAGACAAGTAGCATCTCAGAAATAGATAACCGGTTCTGAGATAAGCTATATATAAGTCTTTAACCCCGGTCGGAAATATGTAAGAAGCAGCAGGAGAAGCTAGAGGCTAATAACGATACGCACCAAGAAACCTTCCATTCCAGCAGCTATCCCTACTAGCAGTCGACATAAACATATAGCACGGTTGGTGAAGAACTTTTCTTGTGTAATTACTATCGGGGAAAGTCCTATATTCGGCTTATTTGTCACAAACCCGCAGCCGCGGAACACCATCACCTAGAAGATGCGGGGCACAGCCGTGAAAGTCAAGTCGGAAGCGCTTGAGGGTGAGTAATGCACGAGCAAGAAGGCAGAAGAGAAATAGGATAGGAAGGTGGAGGTTACAAACGTGCGGCAATAGGTGCCGAGACCGAGAGGCTAGTAGTGGAGAAGCGCAGATTTAGAAACAGGGTGGACAGGATGGAGAAGCTAGAAGCCATAAATAGAAGCTCAGCAGGAAGTACAGATAACAGCCATCTGATGGAAGTTTTTCCCGACATTAAGGAACATGCCAAAGTCAGCAATGCTGGCAAAGCTGCCAACGAGCAAATCTTCAAGACGTCGGACCACGCTATCAACTACGAGAGATAAAAGAGGTCAATTCGGCTGTGACTGAGATACACAATCTCCAGGGAATACACGAATGCCTGTTCGATACGCCTTCGATCATCCTAAATCAGTACGCGTCGATAAAATCCGAAAGGCTTTGTTGCAACGCCATGGGCCCTTTACATACTGCCTACGACTGAACGATTAGGCCACTACAAAGAAAGAGTACTGAGACGTCGTCACATGCGACAGCACTCCTGCGTAAGTAGTATCATTGACGGACAATATGGCGATCTGCTTGTCATCCGGAGAGTTCATGCGAACCACACTTGCTGACATTGCAAGCGTTACCAAGTTCCGCAGTGGTGTGAGGTCACGCAAGAGCAACAACGACAGTTGGACAACAACAAAGTCATCAATCTGGCGGCGAACGGCTGGAAATGTGTATTCACTGTAGCGAAGCGGGCCACTCAGCCACGTCGGGACCAAAAGGATGCTGTAGGATAAGCCAGCGCGCTGGATACAACCTGCAATGGTACATCGTGTACCTTGAGGGCCAAAGCAGACGATGTGGCATGCAAGCAATCTATGCAAAAGCCGTCGCAGAGAAAGAGGGTTCGAAGAAAGCTGCTCTGTGCAGTGATCCGCTCCCAGGCATGTCCGATTGTTGATGTATGCGAAAGTCCGAAAGAAGGCAGACAAACGCATCGTGGTGGTTGGCGACTTCGCGATTGTGTGCATCAAAACTAGGAAATAATACTCACATACCCATGCTATCACGATTAAAAGTAGAAATCACTCGAGAACAGCGATCGCAGCCAAATGTTTCCTAGCAATACCACCCCGTCAACACCCATAGTCATCCGCTGGGTTGCTCTGGAGACTGGAGCATTGGACTACTGCGGCGTCTCAATGCAGAGCATGCTTTATCCCCATGCCAATCCCACGATCGGACACGTTAAAACAAAGCTTAATGGCCTTGCACAAAGAGCAAAGAGTCTTTACGGAGAGTCCTGGTAGAAGTGAGACCAGCCGCCGCATGCGATTAGAATATCATCGCTTCGCTTTTTATACCATATACAGATGAGCAAAGGTGTCGTAGAATAAGGATCACGCGGCATAGAAGCCGTGGACACAGAAGACTTGGTTTGGAAAGGAGTTAGAATATGAACTGCTTGCTTTCCACAAAGACTATAGGGAAGGGTTTGAAAGTCGGCTATCAAACGAATTTTTACACGTACAGTCATAGACGTTGGGGCCGCGACATCGTACGCTCCGGAGCAAAACCGACCGTAGAGAAGGACATGGTAAGCTTATTCAATGGACTGAGAGTGATGCTAACGCTCAACGACTCTGGGAACTAGGTGAGCTTTGTTGTGACACTCGACCAGGAACGTTACAACAGCTCGCATAATGATTACGACACCGCTATTACACAATCTACATGCATGCAAATGCTGGATCAAGCCGCCCGACATTTGAATGACTTGACAGAGACCGATGGCGATATCAACGAAGAAGATAAATAAACTACCTTTTTTGTGGCCATGCTCAACTTCATGGAAGTGGGTTTCGAGATTACACGGCTGATGACCTAAGGTCCGCTCGCTTCCTTTGCAGGTGAGATGTTTAGTGGACCTATTTTAATTGCTGAGATCATTGACCACCCCAGGAGTATGACGCTTGCCGCCATGAACACATTGGCTAGGGCAGCTGTCGAGGAGACGAAATCAAGGCTATCACTGATGGTACTGTGAATCTCTCTTCTGACACTACGTACCCACAATGAACACGTGCCTTCTTTCGTAGGCTAGCTGCTGTTCACGTGCTGACTTGGTATTCGGCTCCTGTGTGATCGCCGCTAGCAGATGTAATCTCAACGCAGGAAAGAGGGCGATTGTCTTCGTAAACGCGTCCGTTAAATGGGTTATAACGAGGCTACCGTGTTTCTCAGGTGGTTTTGTAGGCCTCTTGAAGACTCCAACACCGTGTAAGAAAAGGGGAATGTGAAGTTGGCTTTGCGGTCAAGGAGACGGGGACTGCCATATGTGTTGAAGATGGTGGGGAAGATTTCAGTGGCAACGACCTGAGACTGACTAGTAGAAGGTCTGCATTGAAGCGGAGGAGTAAGTTACTTGCAGCCTCTAAAACCAGACGGTCTCTTTGCCTCGGGGTTTCTCGCGGGCTCGATCAGCGCTTAGCTCACGTCCACACACCACACGTTGTTCTCGCGATCCGCCGACCGGCACGTATGCAGATATCTCACCGCCCTCGTTATCAATACCTAGACAGGCGATTCTCATTACACTATGCTGACAGCAGGGCCGCTGTCTCCTTGTTCCCTCCCTGCTCCCTCCCTTCGAGCGTGCCACTGTGCAAGTGGTGCTCGAGGGCATCTGGCTCAGGGCGGCATCACCTTGCATCAGTAACCCAAAGACGTTGTTCTAGTGTGTCCCCCAGCCAGCCAGCCAGATAGGTATCTAGTGATTGATGCCAGCGGTGGCAGAGCTCCAGGCATGGAGGTGGACGTACGATTGG
>Ga0247757_10001650_pt1 | contig 13826 bp, 12 predicted proteins | sample UWRJL126311R4_FD_180929 | JGI IMG/M metagenome (GOLD analysis project Ga0247757, IMG submission 180929) | Plant litter microbial communities from Arlington Agricultural Research Station in Wisconsin, United States - UWRJ-L126-311R-4 | ecosystem: Environmental > Terrestrial > Plant litter >...
GCTTCAGCCAGGCCAGGTCGCCGCGGGCAGCTGGTCGAGCCGGCCCTGGCCGTGCAGCGCGAGCACCTCGACCGTCCACGCGCCGATCCCGGGGATCGCCCGCAGGCGGCGCCAGCCCCGCTCGGGGTCGGCGGGCGGCTGCCCGGCGGTCCCCAGGTCGATCCGGCCCGCCGCGACCTCGCGCGCCGCGCGGACCAGCGCGCGGGCGCGGCCCCCGCTCAGGTCCATCGCCTGCAGCCGGGCCGGGGCGACGCCGGCCAGCGCCGCCGCAGCCGGGACGTCGCGCAGGCCGGTCCGCGAGCAGGCCGGGCCGAGCGCGCGCACGACGCGCCGCTCGATCGCCACCGCCCGCGTGTACTCGATGAGCTGCTCGCAGATCGCCCACGCGAGCGCCTCGAAGGGGTCTGGCCGCCGGGCCACGCGCAGGCCGGGGCTGCGGCGCACGGACGGGCCGATCAGGGGGTCGTCGCGGAAGCGCTCGACGAACGCGCCGAGGTGGTCGTCCGCCCCGACCGTCCAGCGCATCCGGGCGATGCCCTCCTCCGCCAGGTCCCGGCGGTCGGCCTGGGCCCGGAACAGGAGCCGGGTGGGCGCGGGCTGCTCGACGGTGACCACGACGGGCTCGCCGTCGACGTGGAGCAGACGGTCGAGGCCGCGCAGCCCCGGCCGGCCGGCGTGCGTGCGGGCCCGGGCCACCCCGTCCATCCCCGCGCCGGGCAGGCGCAGCGGCCAGCGGGGCGTGACCTCGGCGCGGACGGTGACGGCGGGCGGCGCGAGGGCCGGCGGAGCGGTCAATCGCCCTTGTTGCCGAGCAGGTGCACGTCGACCAGGAACGAGCGGGACGCGACCACGTTGGCCAGCTCCCGCTTGCCCTTGCCGCCAGTGCGCTGCTTGGCGGCCGCCTTCCGGGTCCGCCGGCGCGACAGCGCGACGGCGGTGACGGCGCCGACCGCGAAGCCCGTCGCGGCGACGGCCGCGGCCTGGGTGCGCACCAGGTCGCCGGCCGGGCGGCGCTCGGCCGGCGGGGTGGGCGTGAACGGGGCGGGCGCGGCGGCGTGCGGGGAGGCCTCCGTGCGGGGAGCCTCTTCCTCCTCGCCTTCCACGCTGCCTTCGACGACGTCGCTCACCCGAGGGAGTCTAGACCCCTACTCGGCCGGGATGAACTCGCCGCCCGGATGGCTCGGCTCGGCGTCCTCGCGCAGCAGCCGCTCGTAGAAGCGGTAGCGCCGCACGACCTTGCCGCCCATGCCCTCCATCGCGCGGTTCATGGCGGTGTTGGTCTCGAGGATCCAGCCCATCTCGCCGCCCTTCTGCGGCGTGCGGGCGGCGGCGTCGAAGTGCATCTCGTAGAGCTTGGCCGCGACGCCCGCGTGCTGGTAGTCGCGCTTGACCCCGAGGGCGAACACGCGGACCTTGTTCACCTTCTTCTGGGCGCGCAGCAGCTTGACGAAGCCGAACGGGAAGAGGCGGCCGTTGCCGGTGGCCTTGATCGCCTGGTTGAAGTCGGGCAGCGTCAGCGCCGCGCCCACGACCTCGCCGGTGTCCTTCTTCTCGGCGATCATGGCCCAGTTCTCGTCCAGGACCGGCTTGAGCTCCTTGGCGTAGGCGCGGATCTCCTCCGGGGCCAGCGGCACGAAGCCCCAGTTCTTCTCCCACGCCTCGTTGTAGACCTCGAGGAAGCGCTCGGTCTCGGCGGCGATGTCCTTCTTGCGGAACGGGCGGCACACGATCCCGTGCTCGCTCTCGACCTGCTCGGCCATCGTCCAGATCGCCGGATGGACCTTGTCCCGGTCGGAGATGTACAGCTCCCACATGAGGGTGTCCATCGCCTTGAGCAGCCCCGCGTTCTCCAGCAGCACCCGGTAGTACGGGAAGTGCCAGTTGGTGAGGATGATCGGGTCGCGGTCGTAGCCGTCCACGAGCAGGCCGCACTCGTGGTTGGTGGTGAAGTCGAACGGGCCGACCATCCGGTCGCGGCCGCGGGCCCGCAGCCACTCCTCCACGGCGGCGAGCAGCGCGTCGGCCACCTCCTGGTCGTCCACGCACTCGAAGAAGCCCCACTGGCCCCACTCGTTGTCCTGGAACCGGTTGAGGTTGTGGTCGACCTGGGCGGAGATGCGGCCGACGACCTCCCCGTCGCGGTAGGCGAGGAAGAGCTGCACGTCGGCGTGCTGGAAGAAGGCGTTCTTGGCGGGGTCCAGGTGGCGCTTGCGCTCGAAGCGCAAGGGGGGCACCCATGTAGGCTCCGCGGCATACAGCCGGTACGGAAGGTCGATGAACGCTTTGCGCTCCGCCTTCGTGGTCACCGGACGGATCTCGAGACTCACCGCGGGGACAGTACATGCCCGACACCACCACCGACGTCTTCCACAAGGCCCGCACCCACGAGCGCCTGGCGCAGCTCACGGCCGCGCGCGAGGCGGACCTCCTCCCCTACTTCCGGGTCGTGGAGGGGCCGGCGCGCCCCGTCATGGAGATGGAGGGCGCGCCGCGGATCATGCTCGGGTCCAACAACTACCTGGGGCTGACCGCGGACGAGCGCGTCATGCAGGGGGCGGAGCAGGCCCTCCACAAATACGGCACGGGCCTCACGGGCTCGCGCCTGCTCAACGGGACGATCACCGCCCATACCGAGCTCGAGCGCGAGATCGCCGCGTGGATGGACACCGACGACGCCCTCACGTTCACGACCGGCCACCAGGGCAACCTGGCCGTGCTGGGCACGATCCTGGGGCCGGGCGACACCGTGCTCGCCGACTCGGGCGACCACGCCTCGATCCTCGACGGCGTCCTGCTCTCCCGGGCCAAGATGCGCCCGTTCCGCCACAACCGGCTCGACCTGCTGGAGAAGCAGCTCAAGAAGGCGGTGGACGACGGCGGCGGGATCCTCGTCGTGGTCGACGGCGTGTTCTCGATGGAGGGCGACCTGCCCCCGCTGCCGGAGATCTGCGACCTGTGCGAGCGGTACGGGGCGCGGCTGATGGTCGACGAGGCCCACGGGGCCGGCGTGCTCGGCGCGCGCGGCGCGGGCGCCGCGGAGCTGATGGGCGTGGAGGATCGGGTCGACCTGCGCACCGGCACGTTCTCCAAGTCGCTGGCCTCCTGCGGCGGCTTCGTCGCCGGCCCGGCCGACGTCATCGACTACCTGCGGATCCAGTCGCGGGCCTTCCTCTTCACCGCCAGCGGCGTCCCCGCCGCGGTCGGCGCGGCGCTGGCCGCCCTGCGCGTCCTGCGCGGCGACGACGGGCCGGCGCTGCTCGCCGCGGTCCTGGACAACGCCCGCTACCTGCGGGACGGCCTGCAGGAGCGGGGCTTCCGCGTGGTGCAGCCGCACACGCTGCCCGACGGCTCCAAGATCGTCACGCCGATCATCCCCGTCGAGGTCGGCGACGACTGGAAGGCGCTGCTGCTGTGGCGGGCGCTGTGGGACGCGGGCGTCTTCGTGAACACCGCCATCCACCCGGCGGTGCCGCCCGGCGGCGCGCTGCTGCGCACCTCGGTGATGGCCACCCACGACCGGCCCACGCTGGACCGGTCGCTGGAGATCTTCTCGTCGGTGAAGGCCGCGTTCGAGGCCGAGCACGGCCCGCTGCCCGCGCCGCACGCGCCCGCCGCGTAGTCCCGCCGACACAGCGTAACCGCGACGTGACGGCGCGTTTCCAGAGGACCGGGAAGCCGGCCTCATAGCAGGTTCCCCGGCCCCGGCCACGCCATCTCCCGGAGGCCGCCGGACGGGTCCGGGCGCAAGACAAAACATGCGCTCTGAGCGAGCATTTCTCCGTTGCGGCGGTTGACCGGCAACCGGTCGCTGGCGTAGCTTCGCGGAACGTTCGAAACGCCGAACGGGGACGCACCTCAACCAGCATCCAGGACAGTACGACCGGGATCGGACGGAACGGTTGAGGCTGCATCGAGGGTCCGCCGTGGCGTGCATTTCGACGACCCCATTCGAACTACGACAGTGCGTCATCCGTCTGAGGGGATGGATGACAGGGAGGACAGATGACCGCAACAGCGACGGTTGCCCATGGACCGCAGCACCTGCGTGCCCTGCAGCGTGCCAACGAGGTCCGGCTGGCCCGGGCCGAGCTCAAGCGCCGGGTGTCGTCCGGCGAGCTCACCGTGAGCGAAGTGGTGCTCACAGTGCCCTGGGAGACCGAGAGCATGACCATCTCCGACCTGCTCACCGCGCAGCGCCGCTGGGGGCACACCCGCTGCCGCCGCTTCCTGCAGGGCGTGCCGATGTCGGAGAGCAAGACCGTCGGTTCGATGACCGACCGCCAGCGCAACGCCATCGCGTCGATGCTCGACGGCGCGACCAGCACCACCCCCGCCGCCGTGCGCGCCCCCGTGGGCGCCCTCGCGGCCGCCTAGACCAATCCGGACGGGGCCCGGCACCACCACGCGCGTGGTGGCCGGGCGCCGGAGGTCCCGCCGGCCGGCGGGACCGGCCTACGCCGGCGTGACGATCTCGACGACGTGCCCGTCGGGATCCCGCAGGTACACCGACCGCAGCCCGCCCCGCTCCAGCACCTCGGTGGGCGCCACGCCGCGGCCCTCCAGGTGGATGCGCCAGGCGTCGAGCTCCTCGCTCGACCCGACGGAGAACGCCAGGTGGTGGGTCGACCCCACACCGACCGTGCCCTGTCCCATCGCCGGGTACTCCAGGAACGTCACGAGGGTGCCGGGCGTGCCCGCGGGATCGCCGAACCAGAAGTGGCGCACGCCGGGATCGTCGTCGTTGGTGCCCTCGCGCACGAGCGTCAGCCCGAGCACGTCGCGGTAGAACGCCGTGGTGGCCGCCAGGTCGCGGGAGATCAGCGTGACGTGGTGCAGGCCGAGCAGGCGCATCTGACGCAGCGGGGCCTCCGGCGCCGCGGCGGGCTCGGACGGCGGCGGCAGGTCGTCCAGCGGATCACTCATGCGCGGAACCCCAGGCCGCCGGCGCGCCGGACGAAGACGCGCCGCAGGATCCCGTAGGCCAGCACGCCGACGATCGCGCCGGCCGCGGCGATCAGGCCGCGGGCCGCCCCGGCGAAGTACAGCGGCGCCATGACCAGGACGGCGCACACGACCGACAGCAGCGTGGTGTGGGAGCGGAAGCCCGCCAGGTGCTCGCGGATCGTCAGCTCCAGCGACGCCACGCAGATCAGGGCCACGCCGCCGGCGATCAGCGCCTCGCTCTGGGAGCCGTCGGCGAGGAAGCCCCAGACGACGAGCACGATGCCCACGAAGATGAAGATCTCGACCAGCGGGAACGTCCCCCAGGGCGCCTCGGGCGCCTCGTCGGCGCGGGCGCGGGGCCGGAGCGTCGCGGGGGCGCGCTCGGGCGTGGCCGCGGGCGGCGCGATCGGGGCCTCACCGGCGACGGTGCTGCGCTTGCGGCTGCGTTTGCCCACAGCGGGATCGTAGTGCAGGCAAGGGATGCTGCTCGCCGGGCCGCCTCACGCGGCCCGGGTAACGGGCAGCCGGAGGAGACCTTGACGTGCCACCAGCCGGCGAGCATCCCGATCAGGCCCAGACGGGGCCGAACCTGCCAGACGCCGCAGCCGGGCTCGCCGAGGTCGCGGTTGGCGACGCGGTGCCACTTGTAGGACGACGGCCGCGCCAGCATGTCCTCCAGGCGCCGGCGGTGGCGCTCACGCTCCTCGCCGCGCCGGTCCTCCTCGATGCGGGCCCGCCGCAGGCGCTCGGCCAGGTCGTCGCGCAGCGCCTCGAGCCCGCCGAGGTCGAGCACCCGGGCGGGCGCGAGGCCCGCCCCCGGGCGGTCGGGAACCACGTCGCAGGCGACGTGCGCGGCGAGCTGGAGCTCCAGGCGGGCGACCTGGGCCCGCAGCGTACGGCGGGCGGCCAGCTCGGCGTCCCCCGGCGGGGCGGCGACGATGCAGCCGTGTGGTTCCAGAAGCACGGGTATCTCCTCGCCGCCGACTGTACCAGCGAAGTAGCAGACCGCGCAGGATTTCGGCGGGCGCGAAACTCCCCCCATCGCGGAGCTTCGCGCCCGTCAGCGGATCTCAGACGTCGCGCACGGCCTCGGTGGCCGTCCACAGCGCCTCGCGCACGTGCAGATCCGACACCCCGGGCACCTGCACGGTGAACAGGAGGATCCGGCGGGTGCCGTGCGCCGGCCGGCGCTCGGCCAGCACGTCGCCGAACAGCGGGGCCACCGGTCCGTGGGCGTCGGCCACGAGCAGCCGCCCCGCGGCGACCTCGTCCGGCGGGCGCTTGGCCGACCCCTCCCCCAGCCGTTCGCCGCCGTCCGCGGGCCGCAGCGTCAGCGCCCCCACCAGCAGCTCGGCGTCCATCGCCCACACCGGCACGCCGGTCTCGACCAGCGCGGCCAGGCAGCCGTCCCCGATGCGGTCGCTGACCCGGAACCCGCCGTCCAGCAGGCGGGCGAGGATCGCGGCCTCGACCGGCGTGCGGGTCACGTCGGGGTCGATCCCCACGTGGCGGAAGAACACGCGGTAGGCGTGCGGCACCTCCTGGCGGCGCAGCTCCAGCGCGGTCGGGCCGCTGATCCGGTTGGCCAGCTGCCCCAGGCGGTATCGGCCGCCCTCGGTGCTGGGCCCCGGCGCCCCGTCCACCACGACCCAGCGGACGGCCAGCCCGGGGAACTCCTCGGCCAGGACCGGGTCGATCGCGCCGCGGACCACCTCCGGGTCGTCGTCGCTCACGCCGGAGGCCTCCAGCCCCGGGCCCGGGCGTGGCGCTCCAGCAGCGCGACCCGGTCGGCCAGCTCGGCCTCCCCGACCGTGCCGACGGTCGTCCCGTCCACGCGGCCGCCCGGCAGGATGTAGGTGATGTGGGGGCAGACGGCCACGCCGTAGAGGTTGGCGAGCACCCCGTCGTAGTCGTAGGCGACCGGGAAGCCCCAGCCCCGGGCCCCGGCCAGCGACGCCGCCTTCCTGCGGTCGCCCTTGATCGCCACCGCCGCGTACGCGACCCCGGGCGTGCGCGCCCGCACCCGCTCCACCACGTCGAGCTCCTCGGCGCAGCGCGACCCGGCGGTGACGAAGAAGGCCAGGACGGTGGGCGACGTCCGGGTCAGGTCGCAGGAGACGAGCGCCTGCGGATCGCGCACCGAGCAGGCCGGCACCTTCCCGGCCTGCCCCTGGTTCGGCTTCGTGGCCACGTTCACCGCGCTGTCCGGCGGTGCCGTGCCCCCGGCCAGGGGCGCGGCGAACACCGGCGCGAGCTTCCCCACCGGGACGCCGACCGAGCCCGGCCCATCGCTGCGCAGCGTGTTCAGGGTGACGACGACGATCAGCGCCGCGGCGGCGAGCATCAGGAAGGCGCCGTAGCTGCGCATGCCGCGCGCGCGCGGCCGGGACGGCGGACGGGGCCCGCTCGGCTCGGACGGCCGCGGGACGGGCCGCGACGCCGGTCGGGCGGGCTCCGGCGACGCCGGCGTCCCGCGCTCGATCTCCGGTTCCCCGGTCGGCTCGCCGCCCCCGGGCTCGGGCTCGAAGTCCAGCGGCCCCCGGTCGGTCACGAGCCGGTGATCCCCGCCGCGACGGGCGCGTCGCTCGCGGGCGGCGCCGCCGGGGCCGCCGCCGGCCGCGACCGGGCCGCGCGCCGCTCGGCCAGCGTCAGCACCGCGGGCAGCACGATCAGCACGCCGGCGAGGGAGACCGCCAGGTCCACCACGGTCACCGCCCCGAAGTCCCGCAGCATGCGGATGTCGCTGAGCATCAGCACCGCGAACCCGGCCACGGCGGTCACGCCCGAGGCGACCACGACCAGGCCGGTGGACCGGTACGTGCGGCGCAGCGCGGCCGACGGGTCGTGCCCGTCCAGCCGCTCGCGGCGGTAGCGCTCCGACAGGAGCACGCTGAACTCGGTGGCGATCGCGATGACCAGGCTGCCGAGCGCGACCGACATCGGGTTGAGCGGGATCCGCACGACGAGCAGCACGACGGCCGACCACCCCGTCGCCAGCACGATCGGCACAAGCGGCAGCAGCGCGCGGCGCGGGGAGCGGAAGGCCACGAGCAGGACGGCGGCGACGAGCAGCAGGCTCGCGAGCAGGGCCAGGAAGCGGCGGCCGACGGAGGACAGCTGGTCGTTGGCCTCGGCGGCGAGCACCGGCAGGCCGGACAGGCGGGCGGTCACGCCCGGCGGCGGCTTCAGCTCGCGGCGCATCGCGTCGAGCACCTCGAGCTGGCGGTCCAGCGGCCCGACCTTCAGCCCGAAGGCCAGCGTCGCGGCGTGCTCGTCCCCGGTGAGCACGCCCTGGGAGAAGTAGGTGGGCACGACGTCCAGCAGGGCGTCGACCTGCTTCTGGGTCGTCGCCTCGTCGCCCGTGAACAGGCTGGAAAGCGAGAACGCCGGGCACAGCTCGGCCCGGCCGCAACCCCGCTGCTCGGTGTAGCCGTAGCGCGCGAGCATCTTGCGCTGGTAGTCGCCCATCCACTTCACCACCGCGGGCGTGGTGACCTTGTCACCCTCCACCAGCACGTCGACCTCGCCCGCCACGCCGGTGCGGTCCTGCAGCGTGTTCAGCGCGCTGACCGCCGGGATGTCCTGGGGGACGAGCTTCTGGAGGTTCGACTCCACGCCGGTCTGGGTCTCCACGCCCCAGCCGACGACGGCGACGAGGACCGCGACGCCCAGCACGCGTCCGGGCCGTGCCGTGGAGAGGGTGAGCGTCGCGTGCGCCGCACGGGACGCGCGGCGCGCGATCCAGCGGGCGGGACGGTTGCCGGCGACCAGCTCCCCCGCGCCCCGCCAGGCGGAGCCGAACGCCGCGCCGAGCCGGCCGAGGACCGAGGGGCCCCGCCGGCGGGCGTCGCCGAGCCCGACCAGCGCGGCGGTGCCGAGGGTGAGCGCGAAGACGATCGCGACGAGGATGCCGACGACGAGCACGGCGCCGAACTGGCGGACCATCGGCACCGGCGAGACGAGCAGGGCCAGGAAGCCGGCGGCGGTCGCCACCGCGGCCACCGCGATCGTCGGCACGCCGGCCTGGGCCGCCACGCGCGCCGCCTGCCCGAACGTGCGCCGCCCCCGCTCGCGCTCCTCCAGCACGCGGGCCTGGAGCTGCAGGACGTAGTCGACCCCGAGGCCCACGAGGATCGGCAGCACGCCGATGCTCGCCATGTTCAGCGACTCCCCGACCAGCGCGACGCCGCCGAACGTGACGGCGGTGGCGCCCAGGGCGACGGCGAGCGGCAGCAGCCGCAGCCGGGCCCGGAAGACGACGCTGAGGGTCAGGGCCATGACCAGCACCGCGGCGATGAGCAGCAGGATGAGCTGGTCGGTGATCGCGTCGGTGAGGTCGGCCACCAGCACGGGCGCGCCGGTCACCAGGTAGCTGCCGCCGAACTGGGGCTTCCACGCCGGCATCGCGACCGCCTCGCGGACCAGCCCGATCGCCTCCCGCTGCTGGGCCTCGCTCAGCCCGGAGCGCAGCCGCACCTGCACCAGCGCGGTGTCGCGGCTGGGGAACAGGTAGGCGAAGCGCTGCTTGGGCGTCGCCGTCTTGCCGGTGTCGGCGAACACCAGCGCGGACACGAACGTCGGGTCGTTGATCGACGGGAGCTTGTTCGTGCTCAGGTTGTACTTCGTGGCCAGCGTGCCCAGGCGCAGGAGGAACTGCTGCAGCGCGGCCTGCCGGGCCGCCTCCGCGAGCCGCTTGACCTCGGCGGCGCCCTTCCCGTCGGCCCGCGCGACCTTGGTCGCCGCGGCGGCGGCCTCGTCCCCGGCCTTGGTCGCCCGGCCCAGCTGGGTGTTGAACTCCTCGCCGATCTGGTCGACCGCCGTGTTGATGAACGTCCCGGGACCGAAGACGAACTTCACGGTGTCGGTGCGGGCCAGCCGCGCGCACGGCCCCTTGGCGCCCCCGGGCGGCGTGGCGCCGGAGGGGATGTTGCCCGCCAGGCAGCCCTCCAGGCCGATCAGCCGGTTGATGTCGCTGGTCAGGACCAGGCCGGGCAGGGCGCCCTGGACGAGGACGTAGATCGCGTCCTCGCCGAACCGGTCGCGGTAGTCGGCGGTCGCCCGCGCCGTCGGGCTGTCCCGGCCGACGAGGTTGTCGGTGCCCGCGCTGGTGGTCAGCGTGAGCGCCCCCGCGCCCCCCGCGAGGGCCAGCGCGACGAGGACGACGGCGACGGCGGCCGGCCGCCGCGCCGCGAGTCCCATGATGGTCCGGACGAGTGTGCTCACGCCCGAACCGTACCCTTGACGTCCCTCACGCCGCCCCGGTGGCCGGGCATGTGTCTAGCGACGGGCGACCGGCCCGGTGCTCGCGGTGATCTGCGGGTACGTCGTGAGCGAGCCGTCCGCGTTGGGGAACTTGCTCTGCTGCACGCAGGCCACGCCGTTGACGTTCTGGCCGCTGGCGTCGCCGACGAAGGTGTCCTTGACCAGCCGGTCGTACAGCGTCTGGGCGTTGGGCGGGTCCAGCGGACCGGGCAGCGGGATGCCCGGGTCGACGATGCCCGGCTTGAAGTTCGTGCAGCCGCGGGTCTCGTAGGCCTTGAGGCCGGCCTTGAGCTGCGCCGGGGCGAACCCGTTGGGGAAGCTGTAGGCGGAGCTGCGGTTGCTGCCCGTGCGCTGCTGGTACGTGGTGAGGCTCTCCGGGCTGAGCGGGTTCGTCGTGCGCAGGAAGTGGATGCGCCGCTCGCCGAACACCCGCGCGGACGAGGCCTGCGTCGCCGCCGCCGTGTTGGCGAAGAACGTCGTCAGCTCCGGCTTGTAGAAGCTCAGCCCGTGCAGGACGGGGATCAGCTGGCGCAGCGGCTGGTCGAACGCGCCGAGCAGCGTCGGCAGCTGGCCCAGCACCTTGCGGGTGGCGGGCAGGCCGTCGGTGGACGCGGTGATGACCGGCCCGAGCCGCTCGAACAGGGTCACGAGCACGGGCGCGAGCTGGTCGACCTCCTCCAGCGTGGGCGTCAGCTCGTCGGCCACCGGCTGCAGCTGCGTGATCAGCGGGTTGGTGTTCTCCGCGAAGTCGTCGAGCGCGTTCAGCGTCTGCGTCGACTCCTGCTCGAACGTCGGCAGGGCGCGGAAGATCGCCTCCAGCTCCTGGTTGCGGTCGGCCGTGGTCGCGAACACCGTGTTGGCGTGGGAGATCAGGCTGCTGAGCTGCCCTCGCCGGGTGGAGAGCGCGTCGAAGACCGTGCCGGTGTTGCGCACCAGGCGCTGGACGGCGCCCTCCTGCGAGTTGAGCAGCGCGACGAGCTCGTCGGTGTCGTCGACGAACGGCGGCAGCGTGCCGAGCGCGTTGGAGAAGTCCCGCCCGCGGCCGTTGACCGCGATCGCGGTGGTCTGGATCCACGTCTCGAACGCGGCCCGCGTCTTGGGGTCGAACGTGCTGAGCAGGTCGTCGAACTGGACGGTCGGCGCCACCTGGCCGGAGGCCAGGCGCCCGTTCTCGGGGATGTCCGGCCCCTTGGGCGACCCGGGGGTCAGCTCCACGTAGGTCTCGCCGAGCAGCGTCTTCTGCCGCAGGATCGCGCGGGTGTCCTTGGCCATCGGCGCGAACTTGGCGTCCATCTGGACGGTCGCGTCGGTGGTGCCGTCCTTGCTCGCCTCGAGCTTCGTGACCTTGCCGACGGAGACGCCGGAGATGCGGACGTCGGCCTCCTGGGCGAGCTGCCCGGCGGCCGGGAAGCTGACCTGGAAGCGGTAGCCCTGGGGCTTGAGCGGCACCGGGCCGCCGAAGGCGAGCCACAGGAAGAGGAGCAGGCCGAAGCACGACAGGGCGAAGATGACCATCGTGAGGATGCGGCCGACGGAGGGCGCTTGCTTCTGCATTACCGGGCTCCCCCGTCCGCGGGCGTCTCGGTCAGGGCCGGCGAGGGTGCCTGCGCGGTCTGCGGCGTGGTCGCGACCTGCGGGGTCGTCGTCGCGACGTCGCTCGCCGCGGGGGTCTCGGTCGTCGCCGGGGGCTCGTCCGTCACCGGGGCCGTCGTCGTGGTCGCCGCGTCGGCGGTCCCGCCGTCGCTGCTGCCGTCGGCCCCCACGTCCGCGGAGCGGACCGGGCTGGCCTCGCAGCCGCCGGCGGCCGGCGACGGGAAGTTGGCCATCATCGACAGCGAGCCGAGCGGGTTGTTCTGGTTCTTGGCCAGGGCCTGCACGACGTTGGCGTTGGAGCAGTCCACCAGCAGCAGCGCGCGGCGCAGCGGGCCGAGCGCGTCCTGCTGGTTGGACAGCGACGCCGCGATGTGGTTGGCCCACGAGAGGTAGAACAGGTAGCCCGGCTGGGCGCTGCCCTTCGGGTTGTAGGCCAGCACGTCGAACAGGTAGTTGAGGACGTCGAGCGACTGGGTGACGCCGGGCGCCGCCGTCGCCAGGTTGGCGCTGGCCGGCTTGAGCACGTCCACCGTGGGCTGGACCGCCTTGGAGAACGGCCGCAGCTGGTCCTTCAGCACCGACGTGGTCTGCTCGAAGAAGTCCTGGGAGGCGACCTGGGCCGGCTTCAGGTTGAGCGCGAACGGTTCCAGCTTGTCGAGCGTGGGCCCGAGCTTCTGCCCGAGCTGGTCGACGCTGATGACGGCCTCGTTCGTGGCCCCGAGCGCCGCGGGCAGCTCGCCGAGCGCGGTGCGCAGGTTCTGGTCCTGGGCGGCGAAGTCCTTGAAGACCGCGTTGGAGCTGTCGACGAACGCGGTGAGGTCCTGGTCCTTGTCGGCCAGCGCCTCGCCGATCAGGCGCAGGTTGTGGATGTTGCGCTTCACGTAGCTCTGGCGGACGGCCAGGAGCTTGGTGATCTTGTCGATGTCCCGAGCGGTGGGATCGAACCGCTTGAGCGTCGCCGCCAGCTCCTGGCGGTTGCCCTTCAGGCCCGAGCCGGCGCCGCCGACCAGCAGCTTGAGGTAGTTGCGCGTGCCGGTGTCGAGCGCCGACAGCACCTCGTCCGGGTTGACGTTGGGCAGCGTCTGGGACACCGGGATCGTGTAGCCGTCCGGCGCGCTGCCGGCCGACTTCGTGCCCGGGTCCAGCTGCAGCAGCATGTCGTTGAGGCCCGTCTTGGGCCGCGTGAGGATCGTGGCGTTCTTGTGGATGTCGTCCGCGTACTGCGCCCTGATGCTCATCGTCACCACGGCGCGGCCGTTCTTCAACGTCACCGCGTCGATCTCGCCGACGGGCACGCCGGCCATGGCCACCGTCTGCCCCTGCCCCGGCGTGATCGCCTGGGCGGTCTGCATCTCGGCCTTCAGCGAGTAGAAGTCGGTGCCGACGAACGGCACCCACGCGGGCAGGTAGAACCGCTGGTTGGAGAGGATGTAGCCGCCGACCAGCGTCGCGACGAGCGCGAGGACGACGATGGCGAGGAAGTCGCCGGAGTAGTCGCGGATCGCCTTCTTCATCGGCTCGTCTCCGTGCCGCGGAAGGGGTTCAGGCGCGACAGCAGCTCGTCGGTGACCGACGGCCCGTCGTCGGCCTTCGCCGCGTCCTTCGTGACGCTCGCGCCGGAGCGCGGCGTCGCGGCGGAGCGGGCGGCCGCGCCCGACGAGCCGGAGCCGGCCGAACGCGTCGTCGTGGGGGCCACCGTGCCCGTCGTCGCCGCCGACGGCAGCACGCCGGTCGCGCCGTTCTCGTTGGGACCGACCTTGGCCGCGTTGAGGTCCGGCAGCGGCTGCTTGTAGCAGGGCGACGTGGAGACCTTCGGCGGCAGCTTGTTCGTGAAGGCGGGCCGGGTGCCCAGCGGCGGCGACACGGCGTTGCCGAACAGGTTGCCCTTGCTCTTGTCGTTCGTGTCCCGCGGCTCGCTCACGAACTGGTCGCCGCCGAGCGGGGAGACGCGGATGTACTGGCCGTTGCCGTCGTAGTTCTGGCCCTCGCCCGCGAAGCCGACCATCGAGTACCAGAACTCCTTGTAG
>Ga0247757_10001651_pt1 | contig 13820 bp, 14 predicted proteins | sample UWRJL126311R4_FD_180929 | JGI IMG/M metagenome (GOLD analysis project Ga0247757, IMG submission 180929) | Plant litter microbial communities from Arlington Agricultural Research Station in Wisconsin, United States - UWRJ-L126-311R-4 | ecosystem: Environmental > Terrestrial > Plant litter >...
GGAAGACGTGGACGTCGTCGAGCGTCGCGTGGCCGAGCGTGACGACCACGCCCGAGGCGGCGTTCGTCGCGTTCGTGCTGCGGACCTCCAGGCCCCGCAGCGTGACGTCGTCGGAGGTGAACGGCGCGTTGACGGTCAGCGGGGTGGCGGCGGCGGACACGACGCGCGTGGCCGCCGGCCCCTGGCCCTGGAGGGTGAGGTTGTCGTCGGCCAGCGTGACGCCGGTGACGGTGTGGGTGCCGGCGTCGAGCACGATCGTGTCGGGCGTCGGGCGCACGTGACCGTTGTGGGCCGCTGCGACGGCGCTGGCCAGGTTGCAGTTCGCCCCGGGGGACGCGCAGCCGGAGGCGATGGTCCCGGCCGCCTGCGCGTAGTAGGTGGCGCCCGAGGCCGCCGCGGGGGCGAGCAGGAGGGCGGCGGCGAGGACGAGACCGAGGGCGGCGAGACGGCGGCGAGGTGCGGACACGCGGGAGGTTCCCCTGGACGGGCGTGGACAGGACCGCCGACCGTAGCCCGCCCCCGGAGCCTCCGCATCGGGGTCACCACCCTGAGGTTAGGGCCGCCGATCGGCTGGGTTCGGCGCCTCGACCGCACCTTTCCGAGAATCCCCGTGTTTCGATGGTCGTCCGCGGACGGCAGGGGGACCGTGGACACCCGGCAGGGGTGCTGGGAGAGAGGCCCCGTCCACACCGGAACGGCCGCGCGAAACGCGCCTCCGGTGTGGACGAGCCTCGGCCCTACAGGCCGAGGTCGCGCACGCCGAGCTCGTCGAACCCGATGTGGTGGGCCAGCTCGTGCCGCACGGTGATCGTCACCTGCTCGCGCAGGAGGTCCGGGTCGTGCCCGAAGTCGCGGCGCAGCGTGTCGCGGTAGATGACGATGCGGTCGGGGATGTCGTCCCGGGTGGCGCCGTCCCCGTGGTAGAGCCCGTAGGCCCCGCGCCGGCGCCCGCCGTCGGAGATGACCACGGCGACGTTGTGGTTCTCGACCACGTTGCGCAGCAGGTCCGGCAGGCCGTCGAGCGCCTCGCGGACGAGCTCCTCGAAGTCCTCGTCGTCGAGCGGGTCGAGCTCCATGAACTCGTTCTCCTCCGGCTCGGCGGAGACGCCGTCACGGGCCAGCCGCTCGGCGCGCACCACGAGCTGCTCGAAGTCCGCCTCGTCCTCCGGGGAGGTGTACGTGGACATCCGCCCGCCGATCGCGGCCATGATCACGCCGAGGACGAAGATCGCCGCGACGGCGATCCCCACCCCCTCGAGCAGCCGGACCGGGAAGCTGTCGCTGAGCCCGCCCTGTATCACCACGATCGCCACCAGCCCGAGGCTGAAGGCCACGGTGGCGGCGAACGCGGTGCGTTGCAGGGCGGGCATGGCCAACCGGTTCAGTCCTGAGCCATGGCGCGGGCGATCACGACGCGCTGGATCTCGTTGGTGCCCTCGTAGATCTGGGTGATCTTGGCGTCGCGCATCATGCGCTCGACCGGGTACTCGTTGACGTAGCCGTAGCCGCCCAGGACCTGGATGGCCTCGAGCGTGACCTTCATCGCGTTGTCGGACGCGAACAGCTTGGCCATCGACGTCCACTTGCCCAGGTCGGCGGGGCGCTCCGGCTTGTCGGCCAGCGCGCACGCCTTGTAGAGCAGCTCGCGCGCGGCGGCGGTGCCCGTCTCCATGTCGGCGAGCTTGAACTGGATGCCCTGCAGCGCGTTGATCGGCTTGCCGAACGCGATGCGCTCCTTGGCGTAGCCGTTGGCGTAGTCGGTGGCGCCCTGGGCGATGCCGACGGCCTGCGCGGCGGCACCCAGGCGGGTGCGCTCCAGGGTGCTGAGCGCGACGCTCAGGCCCTTGCCCTCGACGCCGAGCAGGTTCTCGGCGGGGACGCGCACGTCCTCCAGGACCGGCGAGCCTGTCGGGGAGCCCTTGATGCCGAGCTTGTGCTCCAGGTTGCCGATGGAGAACCCGGGCCGGTCCTTCTCGACGATGAACGCGCTGGAGCGCTTCTTCTCGCGGTCGGTGATCGCGAACACGATGTAGAAGTCGGCGATCCCCGCGTTGGTGATCCAGTTCTTCGTGCCGTTGATGACCCACTCGTCGCCGTCGCGCACCGCGGTGGTGCGCATCGCCGCGGGATCGGAGCCGGCCTCGGGCTCGCTCAGGGCGAACGCGGGCGACCACTCGCCGGTCGCGCACTTGGGGAGGAAGCGCTGCTTCTGCTCGTCGGTGCCGTGGAGGGTGATCGGCAGCGAGCCGAGCTCCTGCACCATGAGCATGAGCGCGGTCGAGGCGCAGGCCTTGGCGATCTCCTCGACGGCCATCTGCAGCATCAGCGTGCCGGTGCCGGTGCCGCCGTGCTCCTCCTCGAAGGGCAGCCCGAGGATGTCCTGCTCGCTCAGGAGCTGGCGCAGGTCCCACGGGTACTCCGACGTGCGGTCGATGTCCCCCGCGCGCGGAGCGATCTTCTCCTGCGCGAGCTGGCGGATCATGTCCCGGAAGTCCAGGTGCTCCTGCGGGATCTCGTACACGTCTGACACGGAGTTGGTCACAGCGGCCTCTAAAGTCGGTTGAAGTCCGATAGTTGGAACATCGCGGACTTTACTCGCGTGGATGAAGTGGCCGCCATGCACCAGAGCGTACCGAGGCCGGTCCCCCGCCGGACCGACTTCTGGGAGTAGCGTTCGCCGCCCGTGCCCGACGTCGCCCGAGTCACCGCGCCCGACCGCTTCGAGGCCGTCACGCTGCTCGTGCGCTCCGGCTTCGGCCCGACCGTCGAGCAGCTCGTCGGCTTCCCCGCCGCGTCCCCGTCCGGCACGCTGCTCGGCCTGCGGCGCGGCGGACATCTCGCCGGCGTCGTCGGGGCCGTCTCCTTCGGCGCGACCGGCTGGATCGGCGCGCTCGCGGTGACCCCCGAGCATCGCCGCGAGGGGATCGCCCGGGAGCTGTGCGAGACCGCGATCGGCTGGCTCCGGGCCCGGGGCGCCGCGACCGTCCTGCTCTACGCGACCGAGCAGGGCCGCCCGCTCTACGAGCGGCTCGGGTTCACCGCCGAGCGGCCCGCGACCGCCTGGCGCGGCGTCGCCGCCGTGCGCCTGCCCGCCGCCGTGCGGCCCCTGCGGCCCGACGACCTCCCCGCGGTGGAGCGGCTGGACCGGGAGACGACCGGGGAGGACCGCGGCGTCCTCCTGCGCGCGCTGCTGCCCCTGCGCGGCTGGGCCGTCCCCGGCCCGACACAGGGCGACGACCCGCGCGGCGTCGCCCTCTCCTCCCCCTACGGCCAGGCCGCCGGCATCCTGGCCCGCGACCGCGACGCCGGCCTGGCCCTCCTCGCCGCCTCGGCCCCCGGCCCGGCGCCGGGCGTCGTGCTCGTGCCCGACGACAACGACGAGGCCGCGGGGGCCGTCCGCGGCTGGCGCTTCACCCCGGCCAACGCGCCCCTGCGCATGCACCTCGGGGCCCCGCCGGCCCGCCGCCGGGCGCAGCAGTTCGGGCTCTTCAACTTCTTCTGGGGCTGACGGGCGGCGACGAGGCGGCTATAACCCTCCAGCATGAGCACGCTCGAGGCGGACGTCGTCGTCGTCGGAGCCGGGCTGGCGGGGCTGACCGCCGCGCGCGGCCTCGTGGCCCAGGGGGCGAGCGTCGTCGTGCTCGAGGCGCGTGACCGGGTCGGCGGCCGGCTGCTCAACCGCGACATCGGCGGCGGGGAGGTCGTGGAGGTCGGCGGCCAGTGGGTCGGGCCGACGCAGACCCGTGCGCTCCAGCTGAGCGACGAGCTGGGCCTGACCACGTTCCCGACCTACGACGACGGCGAGAACGTGATCGAGTGGCGCGGCGGGCTGAAGCGCTACCGCGGCCCGATCCCGCGCATCGGCGCGCACGTCCTGGCCGACACGCTGCGGGCCCAGCGCCGGCTGGAGAAGCTGGCCCGCACCGTCCCCGTCGAGGCGCCGTGGCTGGCCCCCGACGCCCGCACGCTGGACTCCCAGACCTTCGACACCTGGCTGCGGGCCAACACCGCGACGGCCGGGGCGCGCACGCTGATGGAGCTGGCCACCCAGGCGGTGTGGGCCCAGGAGCCGCGGGACGTCTCGCTGCTGCACGTCCTCTTCTACGTCCGGTCGGCGGGCGGGTTCGACGACCTCATCGGTACCGAGGGCGGTGCGCAGGAGCGCCGCTGGGTCGGCGGCTCGCAGCGGCTCGCGCTGGAGATGGCCGCCGCGCTCGGCGACCGGGTGCGCCTGTCCTCCCCCGTGCGCACGATCCGTCACGGTGACGACGGCGTGCGGGTGACCGCCCGCGACGGCACGACCGCGCGAGGCCGACGGGTCGTCGTCGCGCTGCCGCCCGTCCTCACCGCCCGCATCGACTACGACCCGATCCTCCCCGGGCACCGCGACCAGCTCACGCAGCGGATGCCCCAGGGGACGGTGTGGAAGTGCATGGCGATCTACGACACGCCGTTCTGGCGGGCCGACGGCCTCACCGGCCAGGCGACGAGCGACATCGGCCCCGTCCGCACCACGTTCGACAACTCCCCGCCCGGCGGCTCCCCCGGCGTCCTGCTCGCCTTCCTGGAGGGCGACCACGCCCGCCGCGCGAGCACGATCAGCTCTGACGAGCGCCGCCGGATGGTCGTCGGCTGCCTGACCCGCACGTTCGGGCCCCGGGCCGCGCGGCCCGAGGGGTACGTGGAGCAGTGCTGGGCCGAGGAGGAGTTCACCCGCGGGTGCTACGGCTGCGCGATGACGACCGGCGCGTGGACGAGCTTCGGCGCCGCGCTGCGCACGCCGATCGGCCGCATCCACTGGGCCGGAGCCGAGACGGCCACCCGCTGGAGCGGCTACATGGACGGCGCGATCCGCTCCGGCGACGACGCGGCCGCCGCGGTGCTGGCCGCGCTCTAGGCCTGGACCTGCGGGCCCTCGGAGCCCTGGTAGGAGCCGCCGGGCAGGCGGTACCAGCCGGTGATGCGCCCGGCGCGGACCTGGATCGCCGCCTTCGCCTCGTGGCCGGCGCCCGAGCCGCAGTCGGCCCCGGGCCGCTCGACGAGGAGGAACGTGACGATCGTGAAGTCGTCGCCGCCGTCCACGGCCTCGCGGTCGATCGCGCCGCAGCTGAGCACCCGCTGGAACTGCACGCGCTCGGGCAGCGACCGCACGGTGAAGATCCGCGAGGCGTTCTGGACCTTGGCCCCCGGGGCGAAGAAGCGGGCGGCCGCCACCTCGTCCCCGGAGCGCAGCGCGGCGAGCCAGCGGTCGATGACGGCGCGGTCGGCCGCGTCGGCGGGGCCGGTGCCGGTGCGCGGCACGGACGGCGGCGCGGCGTAGGGCGAGGCCGGCGGGGCGGCGGTCGTGGTGACCGTCGTCGCCGTGCGGTCGCCGCCCGACCCGCAGGCCGCGAGCGCGAGCGACGCCGCGACGGCGACCAGCGCCGCGACGCACGCGCTCCGGGGACGGGATCCGGTGAGGGACGAGGGGCCGATGGTCATGTCTACGGTGCATATGCTCCCGCGGATGCCCTGGTCACCGGAACTGGACGAACTGCGACGCCGCCGGGAGCTGGCCCAGCGCATGGGCGGCGAGGAGCGCGTCGCCCGCCAGCACGCCCAGGGCAAGCTCGACGTCCGCCAGCGCGTGGACCGCCTGCTCGACGCGGGCAGCTTCCTGGAGACCGGCTCGATCGCCGGCGTCGGCTCCTACGGCGAGGACGGCGAGCTCGAGGACCTGCTGCCCGCCAACATGGTCGTCGGGCGGGGCCGCATCGACGACCGCCGCGTGGTCGTCCAGGCCGACGACTTCACCGTCCGGGGCGGAGCCGCCGACGCGGCCATCTGGGAGAAGATGGTGTGGGCCGAGCGCGCCGCCCACGAGCTGCGCACCCCGCTCGTGCGCCTGGTCGACGGGACCGGCGGGGGCGGCAGCGTCAAGACGCTGGAGAGCATGGGCTTCTCCTACGTGCCGCCGCTGCCCGGCTTCGACCTGGTGGTCGAGAATCTGGCCCGCGTCCCCGTGGTCGCCGCCGCGCTCGGGCCGTGCGCCGGCCTCGGCGCCGCCCGCGTGGTGTTCAGCCACTTCTCGGTGATCGTCAAGGGCTCGGCGCAGCTGTTCGTCGCCGGCCCGCCCGTGGTCGCCGCCGCGATGGGCGAGAGCCCCGACAAGGAGACGCTGGGCGGGGCCAAGGCCCAGGCCGCGGCCGGCGCCGTGGACAACATCGCCGCCGACGAGGACGACGCGCTGGACCAGCTGCGCCGCTTCCTCTCCTACCTGCCGGGCAGCGCCTGGGAGGTCCCGCCGATCGTCGCCACCACCGACAGGGTGGACCGCCGCGAGGAGGAGCTGCTGGGCATCGTCCCGCGCGATCCCCGCAAGACGTACGACATGCGCCGCATCGTGCGGCTCGTGTTCGACGTCGACTCGTTCTTCGAGGTCGGGCCCCGCTACGGCCGGTCGGTCATCACCGGCTTCGCCCGCCTCGACGGCCGGCCCGTCGGCCTCCTGGCCTCCGACCCGAAGTTCTACGGCGGCGGCCTGACCGGCGACAGCGCGGACAAGATCGCCCGCTTCGTCGACACCTGCGACGCGTTCCGCGTCCCCGTCGTCAACCTCGTCGACCAGCCCGGGTTCGTGATCGGCACCGCCTCGGAGCGCGCCAACACGATGCGCCGCGGGGCCCGCGCCCTCAGCGCCGTCCACCAGGCGAGCACGCCGTGGGCGTCGATCCTCGTGCGCAAGGTCTACGGCGTGGCCGGCGCCGGCCACGGACCGGGCTCGCGGCTCAACCTGCGGTACGCGTGGCCGTCGGGCACGTGGGGCTCGCTGCCGATCGCCGGCGGGCTGGAGGCGGCCTACCGTCGCGAGCTGGAGGGCGCGGAGGATCCGGTCGCGCTGCGCGCCGAGATCGAGGCCCGCCTGACCCGCGTCGTCTCCCCCTTCCGCACCGCCGAGAAGTTCAGCGTCGAGGAGATCATCGACCCCCGCGACACCCGCCGGCTGCTGTGCGACTGGGCGGCGAGGGCCCACGAACTGGTGGCGATGGACGTCACGGGCGGCCCGATCATGCGGTCGACACGCCCGTAATCCCCGCGCGGACCACCCGAAACCGCGAAATCCGCCCCGTCCCGAGGGGGCAATCGCCACGAGGGCGCAGACGGGCGGACCGGCTCTGCCATCCGGGCGATTGAACGGCCCACGGGGCGGGGATTACCGTAGGCGCATGACCGAGACCCGCTTCTGGCACCCCTTCGCCGACATGCACTCCGTGCGCGACGCGGAGATGGTCATCGACCGGGGCGACGGCGTATGGGTCTGGGACGAGCAGGGGTCCAAGTACGTCGACGCGACGGCCAGCCTGTGGTGCGTCAACGTCGGCCACGGCCGGACGGAGCTCGCCGAGGTCGCCGCGGCGCAGATGGGCAAGCTCGCCTCCTACTCGGCGTTCGGCGCGTTCTCCAACCGCCCGGCGATCGAGCTGTCCGAGCGGCTCGCCGAGCTGGCCCCCGTGGACGACGCGAAGATCTTCCTGACGTCGGGCGGCGGCGACTCGATCGACACCGCCGCCAAGCTCGCCCGGCGCTACTTCCACCTGATCGGCCAGCCCGAGCGCGTGCACCTCATCGGCCGTACCTGCGGCTACCACGGCACCCACGGCCACGGCACCGCGATCGGCGGCATCCCCGCCAACCGCACCGCGATGGGCCCGCTCGACGAGGAGCACACCACCCACGTGCCGCACGACGACCTGGGCGCGCTGGAGGCCGAGGTCGCCCGCGTCGGCGCGGACAAGGTCGCCGCGATCTTCGTCGAGCCGGTGATCGGCGCCGGCGGCGTGCACCAGCCCGCCCCGGGCTACGTGGAGGGCGTCGCCGCCCTCTGCCAGCGCACCGGCATCCTCTTCGTCGCCGATTGCGTCATCAACGCGTTCGGCCGGCTCGGCGAGTGGTTCGGTCCCGCCCGCTTCGGGGTGCGCCCCGACATGATCACGTTCGCCAAGGGCGTCACCAGCGGCTACGTCCCGCTCGGCGGCGTCGCGGTCAGCGGGCGGATCGCCGCGCCGTTCTGGGACGAGGGCGGCAACATCTTCCGCCACGGCCAGACGTACGCCGGCCATCCGACGGCCTGCGCGGTCGCGCTGGCCAACCTCGACATCATCGAGCGCGAGGGCCTGCTGGCCCGCGGCCTGGAGCTGGAGCAGGAGATCGCCCTGGCCCTCGCCTCGCTCGACGGCCACGAGCTGGTCGGCGGCATCCGCGCCGGCACCGGCGCGCTGGGCGCGGTGGCGTTCGACGCCGCGGCCCTCGCCGAGCACCCCGACCTCCCGGCCCGCGTGTTCGGCCAGGCCCGCGATCGCGGCGTGCTCGTCCGCCCGCTCGGCGACGGCGTCGCGATGTCGCCCCCGCTGGTCATCACCCGCGAGGAGGTCGGCCTCGTCGTGTCGACGCTGGCCGAGGCCCTCGACGCGGTGGCGCACGACCTGGGCGGCGTGGCCGCCCGCTAGCGGCGACGCGCCCGGTCGTCCTCGGCCCGGGGCCTCCGGGCCGGTAGCCTGCGTCCCATGAGCCACCCCCTCGCCGACCCCGAGATCGAGCTGACGCCGGAGCGCGCGCGGGAGCTCGTCGACGCCGGCACCGCGATCATCGTCGACGTCCGCGAGCCCCACGAGTGGGACGCCGGCCGGATCGACGGCGCCCGCCACATCCCGCTGGAGCACCTCAGCTCCCAGGCCGGCACCCTGCCCTCCGACGTCACGGTGATCTTCCAGTGCCGGCTCGGCGCCCGCTCGCTGATGGCCGCGCAGGCCTTCCGCCGCGCGGACTTCGACGCCTGGTCGATGGCCGGGGGCCTGCAGGCGTGGGCCGACGCGGGGCTTCCCCTGACGCCGGACGACGGCGTCGTCGCCGACCATTAGCCCCCTTCCCCGCAAGCGGCTCCCGGGGATGCGCGGACGGCTCCTCGTCGTCGGGGCCGCCGCGCTGATCGCCCTGGTCCTCGGCGTCGTCCTCGGCACCTCCGGCGGCGACGACGACGGCCCGCCGGCCACGGCCACCGAACCACCGTCGCTGGACCCCGTGGCCCAGGCCCTGGCCGCCACCGCGCCGGTGAGCGCCGGCTGGCGCGAGCGCGGCGTCGACCTCACCTCCTACCAGCCCGAGGTGTTCGCGTCCGCCGACGCGGCCGCCCAGCTGGACCGCATCAAGGCCACCGGCTCGACCACGGTCTCGATCGTCGTCACCTGGTACCAGCCCGACAAGGCGGCCGACGACGTCCAGCCCGACGGGGCCAAGAGCGCCACCGAGGACGGCGTGCGGGCCATCGCCGCGGCCGCCGCGCAGCGGGGCATGACCGTCGCCCTCAAGCCGCACGTGGACGTGCTCGACGGGACGTTCCGCGGCCAGATCGCGCCGAAGGACCCCGCCGCGTGGATGCGCTCCTACACCGGGTTCGTCACCCGCATGGCCGATCTCGCCACCGCGATCGGAGCGACCACGTTCGTGGTCGGCACCGAGCTGGAGACGCTGTCGGGGCGCACCGCCGACTGGCGCGCGCTGATCGCGCAGGTCCGCCAGCGCTTCACCGGACGGCTCACCTACGCCGCCAACTGGGTCGCCGAGGCCGAGCGGGTGAAGTTCTGGGATGCCCTGGACCTCATCGGCATCGACGCCTACATGCCGCTGACCAAGGACGACCCCGACCCCACCGTGGCGGAGCTCGTGCGGGGCTGGCAGCCCTGGCGTACCCGCCTGGCGTCGTTGTCGGCCTCGGTGCACCGGCCCGTCCTGTTCACCGAGCTGGGCTACCCCAGCCGGCTCGGCGCCGCCGACCGGCCCTCCCAGGAGGGCGACGGCGCGGTGTCCCAGCCCGCCCAGGCGCGGCTCTACGAGGCGGCGTTCCGCGTGTTCGAGGACGTCCCCTGGTTCCGGGGCGTCTGGTGGTGGGACTGGCCCGCCGGCGGCGGCGACCCGGCCCGCGACGCCGGCTCCTATACGCCGGCCGGCAAGCTCGCGGAGCGGACGATGACGCGCTGGCTGGCGACCGCCCCGGCTCCCGCGGCGGAGCCGACCCGCACCGTCGCGCCGTGACGCGCCAGCGTGTCGCAACTTTCCGGCTCACGCCGGGTTGGAACCAGCGGAGCAGCCCACCGCCCCCGGTCCACGACACGCACCGCGACCCTCGAGGTCGCACCCGCGCCGCCTTCGGGCAGGACGCCCATCCGGGCGGCGCGGGACGGGCGTGCCGCCCCCGGCGCTCCTACCGGCCTCACACCGACGCCATCGGAAGTTCACCCCCGGGCCCGGAAGAGTCATCCCATGCCCGCCACCGACTCGCCGAACACCGGAGTCCACACCTCCGGAGGCCCCGGCGGTCGGGGATCGGTTCCCAGCGGGCACAAGGCGACCCAGGGCATGCCCGGATGGCTTCCCCTGTCCTGGATCGTCACGAGCGGCGCGCTGGCCACGGCCGGCCGCGCGTCGCTCATTTCCCTTCCACGATGAGCAGCGCTCCGCCCTCGGGTCGCGCCGCCGCTCCGAGCCGGATACAACACGACCGGTGAATCGCAACCTGATCACGCGCCTGGGCCTCGCCGGCGGCATCGTCGCCGCCGGCGTCGCCATGGTCTTCCTCGTGATGATCGTGGCGATCCGCGACCAGCGCGACGCCACGAGCGACCTGCGCCAGGCCCAGGAGGTCGTGGCCACGGCGAGCATCCTCCAGACGCGCCTGGCCGACCAGGCCTCGCTCTCCAGCGCCTCGATCGACTCCGGCCTGAAGGCGCTGCGCGAGGCGCTGGCGGGAGAGCCCGACCAGCTCGCCCGCACCGCGGTGGTGGAGCACGCGATCTCCGACGGCGACGCGAGCCGGGCCGTCGACGCGCTGTCGTCGATCGTCCTGGTCCAGAGCCAGCACTCCCGCCAGAGCCGCGAGAAGGCCGACGACTCCGCCAACCGCGCCGTGGTCCTGGGCGTGATCGGCCTGATCGGCTCCACGCTGCTCATCGCCGGCATGACGATCTACCTCGCCAACGCGATCGTCGTCCCCCTGCGGCGCACCACGCGCGCCGCCCGGCGCATCGCCGAGGGCGACCTGTCCAGCCGGGTGAAGGAGGAGGGCGACGCCGAGCCGCGCGAGCTGGCCCGCGCCTTCAACCAGATGGCGGCCAACCTGCAGGAGTCCGAGCGCCAGAAGGACGAGTTCTTCGCGCTCGTCTCCCACGAGCTGCGCACCCCGCTCACGTCGATCATCGGCTACCTCGAGCTGGTCCTCGACGCCGAGGACCTGAGCGAGGACGACCGCCGCTTCCTGGAGATCGTCGAGCGCAACGCGCGGCGCCTGCTGCGGCTGGTCGGCGACATGCTGTTCATCGCCCAGGTCGAGGCGGGGCGCCTGACGCTCGAGCGCGGCCCCGTCGACCTGCTCAAGGTCGCGCGCGAGTCGGTCGACGCCGCCCAGCCCGCCGCCCAGCGCGACATGGTCACGCTGAAGCTGGAGGGCGAACCCGTCGCGCCGGTCGAGGGCGACGTGGACCGGCTCGGGCAGACCATCGACAACCTGATCTCCAACGCGCTGAAGTTCACGCCCGAGGGCAAGGAGATCGTCGTCCACGTGCGCGACGGCGACCACGGCGTGGAGATCTCGGTGTCGGACCAGGGCGCCGGCATCCCCGCCGACGACCTCGGGCACCTGTTCGAGCGCTTCTACCGCAGCTCGCAGGAGTCGCGCCGGGCCGTGCCGGGCGTCGGCCTGGGCCTGTCGATCGTCAAGACGATCGTCGACGCCCACCACGGCGTGGTGTGGATCACCAGCGAGGAGGGAGCGGGCACCACGGTGACGTTCACCGTCCCGTACCCCGCCGCCTCATCCCCTTCGGACGACGACGATCGGCTGCCGGTGCGCCAGAATGGCTCGGTATGAGCTCCCGCCCCCTCATCCTCGCCGCGGATGACGATCCCGACATCCTCACGCTGATCCGGCTCGCGCTGGAGCGGGCGGGCTTCGAGATCATGAGCGCGCCCGACGGCCGGGCCGCGCTGGAGCTGGCCCGCGAGCGCCCGCCGGCGATGGCGGTGCTGGACCTGTCGATGCCCCACATGAACGGCCTGGAGCTGACCGCCGCCCTGCGGGCCGACGAGGCGACCGCCACCATCCCGATCGTCATCCTCACCGCCGCCGTGCAGTCGTCGGACATCGAGGCCGCCCGCGTGGCCGGCGCCGACGCGCACGTCAAGAAGCCGTTCAGCCCGCGCGACCTGCGCGGCCGCGTGATCGAGTTCCTCGGCGACCCGTCCGGCGACTGAGGCCGGGTCGCTCCGCCCCGCCGCGCTCAGGCCGCGGGCGTCGACGTGTAGCGGTAGCCGAACCCACGCACCGTGGAGATCGGCATCTCGATCCCGTCGAGCGCCGGCTCGAGCTTGCGGCGCAGGTAGCCGACGTACAGCTTCACCTGGTCGGCGGCCACGCCCGAGGCGTCGCCCCACACGAGGTCGAGCAGCTGGTCGCGGCTCAGCACCTGGTCGGGGTTGCGCACGAACGCGACGAGCAGGCGGAACTCCAGCGGGGTGAGCTGGACCTCCGTGGCGTTGACGGTCACGCGGGCGTCCGCGACGTCGATCGTGATGAGCCCGTCCTGGTAGGTCTCGCGCTCCACCGGCTTGGCGCCGCTGGACCGGCGCAGGAGGGCGTTGACGCGGGCCAGGAACTCCTGGCGGCCGAAGGGCTTGGTGACGTAGTCGTCGGCGCCGGCGCGCAGGCCGCGCACCTTCTCCATCTCGGCGTCGCGCGCGGTCAGCATGAGCACCGGGACCTCGCTCAGGTCACGCAGCCGCTCCAGCGTCTCCCACCCGTCGAGCTCGGGCATCTCGACGTCGAGGATGACGAGGTCGGGGCGCGCGTCGAAGAAGATCCGCAGCGCCTCGCGACCGTCGCCGGCCTCCCGCACCGTGGCGCCCGCCCGCTCCAGAAGCGTCCTGACGAGGCTGCGGACTTCGGGGTCGTCGTCGACGACGAGGATGCGGTGCGCGCTCATACGTAGTTCATACCCTAATCAAGCACGTCGAGTTCCGCTGGCCGGAAAGCTGCGTAGGCCAATGTTGAACGTCGTCATCGCCGAACCCGTGCCCGAGACGCGCGAGCTCCTCGCCCGCCTCGTGACGCGCCGCGGTGACGCACCGGTGCTGTGGCTGCCGCATGACGGCCTCGGTCCCGACGCCCCCTCGGTCGTCGACCTCCTGCTCTTCGAGCCCCTCAGCGCGCTGGGCCGCGACGCCCTCGCGCACGTCCGCACGATCCACGACCACGCCGTCCGCGTGGCGGTCACCGTCGCCAGCGTCGTCCTGCCCGAGGACCACGGCGCCGACCACGTCCTGGTCCAGCCGTTCTCCCCGAAGGACCTGGGCCGCGTCATCGACGCGGCGCTGCTCCCCGACGAGCTCGCGCCGCGCGCCGAGCTCGCCCGCGGCTGACGCTCAGCGTTCGGCCCGGCTGCGGCGCGGTGCGGTTTCCGTTCGTCGAGCCCCACGTCGCGCCCGCTGAGCGGGACCGAGGTGGGGTTCAGGTGCTGGAGGCGTTCGCCGCGGCCAGCCGTGCCGGACCCTGCGGCCAGCCCTGCCGCAGCTCCCCCGCGCGGACCAGCCGCACGACCTCGGCGGGATCGTCGGTCACGGTGAGCAGGTCCAGGTCGCCCGGGGCGATCATGCCCCGCTCGGCCAGGGTGTCCCGCATCCAGTCGACGAGGCCCGACCAGAAGCGGGTGCCGACGAGCACGACGGGGAAGTGCCGGACGGTGCCGGTCTGGATGAGCACGAGCGCCTCCATCAGCTCGTCCAGCGTCCCCAGC
>Ga0247757_10001652_pt1 | contig 13812 bp, 10 predicted proteins | sample UWRJL126311R4_FD_180929 | JGI IMG/M metagenome (GOLD analysis project Ga0247757, IMG submission 180929) | Plant litter microbial communities from Arlington Agricultural Research Station in Wisconsin, United States - UWRJ-L126-311R-4 | ecosystem: Environmental > Terrestrial > Plant litter >...
TGCTGGATCTGGCCATAACCGTCGACACTCGTTGGCACTTCCTGAAGCAAAGAAGGCTGCTGAACTGGCTGAGCAGAAGAGAAAGACTTCTGGCTTCCAGTTCCCGATTCCTTCTGCAGGAGGATCAAGCAACCGCGATGCCAGCCCAAGTGGGAACAGCCAGACCGATCAAGCTCCCGCTAGCCGAGGCGGTCGTGGTGGTCATGGTCGCAGCCAAAGCATGGCCGTTGGACGTGGCGGTGGAAACGCCGGGCGTGGCGGTCCCAGCTTCCAGTTTCCGGCCCCCCAATCTAATGACAACAACAATGGCTCACAAACGGGCCAATCTGACTTCCAGCGCCGCGGAAGTTCAGGTCATGGCAGAAGCCAGTCTCGCAACTTTGATGGCAACTGGAGGCAACCTCAAAATCAGCAACAGCAGACTGAGCAGCAGAACAACCAAGCTCAGAACATGGGTAATTTCAATATGAACCAGACGGCCAATGCCGCTCCTTTCCAGCCCGGTCACCGAACTCGTGGCTCAGTCAATCAGTCGATTGGTTCTATTGGCAACTTCCAATATCCAGGAGGGCCTCAGCTCATGCAGCTTCCGCAAGGGCAAGTCTTGGTGCCGCAGATGTTCGGTGCCCAGGGCCTTAACCCGATGCAGATTGCGCATTTGCAAGCCCTCCAGGCTGCGCAGTTGAACGGAGGAGGCATGGGAGGACTTCAAGGAGGCCAACATGGCCAGCCACAGATGATGCAGCAGCAGCAGCAGCAGCGCAAGACGCTTTTCACTCCTTACTTACCTCAGGCAACTTTACCTGCTCTTTTGAGCGACGGACAGCTTGTCGCCGGTATTCTCCGCGTGAACAAGAAGAACCGCAGTGACGCCTACGTTACTACTACGGACTTGGACGCCGATATCTTTATTTGCGGTAGCAAAGACAGGAATCGTGCATTGGAAGGTGATTTAGTTGCCGTCGAGCTCCTCGACGTGGACGAAGTATGGGGACAAAAACGTGAAAAAGAAGAGAAGAAGAAGCGAAAGGATAACGCTGATCCTCGTGGTGGTAGCAACATCGCCGTCAATGATGCAACTACTCAACCTGAGACTAGTCAAGGTGAAGGCGGTATCCGTCGTCGTGGCAGTTTGCGCCAGCGTCCAACCCAGAAGAAGAATGATGATGTGGAAGTAGAGGGGCAAAGTCTACTCTTGATGGAAGAAGAGGAGATCAACGATGAGCAGAAGCCTCTTTATGCCGGCCACATAGTCGCAGTGATTGAACGTGTTGCAGGCCAAATGTTTTCTGGGTGAGTGCAGCAAGTCGGGGATTCTTCATGTGGTTGCTAATTACTTCACAGTACCTTGGGACTTTTGCGCCCAAGCAGCCAAGCTACTAAAGAGAAGCAAGAGGCTGAACGTGCTGCACGTGAAGGTGGAAACTCTCGTCCCCAACCTGAGCGTCAGCAGGAGAAGCCGAAGATTGTTTGGTTCAAGCCAACCGACAAACGAGTACCTTTGATCGCTATTCCGACTGAGCAAGCCCCCCGCGACTTTGTCGAAAAGCACCAAGACTATGCGAACCGTATTTTCGTTGCATGCATCAAACGTTGGCCGATCACTTCCTTGCATCCTTTCGGAACCCTTGTTGAGCAGCTTGGTGAGATGGGTGATCTCAGAGTAGAAACCGATGCTCTCCTACGTGACAACAACTTTGGCCCCGATGACTTCTCTGATGCTGTTATCAAAAATGTCGGCTTCGACGAGTGGTCCGTTGCAAATGATGGGGATGCCGCTCTGGAAAACCGCCGTGACTTGCGCAATGAGCAAACCTTCACCATTGATCCTAATGGTGCTAAGGAGCTGGATGACGCCATTCACTTCAAGTATTTGGATGATGGCCGGGTTGAAATTGGCTTCCACGTCGCTGATGTGGCCCACTTCATCAAGGCGAATTCGCTCGTTGACCGTGAAGCAAAGAAGCGCGGAACTGCTGTGTACCTCATGAACCGCACCGTCAACATGCTGCCTCCACGCCTTTCACAGGATATCTGCTGCTTGAGCCCTGGAGAGGAGCGTTACACTGTCAGTGTAGTGTTCAAGGTCGATCCGAATTCGGGTCATGTCTTCGAGGATGAGACTTGGATTGGCAAGTCTATTATTAAGAGCTCCGGGAAGTTGTCGTATGAGGAGGTCGATGCCGTTATTAGAGGCAACGATCTCGAAGTTTCAGCTGGCCGAGCAAAAGACATAAAGATGCTCCATCTCATCACTCAGAAGTTCCGACAGGCGCGCTTCGGCGACCGTACGACGGACATTCCCTCCCTTCGACTGCTTTACCAGCTGGATGATGAGAACGTTCCCGTTGAGGCGAACATCTTCGATTCTTCTCCCTCGCACGAGTGTATTGAGGAGCTTAGCCACAAGACGAATGCTTTTGTAGCTAAGAAGATTTTTGCTGGTCTTCCCGAGAAGGCCCTTCTCCGCCGTCAAGCCTCGCCTAACCCCCGTCGTCTGCAGACGATTGCGGAGCGCATGAATGCAATCGGGTACGCCATCGACACCACTAGCAGTGGCAGCGTACAGAACAGTTTGTTCCAGATCAATGACGACGATATTCGAAAGGGCATGGAGACGCTCGTTATCAAGTCCATGACCCGTGCTAAATACATTGTTGCCGGAAAGCAGACCGAGGAGCAGCGCGCTCACTACGCTTTAAATCTTCCTCTGTACACTCATTTCACTAATCCTTCTCGTCGTTATGCAGATATTATTGTTCATCGCCAGTTGGAAGCCATTCTGTCTGAGGGTGCCACTGAGTTTACTGAAGACATTGAAGTTCTGGCGAAGACTGCAGAAATGTGCAATACCAAGAAGGACTCCGCTCATGCTGCCCAGGAGCAGAGCGTGCATATTGAGGCGTGCAGGAACATGGACAAGACGCGCCAGGATTTGGGTGGCGACTTGATTAGCGAGGGCATTGTCCTCTGCGTTTACGAGTCGGCGTTCGATGTACTCATTCCAGAGTTTGGATTTGAGAAACGTGTTCACTGCGATCAGCTCCCATTGAAGAAGGCCGAGTTTGACAAGAACCAGCGTCTCCTTGAGCTGTACTGGGAGAAGGGTGTACCATCTTCTGCGTACATTCCTGAAGATGAGAGGCCAAAACATGGCTCTGTGCGCGGTGCCCATGCTGCGGCCGCGGCTCGCGATGCGGAGATTGCCAAGCAACGTGCGAAGGAGCAAGAAGAGGCTCAACGGAGGCAAATGGATACCGGGACGATGTCAACCGATGACGTTGATGCTTTATTTGACGACGAGGATGATGATGCGAACGACCTGGCAGGGACTATGGCTGGTGTTTCTCTTAACACAGGAGCCGATCGCCCGACACAGAGCATGCCTCCGTCGCCAACCAGGAATGGCCTACAATCCAGTCAGCATGCTCCGCATCGGGTCAAGTCCGACTCAAAGCTCGCCCAGAGTGCTAGTGAAGCTCCAGAGGCTAAATTAACGAACAAGGAGAAGTACTTGAGCTGGTTCACCTTGCGTGAAGAGAATGGAGACTACATTCAAGATGTGCGAGAGATGACTCGTGTGCCCATCATCCTTAAGACGGATCTATCCAAGAGCCCTCCGTAAGTTCACTGCCCTTGACGTATGTTGTAATGCCACTAACGTGATTTCTCCAGATGCTTGACCATCCGATCCCTCAACCCTTACGCTCTATAAGAGTCCTGGAGGGTGACAAGATTCAGTACCTAATGAGCAGCACATGTCCCCATGCTTTGCGTCACCGTATCCATGTCATATGATGTGGCATCTTTCCCATTTCTTGCGCCATTGATGGACCACTACGGCTGCTTCTTTCCCCTGGGGGTTTTTGTAGAGAGAAATTGCATGGCACCAATATATCTTAGTACGGATGGGGAGGGTGGAACAAACAGAAGTATTTGCATCCTTGACACGCGTAGAGGCTAAAAGTAACGAGCTTGAATATGTTAGCAGAGTTGCAGAAGATCCGAGAGGAGCGCAGCCGATAGTATATTAATGTGTTGTCGCAATGGCAAGTGCCGCTTAGTTATAGTCGATATTGTTCTCGTTGTCTTCCCTTAGTCGCTGACTACATGCCCCTTTCATCCCATTTGTTTCACGACACAGGCGGCTGAATGTTGGCCAGTTGTACAACTGGCATATTGCCCTCTGCCTGGGTACGTGCCCTGCATTTCGCACTTGGACAGAGGGCACCGATTTTTCGCAGCCTGAAAGCCTGTGTGTGCCGGATTGGTCCCACAATGCAAAACAGCCCGCAAGGGATGAACGTGTTCCGTCGAATGTCTGCACGGAAGGGCTGTAGCGTGTTTATCCGCATGGAGCCCGTAGAACAGGTTTACCGACATCCGGGAGGGAAGCCTTAATGCTTGGTACGTTATACCCATGGGGCGGGAAGATCTGCGACCGTCTGCGACCCATGGCCCATCCCCAACGCACGCAAGCGCGTCGGGCAAAATTGCAGGCCTGGGGCCAACATGGCTGAACCACAGAACCGATGGGCTGCGGCTCTTGGTAGCCAAGATGGCGTAGCAGAAAATGGCATATCGACCGTGCGACCAAGACACGTGTTTCTTGCTGGCCAGCGCTGATGCTGCCGTGAATGAACCTTTGCCCAGGCCCACACCGGCACAGCTTCAACCACCACAACGTCGAACACACTTTCAACTCCGCCGGCTCAGGACACGACACCTGGATCAGTGTCCGGCGGAGTTGTTGCGTTTCTTCGTTCAGTGGCTGCTTCGAGGCCAAGCCATTGAAACATGCTGGGTGTGGCTGACCCAATGTGAAGCGCCGTGGGCAGCCTGGTGAGCCGCGTCTGAAGCTGGCCGGATGCGCACCAAGCCGTTGATGGGCGCCATGCGATGAGGAAATGAGCCCGATATGCAATGAGCTCGACGGCAGCACCCCCTCCGAGCAGCAAAAGGCACACCGTTGCGACCTGTACGGTTTCGGATGAGGTCTAAGCGTCGCAGTACCCCAGACCTGTTACACTGCACGTACCCAGCACGCGCCCCCTTCACAGCAACGCGAACTCCAACCACGCCAGGCCCAAGCTCTCCAGAGCTCCCCTGGTGGATCAGAAGGGCTCCAAAAAAGCTTGTATGACTCGAATTGGGAAAGTGGACCAGGCATGGGCGGATCGCCGCAGTCCGCCAACCTGCCACGAGCGCGCTTCCGTTCTCCGAAGCTATTCTGGCGTCTCAGGTACTGTCCTGAAGTCGCAGTGCGAGTATAAGGACCATTGGCCGCCCGCCATGTTTCTACGAACGTTTTCTGTTGCATATCAGCAAGCGGAGGCCCTTCCATCCAACCCTCTTCTTCTCTATACCTAATACAAGCCACGTTCCTTTCGCTTTCTCTTCTACCGTCCCTGGTTGGACTTTTAAGAAAAAATTAATAATTCAAAGCGAGACTTTGCTGGTTCCCATTTACTACTAGTCCTTGCCAATATCCATATCTAATTCGACATCATGCCGAGCGTACGAACAATCATAAACGGCCTTTTCGCCCTGGCGCCCCTTGCGGCTGCCGCTCCGGCTGGTATCGTCGCTCGCCAGGAAGCATCGTCATCAGCATCCGCCTCGTCTTCGGCTGCTCCAGCTGCTAGCTCAGCTGCAGCTGCCCCACCGGCCGCAGGCGGCGGCTTGAGCGATGTTGATATCCTGCAATTGTAAGTTGTTATGGTATACCTCAAGCATCCAGGTCTAACAATGTCCAGTGCGCTTACAGCAGAGCACCTTGAATCAGCATTTTATCAACAAGGCTTTGCCAAGTTCCCCATGAGTGACTTCCAGGCTCTTGGACTTAGCGACAGTCAAATCAAATCTTTGATGGGCGTGGGCGAGACGGAGGCTATTCACGTCACCACTCTTCTCAGCGCCATCTCTGGAGCCGGAGCCAAGCCTGTCGAGCCTTGCAAGTACAACTTCGATGCCGCCTTGAAGGATGCAAAGACCATGGTTGCGACCGCACGTGTTCTCGAGGCAGTCGGTGTCTCCGCCTATCTCGGTGCTGCTCCTCTTGTGAACTCCTCCGACGTCCTCACCGCCGCAGCAACCATCGTCACCGTCGAGGCTCGCCACCAGGCTTTCATCCGTGTCGCATCTGGTGCCGAACCCGTGCCCGCCGCTTTCGATACGCCCCTCGGGCCCCGTGCCGTTTTCACTCTGGCCGCTCAGTTCATCAGCTCCTGCCCTGACGGTTCCAATTTGAACATCCAGGCTTTCCCGTCCATCGCACTCCAGAACCCTGAGCAGGCCGCCATCGGTTCCAACCTTAAGCTCGCAGACGCCAACAGCCCTGCGGGTGCCCAGTTCTGCGCTTTCGTTGCTCCGTAAGTTTTTTGTCTCTACGTAGGTTCCACCAGCTAACAGATTCCAGTGGCGGTAATCAGTTCTCCAAGATTGAGGGTGGCAACTGCGTTGTTCCTCAGAACCTGTCTGGTGAAGTTTATATGATGATCACCAAGTCCCAATCCGTCGCAGATGCTGAGGTGCTTGCTGGCCCCTCCGTTCTCCAGCCCTCATAAACGCGCAAACCTCATTGGTCGCCATGTTCCATGTTCAGCATTCATCTGTCTATTCTTTTTGCTGTTTCATGATCATGGGCGGGCGTTGAGGGGTCACAGTGAAGCAAAGCATACATGTCGCAGTCAAGAACGAAAAGGCGAAAAGAGCTTGGTGCGTTGTACAAGAAAGAGTTGCCCTTCACTACAATCGTTGAAAAATACAAGCGTTGATCCCAAGAACCATTTTATTCGAAATCTATTTCACTCTTACATTTTTTTGGTTGCCGTCTCGGATTAGATGTGGATTTGACTCGGTCCCCTAGAGTCGAGAAGCAGATATACCCCAGAGTTTTCTTTTCTTTTCAGTAAGTTATCTAGTAGTCTGTGCCAATGGGAACGCATCCTCTTGAAGAGGTAATGGGAAGCGGGTTGAGAATGGAAATTATACGATGCCATGTTTTTAGCTGAGAATGAGAATAAGATGATTATACAAATCCCGTGGACTTTGCGACCGTCGGTGATTCAACACAAGCCTCGATTTAGGTAGGGTCCTAGAGATGATGGTGAAATGGGAGGACTGCATCGTGAGGTTGTTTTCCTACCAGGAGGGTTTCAGAAGCCCCTTCGAGTAAGCCTTGCGAGAGAGCCGATAGCGCTGCGCGTGACTCGCCGTTAGTCGGTCCGAGAAGCCGCGGGGGAGCGACGCTTGTAAGATAGGCTATGCCTTGTGTGGACTAGAAGTCTTGGAGCAACTCGTTGAATGGAACGACATCATCATCCTTTTCTGCCGCCGCTGCTGCAATGCATCGGTGAGTCAGGAGGGCAGACGATCTTACATCTCCTATGGTATTAAAGAGCTCGGGAATCACTTCGGGGCTGGATTGACGAGGAAGCTGTCGTTGTCTCATGAGCTGTGGAATTCTTCATTATAGCTTTGAAAAAAAAGAAAGACGTAGACATTGCTGTCGCCTAGAGCACAGGGCCCAGATTCTTCAAATATTCCCATATATCTAGTGTTCATTTTCATAAAGCCATGGCTTTTGTCCAGAACGGTGGTTCCTCGACCTGTGTGGTGGAAGCTCCGCCCATCGAACTCCACGACATGTCCGTCAAGGATATCCATCCTCGGCCGTTTACCGCAATTACATCCGGTATGGATGCCATCGAAACACGAAAAGGGCAGCAGCATGACGACCCCGTGGAGAGTCTTCCCTCACCTACAACACAAGCAGCTGCGAAGCTAGAGCGCTGGTACACGCCGAAAATCAACCTGTATAGAACCTTTGCTGCCTTCTGGAGCTTCATAGTCATGGGCGCTAATGATGCTGCATATGGTGTATGTTTTCTCATATCCACGTATTAGTCTTCTAAGACGAGTCTGCTAACTAGACGTAGGCTTTGATTCCATATGTAAGACGAGCGGACATGAATTATGATGTAGAGTTTGAGTGACTGACTACGTGCGTAGCTTCAAGAGTACTATAACCTCACATTTGTAGTGATATCGCTCGTCTTCCTCTCGCCTTTGGTCGGATACACTGCATCCGCGTTGCTGAATAATAATATTCATCTCAAGTTCGGCCAGCGGGGTGTGGCGATTATTTCTCCGGGATGCCATTTACTTGCATATATTGTCATTGCGGTGCATCCTCCCTACCCGGTGCTCGTCATCATTTTCATGGTTGCAGGCTTTGGGAACGGGCTTGCTGATGCCGCATGGAATGCTTGTAAGTTTGTTATAGATCACTGCAAAGAATCCACCAACTGAAACTGTCGATAGGGCTCGGTAACATGGCCAATGCGAATGAAGTGCTTGGGTTCCTGCATGGCTTCTATGGATTGGGTGCCGTGCTTTCTCCTTTGATTGCTACTACTATGATCACAAAAGGTCAGCGACTCCCATGGTATACTTTCTACTACGTCATGGTAAGTATATCCACTATTCCACTGTTAGTAGTTAAATATGGATCTCTAACATTGACTCAGATCGGCCTCGCAAGCATCGAGCTCATCACCTCATCCGCCGCCTTCTGGGGCGCTACCGGGACCGTCTTCCGCGCCGCCAACCCACGCACAACCAACACCAAGGACAACCGCATGAAGGAAGCGCTCGTCCGCCTGCCATTTGCGCGCGTCACCTGGCTCTGTGCTCTTTTCCTCCTGGGCTACGTTGGTATTGAAGTTGCGCTCGGTGGTTGGATTGTCAAGTTCATGCTTGAGGTTCGGGACGGGAATGATTTCGCGAGCGGCATGGTGGCGACGGGGTTTTGGATGGGGATCACGATCGGGAGGGTGATTCTGGGGTTTGTTACGCCGAGGATAGGGGAAAGATTGGCGATTATAGTAAGTGTGGTATTCAGCATCACCGAAGAGTGTTCGAGCACTTCTAGAAGTGATCCTTCTATCCGACATCCCTTTTATCACATCAACAAAACCAGGTCTATTCATTTATAAACATGCTAATTGTCATTCCTAGATCTACCTTCCCCTCGTCATGGGCCTCGAGCTTCTCTTCTGGCTCGTCCCCCAATTTTACGTCTCGGCTGTCGCCGTCGGCCTGCAGGGCTTCTTCCTAGGCCCGCTTTTCCCAGCCGCCATCGTTGTCGCGACCAACCTGCTGCCCAGGCACCTGCACGTCAGCGCCATCGGGTTCGCGGCTGCGTTTGGCGGCTCGGGAGCAGCCATCTTCCCGTTCGCCGTGGGCGCCATCGCGCAGGCCAAGGGCGTCAAGGTGCTGCAGCCCATCATTCTGGCGCTACTGGCGGTGATATGGGTGCTGTGGATGTGTCTGCCAAGGATGAAGAGGAGGAAGGAGGAGTGAGTGTCTGGGTGTGGGAATAGCGATTGACATCACGCTGTCTAGGAGTGGAGGAAGTGCATAGAAGGTGCAACGTGGTATGTAGTGGGTAGAGTAACGTTTGCAAAAAGGCAAAAAAGAAGAAAGTTGACCGAAGCAAAAATCGAACCGCCCCCTCGTAACCCCCAACTCCTTAGAGCTGCTTTCAAGAGAGGCCCTAGCCCGGGGTGCGTTTATACGAATTTGTGGATAATTGGTTCGATGACTGATTTTGCAACGAAATATTATTTATCAACCATGATGAGTAGCATGCCTCGTGGTTTAGGAGTGCGGGTGTGTTTGTGTGTGCTGCAATTTTAATGGCATCTGTTTGGTATGCTGGACCAGCAACGCGCATACCTACTTGCAGGATCTGAGACGTTACATAAATGTTTCCCACAGTTTCGAATGTAGATATTTGGTTTTCTCCTGCTGTGCTTGTGCAGGAATTTTGCGAAAGAAACTAGGTCGCTAGGATATGTTTAATACGGGGAAGAAGATGGAATTTGTTCGTAGGGCTGAGTGCACTAATCTCCATATCTACTGGAAGAGTATCTGTGGACAGCTGAGTGCTTTGCAGAAATGACGCGTTTGCAAGTCTAGCAGTGGGTAATGGAATGCTATCGTTCTCCTGGGCCCTAATATATAAACATCCTCATCCCAAATAATACTGAATGCAAAAGTATGCAGTTGTACATAGCCATGATCGGACCTAGAGAAACACAGCATGCATAAGCCAGATAGACTAGCCTTCTGTGCCTTGCGCTTCTCCATGATTGGGCATCGGGTCGCCCTTCCCAGCTGACGGTACGATTGCAGATCCGTGCTCATCTCCTGCGCGAATTGACAATATTCATCACCACATGGATACCCCGCGGCGGCTGAGAGAACGGACATGACGAGGCGAACAATGACCGTTTTCGACATCCGTGCATGCAAACGACGCAGACGCCACATTCTGCGGGTGCATAAGGCGGTGAATTGCGCGTCACATGGCAATACGAAGCCTTAGCGTTCCCCCACACATTGGCAGGGATGGTGACTGGGGCCGAGCCGCGAACCAGCTTTGCGTACTCGGCAACTCTGGGCAGGCTTGGACCCTCGACAATCAGCATCTCCAAACTGGACTTCGCATGGGAGATGATCGATTATCGAGAGTCGCCACAACGGAGTTTACCTTGGCTACAGCGAAGAATCTAAGGGCACCGGGCAGGCACGCAAGGCAGAGCCAGCCGTATGCCCAGCGTAGGCTAAGTGACTCTTTCCAGCCGTGATTCCCACGGAGAAGTCACCAGTGGTGTATGATGGCAGCCAAGATAGTCAAGACAGAAGTGGCTTTTTCCCTAGAGACTGACGGGTGTCGGCACGGCCGAAACCAAGCTGGTAGCGTCGTCCTTCGCCGCGACCGTGAGATGCTACGCAGCCCGAGCGTGGGCCAGATTTCTGCACGACAGACATGGCAGAAGGCGGACGCGATGCTCGCAGCTGGAGTCCGGGTATGCGGAGCCGTCTCTACGCGATATCTGCGAGCTGGTTAGGCGGGCGTTTGGGAAAACTCTTCTAGATCGAGAAGACAGGGCAGGCTCCAGTGCTCGCCTCCCCCACCCATGCGTAACCCTCCACTAGCCCCAGGTAAGACCCCAGCCCGTCATCGCACACGCTAGCTTTTGCGGAGTGGCTCATGAACGGCACACTTGGGCCAATATTGTGCGTCTTTTGAGTCTTGTTACCTGAGCCTCGTTATCTTTCTATCAGCAGAGCCCATCACCCCTGCTCCTTCATTACCTTCGCGGCCGTACAAATATATCACCGATTGGACGCAGAGTGGATGCAGTTCGTCGCGCAATACTTCTCACTCCTTCTCAAAGACATTCGCTGAGCTCCTGCGGACTCGGTGTTTGCGAACAAATCGTCCAAATGGCCTCGTCCGGCATCGACTATGGATCTGCGCCAGACTACGAGAAGACGGTCGCCGTGGACTCAGAGAAGGTTGCGGTCCCTGGCAACTACCGTCGCGCGTCCATTACGACTTCGGTGAAGACATCTCGTGATGCTACTCATCGCAAGCTGAAGCCCCGCCATATCCAGCTTATTGGTATTGGTGGCACAATCGGAACAGCGCTTTACGTGCAGATTGGTAGAGGTTTGATGAATGGCGGCCCCGCGAGCTTGTTCCTTGCGTTTTCGATTTGGTATGTCAGATTGTGTACTTCCCAAGTAGTCCATGTGAACACAAGACTGATATTCTCAGGTGTACATTCATTCTCGCCGTTACGCTATGTGAGAGACCCTTCCAATGCGAGATATCCCAGCGCAAAACCATTGCTGGAGCTTTTTCCCTGCAATGTGCCCTCACGCAGCAAGCTGCAGCGCTGAAATGCTTCCCCAACGCGCAAAAATTTCCCAGCTAAACATGTGTTCCAGGCATGGCCGAGATGGTGTCGTACCTGCCCATTAGTTCTCCATTCATTCGATTCGCTGGCCGCTACGTCGATGAAGCTTTTGGATTCGCTGCTGGCTGGAACTTTTTCATCTTTGAAGCCGCTCTCGTGCCCTTTGAAATCGTCGCCTGCAACCTCATTATCCATTTTTGGAGTGATGTCGTACCCACGGGTGTTATCATCGCCATTACGCTCTTCCTTTATGGGTATGCACCGCCTGAAATATAAATTTGCAGTTCCTTCTGACCGCGTGCTAGACTGATCAATTTCCTCGCCGTCAAATGGTACGGTGAGACTGAGTTCTGGGCAGCTCTTGGAAAAGGTAAACCAAGCTTGCACATCAAATCCGAAGCAAATGCTTATTCCGCTTCACACGTATAGTGCTGCTCATCGTGGGGCTTATCATTTTCACATTCATTTCCATGCTGGGCGGCAACCCACTCAAAGACCGCTACGGGTTCCGCTACTGGAAAAATCCAGGATCCTTCGCAGAACTCTACCGGACAGGCGACTTAGGCCGCTTCCTTGGCTTCCTCCAATGCCTGATCCAAGCATCCTTCACCATTGCCGGGCCGGACTACGTCTCCATGGCTGCCGGTGAGGCGGAGAACCCGCGCAAGATTATGCCACGCGCCTACAAGGCCGTCTTCTACCGTCTAACGGCCTTCTTCGTCTTAGGTAGCCTGTGCGTAGGCATTAACGTGCCGTACAACGACCCGGAGCTCAAAGCGGCCTTCACCAACGGCGAGCCCGGCGCCGCTGCTTCGCCCTACGTCGTCGCCATGAACCGACTGCGCATCGAAGGTCTTCCACACATCGTCAACGCCATGGTCCTAGCATCTGCCTTCTCCGCTGGAAACTCGTACGTCTATTGCGCTTCGCGCTCACTCTACGGTCTTGCGCTCGAGGGGAAAGCCCCAAAGTTCCTCACCAAGTGTAACAAGACGGGCGTGCCATACTACTGCGTCGGCGTCGTCCTCGTCTTCGCCTGCCTGTCCTTCCTCAACCTGGGCAACAACTCGGCCGTCGTGCTCGACTGGTTCGTCGCGCTCGTCACCGCGTCCCAGCTCATCAACTTCAGCGTCATGTGCTTCACGTTCCTGTGCTTTTATAAAGCGTGTAACGTCCAGGGCCTAGATCGCCGCTCCCTGCCCTTCAGGAGCCCCTGGCAGCCGTATGCTGCGTGGTATGGGCTCGTGGGGACATTCATCATGGCGTTTGTGGGAGGGTACACTGTTTTCCTCGACGATAACTGGAACGTCCCTGACTTTTTGTTTGCGTGAGTTTGCTTCTTGTCCCGCCCCCTTTCGTTTCCGCTTTTTCTGTCCCGCTTGAATAGGAACTGATGATGTGTTTTTTTGCAGGTATATGATGATCTTCATCTTCCCCGTCCTCTACCTGGGCTGGAAGTTCATCAAAAAGTCAAAGGTTGTGAAGCCACACGAGGCCGATCTGCAGCAGGATCTCGAGGAGATCGAAGAGTACACGCGCAACTTTGTGGAAGCCGAGGACCAGAACCGGTTCAACAGGTGGATGGACAAGATTTTCGGCTGAAAGGAATGTCTGTTGAAAGTGTATGAGACGGACATGGATCTGGCTGGGTGTTTCGAAACGTTGTGGGTTTCGTAGACGCGAGATTTATATAGGCACTAGATGCCAATGCTTCGTATGTAGAATGAGGCACGAAAAATGCAAAATCGTCTCAAAATGAATATTCGCAATTCAGACAGATCCCTTGGAGCGTGGCCCTTCCTATGCTTCAAACGCCTACCCATGAAAGGAGCCAAAGCCTGGGGTATCTAGTGAACAGAAAGGTAAACAGAAAAAGGAGGCCCGCAAACACCCTCCGCCCAACCCAAAGGACCGATCCATGCAATGTATAATTGTAATTAGAATAGGAATGTAGGTATATCGTCGTATTTAGCTTTCTTTTGTTTGTCCTCACGCTCCTTATCTGCTCTCCGCTTGGCAAGCCGGTCCGAGACTTCTT
>Ga0247757_10001653_pt1 | contig 13812 bp, 5 predicted proteins | sample UWRJL126311R4_FD_180929 | JGI IMG/M metagenome (GOLD analysis project Ga0247757, IMG submission 180929) | Plant litter microbial communities from Arlington Agricultural Research Station in Wisconsin, United States - UWRJ-L126-311R-4 | ecosystem: Environmental > Terrestrial > Plant litter >...
TAGATACTATTATGTAAAAAAAAAAAAGCTTATGCGCTATTTATCCAATATTTTTCCTATAACGGCTCTTCTTAGAAGTGTTTTATTACTTTGATACCTCTTTATTTTCGTTACTATTTACTTTCCTCTTAACTACTCCTACGGGTATATTAATAGATAATAGCTTAATCTCTTTAGGCTTCGATACAGGATCTCCTCTCTCTATATTAGAAATCTTTCGCTTAGATTAGAGAATTAAATTAGTAGTAGTTATAAGTATATTTTATATATTTTTTTCTTATTCTCCAGTTCTATAATTCTAGTCTTAAGATGTTCTATCTTTACTTCTATTCCTCTAATTTTTAGCTCTACCAATACCTCGTTAGCAAGGCATTTCTCGTATTCGTAAACGACTGATTATTAGGTAATAATAGTTGTCTATACGCTATCCAAGTCTTTCTATAGTAATTAATACTTATTAGCCATCTTAATTAGATCATTTCGGGCTTTATTATACTTAATACCGAGGGCTTAATAAGCCTATGAGAGTTGAATAGTGCGCTACTTTTATTTGTAAAATATATACTCCTAAGCTATACTTTTCCTATTTAATAGTACAAGTATAGATCGAACCTTATAGAGGTCTTTACGGCATATCTCTATAATTCTACTAGCTTTATAAAGTCTATAATCTATAGAGGCTATATAGTAGTCTATAAAAATGCGTTCGTCAATACGAGGTTTAGTAGGATCTCTTCTATCTATATATAGCATCTAAAAAGGTTAGAAGATATTAGGGGGTTCGATAGAACGCTCTTATAGATACCGCGCCTTAGTATTCTACGCTCTAAGTCGTGGATTAGGATGCTATAATAATAGAAGGTTACTTAGTAACTAATAATCTAGTTAAGGGATCTTTCGTTTAGAATAAATATTGATATATTCTAAATAAAATGACCACACTTATATATTAAGATTTCTAATCTAAAAAGGGGACTTTTTTAGAATTTCCTATTAATAGATAAGATAAAAACGGTTTATAAAAGGCTGAAAATTGCTGATCTTTCGCCTAAGCTTAAGCGATCCTAGTATAAAAGGCGTAGTAGGGCGTAAAGTAATTATTTAATTATAAACGGTAATATAGAATTACGGTATAAGATATCACGCGACCATTTTACGCCTGCCTAATATAAGGCCCCGAATTATACCCTATAAAATACTTTATCGCAGTAAAAGTTGCTACGGAATTTATTATAGTACTCTTCTCCTCTCCCCTCTATAAAAGAGGCTTATTTTAAAGCTGGATAGGTCTAGATTCGATCTTAATTATAACCTACTTCGGAGTTCTAGCGTGTAATATTACTTTTAATTATATTATCGACCACGGGACCTGCTAAAAACACTACTATTATACTACTAAAAAATCTGCGGTAAGTAGTTTATTATATCTACTTCTTATAGGCTTTATCTTTATAGTTCTATTATAAAAAAACTCTATAAAGACTAGAATTACTTACGCAAAATTATTACGTATAAAAGATTACTCGAGAGGCTTCAATTATTTATAATAAATACTGGAGGTGTATTTCCTAGAGACGAAGAATTTAGATAGGCAACTAGCGGAGTACGCACGTGGTTTAATAAGGTACGAAATAAGGGTATAGGATCGCTGTAGGAGAGAATTATGGTAATACTGGTAGTAGAAAGGCTCTAAGCTTTAAAGATAAATAATATTGAATAGGAGAGTGTAGTATTTTTTTAAAGGGGTCGAAGAAAGTTCTATTAGAGAAAGCGGGCTTAGTAGTATATATTATAATAAAATCTAAAATATAAATCAGCTAGAGCTAGTAAGGCAATATTATAGTATAAATCTAGTAGTAGGCATCTTAGCGCTTAGTATTACTGCTTTATCTAAGCGCTTAATCCTTAAAGTTTCTTTTTTTATTCTTCTAGTTTTAGACTTATAATACTACTTAAAGCTAGTAATTTATACTATAGTACTATAACTATAGATAGAAACCTACTATATTATTCTAGAATTTTTAGGAGACCTAACTACTAAATATACCTTAGGAGATTAATCTTCTAGATTAAATACAGGTTTTACCTTCTAAAGGTAACCTATCTTTTAATATAGACTAATTATTTCAATAGTTTCAGCCTAATCAACATTTACAGCTACTTCCTAGTAGTATAAATAACCTAGAATATATACTAGACTCAGTCTTACTATATAAATACAACTTAATCGGTTATTCGATAACCCTTAACGATCTATTATAAACGTAAATAACTCTTATATATAATAATTTACCCGATTTAGTAGCTAGTAATATATAATAAATCTCTAAGGAGCAACATTCTGAAGTTCGAGCTACTATCTAAATATAAAATATAGAAGAGTAATTAGGATACTGTAGGTAAGATCTAATATACCTAGTTAGGAGGATAGAGAGATTAGAAGAGCGATTAAATATAATAGAGGAAAAGGCGAAGTAAGTGTGCTTTATTTAATAACTTCCAAGTGTTTCTTATAGAGATATAAATATTTCGCCGATATCTAAATCTATATAAAAGAATTTCAAGAATAGACCGTAGAATTTAAGCAAAAGGCGGAGACCCTAGCAATAGGACTCTATAAATCTAAGGCTAAAAATCTATAATTCAATTTAACCATTTTTAATATTCATTTTAGCGCGTGGTATTAGTAGAAACTTTTAGTCACTAGCGCTTTAAATTAGATAGAAGATACTATAACTAAAGTATAAAATTTCTTATATTTTTAACTATAAATATCTAGAAATATAAGATATAAAGTGTATTAAATAGAAGACGGGCTTGATTTAATATTCTTTTTGTAATTTTATATCCACCCTCTAGACCTATGTCTAGGCCATCCCGATTCCCTATCTTTAAATATAAGCTAAAATTGCTCGACTGATTTCTCTTCTTCTAGACATTCTATCAATATATTACGCATAGCTAGTACTAAGTTATAGACCTTTTCTAGGATATCTATCATTAGATATAGATATTTATAGTAGCGTAAGATAAGATGCTATAGGGAGTAATTCTCTTCTGTAAGCTACTTAAGAGTCTCTAGATCGTCTCTTCTTTAAAACTCCTCTACCCGTTCTATTAGTATACTAATAGAAAAGTCCTTAGAGTATATTAAACTAACGTATATATCCTATAATCTAGAATTATATACTATATTCATTATTTAATTACAGAATAAGCTGAGAGAAATTATTAATAATAATAAAAATATATAGTTCGACTTAGTATAGAGGATATTATTATTTAAATTATATCTAAAGGTTACAGTTCAGGTGCCTTGGCCATTTTAACCAGTTCTAGCCCCTAAGATCGATTTGGCGCTAAATGGTATTCGAAACCTAAGATAGGACTAGTTTAATCCCCCAACTATTTATAGAAGTATCTTGCTATACGTTCCTTATAGCTTTATATAAGGCGTTATATAAAGGCCCCTATACCTAAGTTAAGATTTATATTAAGATTACTACCTCGAAAACTAGTACGCAAAGATATATTATATATTTTATCTCCCTATAGTACGGCTAAAAAAGTATAGAATTAGTAATTCTTTTAAGGAAAGCCTTGAGTAATCTGATTTAGAATATGCTAAAGAAATAGCTAAAGAAGTTAGATTATACAAGCTAGCCGGATTTAAGCGAGCGATATTTAGAAAATCTATAGCTCCCTCGCTAGAAATAGTAGTAGTGGATAACTCTAAATAAACTCTAAAGGAGGGATAATTATTATAAATAATAGGAATTTAAACTTAGTTAAGTGAAACTCTATTAATTATTAATTTTAGTTACTTAATTTATTCTCTTTTTTAGATTAAAGTTATATTATAATTAAAAGTAAATAAGCTTGACCTTATAAGAGTTGCTTAATAAGTATTTATAAGATAGCGATAATAAGTTAATATCGACTGTATTCTATAATTACTCTACTCTAACCTTAAATAGATTAGTAGTAGTATTTATTTATAAGTTGATTTACCCTAATAAATTAGTAGTTATATATAAAGAGGTTATTGTATCATAACTGTAGTTTTTAAAATATAATAAATTATAATATTTCTATTAATAGCTCCTCTATTTAAATCCTATTTCGAAATTTAAAGAATATAGTATAAAGTAACTAAAAGAGGTAAGATTATATATATATCGTCTTTCTTCGATATAGCTCTACTACTAAGAAGGTTAAAAGCTATTAGTATTAGCGTTATAAATAGTTTATCTAAAGGAGCCGTTATTATATTAGTATAACTAGTAGTATTTATATTCCTAGTAGGTTTAGTAAAACTAGTAGAAGTTATAGTACTATTATAAGCGGAGTCTTTAAGGCGTATTATAGTATTAGTAGCCTTATAAGGTTGATAGGAAGTAGGAATAGAAGAGTCGATAAGTATAATAACAGTAAATCCTATTAGGTTACTAATTCTAATCTAAACTGTGACTTCTATTAGAAGGCACGAATTATTTATCTAAAATAGAAGATAAAAGTAAGTTGGTAGGCCTAATATTAAAGTTTAATTCGTGTACGTTAGATTAGCGGCTAAGACTAATCTAAAGATTACGAATATAAAGATAGTAATAAATAAGTATATTATAATAAAACTATAGAAATTATATTAAGTATTTTCCTTTTACTAACGTGTTTAGTACAACCCTAATAGAACCCTTTATAGTTATAACTCTTCTAGAATACGGAGCTAAAGCGCTAGGATAGATTTTTAAAGAGCTACAGCTAGAATAAGCGTCTAGAGTAGGTTATTAAACTGGACCTAACGTAAAATTATAAACGTTACTATAAATACCTTAAGGCCTAATTTTAGTTCTATATAGCTAGAAATATTAAAACTATAAACAGAACTATAGATATATATTTTAAGAATGTATAATAAATCTGAAGAGGCTAATATAAGGATCTAGAGATATTATAACCAAATTATATAGTATCTACTATTTAAGAAAGGTGCTTAACCTATATTAAACCTTTAAAACTAAAATTTACGACTTAAAACTTTCTAATAAATGCGAATATAGCTTCTAATATTAATCACTATGCCGAAAATACCAATAACTCTATAATAGAGGGGCTTAAAAAGGGGCAGGGAGCTATAACTTGAAATAGGCTATTACTAACCCTAGAAGCTACTCTAGAACTAGAAGATACTCGAATAGATATAGAAATAAGAAGAAGGAAGGAAGAAGAGAATTCTATATATATAAAAACTGAGGCACCGGTTAATAGAGCTAATTCGAATATAGAGAGCACTTCGACTAGCGATAATAACGTAATCCAATCTATACTAAAGTATAGTAAGGATAAATATTGAAAGGTCCTTAGAATTAGCGATAAATACGAGAGTAAATCTAAGGAAAAGGCTGCAATTAAACGAGCCTTATAGAAATGTAGTATTAATACTTATCCTAAGTATAATAAGTATAAAGATGCCTAACAGGCTTTTAAAAGTATATATATAGCCTTCTATTATTACTATTTATTGCTAACTTATAATATAGGAGTTATAAAGGTAGCCGAGAACTTAAATTATAGCGAAGATTAGATAGAGGAACTTAAAGAATAGGAAGGTACGGGCGATGATGATGATAGTAATGATAACTAGGATAAGATAGATTTTAAAAACGAAATTTTAGCTATAACCCGAAAAACCGAGTAAATATATTATAAAGCGTTAATATATATTGCGCACCTTTAGAAGAGACCTAAATCTTAGGATATATCGTAAAATTTAGAGGTAATCAATAAAAAGATTAAAGAGATAAACGAAAAAGATGGGGTAGAGCCTGTCGACCTATAGATAATTAACTATTAAGGTCTAGTGGAATATTATATAGAAGCTGAACCGTTCATTCGCAGAATTAAAAAGAACCCTGCTAATAATAACGCTAAATAAAAAATTAATAAAATTAACTAAAGGTTAGACGGGTTTATTAAGAAGTATAGGTACCTAGACTAGAAGATATATTCGGTAGTAGTCCTATTAGAAGAATCGAAGCTGAAAATATTAACTCCCGTAGCGCCGATAATACCTATCTATATAGAGCTAGTATTACCTAGCTCCGCTAAAGAGCCCGTAGTACTTAAAACTAGAGAGATAAATATATCATTAAAAACAGCTGTAGAATAAAGACTAGGTTTAACTAAAAAAGGCGAGAGAATACTAGTAATAGCGCCGATGGAGATGGAAGATATACTTAGAAATCCTATTATAATAAAATACTCGTTTTTTATTAAGAAAAAAGAGTAGAAAAATCCTATAGCCTTCGAAGACGTAGTAGATATTAGAAAGAAAGCTGCTAAGGGCTACCTATAGTAGCTCCTAGAGTCTAAACGTATCGATATACGAAGTAAAAAGAATAACTACTCCCTAAAAGATCGAAAGGGATTTATTCGGATAAAAGGAGTCGCCTATAAAGAAGATACAAGCGTGATACGATTTCCAGTTTATACTATATAGCTTAAATACGATAATAGTAGCTCTAAGTTCGTTAACCGCTTAAGCTACAGGGCAATTTGGAAGAGTAAAGTGGATAGGATAATTAAGGATATATTTATTAATAAGCAGCTCGAAGTACCTTAGGAGAAGAGAGCTAAATATCTAAATTAGTCTAAAGTTCACCTAAAGCATTTAATAAAAGCAAGAGAGCTAAGAAGTAAAGACGTACTATAGAGGACTAAAAGCCTGATAAGGGGAAGGAGCTTTAGAAGCCTAGAAAGAAGAAGGGACCGTTCTATCACCTCTAGCGCTAGCTATCTATTAGAAGAAGGATTAGAATGGCTTAAAGATATAGAAGAGCAAATGTCAAGGTTCGAAGACTTGTTAACGAAGACGCTTAATACGATTAATAAAAAATCCTCGAAATAGGTAGAAATTAGTTTTCTAGAATTATAAAGCTCTTTTCTTTTATTAGCGTCAAGTAAGTTTCCTTAGAATGGTACTATTTAAAGGGCTGGTCCCTTAGTTTATAGATGGTGTCTAGATCCAATATTAAGGGCTGATTACTTTAAAGTAAGACCTATTTTTTTGACTAAATAAAATGCCGTTTAAATTTTTTAGATAAAGAAGTACTGTACATCCCTCCGTAGTGGAATACCTACCGTACCGGACTAATTTACCGGTACTTAGACTTTAGAACGAAGCAACCCTACCATCCAAAATATTTAATAAGTTAAACTCTTAAACCCTATACTTACACCTCTTCTCCTCCTATTTATAATAGCTACGATGAATTTATCATTACTTAGATAACTCCCGCCCTTATTTATAGAGGTATACCTGTTTAAGCGGGAGTGGCTATTATCATCTATAGGGTTAATGTTAAGTTCCTGCGACTTCTTTACTTCTTTAACCCTTCTTTACGGCTCTAAGAACCAGATACCAGTTATTAAAGGTTAATTTTAGCGATAAGGCTGTAAATGGCGTGGAATTCGTGTAGGTTGCCATCCCTGCTTAGGTATATCGGGGAGTACCTAGCTAATTAGATACTGATTAGGATACGCTTACTAAAGTGGTGCCAGATCGTTTTTTATCCTAATAAGAGGCTTAGCCTAACTCATACGTAGCTTCTATCACGTGATGTTTCTGCTTCTTTAGCTACCAGCCCTACGTAGCGGAACAACAAACTTACTAACTAATTAGCGTTAAAGTCAACTACTATACTTTATAAGGTATGAGCAAGAGCACCTCTATGATTCCGTTGTAAAAACACGCTTTGGGATAAGCTTGCCTACCTATTGTTCTTTATGTAGTAAAGCTAGCATTTCCTGTAGATTTGTAAAGAGACTTCTAGAAGGTTCGATATTACGAATCAATTACTTATAGATTTGTGCATTTAGCCGGCGCCCTCAGAAGCAAGGAGAATAGATAAATATGAGAGAAGAAACGAAGTCCTTTAATGTGCGGAAATAATGTCGCAGAGATTAGCATTTTGTAAATACAACGTCGCATATCCATACCCTTCCGGATCCTACTCCTATACCAATCATATTCCCTGATACAGCTGAATGAGAAGGACGATATTCTGAGGGTAGCCAGATTACGTTCTGCGAATTATACGTTATCCATGTCCTGTCTGAACTTAGTCCTGCGGCTTGGTACTGGGGGGTTTCAGATTGTTGGGTAGTGGCGATATCAGATGAAGATGTAGAACTAAAAGAGATAGCGCCAATCTCTGTAAGAAGGCCAGAGCCAGAAGCATTAAACGACAGGTTGAAAAGTGGGCGGCCGATATTGAGCGTCTGTAGACAGGCGCCGCTCGCTGCGTCCCAGACCTTGACGGTGTTGTCGTCCGACGCCGACGCCAGCCGCATCGAGTCGTGAGAGAAGGCCACCGAGTTGACCGAACCGCTGTGGCCCTCAAGCGTCTGCAGACAGGCGCCGCTAGCTGCGTCCCAGATCTTAATAGTCTTGTTAACCGACGCCGACGCCAGCCGCGTCGAGTCGCGAGAGAAGGCCACCGAGTAGACCCAATTACTGTGGCCTTCGAGCGTCTGCAGACAGGTGCCGCTGGCTGCGTCCCAGACCTTGACGGTCTTGTCGAGCGACGCCGACGCCAGCCGCGTCGAGTCGTGAGAGAAGTCCACTGAGTTAACCCAATTACTGTGGCCCTCGAACGTCTGTAGGCAGGCGCTGCTGGCTGCGTCCCAGACCTTGACGGTGTTGTCGTGCGACGCCGACGCCAGTCGCGTCGAGTCGTGAGAGAAGGCCACCGACCTGATCGAACCGCTGTGGCCCTCGAGCGTCTGCAGGCAGGCGCCGCTCGCTGCGTCCCAGACCTTGACGGTGTTGTCGTGCGACGCCGACGCCAGCCGCGTCGAGTCGCGAGAGAAGGCCACAGAGAAGACCGAGCCGCTGTGGCCTTCGAGCGTCTGCAGGCACGCGCTCCAGGTCTCTGTCACCGTCGGCTTTATAGAGACCCAGGGCGGTGCCTCCTTCTCGAACAACTTCCGGATCAAACTGGACCTAGGGCTAAACACCAGAGCTGAGACATATGCCTGGAGAGGCGCCTCCTTTATCGCCCTGTTGTGGTACATGATGAACCGACGCGCATCTTTGACCAGATCGACTAACGCAGGACCGGCCGTTGTTCTCTAGGTCACGTTAGCCTCCTTTATATGTATAATAATACTCCAGACATTACATGTATGAGAGCCTCAAGTTCTGCCATTAAGATCACTCCTTTTGGCATGCTCTTATAAAGGCTGAGTGCCTCTAGCCAGTAGAGGTACTTCTGCTGGAGGAATTTGTGAATGATTCCTTCATCTTATAAGTTAATTTGGTGTCCTGTAGTAGCGATCGAACTGTAGTTACGTAGATGGTCTACCCAGTAAATAGACGAGTAGCGTGTTTTTCCTAACGGATCTGGGTCTGGCAGTATGACTCGCTTAAGAGGATATCCAGGTTCACCTAGATTGTACATATCACGATGAAGCGACTCGGATAAAATTCGGAGGGATCTAGAGAAAACTGCATAGTGCGCGTTTTCCCTGCCAGACGGGAAAATGGTGTTGGCGGCCTTCTCAACCAAAAAGTCTTTTGCGGACTGGTGCACAAAATAGACAATACCATCCCGTGTCGTAAGAAACGAGCCGCAGCGGCCAATGATGTCTTGCACAGTTTCAGGATCATCCGCCGCGTCTTTAAATTGCTCTACAAGCGTAACCATCTCCTGTAGCGTAAGCGGTCGATATACAGTAGCAGCGAGGGCTAGTATTTCTTTGCAAAGGTCGGCATCATCCGAGCTAGCTATGTGTAACATCATCTGTTCGTACAGGGAGTCAAGCCCAGACGGGAAGGCGCTTAGCTTCTTCAAGACATGCCGCTTTGGGACGGCTTGAAGGCCCTGGCACACCAACGCTACCCAGAGAAAAGTGCTATTCGCGTTCAAAGACAGATGGTGTTGCACTACTTCCGTTGTTCTGATATCGTATTTGTTGCTCTGCGATAGCTGGATTACCTTCTGCTGAATAAATAGGTTGACGGCGGTAGCTACAGACTCTGCGTTTAGCTCAAGGCTCAGCGCCACCCCATGCCCCGCCGTTGCAAGTTTTTGCTCGATTTCTGGCCAGTTACGGCTGGATACGATCTACTTAACGCTTGACGATGAAGATGACTGCTCAACTACAAAGTTTAACAGCTTCTGGCGGTCAACTACACACTCGTCAAGCGCATCAATAAGTAAGTGCGTGCGGCTTAAGTTTGGATCTCGTAGAATGTTTGTAAAGATCTCGCAGAGTGCAACCCATGCATTCGCGTCTTCGAAGAGCGCTTTGCCTGCGTGGTCATATTTCGCCCGGATATGAGAGATTAGCGAAGGCTGCTGGTCGACAAGTACGTATAATAGACCGCGTAATACAGCTGTAGCACTATTGATGCGCGAGTCTGTCACCTGGTAGAAAAAGGAGGCGACAATAGCTGTCGAAGGTACTGATTCTTCTAACTCGTCAACAATGCCGCAGAGCAGCATCGTCTTTCCCTTGCCAGGATCACCTTTGATCTATAGCAGTCGGCTCTGCTGGTCGTCGCGCCATTGGCGGAATTCCGAATTCTGGAGGATCCAACGATATGAGTCTTTTAGTAAGCCGCCCTTTGTGTCTTCGATACGTTTCTTATTATGACGCGGGTCGGTAAGCCGCAAGTCTTGCAGGCATCGCTTCCGTCTGTCAATCTCTTCTTGAAGCCGTCTAAAGGCACTTTCGGCCCCTTTATCGTAGTTGAGCATCATGCTAACGTCGAAAATGCCTAATAGAGCGTATGCTCTATCGACTGGTTTCTTCGTCTGGCGGCGTTCCATCCACGAAAATCGCTGATAGTCGCTGAAAGAAGAGAGACGCGCACCTTCAAGCGCAGCATCCGGAATTCCAGTTATCTCGCGGATCTGCCGCTTCAGCGATGTCTTATCGCCAATCCTCTCCCAATGCTGCGAGAAGAATACGACTGTATTGGGGGCAAGCAACTCTTGAAGCGTCTACCCGCGGCTGAACCACTTACTCTTTCGGAACTCTGATTCCCATAGCGGCGGAACAGCTATATCTCTACTAGTAAGAGGAACATTAGAGATATCTAGTAGGTAAACGTAGTACCGAGCTGCGTTACGGTACTAGCGAAATATAGAGTTGATAGCGTGCGAGAGTTCGGCATAATTTTCCTTGTCGATGTAGCACGAATCGACCCAGAAGTATGTTAGACTATCCCGAGCAGCCTGTTTCGCGTAGAGCTGGATCTTTCTGTAGCCAGCCTTGTCTTTTCCTGTGCCGTTTGTTATGTCTTCTAGGGTAACTTCTTCCTCGTCTTGTCCCCATCTATGAGAGAGTACGGCGTAAGGAGGTATGGCACCCTCGTTAAAATATGTGAGACGATAATCATCCTTATTGCGACGTTGTAAAAGGCGTATGTTCATGCGTAGAGTAGGAGGAGCAGATCGCGGCGGGATCTTAACGTGGCAGCCTAGCTGAAATGAGCAATATCAACCAGTCGTCTAGCGACGATGCTAGTCCTAATATCTAGGTTAGCAAGTAATTAGACAGAGTAGAGTTTTGTTGCTACCGTAAATCTACATAAGACTACACGAGAGTGTAGGAGTACTACACTTGTCTGTCTCTAGTCTCGTGTACTAGTAGAAGTCGTCGCATGTAAGTGGGAAGAGGGTAAAAGGTGTCTAGGCCGTGGGGAGCGGCTAGTTACCCATCGCCGTACTGATAGTATGGCGCAGTGGGTTATTTTAGTCAACCTTGGGCGGGGTATATAGATTACAGAGATCCTCGTCTGCCGGGACGCTAATAGATTAGGCATAGCGTACATTTCAATACTATGACATAATGCCGCCTAGGCGCTAATACCTTACGCTCGAGAAGACACTGATTTCCTCCGGAGCTCTTGGACCTTATATATTCTAGTCTTCCGCTCACTGCAGTTGGCTAGTATAGACTTTCTTAACTGCGGATGTATCTTAAAGTTCCGGATTGAGATATTTCTGCGAGTCGCCGCTGCGGTTGGGGTTGAAAGTTGAGGCACGAAAAGTCGCCGTTAATAGATTGATCGACAGCATGCTTAGAACAGCATCTCTTCCTATGCCGGCTGTACTAGAGTGGAAAGTATAGGCTGATTGATAATTAGATAGAACTCGAAAGTTTCTTGTTAAATAATTCCATTTATAAAATGCTTAAGCAGAATACCTTATTGCGGTACGTTGGGTGTTCCGCGATAGAGGGATGTATATTACTGTAGTATTGCTAATTGATTGTGGGGTTCATATATCTTAAGCAAGGACCAATATGTCCTTGATAGTTATAGTCGGTTTCTTGCTTAACGTTAGAACTAAAATAAAATATATTCCTGGATTTCATTATTATGATAGAATTGAAGATGTTATTTTGTAGTTGCTGTTCTTGTTTCAAACGTTTCGCCTTCTCTTTCTAGGTTTCTTCGCACTTTTTCTAGAATTTCTAACGGCAGCTGCTTCTGTGTTACCGTCCTCCCTTCTTAAATAACGAGCATTATTCTAAAGTTCTTGAATAATATCCTTAGTCTTATTACGGTTACTAGTTATATCATCAAGTCTATCGTCTAACTCCCCGAGGTGACGTATAATGTATGCTATGGATTTTTCGAGGTCGTTAATTCTAGAGCTAAATTAAACAGCCAGAGAATTTATTTTCTCTATCTCGTATAATAATAAGCTAATGTTAGGTTTAAAGGAATTTTATGTCGACCTGCTAAGCGTACTATATAGTAAAGAAGTCTCTCGTATAATTTAGTACTCTGTACTTTTTTCCTCTATATTCATTTTACCATAACCTTGACTATTTATAAGTCTAAGTACTATATTAGTATTCTGATAATGTTAGTAGAAGCCTGAGTTAAAAAAAAAAAAAATTATTTACCTATATAGCTACTTCGAACGCCTTAATATAGTCTTTAGAACGGACGCCTTATAATAGGTTCTTCGCACGGTTAGTAAAGCCTTGAAAAGGCAATTATATACTTACGCTGATTCTTATTATCGATGAAGAACTCTTAGTAGTAGTACCCGAGTTATCCATTACTAAAAAAGTATTAAAGGGATCTAGTACTATTTAAGAGACTAAATAATTTAAGAGATATAGTTCAGGAGGTATAAAGCTCTTTTATATATCGCTCTTCACTATTCGGCTGATAGATGCTTAAGGCAGACTTCTTTACCCTATATATAATATATATTCTTTCTCAGGAAAATCTTAACTATATTAATAGTGCATATTAATGCCGCTGCTATAGCTATATACGCCTTCCTTTATACGAACTAGGGGGATATATCCGAAAATAAGGTTGGTTATATAGATTTAGTTCTACTTAAGAAGGTATTCTAGTGGCTTATTTAATAGTATAATACTTAGATTTTACCTGGATAAAGCCCTAATATCGTGCTATAGGCCTAACGTATATTATAATCGATAAAAACGTTATATACAAGACTTTTATAGGTCTTCTATATAGTTATATATTTTATAACTACCGTTTTTATAGTTATCGAAACTAAATCCGATAACTTATAGGTCTTCCCTTAATACTAAGTCCGTTTTCTACGACTAAACTGGTATACTATAGGCAGCTACATCTCAACGCTATATCCTAGGGCATATTTATGCACCATCCTTATATAAGATATTAGCAGGTATTGAAATCCTTAAACGGAGGTGTATAGCCTCAGCTCATCTCTAGTATCGAAAATACCTAACTTAGGGTAAGTATATAGGTTAGTAGGCATTATGACTATAGAAATCCGGGCTCTT
>Ga0247757_10001654_pt1 | contig 13807 bp, 9 predicted proteins | sample UWRJL126311R4_FD_180929 | JGI IMG/M metagenome (GOLD analysis project Ga0247757, IMG submission 180929) | Plant litter microbial communities from Arlington Agricultural Research Station in Wisconsin, United States - UWRJ-L126-311R-4 | ecosystem: Environmental > Terrestrial > Plant litter >...
CACCCTGGCCGTTGGTGCCGCCGCCGATGGCCGTGCCACCGGTTCCGCCGGTGCCACCCGTGCCACCCGTGCCACCCGTGCCACCGGTCGCGCCGTTGCCGCCGTTGCCGCCTGCGCCACCCGTGCCGCCGGTACCACCCGTGCCACCCGTGCCGCCCGTGCCGCCCGTACCACCGGTGCCACCCCGACCGCCGGTGCCACCCGTGCCGCCCGTGCCGCCGGTACCACCCGTGCCGCCGGTACCACCGGTGCCGCCGGTGCCGCCCGTCGCACCGGCACCGCCAGCGCCGCCGGTACCACCCGTGCCGCCGGTTCCGCCGTTGCCACCGTCACCGCCGGTACCGCCTCTACCACCGTTACCGGCGTTGCCGCCGCGACCGAAGATGCCGCCGCTGCCGCCATTACCGCCGTTGCCTGCCTGGCTGCCGTTGCTGCCGGCCTTGCCGATGCTGACCGAGTCGCCGCCCTTGCCGCCGGTGCCACCGACGTCGCCGGTGCCACCCTTGCTGCCCTGGCCGCCCTGCGTGCCCGTGCCGCCGACTCCGCCGGCCTTGCCTGCGCCGCCTGCGCCGCCCTGGTCACCGACACCACCGGTTCCGCCCGCTTTACCGGCCTCACCAGACTCGCCGGTACCACCGATCCCGCCGGCCCCGCCGGTACCACCGGCTTTACCCGCTCCACCGGTGCCACCCGCGGCGCCCGTGCCACCGGGCTGGCCTGCGCCGCCGGCGCCGCCGCCGTCACCGCCGGTGCCAGTGGCACCCGCCTTGCCGGGGTCACCCGCGTTGCCCACCGCGCCAACACCGCCGACCGTGCCGTCCCCGCCATTGGCGCCGGCCGACCCCGTCGAGCCCACGCCGCCTGCTTTGCCAGCACCGCCCGCAGAACCCACACTGCCGACCGCCCCTGCGCCACCGACACCGCCGAGGTCGCCGCGACCGCCGACGTCGCCTGCCTTGCCCTGGTCACCGGCCTTCCCGATCGCCCCGACGACCGAGCTGTCGGCGCCGTTACCGCCGACCGAGCCGATCGCCCCGGGGTCACCGATCGCACCTGCGTCACCGGCGGCGCCGTCGCCGCCGTTGCCGCCGTTGCCGCCGCGACCGAACAGAGAATTGCTGCCTGCGTTGCCGCCGTTGCCACCGTCGGCACCGAAACCGCCGTTGCCGCCCTTGCCGCCATTGCCGCCGTACTTGCCGCCGTCGCCACCATTGCCGCCGGCTTCTCCGGCGACGGTGCTGTTCCAACCGTTGCCGCCGCGGCCGAACAGGGTGCCGCCGGCCTGGCCGTCGGGATGCTCAGCGGTGCCGTCCGCACCCTTGCAGATCAGCCCGCATGGGCTCGAGTAGTCGATGACTTTCTGCTGGAGCTTCAGCGGCGTCGGATTGCTGCGGCTGCTGCCGTTGTTACCGTCGCCGCCGTTGCCCAGACGCCAGGGCAGCCAGACGTACCCGCTGTCCGATTTGTCCGTGGATGTCAGCTGGATGGCGATACTGACCGGCCCCGAGCCTCCTGGCGGGGCGAGGAACATCATTCCCGCACCGACCATCGCCGCTCCGGCAAGGCCGGTGGTGATGATCGGGCGGGCGGTACCTCGTACACCACCGGTCTTGTGATTACGTCGTTTGGACAAGGCTTTCAACCCCCTAAGAGAAAACCGAAGGCCTGCATGAGCGCAGACCGTCGGAAATTAACATTCAGGGGAAGGCCACCATGAGATTTTGCTGGCTCGAGTTTCGTTCTTGTTGCACTCGCAAATGCACTATCGGATATTTGCACAAGAAACGATCCGCCGATTACTTGAAGACGCAAACACCGCGGCGGAGAATACTCGCTGATCTGACGTTTTCCGCCGGTGAAACGCGTGGTGGCAGTCAAGCGACCCGAGTGCCGGTTTCGGCGTCAGCGGTCACCACCGCGGCCGATTGTTAACGGCAAATTGCGTGCGTGTCACACCGAAACGGGCGCTGAGTTTGCTCGCTCGTTTGCCGTGCGGCGTCGGTCGAACCTGTGCAGCGCGTACATCACCACGGCGGCCAGCGCCCAGCCCAAGAGCAGATCCACCACGTAGTGCTCGGCGCTGTACACCAACGTGAAAGCCATCACCAGCGGATACGCCACCAGCAGTGGGCGCCACGCACGATGCACCCGCGTCCACAGGAAAGCCGCCAGCGCTGCCGACATGCCGGCGTGCAAGGACGGGATGGCGGCCACCAGGTTGACGCTGGCCTGCCCCTGATCGAGCAGGGCGGTCGCGGAGTGCAGGTTCAACTTGCCCCAGCCCCGCCCGACGAGGCGTTCTACCCAGCCGTTGGCCCCGTCCTGGGTGAACTGCAGGCCGCCGAGCAGACCGCCGTCGGGCACGCCGCGAGCGGAGCGGAACATGCAACCCGGGCCCGACGGGCCGCCGACCACGTCGCGTGCCGTGCACCGGGCCGCAGCCCACGGCGGCGCAGCGGGCACCAGCGCGTAGATGAGCAGCGCGGCGAAGTTGAGCCCGACGAACAGCCGGACGAACGCCTTCCACTCCTCCCGGTCCCGCAGCCAGAGCACCCCGGCGATCACGTAGGGCAGGATGAAGAACGACATGTAGACACTGCTGATCACCACTTCCCACCAGGGCGGGGACGGCAGCTTGAGATGTTCCTGCAGCCATACCGTTGGCATCGAGCCGAAGAACATCGCTCTGTCGGCGTCGGCCTGCCAGTGCCACATCGTGGGACGGCCGATGAGGGTGGCCGCTCCCCTGCTCAGGTCGTAGGCGATCAGCACCAGCGCGAACGGCAGCCAGTCGCGGACCACCTGGAACACCCGCCGGCCCTGCCCGATGCTCGCGGCCACCAGCCCGGTGCAGATGTAGACCAGGAGCAGTTCGCGGTTGAACGCGAACCCGTCGGTCGCGGTGCGCCACACCACCACCGCTGCCCAGACGGCGATCGCCACCCATCTCGCGATACGGAACCGGCGGACCCGCCGCCCCCACGCAGCGGCGTCCTGCGCAGCATCGGATGTCTCGGGCGTCGCAGCAATCGACGACTGGTCAATTGCGGTCACGTGAGCCTCTCGACGCGGGAAGGGCAGGGATTCCCCGCGCAAAGCCTAATTAACCGCGCGGCCAACCGCCGTTCAACATCAGTTCGGCTGCCCAACTGTGATCAGAGAGGTGCCCCCGGCCTGCGTCAGCGCAGATGTTCCCGCAGGAAGGCGATGTCGTCCTTGCGCCCGTCGTCGGATGTCTCGCAGATGACAGGCGCTCCGGCGGCCGTCACCACGGCGACCAGCAGCTGCGGGTCGATCTGCCCGGCCCCGAAGTTGGCGTGCCGATCCGCCCCGGATCCGGCGGCGTCACGCGAATCGTTGCAGTGCACCAGGTCGATGCGGCCGGTGATCGTCTTGATGCGCTCGACGGCGTCGATCAGCGCCTCGCCTGCCGCCCAGGCATGGCAGGTGTCCAGGCAGAAGCCGATGCCCTTGTCACCGATGTGGTCCCAGAGCCGGGCGATGGTGTCGAAATGCCGGGCCATCGCGTGGTCCCCGCCCGCGGTGTTCTCCAGGTAGACCGGCACCTCGGTCTCCAGGTAGTCCAGGGCCTTGGCCCAGCGTTCGAAGCCGGCGTCCATGTCGTTGTCGTCGGCGTGCCCGCCGTGCACGATCACCGCTGCCGCGCCGACCTCGGCGGCCGCATCGCAGGTGTCCTGCAGGATCTTGCGTGACGGGATGCGCACGCGGTTGTTCGCCGACGCCACGTTGATCAGATACGGGGCGTGCACGTAGATCGGCATCGGCGAAGCCTTGAGCACCTCCGCGTCGCCCCGCGGCTTGGGTTTCTTCCAGCTCTGCGGGTCACCGAGGAAGAACTGCACGACGTCGGCGCCGTCGGCCTGGGCGGCCGCCAGCGGGTCGTCACCATGGACGTGGGATCCGATCAGCACGGCCCCCACTGTAGTGAGGGGCGCCGACAGATCGTGCCCCTACCGCAGGCCGGCGTCGGGGCGGGCCGGGCCGATGTGCACCGGCCGCGCCGGGTCCGCCGGACCGAGCAGGGTGCCCTCGTGTTCGACCGCGGTCGCCCCGAATCGCAGCGCACCGGCCAGCCCCGCCGCCCCACCGGCGGGCTCTGCGAGGTAACCGGCGAGGAACGCGTCGCCCGCGCCGATGGTGTTGACGACGCGGCGCGCGGGCGCGGTGCCGTGCAGGGGCTCGGGCAGCTCGGCGTCGACCAGCACCGCCCCGTCACCGCCGAGGCTGACCAGCACGGTGTGCACCCCGCGGCGCAGCACCTCCTGCGCCGCCGCGACGACGTCACCCACGGTCGTCAATCGGACATCGAGGACCTCGGCCAGTTCGTCGGCGTTCGGCTTAACCAGATGCGGGACGTCCTGTGGGCGCCCGGCGAGGACAGCGGCCAGCGCGGCCCCCGAGGCGTCGACGGCGACCCGGTGGCCGCGGGCGCGGGCGTCGGCGACCGCGGCGGCGAGCCGTGCCGGAGCGAACCCCTCGGGCAGGCTGCCCGCCCACAGCACCCAGTCCGCGTCCCCCGATAGAGCGGCCGCGCACAGCGCGTCGACCTCGCCGTCGGACAGGTGGGGTCCCAGTTCGTTGACCTTGGTGCTGCGGCCGTCCGCCTCCACCAGCGAGATGTTGCTGCGGACGGTGCCGCCGATCGGCACCCCCACGGTGTGCAGACCGAGCCGCGTCAGGCGTGACACGATCTCGTGGCCCTCCGGCCCGCCGACGGGCAGGACGGCGCGCACGGGAGTGCCGACGCCGTGCAGAGCCAACGCGACGTTGACGCCCTTACCGCTCGGTTCCGTCATCGCGCGGCCGGCCCGGTTGACCGCACCGGGCGCCAGTGCCGACAGGTGCAGGGTGCGGTCGAGACTGGGGTTCGGCGTGACCGTGACGATCACGGACGCGCACCCAGGTGGTCGTCGCGGCCGAGCGCACCGCAGGCGCGGGCGGCCAGCGTCGCCGCGCCGAGCGCACCCGCCTCCTCGACTCCGGACACCTCGAGATCACTGAAGCGAATGTGCTTGGCGCGCATCACTTCCGCACTGTGCCGCCAACCGCCGGTGACGACGATCCGCACCGCGGGACCGACCACGTCGTCCATGGCGCGGTGCAGCACCAGCGCCTCGTCGGCGGCCGCCGCCACCACCGACCGCCACGTCCGGCCCGGGTCGTCGTCCGGGGATCGCTGCGCGGCCCGGTCCAATTCGGCCATCTCCAGACCCAGCCGCTGCAGAACCCGCTGCTGGGCGAGGCCGCCTTCTGTCCCGCCGAGCAGACTCCAGCGGCCCGCCTCCACGCTGGGATCGGTGGTGATGCCCGCCGCGGCGAGGCGGGCGATGTCGGCGCGGGCGGGCACCGCGGCGATGGTACGCACCAGCGCCTCGGCCGTGCCCGACGAATCCAGTTCGCTGCCGGGCCCGGTGGCGCGGGCGCCGAGCGCGGAGGCCTGATGGTCGTGCCCGGCGAGCGTCAACACCGCACCACGCAGCAGCGGACTGACGGCATCGGAGGTGACCGCGCCGACCGGGACACCCGCGGCCACCAGGGGCGGCATCAACGCGGCGCGGGCGCCGGACCAGGCCAGCGCGTCATCCCACCAGTCGACCGCCGCGACATCGAGCCACCCGGTGCGGCCGGCCAGCGACAGTTCCAGCACCACGTCACCGCCGAGCCGGCGCACCACCCACCCACCGACGTCGAACCGGGTGACCGCGTCCCGGGCCGTCGGCACATGGGACAGCAGCCAGCGGTGTTTGGTGAGCGAGAACTGGCCCCGCAGCGGCTTTCCCGCGATACCGCCGAACGCGTCCACACCGATCCGCGCGGCCAGGTCGGCCACCTCGGCACCGTCGCGGGTGTCATGCCAGGCGATCACCGGCGCCACCGGTTCTTCCCGGCCGTCGGTGAGCACACCGGATTCACCCATACTCGTGACGCCGACCGCCCGCACCGGCACACCGGCGGCCTCGGCAGCCTCGCTCAACGCCGCACATGCGCTGCGGCACAGGGCTTGCGGGTCGATCTGGGTGCCGTCGGGCCCGTCGTCCCATACGGTGGCGACGCGACCGGTGCCCAGCACCGCGCCGTCATCGCCGTAGACGACGGCCTTGCTCGACGTCGTCCCGACGTCAAGGCCGGCGAACGCCGCCATCACACCCCCGCCGTCGTGCTCATCGGTCCGGCCGACCGGATCAGCAGTCGGACTTGTAGGCCGCCTTGCCGCCCTCGCCGTCGAGATTCTCCTTGGTGATGATGGTGAACCCGGTCTGCACGTTCTTGGTGGTCTGCCCGCCTTCGAGTGCAGTCACCGCCTCGTCGACGCCGAACTTGCCGATGATGCCCGGATCCTGGGCGACGAGCGCCTGCACGGTGCCCTCCCGCAGCGCCTGGATCTGGTTGGGACCGGCGTCGAACCCGACGACCTGGACCGCACCGCTCTTGCCCGCCTGCTTGATGCCGGTTGCCGACCCTTCGGCCGCGAACAGGTTGACGGCGAACACCCCGACGAGGTCGGGATCCTTCTGGAGCTGCGCGCCGATCAGCTGAGCGGCGGTGGCCGGATCGTTGTGGCTGTACTGCACCCCGACGTAGGTGAACTTCGGGTCCTTCGCGACGGCTTCCTCGAAGCCCTTGGCGCGGGCGTCGGTGGTCGAGATGCCGGGGTCGAGACCCATCACCATGACCTTGCCGCCCTCGGGATGCAGCTGCTTGATGGCGTCGAACGCCGCAGCGCCGCCGCCCTCGTTGTCGCTGGCGATCGCCGAGACCGCGTACGACGGGTCGTTGGTGGTGGTGTCGACGAGCACGACCTTGACCCCCGCGGCGGCCGCCTGCTCCAGCGGCTGCTGCATGGCCTGCACGTCGGTCGGGGCGACGAGCAGCGCGTCGGGTTTGCCTGCGACGATCGAGTCGAGGATCGGCTTCTGCAGCGTCGGGTCGAACTTCTGCGGTCCCTGAGTGTTCAGCGTGACGCCGAGGGCCTTGGCCTCGTCCTGCGCCCCGCACTGCATGGTGATGTAGAACTGGTCACCCACCACGCCCTGCAGCAGCGAGATCTTGTAGTCCTTACTGGCTTTCGGCGGCGCGGTGACCGTGGTCGCCGCGGCCTGCGGCGCCGCACCGGACGTCGGCGTCCCGCTCGCCGAACCGCTGGGTTCGGCGGACTGCGGCTTCGACGACGTGCAGGCCGCCATCGGCAGCGCGAGCGTCATGACGCTCGCAACGAGCATGAGGCGCTTACGGTTCACTGGGATTGCCTTTCGTTCGGGTTCGGCGATTGAGGAGATTGCGGGATCGTGCACTGCGCTGCGCGGCGGCGCGGCGGGACTGGTCGACGTAGACCGCGGCGATCAGCACCGAACCGACGGCGACCCCCTGCCAGTACGGCTGCACGCCGATGATGACGAAGCCGGACTGCAGGACCGCCGGGATGAACAGGCCGACAACGGTTCCGAAGATCGTGCCCTCGCCGCCGAAGATCGACGTGCCACCGATGACGACGGCGGCGATCACGTTCAGGTTGGTCAGCGACTGGCCGGCGATCGTGGTGGTGCCGTACTGGGCCAGCGACAGCAGCGCGCCGAGGCCCGCCAGCGTGCCGGCCAGGGCGTACACCATGACCAGATGCCTGGTCACCTTGATGCCGGTGCGGCGGGCGGCTTCGGCATTGGAGCCGATGGCGAAGGTGTAGCGGCCGAACCTGGTCTTGTGCAGCAGCACGCCGCCGATGACGACGACGATCAGCGCGACGAACGGCAGACCGGGGATGCCGAGCACCTTGGTGTAGGCGCTGAAGTCGGTGAGTTGCTCAGGGACCGAACGGATGTCGATCCCGCCGGTGAGCACCTGTGCCAAACCCAGTGCGACGGAGAGCGTTCCGAGCGTGACGATCAGCGCGGGCACCCTGGCCTTGGCGACCAGCACACCGTTGAGAGCGCCCCACGCCATGCCGCTGAGCACCGCGGCGAGCAGGCCGGCGGCCGCCACCCCCGGTCCGCTGCCGCCCATCGAGTCCATGACCTTGGCGGCCACCACCGAGCTGAACACCAGCACCGACCCGACCGACAGGTCGATGCCGGAGGTGATGATCACGAACGTCATCCCGACACCGAGCACCGCCCACACCGCGACGTTCTGCGAGATGAGCGAGAAGTTGCCGGTGGACAGGAACCGGTCGCCGGCCATCACGCTGAAGACCAGACAGATGGCGATCAGGACGCCGAGGATCCAGAACGCCTGCAGTCCGAGCAGCCGCTTGAGCAGCGGCACGTCGAACTCGTCGTCGGGTGCCGCGCCCGCGGCGGTGACCGGTTGGTGTGCGACGGTGCTCATGCCGCGCTCTCCCGTCCGTCCAGGGCGCCGGTCATGGCGCCGACCAGAGTCTCGACGCTGGTGCCCTGCCCCGGGTAGGTGGCGACCCGCCTGCCGAGTCGCAGCACCTGGATCCGGTCGCACACCTCGAGCACGTGCGGCATCGAGTGGCTGATCAGGACGACGGCGATGCCCTTGTCCCGCACCCGTTTGATCGACTCGAGCACGTTCTTGGTCTGCACCACGCCGAGTGCGGCGGTGGGCTCGTCGAGGATGACCACCTTGTCGGCCCACGCGATCGCGCGGGCGATGGCGATCGCCTGGCGCTGGCCGCCGGACATCGCCCCGACGGGCGCGTTCAGCGACCGCACCGTGGCGCCCAGCTCCTTGAACGACGCCGACGCCTGCTTGCGCATCGTCTTCTCGTCGAGGAAGCCCAGCCTGCCGAGCACTCCTTTGCGAGGGATCTCGCGGCCCAGGAACACGTTCTGGACCGGGTTGAGGTGCGGGGCGAGCGCGAGGTCCTGGTACACCACCTCGATACCGAGGTCGTTGGCGTCGCGCGGGGTGGCCAGCCGCGCCGGGGCGCCCTCGAAGCGGATCTCGCCCGCATCCAGTTCGAGGCTGCCCGACAGGGCCTTGATGAGCGTCGACTTGCCCGCGCCGTTGTCGCCGATCAGCCCGACGACCTCACCGGCCTCGATGTCGAAGTCGGCGCCGTCGAGCGCGCGGACGTGCCCGAAACTGCGCGAGATGCCCCGCGCTTCCAGTAGTGCGGTCACGGGTTTGCCTCCGGTCGGTTGAGCGGCCCTGCGGGAGGCCAGGTGGTGCCGGGACGGCAGACCAGCAACCGGGCGTCGCCGTCGACGCGCCAGTCACCCGCGGCGGCGGGGATGACGAGGGTCTGCCCGGCAGTCACGTCCAGGGCTGCGCTGTGCGTGCCGGTGACGGCGCCGCGGCCGGCCAGGACGACGGCCACGGCGAAACCGGCCGGCACGTCGGCGGCGCCGGAGAGCATCTGCATCTGGAAGAACGGGGCGGCCTCGTCGGGCAGCACCGCGACCAGCCCGGCTCCGCCGGCGTTGCGGATCAGGGTCTGGGGATCGCGCAGCGCCGCGTGGTCGACGGCGGACAGGGCGACGTCGCGGTCCAACCCGAGGAAGATCTCGCTGTCTGAGGCCGTGGTGTTGGTGCGCTCCAACAGGATCGACTGGTCGGTCGGCTCCTGCGCCTCGATCACCAGGATCCCGGCGCCGATGGCGTGCGGCGTGCCGCCGGGCACCAGGATGCCGTCGCCGGGACGCACCGTGATCCGGTGCATCAGCTCGAGCAGCGCCGCGGAGTCCTGGGCGTCGACCAGTTCCTGCACCCGAGCCGGGTCGACGTCGTCGCGCCAGCCAACCCACACCGCGGCGTCGTCGGCGGCGTCCAGCACGTACCAGGCCTCGGTCTTGCCGTAGGCGCAGTCGAGGTACCGGCAGGCGAAGTCGCGGGTGGGGTGCACGTGTACGGGCAGCCGCTGACCGGCGTCGATGAACTTCACCAATACCCCTGTGTCACCGGGGTCGGCGTCGTTACGGCCGAGCCAGCCGACCGGGTCGGCGACCACGGCGTCGCGCAGCAGGGTGCCATCGGCCAGCGGGGAGGGCCCCCGGTCGGGGTCACCGAAGCGGCCGACGGTCGCACCGACCCACTCCTCGGGGCTGCGCTCCCCCACCGGCGGCAGGTGCCGCCACGCGGCCAGCGCCGGCCCGCCGGCGTACCAGTGCTCGATGACGTTGGGTGGCAACAGTTGTGGTTGCGGTGTCACGGCGCGATCACCATCGCCGCCGTCCGCACCGGCTTCCTGACCTCGACGTACCCGGCTCCCATGTGTTGGCGCCCGCCCTCTTCCTCGCGTTGATCGATGTTGTTACCTGCATCACGCTGCCCTGGGACAGTACGCCACTTCGACCCGTGTGTCACCGGTGTCAGAAGACTTTCGCCCAAACTCTGACATCGGTGACATACTGGCCGCCACGAGGGACGGAGACGCTTCGATGGCGACCATGCGGGACGTGGCTCACCGCGCGGGTGTGAGCGCGAAAACCGTGTCACGCGTGGTGAACAACGACCGGTACGTGTCCGCCGACGTCCGCGAGCGGGTCGAGAAGGCCATCGACGAGCTCGAGTACGTGCCCAACATGCTCGCGGTCACGTTCCGCACCGGACGCGAGACCGCGATCGGTGTCGCCGTGCCCGGCGTGGCCGACCCGTTCTTCGCCGGGATCATCGGCGCCATCGAGCACGAGGCCAGCCGCCGCGGGGTCGCGGTGATCGTGACCAGCGTCGGCTGGGAGCCGTCGCACGAGCAGCGATCCATCGAGGCGGTACTGCACCGGCGGGTGGCAGGCATGATCGTCTGCCCCGTCGGATCGGACATGTCGTTCCTGCGGCCGTGGCAGTCCCGCACCCCGCTGGTGTTCGTCGATCGGGTGCCCGGCCGGCTCACCGCCGACGCGGTGGTGCAGGACGACGTCGGCGGCGCCCGCGCGGCGACGGCCCACCTGATCTCCCACGGCCACCGCCGGGTCGGATTCCTCGGCGACGACGTCGTGACCGGCCAGCTGCGGCTGGAGGGCTGCAGGCAGGCCCTCACCCAGGCCGCCCTGCCCACCGACGACGCGAACGTGCACCTCGGCGACGTGGACCCCGCGACCGTCACGGCGGTGCTGCGGCGGATGCTGGCCGGACCGGACGCACCGACCGCGGTGTTCTCGTCGAACGCGCGGTGCACCGTCTCGATCGTCTCGGCGCTCCAGACGCTGGGCCGCGACGACGTCGCGGTCGTCGGCTTCGGCGACTTCCCGACCGCCGCGGCGCTGCAACCGGGTGTCACCGTCGTCCACCAGGACGCCGAGGAGATGGGCCGGTTCGCCGCCGAACGGCTCTTCACCCGGCTCGACCACCCCGACCGCAAGATGCGCCGCCGCACCGTGCTGCCCGTCTCGCTGGTGACGCGGACGTCCTGCGCGATGCCCGGTGAGACGGTGCAGCCCGGGCACGGGACGCGGGGGGACGCAAACGAAAGAACCCCCGCCTGAGGCGGGGGTTCTTCCGGTGTTCTCTCTTCGGACTACCTAGCGGTAATCGCTGTAACCGTAATCGTCCAGCGGCACCGCAGCGCCGGTCGCCTGGCCGAAGTCCGGGCTGTAGTACTGATCCTCGTAGGACGGGATCGTGTACGCCGCGGCGCGGGCCTCTTCGGTCGGCTGAACCTGGATGTTGCGGTACCGGTTGATGCCGGTGCCTGCCGGGATCAGCTTGCCGATGATCACGTTCTCCTTCAGACCCTGCAGCTTGTCGCTGCGGCAGTTGATCGCCGCATCGGTCAGCACGCGAGTGGTCTCCTGGAACGACGCCGCCGACAGCCACGAATCGGTGGCCAGCGATGCCTTGGTGATACCCATCAGCACCGGACGACCCGCCGCGGGCTCGCCGCCCTCGGCGACGACCCGACGGTTCTCCGTCTCGAACTCGCCACGCTCGGTCAGCGAGCCGGGCAGGAACTCCGTCGCACCCGAATCGATGATCGTGACGCGACGCAGCATCTGCCGGACGATGACCTCGATGTGCTTGTCGTGGATCGACACACCCTGAGCGCGGTACACCTCCTGGACCTCCTTGACGAGGTGGATCTGCACCTCGCGGGGACCCTGGACGCGCAACACCTCGTGCGGGTCGGCCGAGCCTTCCATCAGCTGCTGGCCCACCTCGACGTGGTCGCCGTCGGCCAACAGCCGCTCCGAGCCATCGTCGTGCTTGAACACCTTCAGGCGCTGACGCCGCGAGAGCTTGTCGTACACGACCTCCTCGCCCCCGTCGTCGGGAACGATGGTGATCTTGTAGAACTTGTCGCTCTCCTCCAGGCGGATCCGCCCGGTGACGTCGGCGATCGGGGCACGGTTACGCGGAACGCGGGCCTCGAACAGCTCCTGCACGCGGGGCAGACCACCGACGATGTCCTGACCACCGGTGACACCACCCTGGTGGAAGGTACGCATCGTCAGCTGCGTGCCGGGCTCACCGATGGACTGCGCGGCCACGATGCCGACGGCCTCACCGATGTCGACCAGCTTGCCGGTCGCCATCGAACGGCCGTAGCACATCGCGCACACGCCGGTGCCCGTCGTGCACGTCAGTACCGACCGCACCTTGACCTCGGTGATGCCCGCGGCCAGCAGTGCGTCGATCGCCGGATCGCCCAGGTCGTGACCACGCTCGACGACGACGTTGCCGTCGGCGTCGACCGCGTCGGTCGCCAGGGTGCGCGCGTAGGTGGACGTCTCGATGTGCTGATCGCGCACCAGAGTTCCGTCCTCGGCCCGCTCGGCCAGCGTGACGTTGATGCCACGCTCGGTCTCGCAGTCGTTCTCGCGGACGATGACGTCCTGCGACACGTCCACCAGACGCCGGGTCAGGTAACCCGAGTCGGCGGTGCGCAGCGCGGTGTCGGCCAGACCCTTACGGGCACCGTGGGTGTTGATGAAGTACTCCAGCACCGTCAGGCCCTCGCGGAACGAGGACTTGATGGGACGCGGGATGAACTCACCCTTCGGGTTCGTCACCAGGCCCTTCATGCCGGCCAGGGTGCGGGTCTGGGTGAGGTTGCCCGTCGCGCCGGACTTCACGATCGTGATGATCGGGTTGTCCTCGGGGTAGTACTCCTCCAGCGCCTTACCGACCTCTTCGGTCGCGTCCTGCCAGATCTTGACCAGAGCCTCGTTGCGCTCGTCGCGGTTGAGCGCGCCGCGCTGGTACTTCTTCTCGATCCCGTCGGCTTCCTTCTCGTACCGGTCGAGGATCTCCTGCTTCTGCGGCGGCACCAGCACGTCGGCCATCGAGACCGTCACCCCGGAACGCGTGGCCCAGTAGAAGCCGGCGTCCTTGAGCTTGTCGACGGTCTGCGCGACGACGATCATCGGGTAGCGCTCGGCCAGATCGTTGATGATCCGGGCCTGCACCTTCTTGTGCATCTGCTCGTTGACGAACGGATAACCCTTCGGCAGCAGCTCGTTGAACAGCACCCGACCCAGCGTGGTGTCGGCGGTCCAGGCCTTGCCCGGGGTCCAACCGTCCTCGAACAGCTGCGCCTCCAGATCGGCCGGCGGACGCTGCTGCGTCAACCGGACGCGGATCTTGGCCCGCACGCTCAGCGCGCCGCGGTCGAGCGCCATGATGGCCTCGGCGGGCGAGCTGTACACACCGGACTCCGGCTGATCCGTGGCGGGCGCGGTGTATTCACCGGTGGCGCCGTCGATCTCGGTGGTCAGGTAGTACAGGCCGGTCACCATGTCCAGACGCGGCATGGCCAGCGGGCGGCCCGACGCGGGAGACAGGATGTTGTTCGACGACAGCATCAGGATGCGGGCCTCGGCCTGCGCCTCCGCACTCAGCGGAAGGTGCACGGCCATCTGGTCACCGTCGAAGTCCGCGTTGAACGCCT
>Ga0247757_10001655_pt1 | contig 13807 bp, 13 predicted proteins | sample UWRJL126311R4_FD_180929 | JGI IMG/M metagenome (GOLD analysis project Ga0247757, IMG submission 180929) | Plant litter microbial communities from Arlington Agricultural Research Station in Wisconsin, United States - UWRJ-L126-311R-4 | ecosystem: Environmental > Terrestrial > Plant litter >...
CTTCTCCTTAGTAGTCTTCTTAATTGTACTATTAGACTTAGCAGTGGCGTTATCCTCCTCAGAGCTCTCCGCGCTCGTCTTTGCCGTCTTCTTGTTCGCGAACTTGTACGAGCTGTCGTTCGCGTCCGAGTCGATCGGGCACTTATAGCTCACCTCGTATGCCTCCTGCCTCAGTGAGGAGCTGTCATCACCGCGTATCATTGGGCGACGGGCATTGTATCCTCAGCAAAACCCCGAAAGTTTCAAGATGTGATCGATAGCTACAACAAAAGTGGAACACTAGAGTTCACTATGACATACCGATTGCAAACAATTCTTAAGGATGACTTTGACAACTTTGCACAATTTAAAGTACTAAAGGAAAGTTTGGAAAGATTCTCCGAGATGCGTCTGTCAGACGACGAAACTCATATGAAGGTCCGCTTTTCCAGTCACAAGAACCTAGACTTCGTCATTCGACGCAACTTGGAACATATTCTGTCGGTCTGCAGCATGCCTGTACTTTTCAAGGAAGATGGCGACCTACTTGTAAAAGATAAGAACCCAACAATTGCTTTGACATGTAGGGACATGGCCGGTCATCGTGTGTGGCAGCTCGCAAGCTTGTGAGTATAAGGAGGGGAATTTTCGCTCAGTATCAGTAGCACAAAATCATAGAAGTTATGCATTCCAGTTTCTTGTATCCATGGAAAAACACGTCAAAAACGTCTCCAACAATCCTCGAAACTACTTGTCTTCCCCACAACATTGCACATGCGGCGGACAAGAAACAACATGCAAAGTGTGCACTGAAGTCAAGAGCATTTCGTTGGAATTAGACTTATGAATACTTCGAGTTCTTTAAGGTCATGTTCACTGGATTTGCAAAAGCGCTAAAGCGCTAGACGAAGGTGGCTATTCTCAGTGCTATTGGCCTACAGGAAAGCGAATAGAATCCTTGGAAGACACCTCATGGAAACTTCTCATCGCCACTCCATTGCAACTCCAGAAAGCTGGTCGCGGGTTCGACCCCCGTATTGACCACGTCCTTTTTGCCTCTATGATAGTCATCTGTCAAATCCAGGCTGCTTGCTTTTTGCTGAGGGGGTGTTGGGTGATATACGCAAGGCACACGGAGGTGTAATCTCGAGTGAGAGCATTTCGTGGCCACCTTGTCAAGCAGCAGGAATGAAAAGGTTTCTAGGTGGTCTGCAAAGTTTCAACAGCCAGTTCGAAGATGTTACGTCGTCAAACAACTTTTTGAGCCAAGCTGATATAGCGTACGCACGCACTGAACTTTCGTCTTGTCTAACTCAAGAGACAAGAACACCGAGTAAGTTCAATCGCGGGCGTTCGCAAAGCGACAGCGATGCAGTAACTAGGATCGTATTCCGCGCGTACGCCCCTATTCAGAATGCCATGCATTCGCATGCCCATGATATTACAAAAAAGTACCCACTTACTTCAATAAGACATCAAGAAACCCATACAACAGTTGATCCAGGAACACCCCGCCTTTGTCCCAGTAAATGCAAGACCATCGTGAAAAAAGGTGAAAAAACGCCTCGTATCACCCGATACGAAATATGCTAGACAAGTACTCTTCCCAATGATTCCTTCAATCGACGTCTCTCGAATACGTCGTCCGCCTTGTGGTCGAGTCGTCGAGGGCCCGCAGCGGTATCCCGAAGTCGTCTTCTTCGGCCCAGTCTTCCTCGTCACTCGACTCCCACGACCCAGGAATATTCTCGTTCGTCTGGCGCACGTGGTATGTCTTGAAACCGAATATGCCGTCAGAGATCTTGGCGGCGATGCGTAGCATGAGGTTGACGAGGTGAGACGGCGGGCCGAGGACGATCTCAGCGGTCTTGCGGATGAGGGCGGTCGTGAACTGCTTCTGCGTGCTGTGGGAAGGAGGGCGAAACAGGTTTTGAGGGTGTGGCATCGGGGAAAATGCGCGTTTTTGGGATGCACCTGTGAGGCGACGCATGCGGATCGCATCTGGGGGCGTTGCTACGTCGAAGGAGGCGGGACTGAGGCTGCCGTTATCCTCGGAATCGCTGACAAGCGGTGGTGTAGAGGGGGCCGAGGATGGATGAATCTGGACTGTAGGACCTGACAAAGGCACGTTGTAAGTGGGAGTCACCGGGGCATCTTCTTGTCGGTGCTCCGAAGGGGCCTTCACTGTTAGCTCAGAGACCTGACGACGATGCTGGCTTCGGCCTCTCACTAGCTCCTCCTGTGCGAAACTTTCTTCTCCCGCCCACAGATTTGTGAGTTCGGTTTCGGCATCCAGGTATGGTGGGGATGGGGTACCATCCATCGAGGACTCGAGCGAGTAGAATGAGTCGGTAGTCGATATGCTTTGAGCATCTGCTGATTCTTTCCTCTCCAATGGTACTTTGGTGGTTGGACCTCCCACTTGAGCTTCTTGTCCCCCGGCAGCATCCGAAGCTTCCTCGGGTATGGGTTCGGTAGAACTTATCACTCGTTGCGAGTTCATAGCTGTTGGCACTGTGGCAGAACGTAGGCCTTGGAACATTTTCGCTCGGTCTGAGACAGACGGTGCGGGCGTGGGTTGAGTCGCAGGTTTTAGTGGGGTGACCTCAATAGTGGCAGCAGGGGCGTCGGGAATTACTTCACTGCTATCAGTATTCACGCTCGAAGTATCATCTTCCTCATACGAAGAGGTAGTACCAGAGTCAGAGGCTTCAGGAACAGCTGTCGAAGGTTTGGGACCATCCTCTGGCACCCACTTCTTATCGAACAACCACTTCTTGGCCTTTCCTGTTGGTTTTTTGACCACTTTGCGTGGTGGTGGTGTCTTCGAACGCTCTGGTAGTTCCACTTTGAAACCGCGCGTAAAAGGGCAAGGAGTCCGCTCGTACTGCAGCACCTGACCCAGAACCGTTTTGAACTGCTCAACCCTTTCCTTATCCTCAGCAGAATCGTAGGGCAACTCGATCCGGTAATAGGTGTCCTGACGTATACGTAGCACGAAGATGGACTCGCCGTCGACGCACCAACACTGTGATCTAGGGAATATGGTGTGGAGGAGGTTGCCAGAGTTTAGAAATGAGACGTTAGACGAGGTCACGCGATATATACGCAGGGGACCTGAGGCTCCAATTAGCACGGCCACCTGACAAGTTCGCCTTCATACTGACCAAATGCTAATGTGCGATCGGTCGGTGTCCTCCAAGGTATTGGAGCTGGCGTGTTATTTCCATTTGCGCTGGACCGGCGCGACGGCGATGCTCTTCTCGAGGCTGAGGCTGTGAAGGAGATAATTTTGGTGGACGTAGAGACAAATAGCGTCTCTATACCGTCAGCGCTGCTCTGCGAAGCGGGTGGTGATGGCCTGTTTGCGATGCGTGCGGGGAGCGTGAACGAGCGGCGGATGCTGGAATTCGAGGCAGCGGATGGCGCATGGGGAGCGGCCATGGCGGGAGCCTGGGTCGACATGGTGCGAGGTTCAAGGAGGCATTTCAGCGCCTAGATACGATAATATCGCAGTCGACTAGGAACGGTGAGATGCTGCTGTGGCGGATCGGATGGTGGACGAAGGACCCTGTCGTGCAGAGAGCGGCAGGGAGAAGGCGGCGGCGGAGTCTGAGCCGCGGATTGGTTTCACGCTGATCTGCCTGCGGGTCGTCGCACCCAGCCTTTCTACCAGCCACGAGGGCAACAAACAATGGCCAGTTTTGCTGCACGTGTGCTCCGATGCAAAAGCAGCATTGATCAAGCCTGCACTTGCACGCTCAATGGACAGAGGCTTTCACTCCCATAGGCTCGTGTGCTCGGCCCGGCGCGTACGTCATTGGACCGCGTCGCGCCTGCTCCCACATCCCCCATCGACATCCCACCACTCCCTCTGCAGCCTCCACTCCCGACCATATCCGCCGCCATGTCCAATTTCGACCCCAATGCCGTGCTGCGAGGAGCACAGCTCACCTTGGTCGGAGGTAGAAACGCCCTCGCCAAAATGGAGCCCAAACTGCTTTCGTCCCATGCTAATCTGCCTGAACAGTGAACCGAGCCCTTCAGAATCCCGCTCTCTTCACTTCGCAGCATTACAAACAAGCTGCCTTGGCTGTGGCTGCAGGCGTTGTCATCCGAATTGTTGTCTCCGTTCCTGTATGCCAGTCCGGCGACTTGTTCAGCTGGGTAGAAGCTGATGCTACTCCAGATCGTAGGAATTAGAGGGCTGCTATGGATTCTTGCCTTCATCGTAGACATGGACCACGCCCAGTGGGACAATGCCGTGTCAGACGGCTTGCACTTTCTCGAGCACTCGGTTCTTCAGATCCCGTTCTTCCTGATGACTCTCATGCGACATGTTACTCCCACACTTGACCAGATGTTCATGGACTCACTCCGCTGGGTCGACCAGACGTACATACAGAAACACAAGTCTGAGGATCCATCCGAGCTTCGGGCTCTATACTACCCCAATCTACAAATGTACCCGACGCACGCACCCAAAAACGAGGCCAAGACGCCCCTCAGGAAGGTCCTGACAGTATTTGCAATCAAATATGGTCGTAAGGCTGCTATATCCTTAGCCGTTCTCGCTCTTTCATATGTGCCATACGTTGGACGCTTTGTACTTCCAGCTGCCAGCTTCTACACCTTCCAGAATTCTGTGGGGCCCCAGCCAGCTATGGCCATCTTTGCGGGATCACTTCTGATGCCGCGACGTTACCTAGTTACATTTCTACAGTCGTACTTTTCCTCGCGAACTCTCATGCGGGAGCTGGTGGGTGTTGCCACCATCATACAATACATTCACAGACTAATTCTCGTCAGCTCGAGCCGTATTTTGCTCGCGTGCGATACACAAAGGAGCAGAAGAACACCTGGTTCAAAGACCGTGCTGGCGTATTGTTCGGATTTGGACTGGGCTTCTATGTGTTTGTGAAGATTCCACTGTTTGGAGTCCTTATCTACGGCCTGGCAGAAGCTTCCACGGCGTACTTGATCACGAAGATCACAGAACCACCACTGCCCCCATCCGAGGCTGAGAACTACAAGCAGGAATCTCTACGCTGGAAAAACAAGCACGAATTTCTCAGCCTTCCATGGCAGGAGATGGATGCATTCAATATCAAGATGGTCAAAGACAATTTCCGATCAGACGTTCGACAGATACCAAGAAAATCGTTTAGCTAGATATGGCGTGTTCGCCTTGGGGGTTTCTCAACGTTGATACAACTACGAGCGGTATTTGGTATAAAAAATCTGGCGATAAACCAAACAGATGCCATAGGTTATAACTCGGAGATAAGCTACAGACACATTGAACTTGTGGGTCAATGCGCTAGCTATATGATGATGATACAATAAGTATGCATGCGGCCAGTCACGGTGTACCCCGCTGCGGGGCTGGGCCCCGATTTGCCAAAGCTACAACTTCCGACGATACGTAACAGCTCTGATATCGTCAGCTTATCATCTTCCCTGCCCCTCGATTCGTTCTCTTTAACTTGGAAGCGGCCTCCACGGCTAGAAACGGAGTATACTATGAATTGAATGACGAGAAAAGCTTGTTTCCCCCGCAGCAGCCATGCATATATTCCAAAAACCCCGCGTAGCTATTCATTTAGCAGCTCGTTTTCGTCTCAGACTGTTCTAATATTCCAATTCAATTGCCTAAAGCTGCTTGTGCGTTTGTGACATTCATCATGGGTAGACAAGAGATTCGTTATGCCGCGAAAGTGTCGCTTGACAAGGACCCAGCTTCGCAGGAATACCTTCATGTATGTCGCATAGTAAAACATCAATGACATGTGCTTACCATGCGAAGAACCGATGGCATCCCGACAGTAGGATTTCGCTGCAATGCCTCTGATTGACCCTTTGCATTAACAACCCCACAGTTCCCTCCTGCGGAACCATAAAGAATGGCGAGGTCGTTAAGATAGAGTGTCTAGACTGGACTGGGGGTCAAATTGGCAATAACGACTCTGCGGATGATGTTCGAGACGTTGATCTCACGCGCATCCACTACCTAACCGGCCCCTTCGAGATCGAAACGGCCGAGCCAGGCGACGTCCTGCTAGTCGAAATTCAAGATGTGCAGCCACTGCAGGAGCAGCCATGGGGATTTACAGGCATCTTCGCAAAAGAGAACGGCGGAGGTTTTCTAGACGAACTGTATCCCAAGCCGTACGTCCACCCATCCTTCATTGGTACAGCACGAAGCTAACGAGCATACCCCACCAGCGCAAAAGCCATCTGGGACTTCGAAGGTATCTTCTGCTCCTCACGCCATATCCCAGGCGTCCGCTTCGCCGGCCTCATCCACCCTGGCATCCTGGGTTGCGCGCCCTCTACTGAAGTCCTCGAAACATGGAACAAGCGCGAAGGCGAGCTGATCCAATCCTGCAGCCACATGGACCGCATTGTCGCACAGCCTCCTCAGCCCAAGAACGTACATGCTGGCTCGTCCTCGTCCTCGCTCAAGGAGAAAGTCGGGCAGGAGGGTGCACGCACGATACCTGGCCGCCCTGAACATGGCGGCAACTGTGATATCAAGAATCTGTCGCGCGGGTCGAAAGTGTATCTCCCTGTGCATGTCAAGGGGGCCAAGTTCAGTGTGGGAGACTTACATTTTAGTCAGGGAGATGGAGAGATTTCCTTCTGCGGTGCGATTGAAATGGCCGGTGTTATCACGCTCAAGTTTACCGTCATGAAAGGTGGTATTGCCCAGCTGGCTATGAAGAGCCCGATATACATACCCGGGCCTGTGGAGCCGCAGTTCGGACCGGGGAGATATATTTACTTTGAGGGATTCTCGGTGGATGAGCATGGGAAGCAGCATTATCTAGATGCTACGGTTGCGTACCGCCAGACGTGTTTGAGGGTCATTGAGTATCTGAGGCGATACGGTATGTTTCTCGAATTCCGCCTCTTCCCTCTTCAGATGAGTGGAGTGAGTAGTGAAAGACAAGTGACTAACGCTGAGTAGGATACGATGATTATCAGATCTACCTCCTGCTCTCGTGCGCGCCCATCCAAGGGCATATTGCTGGGATTGTGGACTTCCCCAATGCGTGCACGACGATTGGATTGCCGATGGATATCTTCGACTTTGACATCAGCCCGCATGCTAAGGTGGAGAAGAGGGATTTGGGGAAGTGTGCTGTGGCTAATAGCTAGTAGCTAGTAGCTAGATATCAATTCGTTTCTGGCTGGTCTGAATGTTGAATGATATTTAATGGCAACCATGTGATGTCTATGTGGGCTGCTGATCGTAAATATTGATGTTTTCTTCCGTTGGGTGTAGAAAAGGAGGGTTTTATTTGCTCATGAAGGATTGATTGTGTATTCAGTATTGGAGAGAGATGGCGCTTACCACTCCGTTATTTGCTGTGCACTAAAACATTTGACGTGGGTATCAACATGTGGAAGCGAACTTACAAGAAAAAGAGCATTAGGTCTGATTCTCTAAGGCAGCACTCTATAGGAGCTATATAGGGCGCGCAATATACCTCCGGTACACTGGAGCGTGCGTTCAAGCTTCCTCGGCGCTTTGGTGAAGCGCTCAGCTATAGTTGTTCCAGGTGCGACATCCCACGTAGGTTTCAGGTACCACTATAGTTCTTGCTAACTCATTTCTGGAGCCCTTGCTCTGAAATGCTCCACAAGACAACCAGTAAGTTTCGATCCACGTAGACGAGAAGCTATGCAGAAGCATATTGTACAAGAAAATTATAGGATACCTCTAGCAAGCCAGGAGATTAAGATAATAAGTTGCTCTTTATCCTATGCTAGAGTCTTATTCGCAGATCATATCTTGTTTATTCTACAAGCTTGCGATCCATGATATGATGCTCTGCTTTCCCCGGGTAAACACTAGGAAAATAATTTTAAGATGGTAACGCTTCTCCTGTTATTAAAATCTAAAAGGATAATGAAAAGATCACGAAGGGAGCAGGGTTAATACGTCGCTAAAGGTCTTTATTTAATTTTAAGATATAAATTTAGCCAGTCAGTCGCCTACAAGTTTGCTACGACACTGATAATTTCAGTCTTACTCAATTTGGTGACGAGGACATTCCTCCCTATGCGATACTTTCCCACACATGGGGAGCGGGCACTGAGGAGGTCACCTTTGAAGACTTGAAGAATGGTACTGGAAAGGACAAGCCTGGCTATAAGAAGATCCGATTTTGTGGAGAACAGGCAAGAATAGATAACTTGCAATACTTTTGGATCGATACCTGTTGCACTATACAGGCTCACCACCGACGACAATGCCCTACAAAAAGGGTGGCATTTACCGCCGAAGATGGCGGCAGAACACATATAGCTTTTTAATACAAGCGTATAAATCTTTCTATGTATAATAGTTTTCATCTCAGGCCCCTGCTGCCACTTAGCTATATAAGGAGCTTAAGTTGTGGCTGAGCAACCCCTGAGCTAATATGAGCTAGTATAATTGGACCTGATTTGCGCCTGAGCTCGCCGTGGCCTAATATGAGCCAGTATGGTTATATATGGTTTACTCCCTGAGCAGTATGAAGAAGGTCCGAAAATGGGCCCTAATCAGTTCGTAGGGATGTGAAGTGAATAAGGCCAACTCCTCCTATTTTAAGTCCACTATCTTCCATGGCTTAGCTATTTAAATTCTGTGCAGAGAATTCTTTCCTTTTGTCTATAGTCCTCAAGACTACCTACTGTAACGGCCACCTGTGTAAGCCGTGCGCACGCGTCGTCGTGCGCGCGCATCAGGCGACTGCCGCGTGCGCACTGAGCCTGGCTGGTGGATCGGGGTCCTAGCTGACAGATAAATACCACCTTGCACAGGATCAAGCCTAGCTTGATCTCTTGTGCATGTCCCTTTTGGTACCGTGGCCCAATGGTATTGGTTGCGACTACCATCTATTACAAATTCCTTGACTACGGAGAAAGCCAGGGAGAGAACTCTGATTATGAGGCAACTTGCGCTGAAGATGTTGATGTACAGCTGAAGTTGCACCGATTATATATTCGTGGGTATTTGTCTGTTTGTGTTGATGGCAGTAACGGCAGAGCCAAACAAGCCGTCCATTATCGCATCGCTCCATACGGTATCCATACTGCCAAACCCAGCTTTTTTTGCTACGAGCTGCAGCCTGGGTCTTACAGAGATGAGGAATCGCGTCCCAGTTCACACTAGTGTAATTGTTCTCTTCTGTGTTATCAGCATCGGAGGGCGTGGCTTGAGGGGAGGAAGGACATGGATCTGATAGATCTACGTGATTGACGCGGCCTGGAGATGCGACAGTAAGGTTATGATCCATATTGGACATGAAAGGAGATGAAAAACGCGTAAATGGGTGTGTAGGAGAGGGTAGGTGTACGTGGTGTTGAGGGTGTTGAGAGCCCCCGGAGCGACGGAGATAGAAAAGCATAAATGGCGTGGCTGGATCTGGTTACCTAGTGTAGTATGAAACATTTTCCAAGGTTTTTCATCTCAACTTACCCGGCATGAAAGGTCATCCGTCAAAATCTCAACACCAAAAGTTATCGATCCTAACGATTTATCGATCGATCGATAAATCTAAGGCTTTCAGATCGGATCGATTGTTGAGAAGTCTGGACCTTCTACGACACCGTGATCAAGGGTCCGGACTAGACGATCGAGACGTGCAAGAAACTGCTGCAGAAGTGGGGCGGTAGAGACCTACGAGGATGGCACGCTCTATAGCCCTGAAGGGTATTACATCACTATCGAGATTTTGTGGGTCACCTTTAGCAAATAAACTTGGATATATTGAGTAGTACGATAGGAAAAGCTTCAAGCCACTCTAGCCAGCGGCTGCTCAGGAGCAAAGAATTTCGTCAACATGAGACTATTCCTCTCGAACTGTTCAAGAGCGCGCATGGTTGCCAGAAGTCCTCGCCCGGTTGGAAGGTATTGCATGTCCACCTTCCATCGGCCTCATCACATCCGCGCCTGTTAGAAGTTTGATATCCCGGATAATAATCTCCATTGGTATCATATACGAGATGCGATAGTGGTTAGAGGTAGCGAAGCCGATCCCAAGAACAGAAGCATGGTTATTGTCCGGCGCTTTATCGCCTCCATCAATGGGTCCTTCGAACTCGTCGTAGAGAATCTGGCATCCTGAGTCTCCTTCGAGCATGAAGTCCTCTGCTTCGACTATCTTTACCGTGCTCTCACCGGCAATTTCCTCGCGTTGTTGAAGGCTCTCATTGGGGTTTTTGGGGGGTTTGGGCTGTCGGAACAAATAGGTAAGTACATCCCCCTCGCTGAGTTTGCTCCAGTGATCAGTGGCTGCTACAGGCGGTAGAATAGCAGCACAGGACATGATATCGGCACCATTGTCGCGGAAGGTGTTTGGTCTGTCTAACTTGGAAACAATTGACGGAAGTTCTTGCTGCTCTGGGCTTTGGTCCCTTATCGGTGGGTTCAGATATGAAGGAAGTGCTGAAATTACTCCCCTTGTCCACCCAGTCGTCCGTCCTAGCTTTGCGACTTCGTAGCTAGCGTAATCATCGAGAAACTTCCACCACTTGATTATCATTCCTGCTTTGAGGTGCTTCATTTCCTGCGCTATAGGGGAAGGAATAGCCGGGATTTCAAACTGTATCGATCGTTCCTCGTCCACTAGGACAAGACTCCAATCTAGTGCCCAGCGACAACCGACTGCGTACCAGCCACACGCCATTCGATGCGTAGGTGGTTCTATCACCCCAGCTGTATCAGAGTCTCGAAACCCAGATGATGCCCACACCATTCCTAGCGTCCGATTGGCTGTTTTTATCCACTCTTGCTCTTCTTTGAGTGGCTCCGACGAATGAATTTGAATTTTGTGCAAGTTGGATCGCCCCAACTGCTGGTGATCGACATCGGAGGGGCTGCCGACTTCCAGGTTTAGATCCTTGGCACGTGAAGGCGGGAGTGGGTAAACCCAATGAGCTTTATCGATATGCGAGTTATGTCTAGGAAATCCATCGAGATCGAACAAGACGTGGTGACAGGTGATGGCGCAATTAAATGTTTCGCCGTTCTTGCTCAGCTCCAAGGCTCCTCCAATTGTACCGGTAACTCCGCTACCGATCTCCTTTGGACCACATGAGGCTCCCATCCAGACATTCTTATCGTAAGATTTAGCGGTGACGGTACGTTCTAGACCTTCTTGGTCGTCTGAATTTGCTGCTGGCTGAAGTACAGACGTCGCATATCGTAGTTCAACATCAAATCCTGGGGCCTTTGATCTGACTATGGGAATGATGTTCGTCCACCAGTCTTCATCATCCGCATCCTGAGCAGAGATAACGACGGTTGGTGAATGGCCGACCGGGTCCCGTAGACCGCAATGCAGGATATCGACTGAAAGCCACTTCTTATTCTTGATCGTCTCAAACACTTTCTCTGTAGCCTTTCCCCATCCTTTAATGACGTCGGTATGCTCGTGGAGGATCGGGGAGGCTATCGCGCCAACATAGGCCTGGTAGTCAATGATTTCTACGCGGATGTTGATGCCCTTGTGGAGGAGAAATTCGCGGATCTTACAGACGGCCCGCTCCCATTTTACAGGAACGTCAGACCCCTTTTTAGCATCTGAAAGGATAATAACAGTTGCGTTGTCATTGCTTGGGGCATCTCCGGTATGCATGCGATGGACGAGGCCTGTTGCGATGACTGCCACGTCTTCTTGGTCTAGGATGGACAGAATTGAGTCATGGTGCTCCTGGTAGGATTGAAAGGCCTCGGTGTTTTTGGCGACGCGCTCGGTCTCGACTGGGAGGACTGGGAGAGGATACGGGGATCCAATTCGGTATGATAGACGGCTGTCTACTGTGATGGCATCCATAGCAGCTGGCTTGGATACTTTTGTTGCAATTGAGTTGTCTTGATAGAAAAGAAACTTCTCGATGGTGCTTGCGATGAACTGACTGTTTTTTCTTCTTCGCTTGCCTTTCTCTGGTGATCTGGGGAACAAATTTTGAGGCATGGCTGGAGATGCTTTTTATACCCGGGACTTTGAAAGGAGACTTCAGATCACAATGTTGAAAGAGAAATTGAAATGAAAAGAGCAAGAGGGGGCATGTGAGCTATATACATAGTTTACCTTAGCATCTTTCAGCGTCGCTAAGATCAACAGAATTCGTCTGTCGTGTCATGCTTGCAGCTTGCTATGCGCCCATGCAAACATCTCTAATAAGGAATGGATTACAATGTAGTTTGACGCTCGTTAGCATTGTGAGGCAAACATACAAACATCGGATAACAAGCATAGTTTAAAACAACAGCTTGCACAGACTTTGTACAGAGGTGGCATCTATCAATAATGAAGTCTGTACAAACAACAATTGTTTCTACTGGATCGATTGTATCCTAAACAATGGCCTGCAGTATTCTCTTAGACATCCATCCATGCATGCAAGTGGCTGTCGATAAACGAAGAAGACGGAAGCACTTCCGACCAGTATATACCAACTTTGTTAAAACGGCTCTGTGCAGTAGATGGAAATCATCTGGGTGTCACGAACCCACTTAACTTGGGACTCCATGGGACCCCATTTGCCCGAGGTCAACGGTGGGGATACCGTTGACCCTAAAGAGGCCTGGCCGGGCCGGGTCAAAGGAGACCCAGATTGAGATAAGCAGATATAGTACTGTGATAGTTTGAGGGGGTACCAAGAACACCAAGAATTAGTTGGGTGGGAAAGCATTTATTTTATAGCTATAGCAAGATGTTGGTTGGGCTACGTTAGCTAACGTGAGTTGAAATGGAAAGAACTGAAAACAAGACTGTAAGCAAAACTGGTTGGATTCTCTATATGTCTAGCTACGTAGGTGGGGGAGGCCACCAGCTAATATACTTGAAGGAGTCTCACGTGAGGCCGTGAGATCGTGAGGTCGTGAGGCAGTTGATTACGTGAGTGAACTACCTCACGTACTAGTGGTGGCCAGAGGCTGAGTACGGCCTCACTTTGTGTACTCACGTACGTACACAATTATATCCACACAAGGTGTCATATTTATCCATTACTGGCAAGTTATTTTTAGTCCTCTCGCATGAGCGGTAAGAAGAAAGGCCGGGGGTAGGGGAGGGGAAAGGGGTCCCATTTTCGGGCCCCCAAGCCTGAGCAGTGTGACGACAGGGATGTGCGTCCACAAAGTGATTTCGAACATCGGAGGAAGTGATCAAACATGATCTGAAAATTATGCTGAGCAGTAAAAAATTACAGGTCACGTAAGCGGCTGAACAAAGTCGATGTTGTCGCAAGTATAGGTTGAGTTTGCATTGATAAGAGAAGCAGCGCGGAGCTGTCCGAAGCAATCAACTCAATGTACCGCTGGTACCAAGATGCCGATGTATGCTACGCGTATCTTGCTGATGTACCATCTAAAGTCAATTTCTCAGGTAGCAGGTGGTTTACTAGAGGATGGACTCTTCAAGAGCTAATTGCCCCGTCAAAGGTGATATTTTTCGATGAGGAATGGAAAGAACTAGGGACCAAAGCAAGCCTTCGACGAAGTGTGTCCGATTTTACCGGTATTCCTGGAAGTATTCTCTCCGACAATGATAGTCTTGAAAGGCTCAGCATCGCACAGAAAATGTCATGGGCTGCGAAGAGAAAAACAACGAGGCTTGAAGATCGGGCCTATTGCTTAATGGGTATATTTAGTATTAATATACCATTGCTCTATGGAGAAGGAGAAAGAGCTTTCCTTAGACTATAGGAGGAAATAATGAAGATCTCGGATGATCACAGTCTCTTTGCATGGAGATCTTCTGACAATCGCGGCGGACTTCTAGCCACGTCTCCAGCCTCATTCATAGGCTCGCATAACATTGTCGAATCT
>Ga0247757_10001656_pt1 | contig 13801 bp, 6 predicted proteins | sample UWRJL126311R4_FD_180929 | JGI IMG/M metagenome (GOLD analysis project Ga0247757, IMG submission 180929) | Plant litter microbial communities from Arlington Agricultural Research Station in Wisconsin, United States - UWRJ-L126-311R-4 | ecosystem: Environmental > Terrestrial > Plant litter >...
ACATGTCGCCAATGTCTATACGGAAGGTAGAGTTGCTTGGGACCTGTGTGTATTTTTAGTACCGATGAATCATGTGAATTGACGTTTTCACTTACCACAAGGTTCATACCATAGGACATTTCAAAGCCGCCCTCAATTTCGTAGTCAGCTTCAAGCAAAGCCTCGAAAATAGCACCAGCACGGCCAACACCAGGAATGACAAATCCAAGAATGGGCAGCTCAAAAAGCCTAAAGGTAAAGTAGCCAGTCTTCTTGGGCTTAGCGAGCATCTCAAAGTATGCCTCCATATTGTCGGCCTTGAGTTCGACGAAACCACCAGTGACGACCTTGCCAAGGTCAAAGTCAACACCACGCTTGGCTTTTCTTCCCCGGCGGCCGAAGGGCAGGTCAATGTCTGGGACGTCTGGAATAATGTCGTTGATGACGCTCTTGACAGGTGCAGCAATGCTCTCGATCTTTGAGGGGACAGCATCAACGATGCTCTCAACTTTTGACGGGACAGCGTCAACAATACTCTCAACCTTTGACGGGACGGCATTGATGATGCTAGTAACGGCACTGACAGCCGGAGCAGCCACGCTCTCAATTTTACCAGGAATTTCGTTGATCAGGCTGGGGACGGCGCTGGCAACCATGCCGGGAATAGCCTTGATTTTGTCGGGAATACCCTTGAGTGCTTCGACGTCGATTTGGATGTTTCCTTGGGATAGAGTGATGTCGCCCTTTGTTAAGCATTTTTTGCAGCCGAGTTCAATAGGGATATTGGCGATATTGTTCAAGGTGAAACCCACAGGAAGACCAGCCAGGATCTCGTCGGGTTTGAAGCTCTTGTCGGTAACCTCCCAATTGAGATCGAATTTGACGTCATGAACGTTGTCAGCAATGTTTTCCGGCACATCTTCCAGAACCTCAGTTCCGTTGACGTTACCGGAAACTTCACCCTTTCCTCCTTCCTGACGCTTCCTGCGAAGCTTGAAGAAGTCGGAGTGTTCGCGAACGAGATGGTGCTCCTCTGTGTGCCCGAAGCCAACCTCGAGGCGATCGAAAGCGTATTCGAATAATGAGTCTGCGACGGATAGCTCGAGCGCAGAGCCGTCACCAGTAGATGACACGCCGTGAACACTGCACTGGTCAGCAGTCATCAGTTTCTCAGGAAGGTTCCACTTACGTGTAGACGGCACGCTCGCCGTCCTTGTTGCAGCCTTGGTGAGAGGTAACGACGATTCCACCGTCGTTGCTATGGCATGCCAACCGAGCATCAAGGGCTGTAGCACTGTCGAAGAACTTAAGCTTCATCTTCCCGCCACCACACTGGACGTCGGCGAGATGATGTTCTATTTCCTCCAAGTTCAAGACAGGCTTCTTCGATGCGACCTTAAGCTGTGATGCGAAGATGGAATGGCCATTGTAAAGCGTTGGCTCTGCTCAATGATCAGTGAATGAGTTGCAGATGAAGGCGGAGTACTTTACCCTCAACATATGGCAGCTCAATCTCGAACTTCTGTTCGATCTTGGAGCTACGCTTGAGAATGTCGGACCTCTTCATGGCCGCTCGCAACACCCTGTCGTTCGTCTTTGGAACCCGCGCAGTAGTACCTTCTGAATTTACACCTATAGCCCCTACCAACAAAATCGCCGTAGCGGCCTTGGAAAGGCTGAAGACACCCATGTTGGAAACTTATTGATGATCTTTTACAAATGAATGATAAATGATAAACGATGAATAAGTAAAACCTGAAAAGACTGTTGAAAGCACCTCTCGCAGAGAGTACCTCAATAAGCGAATGTAGTCGAGCTACTCCTTTTGGGAGTAAAGCTCTACGATAAAAGAATGACTGAATGAAAAAAAGAGAATGTAACACAAAGTGTGATGCAACACACAAAAGCCTGCGAGGAAACACCAGCTTGGGGGAGAGGCGGACCGCTTGTATAATGCCCTCATAGTAGCTGCGCCGCCTACTGGGCCAACCTACGGACTAGATCCTCTCCGGTATTGATCCATCACATCTGAGCGCAAAGTCCATCTTACAGGGCACTCGTTCCATGGCGCAAGGCGTCAAACGTGCAGGCTGGACGCCCTATGAGCTCTCGCATTGAGGTCGGTTTCATGGGCCCGGATGAGGACTAGCCGTACGAGATGTACCCCCGAGGACTTAAGGATATGGAGGGTTTTCGTGGTCTATTATTGGACGAAAGATCGGCATGGCAGAAGAAGAACGAAGTGTTAAACATGAGCGATCTACGGCGCCATGCAGGCCTCTCGGCTATGGATGCATCTAGTCTAGTGTGGTTCGCTTGCGCTGCCTTGTGGAGTCGCCAAGGTTGAATACCCCGACATCCTCACTCTACAAACCCGAGTATTTGCTAGTTTTGTAATCGTCGACATTGCGAATTCGATGTTTTTCGATAAACACAGCTGTTCAAACTGAAGTATTTTGAAAAATTGCCTCTAGGTATTCCACACCGTTCTCTACGAAATTGGACCACGCCTCGTAGCATAGGTCCGGGGGCCTTTTCGGACATCGCCCTGCCACTGAATGTCGGACTTCGCAGACTCATCTCACCTTACTGTTCATCTGCTTGCTAGAATTATGTCTCCGGTCGGACGAACGTTTCGCTCGCTTGGGCCTTCTAATCTCCATAGCTGAATCACGTTACACTCCGTTTGGCACAGCCTCGACACATTCTCCTAATAAGTCTATCAACACCAAACATTCAATCGGTGCTGACATTCCAGTTTATCTAATGCAAAATACGAGAATGCGGTACAGTTTTCAAGAATCCGGGATGTAGGGTGGTATTTTCCGCCTTTTTCGCTGGCACACTTACCAGCGCGCCTTTTGCACCATCTCTCTCAACGCCCCTCAGCCCTTCTCCAACTACAGCACTATTCTCACTTTGCGGTACAAAAGCAATCGTCCCACTAATCCCGAACCACGCCGAACTACCGCCCACTCCCTCCCATGCGCCCAAGCTGGGCCAGTCCCTCTGTCCTATCCAGGAAGGAAAACTGCATTCTCACCAGGCAAACCACCAGTGCCAAGCGGCTGCGCAAAAGGGCTCCCACCAACGGACTTTCAACGCCACGCGCATCCCGAACGCTCGGAAGGGATTCCGCCCCACTGCCAAGCCCTCGCAACGCTTCTCCCATCCTACGCTCCTCGGCCCGTAAGATCGGTGAGCGGGTGCGGCGCGGTCGTACCATCTTCCTCGTTTGCCATGTGCGACCCGGCCCACGCATACGTTTCGGATGCAAAGTGCCGTTCCGCGGTATCTACTGTGTGCTGCTGCAAAGGACTAAAAGTTAGGTATATTAGCTTCGTTGTGAATCCTCTCAAGAGGTAGACGTACGAAAATAAAAAAGACTTTGGTTGTAGTAAATCAAGAGTAGAACGAAGTGTTACACAGATGCTTGAATATTCGTCTTTATCTCCGGTCTGCCCGCTTCTCGCGCGAGCGTGCAGATGCTCCTGCGGACTGCAATTTGAAGGTACTGAAAAGCAGAATGCGGCGATTCCACCCCCTGTCCCCCCTATCCTGTTCTTTCCACGATGCCACCAACCCCACCGTCCTCTTCAAGAAAAAAGCAAAGCGCTTCAAAATAGCCCAAATGAGTAGAGAGACGCGGAAGAGAGTGGGTTAGCTATCCAGCATGTTATTTGGGAATCTACCTAATCTACACCGGTCGAAGGCTAACATAACTCACCCACACCCCTGCGCATGTTCTTCTCATGCGTTCATACCTGCCATGCCTTGGCATACTGGCTCTAGAGACTAGCTGCTTATAGCTATCCTCATCCTCGTGACGATGCCCCCATATAACTCCGTCGTGTGCCCCCGTCCCATTATACCAAGAAAAAAGAAAGGCCCAGCAGCCTCGCTATCATTAACTCCAGATAATGAATTAAGGTAAAGGACTTTAAATGTCCTGCAGAGAGGCTAGATCGAAAGATTACGCTCTCCGTGGGAAACAATCCGCGTACTCCGCCGAGCGTCGCGAAACGCCAGTGCCTAAAAGCTGCAAGCCGGGGAAAAAAAACACGAGAAGAGCTAAAGAAACTCGGAGAAAGAGACAACGGCGACAGGGGGAGATTCTCCCAAGGAAGGGGGAAAGGAGGATTTATTGGAATCCCATCTTCAGAAGATGCGGCTTCCTCTTCTCCAGATCGAGAATCGCCTGGCCGAACAGCCCGTTCGCCCACGAGAACCTACGCCAAGTCAGCACAATCTCTTTTTTTTCTCTCCATACCGCATCACTCACTCTCCTTAAAGAAAAAAAGGGGGGATGACAAAGGGGCAAAACTCACCACGGCCGACTCCACACCCCCTCCATCTGCGCGCTAACGCTCTCATGCATCAACCCATACCCATCCGTACTCCCCACCAACCCCCTCAGCGCCCGCACAATCTCCTCGTCGTCCTCGCTCGTCAAGACCTGCATGATGCTCGCCATGGGCCACGGCTTGCCCGGCAGGGTATGCATGCTGGCGACGCCGCTCAGCACGGGGCCCCAAGCGTAGTATGGATTATCCCTGGACAGGATCCTGCGCCTGGTCGCCTGGTACACGGGATCGTCTCTGGGGATGTACTTGAGAAACGGCGCGGACAGGAGGGACGGCACGTTTGGATCGTCCATGTGGATGGCGGACCCGAAGCCGTCTATTTCGTAAGCGTAGACGCGGCCGTACTTTGGGTCGGGAAAGACGGCGTGCTTCTCGAGGCCGTTGCGGATGCCCGTGCTCATGGTGCGCATCCACTGCGTGAGGTTCGACTGCGGGGGCTGCACGCGCTGCATGATGTCGGCCGAGGCGTTCAGCGCGACGCTGTACATCATGTTCGACGGGACGAGGTACTGGTAGATGCACGAGTCGTCCGAGGGGCGCTGGAAGGAACGCACGAGGCCGATGCCGCCGCGGTGGGGGGACCCGTTGCACTCGTTGATGGGCGTCCCGCCGTAGGGCGCGCAGTACGTGTACGGCGTGTGCTGCCACGTCCCGTCGTCGCTGTAGCTATCGATCGTCATGCTCTGCGTTATCTGCAGGACTTTTTCCACCGCGGCGATCCACTGGTGCCGTCCGAAGAAAGCGTGGTCCTGCGTCGCGGCGAAGTAGTCTGCGCTGAGCTGCAGGAAGCTGGCCACGCTGTCGAGTTCCCACTGGCAGCTGAAGACTTGCATGTAGTCGTAGGACGGGAAGATGATGTCGGAGTTCTGGCTACTTTTGCGGGGGATGCCGGATTCGACGGGCGCTTGGAAGGCGTTGCAGAAGGGGTCGCCCAGGATGTAGCGGGCCTGGAGGTTGATGGCGCCGCGGAAGAGAGAGGCCAGCGTATCCCCCTTCTTCCCGTCGTCTGGCTTGAGGAGCGAGACGTAGGCTTGGAGTTGGTTTGCACTGTCGCGGAGCCACATTGCCTCGATATCGCCTGTTATCACAAAACTGAGCTCCTCGTCGTATTCCTCTTCTTCTTCCTCTGGTTTCCCAATCTTGGTCTGCTCTTTCGCCGTGAAGGCACCAGTGGTGTTTGCCGTGCCAGACATATCGACCTCCGAGGCAGTCTTGTTGGCAATACCCGTCCATGCGATGGTCGTGTCCAACGTACTCGGCCATGTATTTTCGAATAGCCGCATCAAGTCTGGATCCACGATGACGCTTCTCATCCTCTCGATCGTATCCTCGACTTCCTTGCTCCTGAAGGTCCTACATGATGATACAGGCCGCATGTATGGCAGCTTCCAGCGGCCAGTGGTAAAAGGCTCATGTTTTTCATATGCATAGTGAGTGTAGATGGGACACTGGGCCAGAACAGCCGTTGACAGAAAGGCCAGGAGAGCGGATAAGGATAGAAATAACCACATAATGACGACCGGGTGCTATTAATGGTCACGCGTAGATCATGACCAAAGCGTATCCATGGGATTATAAGTGCCTCGAATACAACGGCAAGACGCAAGGTGGCTAGTTCCTGCCAAGCCTCTGGGAGACGGCACTGATGCTGTTGGGGTGTGTTGCTGGGTGAATTCTTCTTGATCGACCAAAAGGCCCATCAAAGGCCACGGAAAAATTTGAACACTTCCAGGAGAGGGCACACAAGAGAGAAAGGGACAGTGAGGAAAGATAAAATAAAGATATAGCGGAAGGTGTCCGGTCTTGGCAGTCACACGACGCATATTAAAGCGCCAAGAGATTCCGAACTAGGGCGAGACCTCCTTCTTCTGGAAGATAGATGAGAACCTAGGGTCGCTGACTCTGTTCTTATGATGCGTTCTTATGATCCACTCTTATATCCAGCTCCATGGTTCGCGCGTTGTGAAGTGTCGACGGAAAGTAGAGTTAAACATGCCATGAAAAAGCACCGAATCGCAAGTTTCGCGAAAAGGTGGCTTCAAAGCACTAAATAGCCAATGGAGAAAAAAAAAGTTGAATCACGAACCAATAGAAATAAGCCGACTCAAAATAGCCCTAGTTCAGCCAACAGGCTATGAGGGATTTATTCTCAAAGTCACACGATATAGTGCCAAGACATTCCGGGCTAGGGAGAGACCCCGTTCTTCCGAGCCCGCGTGCAAGTTGACGCGCCCCACATAGACAATGCATGCTAGCATGGAAGCTGATGTGATTCTACGTCTCTTCCATCTGGCTGTCAACCAGATTTTGTCTGCATCCAGTGTGGTTATCAAGACCGCGACCCTTTGACGATGCTCCTTGCAAAGTTCCTCTCGTCCGCCGTGAGTTGCCACTGAATACCCGAATCGCCCGTCTCTTCCGTCAGCACCTCGTCCCACTCGTCGTCCTCCATGTTCATGATGAGCGTCATCTGCGTGCATCTGGTGAAGGCGTCACGCAGCCCGTACTTGCCACCTGCCACAGCCGTACTGACTATTCCAGAGATATCACGCTCCAGTCTGACAGCTCCAAGCTCATTGACTAAGCTGTGGTAGCTCTTGATACGCTTTTCGAGCGCACTAGCAAGATAGGCCAGGGCTATGGTGAGTAAGCGATCGAAGTTGGTAGCAGTAAGTATGCGCTTGATGGGTCGGATCAGCGCACCCCAGCCGCGGTCAAAGCGCGACTTTACCAAGTCAGCATCATCGTCTTCAATTTCGTCAGAATTTTCTTCTTCTGAAGGCTTATAGTTAATTTCACGGAAAGCCTCAGTTAGGATGGGTCGTATGCGGGGCTTGAGGACGTTGTGGAAAGCCACTTGTATGCTGTCATTTAGTAGTTCGCCACTCTTGACGGCGAATGCGTGCTCCATGCTCTTCAGCTTGGTTTCCACAAACTTGGCATCGTGGCCAAAAGGAAATAAGTCCTCCAGTTTTGACTTGGGGGCATCCGGAGACTTCTGTGGTTGGCCGCCCATTTGCTGTTCGACTATACGTTTAATGTAGTCGTTGGCTATGTCCAAGTTGTTGATCAAAACCAAGAAGGCCACTACCTTGTCTTCAGGGGGTAAACCGCCCTGGATGACCGGCCTCGGGTAGCTTTCGTCTCGCATTTTCCGCTGGATCATGCCAATGAAGTCGGTCCCGAGAAGACTACCGACAGTTGGGATGACATTGCTGATAACATCTCTTTGCGACGTTGCCAATGCGCGCTGTAGAACCTGATTTAGTATGTACATGACGGTGTCGACGGCGGTTGTGATGAAGGGCGGGTCGGCGCCCAGAGGCTTGTTGGGGTTGAGGTTGAGACCTGAGGGGGACTGGTCAAGCTGGAAGGCCTTCTCTACGGATCTGCGGAAGAAAAAGGTAGTCATGAAATTGAATGAGTCTATGAGGTGGCTGGCGACCTTCTTGTTCAGATTGCTCGTCACAAGGAACTGGGGCATCACCAGGCCATGGTCAATACGATCTTCGGGCTCAGCGGGCTACAGAGGTAAGAAGACGGCCAAGCAGAGTGCATTCTCCTACTTACTGCACACTTGTCAGAGATGAAGCGGGAGTACAGAGCCCAGCGGCCCAGCATGAGGGCGCTTTCAGCCAGCAAGGCATCAACCTCCTTCATGTCAACGCCTTCATCCTCACTGTTGCGGCCTGTAACACTGGCAGGCGAGCCACTTCTCTGGGGGCCTCCAGCAGGCTTCTGCGAGGACAGAAAGCTTTGGACAAGGAAGGAAAAGGCATAGGATTTGATGTCTGTCAGTTTGCGATCAATGTTGCGCTCGTCATACCACGTGTCCAGGACGATGCCGCCCTGGACGTCGGCTTCGATCTGGAGACGCTCGATGACTTTGGCCATCATGCCAGGGCCATAGTGACGCTCTACAAGCGGCTCGTGGCCGTCTACAATCTGGGCAATGTGCTCAAATAGCTTAGTGAGGGTGCCAGCATAGAAGTAGCCCTCGTTACGCTGGGCGGGTGTGGCCGAATTAAAGTTTGTCCGTGCTCTGGCAGCCACACCTTGACACACGTAGCGGCCGTACGCGTCGAGTCCCACGTCGGTCCGGCCGATCAAGGGGAACAGCTTGAAGAACCTCGTGACACGTGTGCCATCGCCCTCGGTAGCGGCCTTGTCGAACTCGCGCAGGAACAGGCCGCACAGCGACTCTGCGGCAGCATCCAGGGTGGCCCTCGGCGGGTCAGGCACCTCGGCCGTGGGCACAATCTCCTCTGCGAAGCTCCCGTCTATAACGTCGTCGGGTATCTTGGAGGCGCGACTGAGGTAGCCCGCAGCGGTTTCCCAGTCCTGGGGAGCACCCATGGAGCCGTGGACGCCCAGGACGCATGCCTTGAGCTCGGCAACCTGCTCCACCATGTCCAGCGTGGCCTTGACGTTGGACTGCTCGCGGTCGAGGCGCTTCACGGCGGTGGATATGCGGTTCGCAGTCGAGGCGGCATCGGAGAGCATGCCATTGCTGATGGCGCGCGTGTGGACGACGTGGGTGCCCAGGTGGGCGCGCAGCAGGTCGAGACGGCCAAGCTCGCGCGACAGGTCCTTTTGCGAGGCAATCAGGTGGTTGAGACGCTGGGTGACTTGGGCCTCTTGCTGGTGCAGACTGGCGAGGGCTGCATGGATGTCGGCGACCGAGGTGGCGGCAAAGACGTCGTGCGCGGGGGCGAGTGGGAGGGCGCCGTTCTCCATGTCTCCATTGCCCATGCGGCGGGCGTGTCGGTTGCTAATTGTGGAATTGGGCGGTTGTGTGGGGAGGGGGAGATGCTTGGCTGACGCTTCGCACGTCTCCTGTTGCCGGCTGTTGCTTGGGCCGCTGGCCGTCGGTCGTCGTTGGCCGCTGGTTGCTGGCTGCTGCTTCTGTTGCTGGGCTGCAGGGGCAACGGCCGGCGCATGGACTTGCGAAACGCGAAACACACACTCCAGTCCTGGGCCTTGAGAGAGGCATTGGCTCAGGCACAGGCACAGGCACAGGCCCCAGCCCAGCCCCAGTCGTCCCAATCGCAGCCGTCCCGTCCACGAACCGCCGTCAGGACCCTCGATGCCTTGTTTTTTTCCGCGGCCTCGACATCATACCCTATACCCTAGACACCCTACACCTTACCCACCCATCTCCTACCCTGCACCGCTTGAGACGCCTGCTCTGCTTGCTGCCCGTTTGCTGCATGCGCATTCGCACACACACGTACCTCTTTTAGCCACCTGCTGCGCCTCTGCAAACCCCACGCAAGCCAGACGATCCAGACGATCCGGCCGCGCCCCAAGCCCGGAGTCTTGCGTAGCCATTTCCGACTGCTGAGCCGTCCTCAACAGAAAGACGACACAAGATATCTGGAGCGCGCTGTCCTGTCCCGCGCCCTTCGTTGCGACTCTCATTCCACTGCGCCGCGTTCGTGCCACCGGGGCCCCAGCCAAACATAGTGCCTGTCTCGTCCAAGCTCGACACCTGCACTTTGCGCCGCCACGAGTTGCCGTCCAGCTGAGACACGCTGCAAGCCTGACCCGCACATGTCTCCGCCGCGGATATCCAAATCGTAGAAGCAATCCCTCTCCTCCGTCCACCTGTCCACCTCGCCCTGCTGCTGCTGCTGGTTGTGTCGCCCAGGTGACAGCTGTCCGACCTCGCTAGCAACCGTGGGCTTCCGTCCCCCCTCCGCCGCCATGGCCTCTGCCGCTCAACTGCTTTCCGACGCCCACCAGCTCTACCACCGCTCTGGCGGTCTGGGAGGCGATCCATCAGCTCGTCCCCCCGTCTACAAAATCGTCGGCATAATCCTTGCCGTATCCTCGGGCCTGTTTATCGGCGTGTCTTTCGTCTTGAAGAAGCACGGCCTGCTCAAGGCCAACGAGAAGTACCATGAAGAGGCGGGTGAGGGCTATGGCTACCTTAAAAACTTCTGGTGGTGGGCCGGCATGACACTGATGATTCTTGGCGAGATTTGCAATTTTGTCGCATACGCCTTTGTCGACGCCATTCTTGTGACGCCCATGGGTGCCCTCACAGTTGTAGTGGCTGCCATTCTCTCCGCCATCTTCCTCAAGGAGCGCCTGAGCTTTGTGGGCAAGATGGGCTGCGTGAACTGCATCATTGGATCCATCGTCATCGCCTTGAATGCTCCCGAGCAGTCTGCCGTTGCCAACATTCAAGACATGAAGAGACTGGTCATAGCCCCGGGTTTTCTCAGCTATGCAGGAGTCGTCATTGTTGCTTCCGTGGTCATCGCCCTTTGGCTAGGGCCAAAGTACGGAAAGAAGACCATGATGGTGTACCTTACCATCTGTAGCTTGATCGGCGGCCTCAGTGTCGTGGCCACCCAGGGCCTTGGAGCCGCCATCATCGCCCAGATCAATGGCAAGCCCCAGTTCAACCAGTGGTTCTTATACGTCCTACTTGTCTTCGTCATCATTACCTTGCTTACCGAGATCATTTACCTTAATGTACGTCCTCCCAAGAATATACCATTTAGCCAGCACTAACCCTCTTTAGAAAGCGCTCAACCTCTTCAATGCCGCCCTCGTCACTCCCACCTACTACGTCTTCTTCACCTCAGCAACAATTGTCACCTCGGCTATCCTGTTCCAAGGCTTCAAGGGTACTGCTACTAGTATAACTACCATCATCCTAGGTTTCCTTCAAATCTGTACCGGAGTCATCTTGCTCCAGCTATCCAAGTCGGCCAAGGATGTGCCTGATGCTGCGGTTTTCAAGGGCGATCTCGACCAAGTGCGCACCGTCGCCGAGCAAGAGGAGCCCGAATACGAACCACGAGCAGACACCATCCGTGGAGGCGGCGCTATCCTACGTTCATTGTCTAAGGCACGGAGCGAGAAGCAGCTAATGGAAGTTAAGAAGCTACAGGAAGAGCACATGCAGCCGATCGGAGAAGGCGAAGTAGTTGAGTTTGACGGTCTACGGAGACGAAAGACCGTGCTCGACCCAAGCCGCCCCCCAACGCGAAGTGCCACGGTAGTCCAGAAGACCGTCCATCCTCCCTTAGGAATGTCCCATTTCCCCGAGGATGAATCTGACGACGACACTAGCTATCATCCAGGGTTTTTCCAAAGATTAAGGTCACGTGGCAAATCCACTAGTAGCCGCACCGCGCCCGTCGACCTCGAGACGCTGCCCCCCATCAGCACAGACGGCTCCTCGGACAAGGACTCGTACACGAAAGCTCTGCAAACCGACACATCCTACAAGCCCCACGAAACTACCATCCAGTTCGGAAATCTCCCCCACCCGCCCCATCCCTACGATCAAGAACCCCATCCCCCCTCCGACTCGCTGCATCCCCCACTGGCCCCACCCCACGCTGCGAAACGTCAATTCTCTTTCCAGAACGTCTTCCGCAAGCGCTCCGAGTCTGGCGCCAGCTCCATCACAGGTAGGCCCGTCAGCAGGAGCAGCCGCAAGGCTAGCCGAGACGGCAAGCACGAAGCGACCGAGGAAGAGAGACTGGGCCTCGTAAAGGGCGACTCGCGCATCCTGCTGCCCATACCTAGCCGCGATAGCCTCGAGCAGAGTCCGCCCGGGTACTCGGATGACGACGACTGGAGGAGTGCGAGTCGTGAGCGGTCGCCGGGACGAGGGCCGTCGCAGCTGAGGAGAGTGGAGAGGGAGAGCGAGGAGGAGGAGAGCAGCGAGGATGACAAGGCGGTTGAGGGAGGGAAGAAGGAGAGTGCCTTCCTTTGAGAGCTGTAGTGCAACATCACAAGAGGGGGATGTCTTGAGTTTTTAAAAGAGGAGAAAAAAAAAGGAAACAAAAAGGCTCGGTTGGCATTCTTCCCTGTCTCTTGGGTTTTGATTTTTCTTTGTCTTGTCTGGCCTGCTTTATTTGCTGACGATGATACCAAATGACGCTTCCCTTTTTTCCCGGATAGCCGCGAAACTGCTCTTTTGGTTTTTTTGGGATACGGTGCGAAGAGTACAGACTCCCCCACCGCTTTCGTTTGCTGAGTCTTTTTGGTCTCTTGTTTGTTCGTTTTTTTGCATATGGCATGGACAACATGAAAGCATGAGAACATGAGAGCATGAGCATTTGGGCGTATTAGGAACGTTGTCTGTTCTGTTCTTTTTGTGCCTTTTTTTTCCCCCCTCTAGTTTGCTGTTTTAGGATGTACGATTTTTCGGCGGTGCAGTGCTTCTCTCTTCCTTCTCCTTCTTGTTCTTCATCATCCCTCTTCTCTTTTTTTGAGCTGGGGAAGAAGAGACGCAGGGGAAGGGTATTGAATAGATGGGATGGTGGAAGGAATGTACATAGAGCAGGTAACGCGCATGCATGCATGCATGCATACAAGCAAATAATGTATACACATGGAACGGCGCGGCTTTTCATGCAGTCACGAGGAGAGCCGATGGAAAACAATACGGAACAATCATGAGGAGGAGAAGGTATCACAGTTTACAGCCTTTGTCACTGTAATATGCACCAGATGTACGGTCTACTATGTATAGATTTGGCAGAGTGCTTCATTCTCAAACGTGAATCCGCAGTATCACAGGAGTTGTTCTAGCCATGCTGTTGGATTGCTGCTTGCAAAGCGAGGCAAATATCGACGCATTCGAAGAAGAACAAGCCCTTTCAGGCTAGGGTAGGTAGGCTAAACCCTTTAGCATTTGCTCTTGCAAAACGGAGTAAAGTCCAATCCATCATCGGTTGGATCAGCTAGAATTACCATACGATTCAGATGCTACTGGTTTGAAGCTATAGGGTGATCGATATATGATATTTTTTTTCAAAGTCTTGGAAAAATGAAAGTCTCGCTATCAAAGGAAAAGATGCGAGATGGTGCTCGGATCAGGCCACCAAGATATACTATACACTCAAGTTAGCCAGCGGACGTCCATCTTTTCGATAAATGGCATGCGAGAACGCATAGGAACGATTTATCAGTGATCTCTAAGGTTAATCTGTACGTAACGAGACTAGGTATGCCGAGAAGTACATGGTCCAGGATGTTAAGATCGAGCCACTGAGAGTGCCAGATACATAATACAGCGGTTGCATGTCTGAGGCGCAAGGCTGCATCCATTGCGAGTTTCCGAAGCAACCACCAAATTCAACTGGCAGATGCATCGCCCCTAAAATTTTCCACTCCGTGGTTTCTATTTTAAAACTGATTGTGCGTGCGTGATACTATGTATCAGCCCGCTGTCCGCGATTTTAAGATGTGTAAATTTAAATACCTTTTTGAGCTTCATGCGGACTCATCAAATTCACATCAGAGAAATTTACAGAATGCACAGAGAAACGAAAGGTAAGCGCGCTGCGGTCCGTTACTAAGGTATCTTTGAGACTGACGAGATATACAAAGACACCAACAAGACTCGGCTGCGCACGAGTCACAGCCCTACAGCGATGATGTTCAGCACGCAGCCTCAATCGAGTCAAATGGAACTCAATTAAAACTCT
>Ga0247757_10001658_pt1 | contig 13778 bp, 10 predicted proteins | sample UWRJL126311R4_FD_180929 | JGI IMG/M metagenome (GOLD analysis project Ga0247757, IMG submission 180929) | Plant litter microbial communities from Arlington Agricultural Research Station in Wisconsin, United States - UWRJ-L126-311R-4 | ecosystem: Environmental > Terrestrial > Plant litter >...
AGCGACTCGGCGACCGCGATGGTCAGACGGCGCTCGATCAGGAGCCCGACCACGTCGGCCGCGAGCGTCACGCCTTCGCGGCCCGTCCGACGCGGTACGCCGCCCACAGGTACGAGGCGCCGCTCACGAGCGTGAGCACGAGCGCCGCGCCGAGCATGATCCAGACCACCCACGAATACCAGGGGCCGACGATCCGATCCAGCGGCAGCAGGGCGAGCGACACCGCGATCGACTGCACCCAGGTCTTGACCTTGCCGAGCACGTCGGCGGGGACCACCCGGTTGCGGATCACGATGAAGCGGTAGACGGTGATCCCGACCTCGCGGATCAGGATGAGGATCGTCACCCACCACCACACCTCGCCGAGGATCGACAGGGCCACGAGCGCGCCGCCCACGAGGACCTTGTCGGCGATCGGGTCGAGGATCTTGCCGGCGTCGGTGACGAGGTTGCGACCGCGCGCGAGGAACCCGTCGACCGAATCGGTGAGGATCGCGACGACGAACAGCGCGGCGGCGACCCAGCGCACCCAGCCGTCGCGGCCGCCGTCCTCGAGCAGCAGCCAGATGAAGACGGGCGCGAGCAGGATGCGGACGACCGTGATGATGTTCGCGATGTTGCCCCAGCTGGCGGGGGTCTCGCCGCGCGAGGTGACGCGGCCGCGCATGGGGTTGGGGCGCGGTTCGGGAGACGATGGAGCAGCGCTCATCACTACTCCCTGCCCGTCAGCCCCCAGGCGTCCTCGTCCGAAGAACCCTCGTCGACAGGATATCCGTCGAACTGGGCCTCGACGGGGTCGCCGGGCGCCTTCACAGCGGGGCCGGCCGTGGGCGCGGGACCGCGACCGACGGGTGCGGCGGACGGTGCCGGTCCGTCGCCGCGCAGCTGTGCCAGCACGCCCGCGAGCTGCTCCGGCGCGATGAGCACGTCGCGCGCCTTCGACCCCTCGGAGGGGCCCACGATCTCCCGCGACTCGAGCAGGTCCATGAGCCGTCCGGCCTTGGCGAACCCGACGCGGAGCTTGCGCTGCAGCATGGAGGTCGAGCCGAACTGCGTGTTGACGACGAGCTCGGCGGCCTGCAGCAGGAGCTCGAGGTCGTCGCCGATGTCCGCGTCGATCTCGCGCTTCTCGGCCACGACCTCGACGTCGTCGCGGTACTCGGGTCGCGCCTGCGCCGTGACGGACTTCACGACCGCCTCGATCTCGTCCTCCTTGACCCACGCGCCCTGCACGCGGATCGCCTTGGAGGCGCCCATCGGGAGGAAGAGCCCGTCGCCCTGGCCGATGAGCTTCTCGGCGCCGGCCTGGTCGAGGATGACGCGGGAGTCGGTCATGCTCGACACCGCGAAGGCGAGGCGCGACGGCACGTTCGCCTTGATCAGGCCGGTGACGACGTCCACCGACGGCCGCTGCGTCGCGAGCACGAGGTGGATGCCGGACGCGCGCGCGAGCTGCGTGATGCGCACGATCGAGTCCTCGACGTCACGCGGCGCGACCATCATGAGGTCGGCGAGCTCGTCGACGACGACGAGGAGATAGGGATAGGGCTGCAGCACCCGCTCCGAACCCTGCGGCAGCACGATCTCGTTCGCGAGCACGGCGCGGTTGAAGTCGTCGATGTGACGGAAGCCGAACGACGCGAGGTCGTCGTACCGCATGTCCATCTCCTTCACGACCCACTGCAGCGCCTCGGCGGCCTTCTTGGGATTCGTGATGATGGGCGTGATGAGGTGCGGCACGCCCTGGTAGGCGCTGAGCTCGACCCGCTTCGGGTCGACGAGCACCATGCGCACCTCGGCCGGCTTCGCGCGCATGAGCACGCTCGTGATCATGGAGTTGATGAACGACGACTTGCCGGAGCCGGTGGAGCCCGCGACGAGCAGGTGCGGCATCTTCGCGAGGTTCGCGACCACGAAGCCGCCCTCGACGTCCTTGCCGAGGCCGATCGTGAGCGGGTGCACGCTCTTCGACGCCGCCGGGGAGCGGAGCACGTCGCCGAGCGACACGATCTCGCGGTCCTTGTTCGGGATCTCGACGCCGATCGCGCTCTTGCCCGGGATGGGCGACAGGATCTGCACCTCGTTCGACGCGACGGCGTAGGCGAGGTTCTTGGCGAGCGCCGTCACGCGCTCGACCTTGACGCCGTGGCCGAGCTCGATCTCGTAGCGCGTCACCGACGGACCGCGCGAGAAGCCGGTGACCTTCGCGTCGACGCCGAACTGCGTGAGCACGCTGGTGATCGAGGCGATGGCCTCGTCGTTCGCGGGGGTGCGCGCCTTGGGCGGGGTGCCGGCCTCCAGCAGCGACGCGGCGGGCAGGCGGTAGGGGCGCTTGGACGCCGACGGCGCGGGCGCGGCGACGGGGAGCTGGACGTCGTCCCCCGCGTCGAACAGCGCGACCGGCCCGTCGTCGCGCAGCGAGGTGGGCGCGACGGCGGGCGCCTCGCCGGTGAAGCGGCGCACCGCCTCCTCGGCGTTCGCGAGCTCCGCCAGGATCTCGGCGTCGTCGTGGACGGGCGTGTGCGCGATGACCTCGGTGACCTCGGTCGGGCGCTCGAGCGCGGAGTCGAAGGCCGGCTCGTTCGACTTCTTGCCGCGACGCCACCACGGCATCGTGGTCGGGTCGTCCATCTCGAGGCCGAGGTCGGTGAGCGAGCCCAGCTCCGGCTCCGTCTCGGCCTCGGGCACGCCCTTGGCCGGACGCTCGGCGAGCTCCGCGCCGAACAGGTACGCGTACAGCTCGCGCAGGCGGTCGCCCGTGCGGTTCGGCGGGGTCTTGCTGATGATGAAGAGCGACAGGATGCCGATGGCGCCCACGATCGGGACCGCCAGCCAGGCCGCGCCGATCGCGACGAACGGCTGGCCGATCACCCAGCCGACGACGCCGCCCGCGTGGGCGAGGGACGGCATCCCCTGCGAGGGCTGCGGACGGTCGCTGAAGACGTGGCAGAAGGCGCTGACGCAGGCGATGAGCAGGGCGAGGCCGATGCCGACCCGCGTGTTGTCGTGCACGCTCGACGGATGGCGGAACAGCCACACCGCGAAGATCAGCATGATGACCGGGAGGCCGAACGCGACCCGGCCGAGCAGTCCGCCGAACGTGTACGCGTCGAGCGCCTGCGCGATGTCGGAGCTCGGGTTGAACCACTCGACGACGGCGCCGGCGATCGCGAGGACGACCAGCAGCATCGGGAAGCCGTCGCGCCGCTCCTCCTTGGCGAGGGTCTCCTTGCCGAAGACGCGCGCCGCTCCCCCGACGATGTGGGCGAGCCCGAGCCACGCGGCGGACAGCGGGCCGGGACGGTCGTCCTGGAAGACCGGCTGCTTGCCCCGGGGGTAGCGCTTGGTCGGCGTCGCCTTGGTGCCCTGCGCCTTCGTCGCGTTCCGGCTCGACGACGACGCGCGGGCGCGCGCGCTCGTCGACCGGGTGCTCGTGGCCATGACGCGACGGTACCCGCGGGGCGCGGCGACGGGAGGGAGGCGGAGCGGGGTGTCGATTCGGCAATCGATTACAGCCGGCGCGCCCTCACCGAGCACGCGCACGGTCTCGACGCCGACCTCGAGCCGATCCGCATCGGCGTGCAGGTCGAGGTGCGCCGTCGCACGGCCGAGCTCCTGCGCGAACGGAGCCGGATGTCGCCGGAGGGGACCGCCTCGTCGACCGCGACGGCCCCGACCGCTCATGCCCCGACGTCCACCGTCCCGATGAGGTTCACGCGCACGCCGAGCGCGTCGAGCATCGCGGCCTTGGCGACGAGGGCCTTGTCGGCGGTCGCGGCGTCGGGCGCGTAGACGAGCTGCGCGTGGTTCGCCTTGTGGCGGGCCATGAACTGGTCGCGGGTCACGTCGTGCAGCACGACGTGCGCGATCGGCCACTCCGGGTTGGTCGCGTCCTTGCGCCGCTGGGTCTCCTCCGCGGGGAGCTCGACCACCGTGCCGCGGAAGATGTCGGCGTTCAGCACGCCGTCGGCGATGAACACGCGGCTGATGACCACCTCGCCCGGCTTCGAGACGCCGTTGATCGTGGAGCCGCCGGCCGGGAAGAACACCGGGCCCTGCCGCCATCCCTCCGCCTGGTCCCAGCCGCCCAGGTGGGAGGCCGGCACGGACCCGGAGATCTCGTAGATCCACACGAACTCGTCGCCGTACTGCTCGCCCCAGCGCACGTCGTGGAGCGTGTTGTCGGGCACCAGGCCCATCGCGCGCCAGACGCGGTCGGTGATGAGCGCATCCACCGCGACGCCCTCGTCGGCCTCGTTGAAGTGCGGGAAGGCGCGGCCCTCGTGCAGGATCCGCGACCCGTCGCGCGACCGCACCGGCGGGCGCTCCGTGGTGTTGAGGATGCCCTCGGCGAGGTCCGACGCCGGCACCAGGTCCTTGAGGCCCTGCTGGTACTGGATGCCGACCGCGTCGAGCCCGAAGTCGTCGGCGATGCGGAGCGCGGCGACGTACATCTTGTACTGCCAGTCGAGCTGCGCCTGGGTCAGCTCCGTCGCCTCATCGCTGCCGAGCCGGAACGTCATCCCGTGCTCGAGCAGCCACCGGCCGACCTCCGCCGCCTCCTCGTCGGAGACCTGCAGCATCTCGGCGTAGAGCGCCGACTGCGAGAGCCGCTCCTTGTAGACGCCGAGCCCGTTGAGCAGCTCGTCGTCGAAGATCGCGTTGTACATGCCCATGCAGCCCTCGTCGAAGACGCCGATGATCGCCTTCTCGGTGAGCAGCTGCTGGGCAAGAGCGACCCCGAGCTCTTTCTCCGGGGAATCCGGGAGCGCGGGCAGCGCACGCACGTGGCTCGCGTCGTGCTCGATGCGGCCGGTCTCGGTCCAGGCGCGGATGCCGTCCTTGAACCAGGCGTCGGTGAAGTCGACGCTCCAGATCGTCGAGTACTCGCGGCCCATCTTCGTCATGCCGGCGTTCAGCCCCAGGAGCCCGACGAGCCCGGGCCACTCCCCCGCGAAGTTCGCGACCGTCAGGATCGGACCGCGGTGCGTGCGCAGCCCGTGGAGCACGTGGTGGCTGTACTGCCACACCGCCTCGGCGACGATGAGCGGCGCATCGGCCGGGATGCGCGTGAAGACCTCCATGCCCATCCGCTGGCTCGAGATGAAGCCGTGGCCGGTCGCCGGGTCGACCGGGTTCGCGCGCACGACCGTCCAGCCGAGGCCCTCGAAGACGGCGGTCACGCCGGCCTCCAGCTCGACCTGGGTCGGCCAGCCGGCGCGGTTCGCGCTCTCGCGGAGGTCCCCGGAGGCGATCAGGTAGGCGGTCTTTGGCGGCGTCGCGACGGCCTCGGCGCGGCTCGGGAGGGTGTAGGTGCTCATGCGCGCCAGAATGGCAGAAATCGTTTACAGGCTCAAGGCTCCGACGGTCGCCGCGTGCTGCCGCGCATGATCAGCTCGGTGGGCAGGACGACGGTGACCGGCTCCTCGGGAGTCGCGATCAGCAGCTCCGCGGCCCGTCGGCCGAGCTCCTCGGTCGGCTGCCGGACGACGGTGAGCGGCGGGTCCGTGACCGCGAGCCAGGGGTTGTCGTCGAAGCCGACCAGTCCGATGTCGGTCGGCACGCGACGGCCCGCGTCGTGCAGGGCCCGGAGCGCGCCGACGGTGAGGAGGCCGTTCGCGGTGACGACCGCGTCGGGCGGGTCCGGCAGCGCGAGCAGCGCGCGCATCTCGAGCTCGCCCCCCTCTTCGCGGTAGCTCGCACTCCGGTCGAGCTGCGGATCGAGCGGGAGCCCCGCGGTCGCGAGCGCTTCGCGATAGCCCTCGCGCCGCTCCGCCGCCGTGCTCACGTGCAGCGGGCCGGTGATCGACGCGATCCGGCGGGCGCCGCCCGCGAGCAGGTGCTCGGTCGCGCGGCGCCCCGCATCGACGTTGTCGGCGACGACCGCGCTCACGGCCGCGCCGTCCAGGCGGCGGTCGACGGTCACGACCGGGATGCCGCGGTCGAGCAGCGGGCGCACGTCGGCGTCCGGCCGGGCCGGCGACAGGATCACGCCCGCCACCCGTTCCGCGAGGGCGACGCGGAGGTGCCGCGCCTCCTGCTCGGGATCGTCGTCGGAGTTGTAGACCGCCACCGAGAAGCCCCGCGCTCGGGCGGCGCCCTCGACAGCCCGGACCAGGGAGGTGAAGTAGGAGCTCTCGACGTCGGAGATCACGAGGGCCCAGACGGAGGCGGTCTGCATCCGCAGGTTGCGCGCTCCCGCGCTCGGGGCGTAGCCGAGTTCCGCGACGACCGCCGCGACCCGCTCGGCGAGCGCCGGCGTGACGTCGCCACGCCCGTTGACCACGCGCGACACGGTCGCGGTCGAGACGCCCGCGGCGCGCGCGACGTCGTGGATCGTGGTCACGGGGCGAGGCTACCGCCCGACGCGGCGGTCACGGTCCGCTCAGAACCGGATCGCGTCGATCGGCTTCACCCTGACCGCGACGAGCGCGGGCAGCAGCCCCGCGAGCGCTCCGACGCCCACCGCCACGAGCATCCCCAACCCGGCCGCCGAGAGCGGGAATGCGGGGACGTCCTGCAGCCCCGCCTGGCGCAGGAACCCGGCGACGAGCGGGTTCTCGAGCGCGAGGATCGCGACCATCACTCCGACGACGCCCGCCACGGCCGTCGCGACCACGCTCTCCATCATGACGCCGGCGAACACCCGCCCCGCGGTCGCGCCGAAGCTGCGCCGGATGCCGATCTCACGGATCCGCGCGCGCACGGTCACCATCGAGATGTTGAGGAGCCCGAGCGCGCCGAGGAGCAGGATCAGGCCGGCGGCCGCACCGCCGATGATCTTCGGGAAGATGAGCGGGTCGGCTCCGGACTGGCTCTGGAAGTCCTGCTGGAAGATCTGCGTCGTGGCGCCGTGACCGGCCAGGCGCGACAGATCGGACGCCAGGCGTTCCTTGAGGGCCGCCGCGTGGGCGGGCGGCACCCACGCGAGCCACGAGGCGACGTTCTGATCCTGCCCGTTCGCATCCACGGGATGCAGCGCCTGGTACGCGTCGTAGAGCATCCAGAGCTGCCCGAACCGTGGGTCGCCTCCCGCGACCACGCCGATCACGACCGCGTCGACGTCGGCGGGGGCGAGGAGATGGATCACCGGGTGCGCTCGCAGATCGGGGCTCCCGAGTGCGCGCCACATGCCCTGGTCGATCACGACCCCGGGCACGAGCCGGTCCGCGTCGCCGTCGACGAACCACGAGCCGTCCACGACCCGGGTGCGGAACATCGTCGCGTACGAGGGGTCGATGAGGGTGGCGCTCACGCTCGACTCCGGCGGCAGCCCCTCCACCATCCCCGCGACGCCCTCCTGACGCGACCAGTAATGGATGCCGTACCGCGCGAACTCGCCGCGGATCTGCTCCGAGAAGGTGCCGGGGTCGACGATCTGCTCGCCCTTGTCCGTCACCGGCGACTGGATGTTGAGCATCGCGGACCGCCCCTGACCGCGCTCGATCTGCTCGAGCACCGCCTGCTGCGACACCGCGGAGATCGCCGCGATCGCCGTGAGCGCCATGATCGCGACGGCCACGCCCACGATCGACATGAGCACGCGCGCCCGGTACACCCGGAACTCCGCCCACGCCTCGACGAAGACGCTGTACACGCTCGTGAGCGCCCTCATCGGAGCGCCTCCACGGGAGCGGGGTGCAGCACGCCGCCATCGAGCCGGAAGCGGCGGTCGGCGAGCGCCGCGATGTCCGGATCGTGGGTGATGGTGACGAGCGCGGCACCGGTGTCGTGCGCGACGCCGTCGAGGAGCTCCATGACGGCGCGGCCGGTGTCGACGTCGAGGGCGCCCGTCGGCTCGTCGGCCAGGATCACGCGCGGGTCGCGCACGAGCGCACGGGCGATCGCGACGCGCTGCTGCTCGCCGCCCGAGAGCCGGCTCGGCAGACCGTCGGCGCGATCCGCCAGACCCACGCGGTCGAGCATCTCGAGCGCAAGCCGGCGACGGCGCCAGAACCGCTTCGGCTCGGCATACAGCAGAGGCGTGGCGACGTTCTCGACCGCGGTCCGCCCCGGGAGCAGGTTGAACTGCTGGAAGATGAAGCCCACCTCCCGACCGCGCCGCTTGTCGCGCGCGGCGGCCGACATCCGCTCCACGGGGACGCCGTCGAAGACGAGCCGCCCGCCGCTCGGCTCGTCGAGCAGGCCGAGAATGTTGAGGAGCGTCGACTTGCCGGACCCGCTCCGTCCGACGATCGAGACGTGCTCCGCCGCGTCGACGACGAGGTCGACGCCCTTCAGGATGTGCAGCGGCTCGTCGTCGGGGATCGGCACGACGCGCGTGACCCCCTCGAGCTCGAGGATCGCCATCAGCCGGCGAAGCCCATCGCTTTGGCCTGCTGGTCGGCCTTCGACGGGACGAACTCCATGACCTGGTCGCCCTTCTTCAGCCCCGAGACGATCTGGACGCGCTTGCCGTCGAAGATCCCGAGCTGGACCTTGACCGCCGTGGGCGCCCCGCCGTCCGCGGCCGGCTCGTAGACGGTGCCGGTGGCGCCCGATCCTTCGACCGCGGTCGCGGGGACGAGCAGCGCGTCGGGCGCGGAGCCCGCCGAGATCTTCATCTTGGCCGCGAGACCCGCGAAGACCGTCACGTCGCCGGGGACGGCGCAGCGCACGATCGGGCCGGCGGTCGAACCGGATCCCGCTCCCGCTCCGGCGCCGGAGCCCGCGTCGCCGTCGCCCGAACCGGAGGCGCCGCCCGCACCGCCCGACCCGGCGAGCGGCACGATGACTGTGAGCCCCGTGCACGTGAACGGCGCGGGGCCGCCCGCGATCGTCACCGTGGCCTCGGTCGGCTTCGACACGAGCCGGTACTGGTCGACGGCGGCGATCGATCCCGAGACGTTGAACGTGGGCGGCGCGATCTGCGCGAGCACGTCGCCCACGTTCACCTGCTGGCCGACGAGGGCGTTCAGCGCCGAGACGGTGCCGCCCGCGGCGGCCGTGATCGTCACCGAGCGGAAGCCGGGCGTCGCGGCAGGGTCGGTGGAGGTGAGCGGATGCTTCACGACGACCACCGCGGTGTTGCCGTCCGTGCCCGCGCCGAGCGCGACCGAGACCTTGGTGATCTCGCCCGCGACCGTCGCGCGCACGGGCACCGCGGGATCCGGCGCGACCGTCGCATCGAGCGAGACGTCGTTCCTGATGGAGCCGGTCTCGACGACCGCGAGAGGGTCGCTGATCGCGCCGGTGGGCTTCACGCCGTCGCTGCCCGAGGTCGCGCCGCTGAAGAAGGCCAGCTTGACGAGGGCGACGCCGATCGCGGCGAAGACGACGATGCGGATGATGGGGAGGACCCAGCGGCGTCCGATGCCGGGGGAAGCAGCGCTCATCTTCCCAGTGTCACCCACGGAATGAGCGACGCTCGCCATCCGCGCGGATGATCAGGGGACGATCCGGGGAAACCCCGAGCGGCACCGCACGTCGCTCGGGGCTCAGGCCTCGATCACGACCGGGATGATCATCGGCCGGCGCCGGTGCTGCGTGTTCACCCAGCGTCCCACCGTGCGGCGCACGACCTGCTGGAAGCCGTGCTGGTCGCGCGTGCCGTTGGCCGCGGCGTCCGAGAGGGCCTTCACGATCTGCGGGCGCACGTCGTCGAAGACCGACTCGTCCTCGGCGAAGCCGCGCGCCTGGATCTCGGGGCCGACGATGACGCGCCCGGTCTGGGTGTCGACCGCGACGAAGATCGAGATGAACCCCTCCTCGGCGAGGATGCGGCGGTCCTTGAGGTCGGCGTCGGTGATCTCGCCCACGGTGGAGCCGTCGACGTACACGTAGCCGAGGTCGAGCTGACCGACGATCCGCGCGACGCCGTCGACGAGGTCCACGACCACGCCGTTCTCGCCCACGACCGTCTGGGCCGCGGGCACGCCCGTGTCGATCGCGAGGGCCGCGCTCGCCACGAGGTGGCGCGCTTCGCCGTGCACCGGCAGGACGTTCTTCGGCTTGACGATGTTGTAGCAGTACAGGAGCTCGCCCGCGGCCGCGTGGCCGGAGACGTGCACGCGCGCGTTGCCCTTGTGCACGACGAGCGCGCCGAGTTTGGTGAGCCCGTTGATGACCCGGTAGACCGCGTTCTCGTTGCCCGGGATGAGGCTCGAGGCGAGGATGACGGTGTCGCCCTCGCCGACCTCGATCTGGTGATCCTGGTTCGCCATGCGCGCGAGGACCGCCATCGGCTCGCCCTGCGATCCGGTCGACATGTAGACGACCCGGTCGTCGGGCAGGTCGATCGCCTTCTTGAGGTCGACCAGGATGCCCTCGGGCACGTGCAGGTAGCCGAGCTCCGCCGCGATGGTCATGTTGCGCACCATCGAGCGGCCGACGAGCGCGACCTGCCGGCCGTTCTTCGCGGCCGCGTCGAGCACCTGCTGCACGCGGTGCACGTGGCTCGAGAAGCTCGCGACGATGACGCGGCGCTTCGCCTTGGCGATGACGTTCTCGAGCACCGGGCCGATGTCGCGCTCCAGGGCCGTGAAGCCGGGCACGTCGGCATTCGTCGAGTCGGGGAGGAAGAGGTCCACACCCTCCTCGCCGAGCCGGGCGAACGCGCGCAGGTCGGTGATCCGGGAGTCGAGCGGCAGCTGGTCCATCTTGAAGTCGCCGGTGTGCAGGGCGGTGCCCGCCGGCGTGCGGATGCCGACGGCGAGCGCGTCCGGGATCGAGTGGTTCACCGCGATGAATTCGAGCTGGAACGGGCCGAGCTTCTCGCGCTGCCCCTCCTTGACCGCCATCGAGTACGGCTGGATGCGGTGCTCCTTGAGCTTCGCCTCCACGAACGCGAGCGTCAGCTGCGATCCGATGATCGGGATGTCGCGCTTCAGCTTGAGCAGGTACGGCACCGCGCCGATGTGGTCCTCGTGCCCGTGCGTCAGCACGACGCCGACCACGTCGTCGAGACGTTCGCGGATGGGCGCGAAGTCCGGGAGGATCAGGTCCACGCCGGGCTGGTGCTCCTCGGGGAACAGGACGCCCACGTCGACGATGAGCAGCTTGCCCTCGAACTCGTAGACGGTCATGTTGCGGCCGATCTCGCCGAGCCCGCCGAGCGGGATGACGCGGAGCGTCCCCTTCGCGAGGGCGGGCGGATCGACGACGTCGCGCTGGGAACTCATCGGGTGGTGCCTGCAACCTTCGGGAGTGCGCCGCCCGCGGCCGCGTTGCGGTCGGGACGGAAGTTGGAGAAGTCGACATCGGCACCCGGTCCCACCAGGGCGATCTCGTCTTCGATGAGGGCGGCCTCCGACTCCTCGGGCCCGACGAGCGGCAGTCGCACGCGCGGGCTCGAGATGCGGCCGAGGCCGTGGAGGATGTACTTGGTCGCGACCGTGCCGGGCACGTGCGTCATGGTGGCGCGCACGAGCGGCTCGAGGGCCTGGTGCGCGGCGGTGGCGGTCGCGAGGTCGTTCGCGTTCACGGCATCCACCATCCGGCGGTAGGGCGCGCTCGTGATGTTGGCGGTCACGCCGATGAGGCCGGAGCCGCCGATCGCGAGGGTGGGGAGGGCGTTCGCGTCGTCGCCCGCGAAATAGATCAGGTCGGTCTGGTTCATCACGCGGCTGACCTCGCTGAGGTCGCCCTTCGCGTCCTTGACCGCGCGGATGTTGGGATGCTTCGCCGCGCGCAGCAGCGTCTCGTACCGGATCGGGATGCCGGTGCGCCCCGGGATGTCGTAGAGGATCACGGGCAGGTCGGTCGCGTCCGCGATCATGCGGAAGTGGGTGAGCACGCCCGCCTGCGTGGGCTTGTTGTAGTACGGCGTCACGATCATGACCCCGTCGGCGCCGGCCTTCTCGGAGTGCGTGTAGAGCTCGATCGCGTGCGCGGTCTCGTTGCTGCCGCCGCCGGTGATCACCTTGGCGCGACCGCCCGCGACCGACTTGGCGACCTCGACGAGCCGGATCTTCTCCGGGTCGGTCAGGGTGCTGGTCTCACCGGTCGTGCCGGTGACGACGATGCCGTCGGCGCCCTGCCGGATCACGGAGTCGATGTGCTTCTCGACGTCCGCCCAGTCGACCTCGCCATCGGCCGTGAACGGGGTCACGAGCGCGACGAGCACCTGTCCGAAGGGGTTCGCAGGTCTGGCCACGGGAGTAAGGCTATCGGGGCGGGGTGCACGGAGCGCGCGCCGGCGGTTCTCCCGGCTCGAAGCCGTCGCCGATGGAGTAGGGCGGGCGGGACTTGAACCCGCGACCGAGGGATTATGAGTCCCCTGCTCTAACCGGCTGAGCTACCGCCCCGTGCCGGCTCAGGCTATCGCCCGCGCGTCGCGGCATCGGTGTGACGCGAATCGGGTGTCCGGGTGCAGCGCACCCCTCGTTCTCGTCATATCGGCGGCGCGGGGATATGGAAGCGCGGGAGGTGCGGAGGTGCGGAGGTCAGCGGGAGCGGTCCGCGTCGGGGTGCGCGGGCTCGGCCGCGGGCGCGACCGGGATCGGCTGGTCGCGGTAGATCGCCTCGAAGACGTCGAGGGTGTGAGCCATGGAGTGCTCGGCGACGATGGCGAGCGACGCCTTCTTCATCGCGTCGAGGCGCTCGGGCGTCGCCGTGAGCACGTCCGTGAGGCCCGCCACGAAGCCGTCGATGTCCCCGGGCTCGTAGAGGTGTCCGTTCACGCCGTCGTGCACGAGATGCGGGAGGGCCATGGCGTTCGCGGCGACGACGGGCAGGGCCGAGGCCTCCGCCTCCATCGCGGCGATGCACTGGAGCTCGGCACGGGAGGGCATCGCGAAAACGGTCGCGGCGGTGAGGGTCGCGCGCAGCTGCTCGTCGGAGGCCTTGCCGAGGAAGTGGATGCGATCCGCGATGCCGAGCTCGCGGGCCTGGGCCTGCAGCTTCTCGCGCGCCTCGCCGGCGCCGATGATGTCGACCTGCACGTCGAGCGCGGGGTCGAGCTTCGCGGTCGCGTCGATGAGCTCGTCGATGTGCTTCTCGTCGTCGAGACGGCCGACGAAGACGATCCGGTTGCCGGTGCGCGGCGCGAACGACGGGGTGTAGTCGGAGGTCTTGATGCCGTTCGACACCGCGACCACGTCCGTCAGACCCGTCATCTCCTCGAAGTAGTCGGCCGAATTCTGGGTCGGGCTCGTCACGACGTCGGCCATGCCGAAGAGCTTGCGGGCGGACCGCCACTGCGAGCCGACGACGAAGTCCACGAACCACTGCGGCGTGTGCGGCGGCGCGTGCTGGACGATGTTCTCCGGCATCGAGTGGCTGGTGCCGGCGAGGCGGATGCCCGCCTTCTTCGCCAGGGGGAAGAGCCCCCGGCCCGCGACGATGTGCGACTGCACGTGGATGACGTCCGGCCTCGCGGCGCGGATCGCCTTCTTGGCGTGGTGCTTGATGGTGAACGGCATCATGAACCGGAACCAGGGGTGCGTCGGCCAGGAGTAGCTCGGGACGCGGTGCACGGTCATGGTCTGACCCTCGTGCTCCTCCTCGAACACGCCGGGACCGCCCTCGCGCGACGCGGGCGCCAGCACGTGGACCTCGTGCCCCCGCTCGGCCATGCCTGCGCCGAGGCGTTTGGCGAAGGCCGCCGAGCCGTTCAGGTCGGGCGCGAACGTGTCGCAGCCGATGAGAATGCGCATCGGATGCACCCTACCCGAGGGATCTCCGGGCTCCGGGCGCCTCGCGGGTCAGTGCACGGTCTGCGGATGATGGCGCGCGAGCTGGATGACGCCCACGATCGCGATCGCCGCGCTCGCCAGCCAGACGAAGAGCACCCACACCGGCGTCTGCGCGCCCTCGCCGAGGACCGTGAGGCCGATGAC
>Ga0247757_10001659_pt1 | contig 13778 bp, 10 predicted proteins | sample UWRJL126311R4_FD_180929 | JGI IMG/M metagenome (GOLD analysis project Ga0247757, IMG submission 180929) | Plant litter microbial communities from Arlington Agricultural Research Station in Wisconsin, United States - UWRJ-L126-311R-4 | ecosystem: Environmental > Terrestrial > Plant litter >...
GTCGACCGGCGCACCCGCACGATCGGCAGCGCGGGGAAGACGGCGATCTCCGCGGGGACGACGAAGAACGTCCGGATCACGCTGACCCGGGCCGCGCGGACCGTCGTCTCGCGCGCCGGGAAGCTCAAGGTGACCGTCTCCGCGGCCGGGAGGACGAAGACGGTCACGGTGCGCAAGCGGCGCTGACCGGACCGCCGACGGTCACCTTCTTCCGCTCATGGCGGAAGAAGGTGACCGTCGGCGTCATGCGGGGCGCATCAGGCGGCCTGGGCCAGCTCCAGGAAGCCGGTCACCGAGCGCAGCCGCCCGTCCGGGGCGATCGTGCCGAAGTCGAACCCGGTGGCGACCGCGTCGCCTCCGGGCGGCGCGAGCTCCCAGGTGAAGCGGACGCGGTCGTCGTAGGCGTCGGGTGCGGCGACGAGCGAGAACCGCAGGCCGGGGAACTGCCCCTGCACCCCGGCGATCACCGCGTCGATGCCGTCGTGGCCGCGGCCGGCGGCGAGCGGGTCGACGTACTCGGCGTCCTCGGTCCAGGTGCGGTCCACGAGCCCGCGGCGCCGCTCGGCGTCCGTCTCGTTCCACATCTCGATGTAGCCCTCGACGAGGGTGTGCACGTCGGTCATGACGTTCCTCCGTTGGTGGGATGGTCGATGGGCAGGACGCTGCCACGGGCGGGTCAGCGCGTCGATGACCCCGGAGGTAGGTGCGCGGCGCACGGGCGGCGGTACCGTGGGCGCATGACCCGGACCGCCGCCGCCCCCAGCCGCATCGGGACCCTGCTGCGCGACTGGCGCCGGCGGCGCCGGTTGAGCCAGCTCGACCTGTCGCTGGAGGCCGGCGTCTCGGCCCGGCACCTGAGCTTCGTGGAGACCGGGCGCTCGCGACCCAGCGCCGACATGGTGCTCCTGCTCGCCGATCGCCTGGACGTGCCGCTGCGCGACCGCAACCAGCTGCTGCTCGCGGCCGGCTACGCCCCGGTCTACGGCCAGCACGACCTCGACGCCCCGGAGATGGGGCCGGTGCGCGAGGCCCTGGAGCTCGTCCTGCGCGGGCACGACCCGTATCCCGCGGTGGTCGTCGACCGGCACTGGGGCATGGTGGCGGGCAACGACGCGATCGCGCTGCTCACCGCCGGGGTGGCCCCCGCGCTGCTGGAGCCGCCGGTCAACGTCCTGCGACTCAGCCTGCACCCGGACGGGATGGCGCCGCGGATCGCCAACCTCCCGCAGTGGCGGGCGCACCTGCTGGACCGGCTCGGCCGCCAGGCGGTGACGACGGGGGATCCCGCCGTGGCCGCCCTCTTCGCGGAGCTCAGCGCGCTTCCGTGCGCGGGGCCGCCCGCCGAGCCGCACGATCCCGCGGCGGGGGAGATCGCGGTGCCGCTGCGTCTGCGCGCCGGGGACGCGGAGCTCTCGTTCATCAGCACCGTCACCACGTTCGGGACCGCGACAGACATCACGGTGTCCGAGCTGTCGATCGAATCGTTCTTCCCGGCGGACGCGGCGACGGCGGAGGCGGTCCGCGCGTTCGCGGGGTCCTGACGCGGCCGATTTCGGCGATACGCAGGGAGAATGCCAGGGCGCCGAGCGTACGGTAAGGCTCGCGCGGCGCCGTCCCGGGCCCTATGCTGGGCCCCAGGTCTCCAGGAGCGCGGCCGCGCTACGGACCACGGAACCGCCTTCCCCCGATGCCTCCCGTCCACGCTCCGAGCGCCCTTGACGACCCGCTCCGGCTCGCTGCGGTCGCCGCCGCCGGGCTGCTCGACTCCGACCGCGAGGACGCGTTCGACGACCTGACGCGGCTCGCCGCCACGCTGATGGGGGCGCCGTTCGCGCTCGCGACCGTGGTCGACTCCAGCCGCGCGTTCTGGAAGAGCTGCTTCGGTGTGCCGCTCGACGGGCCGCGGGAGAGCACGGCCGACGACTCGTTCTGCCAGCACGTCGTGGCCTCCGGGCAGCCGATGGTCATCGGCGACGTGCGCGAGGACTCGCGCACCCACGACATCACCGCCATCGACACGCTGGGCGTGCGCGCCTGGGCGGGCGTCCCGCTGCTCGCTCCCGGCGGGGAGGTGCTCGGCACGTTCTGCGTGGTCGACGTGGTCACGCGCGACTGGACCGTCGAGGACCTCGAGCCGCTGCGCGTGCTGGGCGCGGCCGCCGGCCGCGAGATCGCCCTGCGCGCCGCGGTGCGCAGCGAGCACGACGCCCGCACCCGGGCGGAGGCCCTGGCCGACACGCTGCAGGAGGCGCTGCTGCCCCCGACCCTGCCCGCCGTCCCGGGCCTCGACGTCGCGGCGCGCTTCCACGCGGTGGGCGGCGGTGGGCAGCTGGTCGGCGACTTCTTCGACGTGTTCCCGGTCGGCGGCGGTCGCTGGGGCACCGTCATCGGGGACGTGTGCGGCAAGGGCGTGGAGGCGGCCAAGGTCGCGCTGCTGGCCCGGTACGCGGTCGGCGTCGCGGCGATGCACTCGCCGGACTGCGCCGAGGTCGTCCGCTGGCTCAACGACACGCTCCGGGCCCGTGGGCCCGAGCCCGATCTCTTCGTCACGGCGATCTACGGCACGTTCACGGTGGAGCCCGACGGCTGCCGGGTCCGGCTCGCCGGGGCCGGGCACGTGCCGCCGGTGCTGCGCCGCCGCGACGGCGCGGTCGAGCTGCTCGAGGTGGGCGGGACGCTGGCCGGCGTCTTCCCCGACGTCGAGCCCGGCGAGTTCGAGGTGCGGCTGGGGCCCGGCGACGCGCTCGTCCTCTACACGGACGGCGTGGTCGAGGCCCGCGAGGACGGCGAGGCGTTCGGGGAGGAGCGCCTGCTCGAGCTGGTCGCGCGGTGCGACGGGGACGCCGGCACGCTGGCCGGCGCCGTGGTGGCGGCCGCGCTGGAGCACTGCGGCGGCGAGGCGAGCGACGACACGGCCGCGGTCGTCCTGCGGATGCCGGTGGCATGAGCGCGGATCCGGGCACCGAGATCGCGCTGGACCACACCGGCGACACCGTGACGGTGCGGGTCGTGGGCGAGCTGGACCTGTCCTGCGCCGCGCGCTTCGACCTGGCGATGTCCGGGGCGTTCGAGCTCGGGGACCGCTGGGTCGTCGACCTGTCCGGCGTGGTGTTCGTGGACTCCACCGGCGTGCGCTGCCTGGTGCGCGCGTGGCGCGAGTCGCTGCGCCGCGGGACGCGCGTGGAGATCGTCGGCGTGACGCCCGCCGTGCGGCGCGTGCTGGACCTCACGGGCCTCACCGGCTACCTCCTGGAGCGTTCGGACAGCGACGTGGCGTAGCACTTCTCGACACAGCGTGTTTGCGGCGCGGTACACCCGGGTACCAGATCGCCCCGAGGGTTGTCCGTCGTGCCGAGGAGGAGTCTGTATGTCGAGAGTTGCCGGCGTGGTCGCCGTTGCGTCCGCCTGCCTGTTCCTGCTGGCCCAGTCCGCGTCCGGGGCGTTCCCCGCCGACGCGCCGAACGACCCGGAGTACGCGCCGGGGGAGGCGAGTCCGCTGGCCTGCCTGACCACCGGGGTCGACGACCAGCAGCACTACCTCTACGACTTCATGCCGGCCTGCTCGCCGCTGGCCACCGATCCCGAGGGCGCCTCGGGGATGTCGGTGAACAAGGCCTGGCGCGACTACACCGCCGGCAGCGGCGCGACGACGATCGCCTACGTCGAGGGCGGCATCAACTGGCACGCCAATGACGTCGCCGACCTCGCCAACCGGGTCTTCCTCAACGCCGGGGAGCTGCCCGCACCGACCACGCCGGACGACGATCCGTCGACGCTGAGCGCCAAGGACTACGCGGACACCCCGGACGCCAACGGCAACGGGCTGGTCGATCCGGAGGACATCATCGTCCGGTTCTCCGACCACGTCGACGACGACCACAACGGGTACGTCGACGACATCTCCGGCTGGGACTTCTACAACGACCAGAACGATCCCGCCACGATCGACTCCGCCTACGACCACGCCAACAACCAGGAGCGCCAGGCGGCGGCCGAGGCCGACAACGGCGTCATGGGCGCCGGCATCTGCCCGCGCTGCCGGGTGCTGCCCGTCAAGGCGGGGGCCGAGGCCCTGGATCGCACCGACGACCTCGCCCAGGCGTGGCTGTACGCCGCCGACATGCGGGCCGACGTCGTCGTCTCCGTGACCGCCGACCTCGGCTACTCCAGCTTCATGCGCGAGACGGTCGAGCACCTGTGGGACCAGGGCGTGGTCATGGTCGAGGCGTCCAACGACTTCGACTCCACCGACCACCAGGGCGGCATGTGGTGGCCCCACGTGCTCCCCGGCAACGGCCTGGTCTCCAACGCCCACGGCGTGCCCGGCCCGCTGGCTAACCCCTTGACCACGACCTACCGCGCCCGCTCCAGCTACACGTCCTGGGGCCCGCACAACATGTTCTCCGTCGCCACGAAGGGCGGCACGACCTCGGAGGCGACGCCGACCGTGGGCGGCGTGATGGCCCTCGTGCTCGACTACGGCAAGCAGGTGGCGCGCGAGCACAAGATCGATCGTCCCCTGAACGCCTCCGAGGCGATCCAGGTCGTGCGCGCGACGTCCTCGGACATCGACGGCACGCCCAGCCTGGGCGGCTGGACCGGCAAGCCCGGCTTCGACCTGCAGTACGGCTACGGCCGGCCCAACGTCGCCAAGGCGCTGAAGGCCGTCGCCGACGGCGACGTGCCGCCCGAGGCGTGGATCGACAGCCCCCAGTGGTACGCCGTCTACGACCCCACGGACACGGCGAGCGTCGCGGTCGACGGCCACGTCGCCGCCCCGCGGTCGTCCTCCTACACCTGGAAGCTGGAGTACGCGCCGGGCGCCGAGCCGGCGGACGGCGCGTTCGCCACCGCGGCCAGCGGCAACGGCACGGAGCCGCGTGACGGGCACCTCGGCGACCTCGACCTCTCGGACGTCCCCGAGTCGTTCTGGAAGGCCGCGTTCACCCAGTCGCAGACCAAGACGCTGGAGACGGCCGAGCAGTACACCGTCACCCTCCGCGTCCGGGTGACCGACGCCGACGGGCGCACGGGGGAGGAGCGGCGCACGATCGCCGTGCACCACGACCCGACGCTGGCGCCGGGCTTCCCCAAGAGGATCGGGACGGGCGGCGAGGCGCAGCCCCAGCTCGCCGACCTGGACGGCCGCGGCCACCAGGCCATCGTGTTCGGCGACACCGACGGCCGCGTCCACGCGGTCGACGGCGCGACCGGCGACGAGCTGCCCGGCTGGCCCGTGAGGACCGACGCGACCGAGGTGACCAAGCCGCACGCCGGAGTCGATCCCCGCCACGAGCCGGTCATCACCAACGTGGCGATCGGCGACCTGGACGGCACCGGGGCGCTCTCGATCGTCGCCACCTCGACCACGGGCCGCACGTACGTGTGGGACGCCGAGGGCGATCGGCGACCCGGCTGGCCCAAGGTCCTGGACGTCGGCCTGAGCAAGCCGAACATCCCCCGGCCGGCCAAGCCGTTCACCCGCGACCCCCACCAGGGCGCCACGTCCCCGCCGACCCTCGTCGACCTGGACGGCGACGGCCGGCTCGACATCGTCCAGCCCGCGTGGGACGGCCACATCCACGCCTGGCACGCCGACGGCACCGACGTGCCCGGCTGGCCCGTCGACGTGAAGCCGCCCACCGGCGCCGCTCCGCTCGACGCCGCGCAGCTGGTCTCCGACCACAAGCTCGACAGCGCCCCGGCCATCGCCGACCTCGACGGGGACGGCAAGCCCGAGGTCGTGGTGCGCAGCCAGTACACGTACACCTCGGGCGCCGGCCTGCAGGTCGGCGGCTACGGCACGGTCTACGCCTACCACGCCGACGGCTCCGTGGTGGACGGCTGGCCCGCCCGCATGCACGGGATCGTGGAGTACTACGGCTCGGCTCAGGAGTTCATCACCGAGGGCACCGACGCCCCGGCCGCCGCCGACGTGGACGGGGACGGCAAGGACGAGATCGCCGCCTCGCCCGTCCTCGCGCCCAGCTACCTGTTCAACGGCGACGGCTCCCTGCGGACGATCTACGGGCCGCTGCCCGACGCGACGCTCGGGCTGCTGGCCGGGCGCACGGCGCCCGCGACGCTGCTCACCCAGATCACGGGCGGCAACCTGCCCGCGGACGCGCCGGTGTCGTTCACCGCCTCGGGCGCGTTCGGCAAGCTGGGGGACAGCACCAAGGTCTCGTGGGCTCAGCCCGGCTCGGGCGCCGCGACGACCGCGGCCTCCCTGCTCGTGGCCGGCGCCGGCACCGGGATCCAGAACTACCTGCGGGCCTACGACGGCACCACGGGGCTCCCGCAGCCCGGGTTCCCCCGCCAGATCCAGGGGCTGGACTTCCTGGGCGGCACCGCGATCGCGGACGTCACCGGCGACGGCAAGCCGGACGTGCTGGCCGGGGCCGACAGCTCCGCGCTGCACGGGTTCACCTCCACCGGCGCCGAGGCGGCGGACTTCCCCAAGTTCACCGGCGGCTGGATGCTGTGGGCCCCGACGGTGGGCGACGTGGACGCCGACGGCACCAACGACGTCGTCGTCCTCACCCGCGAGGGCTACCTGTGGAAGTGGCGCACGCCGGGCAAGGCGAGCGCCAACCAGGAGTGGTGGACGTTCCGCCACGACGAGCACAACACCGGCCGCTACGGGGTCGACGCCCGGCCCCCCGGCGCGGTGCGCGACGCCGTGCTGGCGGACGGCGGGGCGAGCGTGCGCTTCACCGCACCCGGCGACGACTGGTACCGCGGCACGCCCGACCACTACCGCGTGAGCATCGGCGACGGGCCCGCGATCGAGCGGCCCGCCACGGCGGCGGCCGGGGAGGAGCAGACGCTGGAGCTGCCGGCCGGGACGGGCGGGGCCTGCGTGCAGGCGGTCGACGCCGTCGGCAACCTCGGTCTGGCCACGGCGGTGGGCAGCGACGCGCCGTGCGCGCCGGACCCGGTCGACCCCGGGGACGGCGGCGGCGATCCGGGCACCGGCGATCCGGGCGGGCCCGGCGACGGCGGCGGAAGTGCGGGCGGCGGAGACGGCGGCGGCGCGATCGACCCGGGCGGCGCGGGCGGGGCGGGCGCGGGCGGCGGCTCGCCCATCGACCCCGGCAAGGTCCTGCCGGGCACGAAGAAGCCCACGGTCAAGAAGCCGGCGGCGAAGGCCCCGAAGCTGACGATCTCCGTGCGGAAGCTGCGCGGCGGCCGCTACGCGGTGACGGTGGCCGGCGCGGATCGGGCCAAGGTCCGGCAGGCGGTGTTCGCCCTGGCCGGGAGGAAGGTCGCCACCGACAGGCGGGCGCCGTTCACGGTCACGCTGTCCAGCCGGCAGGTCAAGCGCTACAAGACCCTCAAGCTGACCGTGCGGGCCACGCTGAAGGACGGCCGCACGGCGAAGCTGGCCAGGTCGGTGCGTCGCCGGTAGCCCGTTTCGCGAAGGTGGCGTGGTTTCCCTCGGAATGCGAGGGAAAGCACGCCAGCTTCGTGCGCTTCGCCACCTCTGCGGTGGCAAGGCGCGCGAGCCGCGGGATGTCCGGCGCGCTCAGGTCTTCGTCCGCTGGACTCGCACGCCGCGCAGGTCGCGGATCCGGCGGACGACCAGCGACGTCGTGCGGTTCAGGTTCGGCGTGCTCGTGGCGCGCCGGACCCGTAGCGTCAGCCGCCGGGCCTTCACCGTGCCGGTGGCCAGCACGCGGGAGCCGTTGACGACCCGCAGGCGGTAGGCGGAGCGGCCCCCGGACCGGGCGCGGGACACCGTCTTCCACCGCGGCCTGCCCGTCGTCCCCGCGGCGGTCTGCACGCGGGCCGAGCGCACGAGCCGGGCGGTGGGGACCGTGAGCGGGTCGGCCGCGGGCTTCGGCGACGGGACGGGCTTGGGCTGCGGCTGGGGATCCGGACCCGGCTGGGGGTCGGGGATGGGATCCGGCACGGGATCGGGCACCGGCGGAGCGGGCGGCGCGGGGACGCAGGCCGTCGGCGCCCCCGTCGCCGGGTCGCTCTGACGGCGGTACACGCGCAGCTTCACCGACAGGCCGGGCGCGATCTCCGTGGTGCACATGAGCACCCCGGTCGGGGTGTGGACGAACGCGATGCCCTCCGCCTCGGTGGCCGCCCCCAGGTCGCGTTCGAAGACCGGCGTCACGTCGCCGCTGACCGGGTCGATCGCCACGATCGACTTCGCCGCGCCGTCGTCCCGGGCCGCGTAGAGCAGGCCGTCGAGCACCTTGGCGCCCTGGATCCGGCCGACGTCGGCGATGCCGGCCGGGAGGTGGAGCGGGACGGTGGTGACGTGCGTCGGGTCGTCGAGGTCGTGGACGTTCAGGACCCGCGGGTCGTTCCACTCGGCGGTGTAGAGCTTGCCGCGCGGCGCGTCGACCGCCACCCACGGGACGCCCGCGGTGAGGAGGTCGTGCGGCAGTTCCCAGCTCGTGCCGGTGAAGGCCATGGTCGCCGCGTCGTACAGCGCGAGGAAGGCGTGGGGGTAGCCGTCCCCGTCCTCGATCGGGGCGTAGACCTTCCCGGCGTGCACGTCGATGTCACCGACGTGGTCGCTGCCCAGCGCGGCCAGCGCGGACGGGATGGGGGAGGGGCTCACCGGTGCCGCCAGCGTGCCGTCCAGGCCGGCGCGCAGCACCCCGAACTTGTAGGAGAAGAAGAGCGAGGCCCCGTCCGAGGCGATGCCCTGGGTGAGGTAGAGGCCCTGGGCGGGCGGATACGTCGTCACCGCGACGGGCACCCACGGCTCCACGGCGGGGGGCGCGGCGTGCGCTGACGGTCCCCCGATCGTCAGCAGCGCCACCGCGCCCACCAGCGCGCGCACCGTCCCCCTGCGAACCCCTCGACCCATCGACCTGCTCCCCTGCCTGCATCGGCATGCCGTCCATCCACACGGTAGGGGTTGCCGCGCCCGCGCACCATGGGCGCCGTCTTGAACCTGCGGGGCCGAAGTTGGGACGGGGCCCAGGGGGCGATCTACCGCCCCACGACGAACGCGACGTCGCCGCGGGCGTCGGCCCGGGCCGCGTAGGTCGCGGCGCGCAGGTCCACGTCGGTCGCCGACGCCAGTGGCGAGCGCCCGACGGTCAGGCGGGTCGGCACCGAGGATCGGAGCGAGCCGCCGTTCCACCGCACGGTGGTGGGGGAGGCGGCCCGGGGCGCGGGCAGGTAGAAGCGCCCGCTGACCAGCTCGTTCGGACGCACGCGCAGGGCGATGCGGACGCCGGTGGCGGTGGCCGCGATGCGCAGCGTGCGACCACCGGCGCAGCGCAGCAGGTCGTGGCGCTCGGCCTTCCACGCGCAGCCCGGAGGACGGGGCCACAGGCTCGTGTCCGCGCCCGCCGGCGGGCGGGCGGGGAGCACGTCGACCCACCGGCCGTCGACCAGGAGCTTCACCTGCTGCAGGCCCGGTACCCAGCGAACGTCGTCGGAGGACGCGCGGGTGGTGGCGCCCCACCACACCTTGCCCCGATGCTCGGCGGCGATGCCCGCGCCGGTCGGGTCCCAGACGGTGCCGTTGCGCTGCGCGGATGGCGGGCCGCCGCGCAGCGTCCGCGTCCCGAGGGCGTCGGCCGCGTCGTTGAGCAGGGCGGCGGTCAGGCCGCCGTAGACGACGAGCCCGGCGTACTCGTCCACCCCGTCGTAGGTGTCGTGCTCGCGCATCGACGGGGCGATGGCCAGGAAGCCGTCGGGCCGGACGCCGTAGCCGTCGCGCAGCGTCGTCCACGCCGCGTTGGCCAGGCCGGTGCCGTCCACGCCGCCGGCACGGATGCCGACGGTCATGGCCGAGGCCAGCGTCCAGCTCATCAGCATCGATCGCCCAGACCAGGCGACGGTCCCGTCGGGCGCGGCGACGGCCAGGAGGTAGCGCTGCAGGTCGCCGTACTGGGTGCTCAGGCCGGGGGTCAGCAGCGAGGCGTCGGCGGCTCGGGTCTGCACGAGCTGGGCGGCGGAGAACGCGCTGTAGGCCATCGGGAAGGCGCTGGGATCGGACATCGCCCGGGCCGAGCCGCGCACGAACGTCTGGGTGGCCGGGCCGCCGGAGCCCTTGCCCGCCAGCGCGGTGATCGTGGCGATCCGCTTGCGCCGCGCCGCGTCGAGCGGGTAGCGCCCGGCCGCCCGCGCCGTCGCCGTCGCCGACAGCTCGACGAGCTTCCAGTTGTTGTAGATGAAGTCCGAGCGCCAGTTGGCGGACGCGCCCTCCATCGGCGGGTCGTCGAGGTAGGCGGCGACCTCTCCGCGGATCGCCGTCCACGCCGGCTCGTCGCGCAGGTGCTGGTCGGCCCAGCGGTAGGACTTCGCGACCAGCCACTGGTCGAAGGGCAGCGCGTGGCGCTGGCGCACCGAGTAGAGCACCGCGTGGATCGCCCGCTGCATGAGCTGAGGGTCGTGGGCGCGATCGGCCGCCCGCAGGCCCGCGTAGCCGAAGCCGGCCGACCCGTACGCGTCGGCGCGATCGTGCTGGGTCGGATCGGCGATCCACCCGTCGCTGCCGACCGTGGCCAGCGTCGACCGGACGAACCCGTCGGTGAAGCGCTGCAGGTCCGGCGCGGTGGCGGCGGACGCGCCCGCCGGGAGCGGGCAGAGCGCGGCCAGCACGCCGATCAGGGCGACGAGGATCCGGCGTGGAACGGGGGGCACGGGAGCGGACATCGCGGCGGAGGGACGGCCCGCGGGAGGATAGAGCGCGGGGACGCGGGCGGCGCCTCACGGCCGCGGCCGGGGCGCGCCGCGCGCCACGGCGGCGTCAGCTCGCGTGCGCGAACAGGCCGCGCGCCTGCTCCAGGACCGCGTCGGGGACCTCTTCCGGGAGGAAGTGCCCGGCGTCCTCGCGGACCACGACGGCCATGTCGTCGGCGAAGTCCCGCCACGGCCCCAGGCGGTGCTGGTCGATCACCGGGTCGTGCGCGCCGAGCAGCAGGACGGTGGGGACGGTCAGGCGCTTGGCGCGGTAGGCGCCGGCCGCGAACTGGCGGGCCTCCCGGGTCAGGAACGTGCGGTAGACGCGGCTGGACGCCTCGGCGTGGTCCGGCTGGCGCAGCGCGTCGGCGAACAGGGCCAGGTCGCCCGGCGTCCAGGGGCTCGGCGCGGCGGCGTCCGGACCGCTCGCGGCGGCCTTGGCCAGGACGTTCTCCACGAAGTCGCTGCGCCGCAGGACGGCCGGGCCGACGCCGGGGGTGGCGAGCACGACCTGGTACCAGAGGCGCCACAGGCCCAGCGCGGCCCGCGGGCTCGGCGGATCGGGCCACAGGGGGACCATCGCCATCGCCAGGTAGTGGGCGATCCGGTCGGGGTGGTCCAGGGCCAGGAGGAAGCCGACCCAGGCGCCCCAGTCGTGGGCGATCAGGTCGACCCGGTCGAGCTCGAGCGCGTCGAGCAGCGCGATCACGTCGTCGGCCAGACCCTGCTTGTCGTAGGGCCCGGCGGGAGCGTCGCTCCATCCGAAGCCGCGCAGGTCGGGCGCGACGACCCGGCGACCGTCCTGGGCGAGCGGCCCGATCAGGTGGCGCCAGCAGTACCAGTGCTGCGGCCAGCCGTGGAGCAGGAGGATCGGGGGGCCGGTCTGGGCCTCCCCGGCCTGGGGGCCGGCCTCGGCGACGTGCAGGCGCACCCCGCGGACGGTGACGTCGCGGTGGCGCACCCCCTCGACGTGCGGCATCGGCGGGGCGGGACGGGGAGCGCGGGCGGCCATGTGTGCAGTATCGCGGGTGGGAGACTGCCCATGGATCTCGTCTGTGATGGATCGCGCGGACGCGCGTAGTGATGGCATGAGCGAGACCCTCACCATGGCCTTCGCCCCTTCCCACACCGCCACGTTCGAGTTCGAAGCGCTGTACCGATCGTGTGCGGACGAGCTGTACGGCTACGTCGTCTCGCTGGTGCGCGACCGCGCGGCCGCGGAGGACGTCACCGCGCTCGCCTTCGAGCGCGCGTACCGACGCCGCCGCCGGTTCGATCCCCGGAAGGGCACACCGCGGCAGTGGCTGTACGCCATCGCCCGCAACGCGGCGTTGGACGAGCTGCGCCGGCGCAAGCGCACCGCGTCGCTGCTCGTCGATCCGGCCGACCCCGCCGCGGCCGAGCCGTTCGCCGGGGAGGACGACGACGCCGACCGGCGCGCCACCGTGCGCGCCGCGCTCGCCGGCCTCGAGCCGCGGGACCGCGAGCTGATCTCGCTGAAGTTCCACGCCGGGCTGACCAACGCGGAGATCGCGGGCGTCCTGGGCGTGTCGGAGTCCAACGCGGGGACCCGCGTGCACCGTGCCGTCACCAAGCTTCGGGAGGCCTGCTCATGAACCGCCGAGATCGCAACGACGACGTGACCCGCGATCCGCGGATGGAGGCCGAGCTGGCCGCGCTGGAGGCCGTGCTGGCGGGGGACCCGCCGACCGGCGAGCTGGAGGCCGAGCTGGCCGCCCTCGTGCGCGAGGTGCGGGAGGAGACCCCGTCGATGCCGCTGGCCCTGCGCGAGCGGCTCGACCGCTCGGTCGCCGACGGCTTCGCCGCCCGCCGGCGGCGCGTCCGCGTGCCGAAGCTGACGCTCGGCCGGATGCTGCCGGTGCTGGGCGGCCTGGCCGCGGTGCTGCTCGCGGTCGTCGTCGCGACCGGGCAGCTGGGCGGCAGCGAGTCCGACACGATGCAGAGCGACGTGTCCGCGCTGAGGCCCGAGCCCATGACCGACGCGACCACGGGCAGCTCCTCCGACGGCGACGCCACCGCGAGCGACTCCGCCGCATCCACGGCGGCCCCCGAGTCGGCGAAGGTCCCGTCCCCGGGCCAGAAGACGTTGTCTCCGGCCCCCAGCGGGACGACCCAGTCCCTCGCCCAGCCCCGCAAGGTCGAGCGCGCCGTCGACCTGTCGCTGCGTGTCGGCCCCGGCAAGCTCCAGGACGCCTCCGACGGCGTGGTCCGCGTGACGCAGGGCGTCGGTGGCTACGTCCAGGACTCGCAGGTCAGCGCCCAGGGCAGCACGGGCTCGGCCGACTTCACGCTCCGCGTGCCGACGGCCAAGCTCGACGAGGCGATCGCCAAGCTCTCCAAGCTCGGGCACGTCTCGACGCTGAACCAGAGCTCCAAGGACATCACGGCCTCGTTCACCTCGGTGGGGGAGAAGCTGTCCGACGCCCGGGCCGAGCGCAAGGCGCTCGTGAGCGCGCTGTCCAAGGCCCAGACCAGCGGGGAGATCGCCTCGCTGCGCGAGCGGATCCGGGCCAACCGGTCGGAGCTGGCCGCGCTCAAGGGGCAGCTGGGCCGGCTGCGCGGCAAGGCCGACCAGGCGACGATCCTCGTGACCGTCGAGTCCAAGCGCGGCGTCGTGGCGCCGGGCGGCACCGGAGGCGGCTGGACCCCCGGGGACGCGGCCCGCGACGCGCTGCGCGTCCTGGAGGTCGCGGCGGGCGTGGTCATCGTCGCCGCCGCGGCGCTCGTGCCGCTCGGGCTCGTCGTCCTGCTCGCGGTCCTCATCGGCCGCTCGACCCGGCGCCGCCGGCGCGAGCACGCGCTCGACACGGCCTGACCCCGTCCCTCGCCCGTCGAGCCCCACCTCGGGCCCGCTCAGCGGGCTCCGGGTGGGGCTCGACGCGGGGGTGCGCGGAGCGGCTGGTGCGGGGAGGCCGGGCTACCGCGTGAACGACGACGGCGTCCGCCGCGCCGGCACGCGGCCCGCGGGCTGGCGCACCGGCGCGAGCGTCGGGGCCGGCGGCACCGGCAGCGTCACGGGTCGGCCCGCGACCAGCTCCACCTCGTCCCCGTGGTGGCGGATGACGAGATCGTCGCCGTCGCGCAGCAGGTACGTG
>Ga0247757_10001660_pt1 | contig 13771 bp, 11 predicted proteins | sample UWRJL126311R4_FD_180929 | JGI IMG/M metagenome (GOLD analysis project Ga0247757, IMG submission 180929) | Plant litter microbial communities from Arlington Agricultural Research Station in Wisconsin, United States - UWRJ-L126-311R-4 | ecosystem: Environmental > Terrestrial > Plant litter >...
CGAAGAGCCGGGCGAACAGGCCGAGCAGCATCAATCCCATCGCGGCAAAGAAGCCGAAGACGACGAGGAAGAAGGCGAAGATGATGCGGACGAGGGCCACGCCCAGAAGACTCGGCGAGATCGGAAAAGTTGCAAGGAAAGGGTCGGGGGAATCGGATGCGCAGATTCCAGCTCCCCGTAGCAGCGATCGTCAGATCGCTGGCGCCAGCCATCTGACGATGGCTGCTACTTTGGGGGCGCCGCTTTCAACCGGTCCCGCTCCGTCAGCAGCTGCGCGGCGATGCTTAAGGCAATCTCGTGCGGGTGGTTGGAACCGAAGGGGAGGCCGACGGGACACTGGAACTGGGCGGCGCGTTCGGAAGGAAGCCCGGCGGCGACCAACTCGCGGCGGAGCACCTCCGCCTTGGCGTCGCTGCCGATGACGCCGACGAACGGGAAATTACGCTCGGCCAGCGCGCGCTGCAGCACGGGACGGTCGGAGGCGTGGCCCTTCGTCAGGCAGAGCAGGAAGGCGCGGTCGGGCATCGTGGGTACGAGCGTGGCGGGCTCGGCGACTTCAAGGTAGCGGACGTTGTGGGCTCGGGGCAGGCGGTCGAGCCAGTCGCGGCGCGGGTCGACAATCGTGAGCTGGCAGTCGAGCGGGGCGAGCACGGGGACGAGCGCCTGCACGACGTGGCCGGCGCCGAAGAGCCAGATCGGCCAGTTCGCGCCGGCGCCGCCGGCGAGGTGGGGCTCGAAGTAAAGCTTCACCGAGCCACCACAGGTCATGCCGACGTCGGTCTTGAGCGTCCAGTTGACGAACTGCGGCGCCGTGTCGCCGCGCGCGAGCATCGCGGTGGCGAGTTCGATCGCCTTGGCCTCGACCTTGCCGCCGCCCACCGTGCCGGTGAGCAAGCCCGCGGAGGTCACGAGCATCTTCGCTCCGGCATCCTGCGGCGTGCTGCCGAGGGTTTCCGCCAACACGACGAACACAAACGCCGTGCCCTCGCGTTCGAGGGCGGCCAGTTGTTCGTAGAAGGGGGCGGCGGGCATGGCGTGCAGTCTTGCGAGGGACGAAGCTTGGGCGATGCGAAAAGGGGCGCTCCCACCGTAGGGCCGGTCTGTGACCCGCCGGTTCGCGATCGGAAGGCCAGTCAAAGACTGGCCCTACTTCACTCCTGGAACGACGTCCGGCGGCGTTCCTGCCAGCGTTCGCGTCCGGCCACGGGCGGGAGCGAGTCGTTGACCGGGTCGTCCTTCACCAGCAGGAAATAGCGCGAGAAGAGTTCGTCCGCCGTGCCCCACGCGAAGCCGAAGGGCGGGCCGTCGGCCAGCGACGGCTTGTTGTAGTAATAGTAGCCGACGAGGAGGCCGCGGTACTTGAGCAACTGGGCCATGCGATCGCGGTACATCGGCCGCCACTCCGGCGTGAACGAGCACACGAAGGACCGCTCGTACACCACGTCGAACGCGGCGATGGGAAAGTCGTACTGGAAAAAGTCCCCGAGCACGATGCGGTCGGCCAGTTCCGGGCCGACCATGCGGCGGGCGCGCTCGACGGCAAACGGGGCGAAATCGATCGCGGTGACATCGTAGCCCGCCTCGGCGAAGGCCTTGACCTCATAACCCGAACCGCAACCGGGGATGAGCACCTTCGCCCCCTTGCCCCGCTTCTTCAGGAAGTTCTTCAGGTCCGCCGGAATCCCGCTGAAATCCCAAGGCGTGTTGTCTTTGAGATATCGTGCGTTCCAGTATTCGGGTTGGTTCGGGCTCAGCATGCGACGGGAAAACTAGGCCGACAGTGGAGGGCGTGAAAATGGGAGGGCACGGGCGAGCGACATGCCTAGCGCGGCCCGCGGAACGGGCAAACTCAATTCTCCGGCCGGCTCCGGTCCGGGTGTAGGTCGGGCTTTACGCCCGACTTCTTCGCCGGCCCCGGAAAAGGCAGTCGGGCGTAAAGCCCGACCTACACTTTCTGCCCGGCTTCAGCCGCCTGGCCGAGGCGGAGCAGTTCCGCGATGCGATCGGCGTCATAGACGCAGCCCGCCCAGCTGCCGCCACTGGCATTCTGCAGGGCGGCCCACAGCCGGGTGTCGGCCGGCACATGCGGGTTGGGTTGCAAGCCGGGGTGCAGGGGGCGCGCGGCAAGTTCCGCCGCGGAAAGGGAAACCGCCTCGACCGAGCCCTCGAGTTTGCGCGTGTCAATGCGCAGCCGGATGCGGTCGCCGTCGCGCAGCCGCCCGATGGGGCCGCCGGCCCAGGCCTCGGGGCTGACGTGGCCGATGCACGCGCCGGTCGACACGCCGGAGAAGCGGCCGTCGGTGATCAGCGCGATGCGCTGGCCGTCCTTCACGTGTTTGAGCGCGGAGGTGACCTGGTAGGTCTCGGGCATGCCGCAGCCGGGACCGATGCCGGCGAGCACCATCACGTCGCCGGCCTGCACCGAGCCGGACTTCAGCGCGGCGATGGCCTGGCCCTCGCTGGTGAAAACGCGGGCCGGGCCCTCGTGCAGGAAGACGCCGTCGGCGTCGATGACGGCGGGCGAGATGGCCGTGCTCTTCACCAGCGCGCCCTCGGGCGCGAGGCCGCCGCGCAGGAAGGTGACGGTGCTCGTGAGGCCGCGGGCGCGGGCCCGTTCGGCGGACATGATGACATTGTCGGGGTCGATGCCGTCGAGGGTGCGGAGCTTTTCGCGGAGGCGCGTGCGGCGCTCGCTCTTTTCCCACCAGGCGAGGTTGTCGCCGAGCGTGCGGCCCGTGACGGTTTTCGCGTCGAGTTTCAACAGGCCGAGGTCGCGCAGGTGCAGCATCGCCTCGGGCACGCCGCCGGCAAGGTAGACCTGGACGGTGGCGTAGTGTTGCGGGCCGTTGGGCAGCGAGTCGACGAGGCGCGGGACCGTGCGGTTGATCCGGATCCAGTCGTCGACGGTCGGGCGGCGCAGGCCGGCGGCGTGGGCGATGGCCGGCACATGGAGCACGAGGTTGGTCGAGCCGCCGAACGCGGCATGGCAGACCATGGCGTTGTGGACCGAATCGTCGGTGAGCAACTCGCGCGTCGTGGTGCCGGCAAGGTCGAGCGCCAGCAGCGCGCGGGCGGAGCGGCGGGCGACGTCGCGCCAGATCTCGGAGCCGGACGGGGCGAGGGCGGCGTGCGGCAGCGCGAGGCCGAGCGCCTCGGCGACGACCTGGCTGGTGGCCGCGGTCCCCATGAACTGGCAGCCGCCGCCCGGCGAGCCGCAGGCCTTGCAGCCCATCTCGGCGGCGTGCTCGAGCGAGATCTCGTCGCGGGCGAAGCGGGTGGCGAGGGTCTGGACCTTGCCGGTGTCCTCGGCCTCCTCCGCGAGCAGCGTGACGCCGCCCGGCACGAGGATGGTCGGCAGGTCGGGCGTACCGGCGAGGGCCATGAGCATCGCGGGCAGGCCCTTGTCGCAGGTCGCGACGCCGAGCACGCCGCGGCGCGTGGGCAGCGACCGGATCAGCCGGCGCAACACGACGGCGGCGTCGTTGCGGTAGGGCAGGCTGTCGAGCATGCCGTTGGTGCCGTTGGTGCGGCCGTCGCAGGGGTCGCTGACGTAGCCGGCGAAAGGAATGGCCTTGGACGCGCTGAACACCTGCGCGGCCTCCTGCATGAGCAGGCCGACCTCCCAGTGGCCGGTGTGGTAGCCGAGCGCGATTGGCGAGCCGTCGGGGGCGCGGATGCCGCCCTGCGTGCTGAGGATCAGGAATTGCTTGCCCAGCATCGCCGCGGGCGACCAGCCCATGCCGGCGTTCTGCGTCCAGCCGAAGAGCTCGCCGCTCGACATGCGGCGCAGCCGGTCCGCGTCGAGCGGCAGGCTGCCCGCCGGGCCGGGGCCGGTCGTGCGCAACGTGTAGATCGCGTCGTTGCCGGAATCGAGGATGGGATCGGTGCTCATTTCGGTATGACGCTAAACATACACATCCCGTCATTCTGAGCGAAGCGAAGAATCCACTCCGGCGAGTGAGGCTCGCGATGACCTCGTGGATCCTTCGCTGCGCTCAGGATGACGGGCACGGGGAATTATTTCCTCACGCCACCGGGTTCACCAGCGTCCCGATCGGCTCGATGGTGATGCGGATCTCGTCGCCGGAGTGCAGCGTGAAGGCGTCGGGCGGGACGATGCCGGTGCCGGTGAGCAGGTAGGTGCCGTGGGGGAACGAATTGTCGCGGAAGAGGAACTCGGCGAGCTCGGTGAACGACCGCTTGATCTGGTCGATCTTGGTCGAGCCGCTGAACACGGCGTTTCCCTCGCGGCGGATCTCGATGGCGATCGTGGTCGTGACCGGCAGCGGCTGTTCGGTGACGAAGAGGCACGGCCCGAGCGCCGTGGACTTGTCGTAGACCTTCGCCTGCGGGAGGTAGAGCGGGTTCTCGCCCTCGATGTCGCGCGAGCTCATGTCGTTGCCGATCGTGTAGCCGAAGATGCGGCCGTGCACGTTGATCGCGAGGGTGAGCTCGGGCTCGGGCACGTTCCACTTGGAGTCGCGGCGGATGCGCACCGGCGTGCCGGGGGCGGCGACGCGGTGCGGCGTGCCCTTGAAGAAGAGCTCGGGGCGCACGGCGTGGTAGACCTTGTCGTAGAACGTGCCGCCGCCGGCATCCTTGGATTCCTCCATGCGCGCGGTGCGGCTGCGGAGGTAGGTGACGCCCGCGGCCCAGATTTCCTGGGAACCGATCGGGGCGCCGGGCTTCACGGGCAGCGGGGCGGGTCGGCCGGAGGACCAGGCCGTGCGCACGAGGGCACTGGGGTCCTCGGCGGCAAAAAGGGCGTCGAAACTCAACGCCTGGGCGGGGCGGCGGGCCTCGCCGGATTGTTCCAAGACGAGGCCAGCGGCATCGGCGTAAATGCGGGTCATGGTGGGGTGCACTACCAACGCCCAACTCGCCCCGATTGTCCAGCCGCCCATGGACGCAGAGGCGACAATGTTGTCCTAACTGTGGACGACACCGGATGGAGGGTTGGGCTCCCGCCCAACCGCGGTCGGGCGGGAGCCCGACCCTCCAGCACCTTCGACCTCAGCGGTCCGAAATCCTCCAGAGCGGCGAAGGCACGTGCGCGGCATCCATGAAGGACTTCGCTTGCGTCACGAGCTCGGGATGCGTCGCGGCGACGTCGTGGGCTTCGCCGGGGTCGGCGGCGAGATCGTACAACACGACACTCCCATCGAGCATCGGCCGCCGGATCGCTTTCCAGGAGCCGAAGCGCACGGCCTGGGCGGAGCCGTTTTCGTAGAATTCCCAATAGAGATACTCGTGCATCGCCTGCGGCCGGCCGAGCAGCGCGGGCAGGAAGCTCAGGCTGTCGAGCCCGGCGGGCGCCGGAACGCGGGCGAGTTCGGCAGCCGTGGCGAAAAAATCCCCGAGGTAGCCCGCGTGTTCGCTGGTGCTGCCGGCAGCGATGTGCCCCGGCCAGCGGGCGATGAAGGGCACGCGGATGCCGCCCTCGGTGAGGTCGCGCTTGTAGCCGCGCAGCGGGCCGTTCGAAGCGAAGAAATCGGCGCTGTGTCCGCCCTCCTGGTGCGGGCCGTTGTCGGAGGCGAAGATGACGAGCGTGTCGTTCGCCAGTCCCTGCGCCTCGAGCTGGGCGAGGAGGCGGCCGACGTCGCGGTCGAGCCGGGCCACCATCGCCGCGAAGCCGGCCTCGACCGGCGGCCGGTCTTTCGCGGCGAACTGGTCGCGGTCGGGATCCTCCATGCCGTCGGGCCTGCCCTCGTTGTTGGCGTGCGGGAGTGTCGGGGCGAAGTAGAGGAAGAACGGCCGGTCCTTCGTCTGGCGCTGCACGAACGCGAGCGCCTCGTCGGCGATCAGTGCCGCGCTGTAGTCTACGCGGGTGGTCGCGACGCCCTGGCCGTAGGGACCCTCGTCCGGCACGATGTTGCGGAGCGGCACGCGCGCCTCGTCGCGGACGAGGAAGGTGGGGTAGTAGTTGTGCGCGTGGGTCTGGTCGAGATAGCCGAAGAAGGAATCGAAGCCCTTGTGCCGCGGCGTGGCGTCGGTGTGTTCGTAGCCGAGGCCCCATTTGCCCGTGAGGCCGGTGGCGTAGCCGGCGGACTGGAGCAGCTCGGCGACCGTGTGGTCGTCCGGGCGCAGGTTGACCTTGGCGTTGCCGCGGATCGTGGCGTGACCGGTGTGCCGGCCGGTCATGAGCACGTCGCGCGACGGAGCGCAGACGGTGGAGCCGGCGTAGAACTGCGTGAAGCGCATGCCCTCCGCGGCGAGCCGGTCGAGGTGGGGCGTCGGGATCTGTTTCTGCCCGTAGCACCCGAGGTCGCCGTAACCGAGGTCGTCGGCGAGGATGAGGATGATGTTGGGTGGCCGGTTGGCGGCAGCAGCCAGGATGGGCCACAGCGCTAGGAACAGCCACAGGCGGGGTAGGTAACGCATGTCCTGCACCATGGGTACGAAACCCGAAGGCGAAATCCTGAAAGAGGCGGAGCGTCCGCATCCTCTGGTTCGTAATCCTGAGCCGTGCGAAGGACCCAAGTGTGGGACGCTACGCCCGCTTTTGCTTGGGTCCTTCGCACGGCTCAGGATGACGGAAAAGAAAAAGGCCGGTCTTACGACCGGCCTGCTTGGATCAGATGAGTCCGAGCTTCATCTTCCCTTCCTCGGAAATCATCGACTGATTCCACGGCGGGTCCCAGGTGATGCGGACGTCGGCGGTCGAGACGCCGGGGACGAGGAGGACCTTGCCCTTGGCGTCCTCGGCGATGACCGGGCCCATGCCGCAGCCGGGGGCGGTGAGGGTCATGGCGACGTCGACCTTGTGGCCGCCGTCTTCCGCCTTGGAAATGTCCATCGTGTAGACGAGGCCGAGGTCGACGATGTTGACCGGGATTTCCGGGTCGAACACCTGGCGCAGCTGGGCCCACACGGCCTCCGGGTCGGGCGAGCCGTCGGCGAGCGTGCCGCCCTGCACCGTCTGGTCCTTCACCGTTTCACCGATCGCGTCGGCGTCCTTGCCGTCGAGGCGGTAGAGGCCGGTGTCGGTCTGGACGGTGTAGCTGCCGCCGAGCACCTGGTGGATGAACACCTGGGTGTTGGCGAAGAGCGTGTGCTTGTCGCCCGAGGGAATCTGCGACGCCGTGACGTCGCGGGAGAGGGTGCGCTGGCGGTTGTCGCTCATAAATTCTTACAGGAGTTAACGGAGAGAACAGAGGATGGGGAATGGCTCCGTGTCCTCTGTTTCCTCCTGTGAGGTTTATTTCTTAAATTTGCTGCGGATGACGGCGGCGAGGTTGTCGTGGAGGTCCTGGTTCTCGATCTTGCCGAGGACTTCCTCGAAGAAGCCGAAGACGAGCAGCTCGCGGGCCTGGGCGGGCTTGATGCCGCGGGCCTCGAGGTAGAACTCCTGCTCGGCGTCGACGCGGGCGCTGGTGGCGCCGTGCGTGCAGCGGACATCGTTGGCCTGGATCTCGAGGCCGGGCAGCGAGTGCGCCTCGGCTTCGTCGGAGAGCATGAGGTTGCGGTTCGACTGGTAGGCGTCGGTCTTCTGCGCGTCGGGATCGACGACGATCAGGCCGGAGAAGATCGTCTTCGCCGTGTCGAGGAGCGCGTTCTTGTAGAGCAGGTTTGAGCTCGTGTGCGGCGCCTGGTGGATCTGCAGCGTGCGCTGGTCGAACTCCTGCGCGCCCTGGGCGACGGTGAGCGCGAGCATCTCGGAGTGCGCGCCGGGGGCCTGGAGCTGCGAGTAGGACTCGTGGCGGGCCTGGCGGGCGCCGAGGTGGAGGTTGAGCGACTTCACCTGCGTATCGCGCTTCGCCGTGATGGCGTTGAACTGGAACGAGAGCGTGTCGCGGTGCCAGTCCTGGACCGCGATGTAGGTCAGGCTGGCGGCGTGGCTGGCGTGGAGGTCGTTGCCGCCGCAGGCGAAGCCGCCGGCGTCGGAGGCGAAGAAGTCAACGACCGTGGCCTTCGCGCCCTCGTCGAGGACGACGAGCGTGTGCGGAAAGACGGCGGTACCGGCGCCGGTTGCCCCGTGGCGGACGATGAACGGCTCGGCGACTTCGACGCCCTTCGGCACGAAGACGAACGCGCCGTCCTCAAGGAACGCCTCGTGCAGCGCGGCGAATTTGCCGGAGCCGAGCTTCGACGGCTGGGTGAGCAGGTGCGCCTTGATGAGGTCGCCGTGCTGGAGCAGCGCGTGCTGGAGCGTGTCGAAGATCACGCCCTGGGCCGGGGCCGCGGGAGCGGCGCCGGTGGCGGCGTTGTTGAGGAAGGCGAGGCCGGGGCCGCGGACGGACGACGGCTCGTCAGGGACGACTCGCCCTACCTGGAAACCATCGAGGGTGAGCGCGGCGAAGTTGGAGAAGCGCCAGCCCTCGTCGGTGCGCTTGGGCATCGGGAGCGACGCGAAGCGCGCGTAGGCGGCGCGCTTGCGGTCGAGCCACCAGGCGGGGAGGTGCTTCACCCGCGCGAGGTGGGCTTCGAACGCTTCAGGCGTGAAGGAGCCGGTGAGGTTGACGGAAGTAGGAGCGGAAACTTGGGACATTTTATTTCGGGTCATTGCGAGGAGCGAAGCGACGAAGCAATCCAGCTGGATCGCCACGCCCGCTGCGCGGGCTCGCGATGACAAAGTGAGGTTAGCCGACGGATCCTTCCATCTCGAGGTCGATGAGCCGCTTCAACTCGACCGAGTATTCCATCGGGAACTGGCGGGCGAGGTCGTTGATGAAGCCGTTCACGGCGAGGCTCATGGCCTGCGCCTCGGTGAGGCCGCGCTGCTGCATGTAGAAGATCATGTCCTCGGAAACCTTGGACACGCTCGCCTCGTGCTGCGTGGCGTTCTTGTCGCCGCGCACGCTGATGGCGGGATAGGTGTCGGTGCGGCTGTTGGTGTTGATCAGCAGCGCATCGCACTCGGTGTTGTTCTTGCAGCCCTTGAGGTGCTTCGGGATGTGCACCTGGCCGCGGTACGTGGCGCGGCCCTGGCCGACGGAGATGGACTTCGACACGACGAGCGACGTGGTCTCGTCGGCCGCGTGGATCATCTTGGCGCCGGTGTCCTGGTGCTGGCCGTCGTTGGCGAGCGCGATCGAGATGACCTCGCCGCGGGCCTTGCGGCCCTTCAGGACGACGCCCGGGTACTTCATGGTGAGGCGGCTGCCGATGTTGCAGTCGATCCACTTGACCTCGGCGTTCTCGTGGGCGACGGCGCGCTTGGTCACGAGATTGAACACGTTGTTGGCCCAGTTCTGGACGGTGATGTACTGGATCTTCGCGCCCTTGAGCGCGACGAGCTCGACCACGGCGCTGTGGAGCGTCGAGGTGCTGAACTTCGGGGCGGTGCAGCCCTCCATGTACACGACCTCGGAACCCTCGTCGGCGATGATGAGGGTGCGCTCGAACTGCCCGAAGTTTTCCGCGTTGATGCGGAAGTAGGCCTGCAGCGGCTGGGCGACCTTCACGCCCGGGGGCACGTAGATGAACGAGCCGCCGGAGAACACCGCGCTGTTGAGCGCGGAGAACTTGTTGTCACCGGTCGGGATGACCTTGCCGAAGAACTTCCGGAAGAGCTCCGGGTGCTCGCGCAGGCCCTCCGTCGAGTTGACGAAGATGACGCCCTGCTTGGCGACGATGTCCTTGATGTTCGAGTAGGCGGCCTCGGAGTCGAACTGAGCCTCGACGCCGGCGAGGAACTTGCGCTCCTGCTCGGGAATGCCGAGGCGTTCGAAGGTCTTCTTGATGTCGTCCGGCACCTCGTCCCACGTGCGCTTCGGCTTCTGGCCTTGCGCGAGGTAATAGCGGATCTTGTCGAAATTGATGTTCTCGAGGTCCTTCGTGGCCCAGTGCGTGGGCATGGGTTTCGAGAGGAAGGTCTTCAGCGCATTGAGGCGGAACTCGAGGAGCCAGGGCGCCTCGTTCTTCACCTTGCTGATGTAGCGGACCGTGTCCTCGGTCAGGCCGGTGCCCGCGTCGAAGGCGTAGTCGACGTTGTACTGGAAGTCGCCCTTGGTCTGGTCGATCCCGATGGTCGGGTTTTCGACCGGCGCGGATTCGATTTCGCTGGGAGGTTTCATTGGGAAATTTTTGGTGTCATCCTGAACGCAGTGAAGGATCCAGAATGACGTGCGGAGGCGGTGGTGCTGATGGATTCTTCGCTGGGCTCAGAATGACAGGCGGGGCGAATGGTCAGGCGGTGGCCGGCTGCTTGAGCCAGTCGTAGCCCTTGGCCTCGAGCTCGAGCGCGAGGGACTTGTCGCCGGTCTTCACGATGCGGCCGTCGTGCATGACGTGCACGAAGTCCGGCACGATGTAATCGAGCAGGCGCTGGTAGTGGGTGATGAGGAGGATGCCGGGCGCGGAGGCGCTGGCGCGCTGGGCGTTGACGCCCTCGGCGACGATGCGGAGCGCGTCGATGTCGAGGCCGGAGTCGGTCTCGTCCATCAGGGCGATCTTCGGCTCGAGCATCGCCATCTGGAGGATCTCGCAGCGCTTCTTCTCGCCGCCGGAGAAACCCTCGTTGACCGAGCGGGCAGTGAACTTCCGGTCGATCTTGAGGAGGTCCATCTTGGAATAGAGGCGCTTGTAGTAGCCCGTGGCGTCGAGCTCCTCGCCCTCGGCCATGCGGGCCTGGACGGCGGCGCGGAGGAAGTTGGCGATGGAAACGCCCGGGATTTCGCTCGGGTACTGGAAGGCGAGGAAGAGGCCGGCGCGGGCGCGCTCGTCGGGCTCCATCTCCAGGACGGACACGCCGTCGAGCAGCACGTCGCCGCCCGTGATGGTGTAGTCCGGGTGGCCGGCGATGGCCTTGGCGAGCGTGCTCTTGCCGGTGCCGTTGGGCCCCATGATGGCGTGCACTTCGCCCTGCTTGATCGTCAGGGTCAGGCCCTTGACGATGGGCTTGTCGCCGATGCTGATGTGGAGGTCTTTGATCTCGAGTTTGCTCATTTCAGGAAGAGGAAAATTGACGGGTGAAAGTTGAAAGCCGGGCTCAGTTGCGGGCGGTGCCGCGGAAGTTCAGTTCGATCGTGCTGGCGTCGAAGCCGGCGGGGAGGATGGCGCGGAGGCGGGCCATGAAATCGGCGGGCAGCTCGACGTCGTGGATCCGGCCGGTGGCCTCGTCGTGAAAATGCGCGTGCTCGTGGAGGTTCGGGCAGTAGCGCGTCGGGGCGCGCTCGAGGTTGACCTGGCGCACGAGGCCGCTGCGGACGAGCGCCTCGAGGCAGTTGTAGACCGTGGCGAGCGAGATGCTGGGCATCAGGCCCTTCACGCGGGCAAAAATTTCGTCCGCGGTGGGGTGGTCGCGTTTTTCGAGGATGACCTTGAGCACGACCTCGCGCTGGGGGGTGGGGCGCACATCGCAGGCTTTGAGCTTCTCGCTCAGTGCCGCGTGATTTTCGTGGGAGGTAGCCATGGGTGGAGAGGGAGCCACGGAATCAACGCACCGGCCTTTTGGTTTCAAGTAAGAATTAGAATAATTCTAAATGCAGGTGGGAGTTATTGGTTATTAGTTATTAAAGAATTCATTTAGTCTGTCCTACAAAACGAAAAAGCGCCCCGGGAGGAGCGCTTTAAGAAGGAAGGGATGACTGCGGGCCGAAATCAGGCGGCGTTCTGCAGCACCGGCTTCCGCAGCGTTTCGGCGGTGGGCTTGGCGCCCGGGGCGACGGCGCGAGTGGCGGTCGTCCGGCCGCCGACGAGGCGATTGAGTTCCTCGACCGAGCCCTGCAGCGCGGTGGATTGCGCCAGGAGTTCCTGGGCGACGCTGGCGGCTTCCTCGGCGCGGGCGGCGCCGGCCTGGACGTGCTTGTCCATCTGGCTAACGGCCTGGTTCACCTGGGTGATGCCCTGCGTCTGCTCGCCCGAGGCCTGCGCGATCTCGCCGACAAGTTCGTCGACCTGGCGCGACTTGGTGGTGATTTCCTGCAGGCCGGCGGCGACCTTGGCGCAAACCTCGGCGCCGTGGCGGCTCTTGGTCACGGAGTCCTCGATCCGCTCGGCGGTCTCGCGCGCGGCGGTGGCCGAGCGCTGGGCCAGGGCGCGCACTTCCTCAGCGACGACGGCGAAACCGGCGCCGGCCTCACCGGCGCGGGCGGCCTCGACGGCGGCGTTGAGCGCGAGGATGTTCGTCTGGAACGCGATCTCGTCGATCGTCTTGATGATTTTCGCGATGCCGTCGGCGGAGGCCTTGATGGCGGCCATGGCCTGGTTCATCGCCTCGACGTCGGCCGTGCCGGCGTCGGCGGCGCGGCGGGCCTGCTGGGCGAGGTCCTTGGCGCGGGTCGCGCCCTCGGAATTGCGCTTCGCCATGCTGGAGATCTCCTCGAGCGAGGCGCTGGTCTCCTCGAGCGACGCGGCCTGGGCGGAGGCGCTCTCGGCGAGGACGCTGCTGTTCTGCGAAATCACGTGGGCCGAGCCGTCGTTGGTGCGCGCGGCCTCGCCGAGGTCCTTGATCAGGACGGCGAACGGGCGCGGGATGCTGTGGGCGATGAACCACGACAGCACGCCGAGGACGGCGAGCGCGATCGCCGACTCGATCGAGACGGTGCGGACGAAAGCGGAGAGCTTCGCGGCGCTGTCCTCGTTCGCCTGCTTGGCCTCCGCCTCGATGCTGTCGCTCAGCGCAGCCATGGCTTCCTCCATCTCGTGGAAGGAGGTTTGCAGCTTGGGGAAGTTAGCCTCGGCGGCGGAAATATCCTGGTGGGCGAGGGTGATGGTCTCGCCGACGATCTTCACATAGCTTTCCAGCGGGGCCGCGATGGCCTCGACCTTGCCCTCGATCGCGGCTCCGAGCGGGCGGCCGTGGTTTTCCGTCATGCGGGCCCGGATGTCGTCGGCGTGGTCCTTGTAGTCGGCATCGACCTCCTTCATGCCGTCGGCGTCCTTGCGCTGCGTGGCGAGGATGGCGGCGGTGGCGTCGCCGCGGAGGGCGTCGTGCATCATGTCCGCGTACTGCTGCGTCTGCAGCGCGCTGGCGAGGAGGAGCATGCGCGTGTTCGCGGCACGGATGCCGGAGAACTCGCGGAACACGCCGCTGAGCACGATGCCGAAGATCAGGGCGGCGGCGAGGGACAGGCTGAAAACCTTGTGGCTGACGGAGAATTTCATGGCGGGAAAGGGACGGTTAGAAACGGAAGGCCACGCCGGTGAAGACCGTGTAGTCCTCGGTGGCGCGGGTGATGCCGATGTTGGCGCCGCAGTCGATCTGGACGTGCTGGCCGATGCCGTAGGTCAGGCCGCAGTCGAAGCTGGCGACGTCGGGACCATCGGTGAGCAGGGTGAAGAGCTCGAAGTAACCGCCGAGGTTGCCGGCGATGTCGTGGCTGAAGGTAATGCTGTTCACCCAGTCGACGCGGTAACCGTCGTCGCGTGCATTGCGGACGACGTCGAACTCGGTCATCACGCCCATGCCCCAGCCGGCCGGCAGCGAAACGGCGAGCGGGGCGATGAGGCCGCCCTCGACCCGGTCGTTGCCGAGACGGTGCTGGGCGGTCGGCCACTTGATATAGGGCATCAGGGCGAAGGCGGTGGTGCCGCCGTCGTTGCCCCAGAAATTGATTTTCAGGCGCGAGGTGATGTCGCCGAAGCCGGAGGTCCGGTCGCTCAGGTGGGCGATGCGGTCGTCCTCACGGTCCACGGTGTAGGCGGAGAAAACGGTCTGCAGGTCGATGCTGCTGGTGAGGCCGACCTTCACGTTCATGTTCGCATACGAGAGGGACGAGCTCCGGGTGTCCGCGCCGTTCTGCGTGTCGCGCTCGTGCGTGTAGGCGGCGAGGTCCATCTCGACCTGCCACCAGCCGGCGTCGACGGTGTAGGCGCTTTCGGTGAGATC
>Ga0247757_10001661_pt1 | contig 13757 bp, 12 predicted proteins | sample UWRJL126311R4_FD_180929 | JGI IMG/M metagenome (GOLD analysis project Ga0247757, IMG submission 180929) | Plant litter microbial communities from Arlington Agricultural Research Station in Wisconsin, United States - UWRJ-L126-311R-4 | ecosystem: Environmental > Terrestrial > Plant litter >...
TCCAAGTGTAGTTCTAGGGAGGGAGACGCTGGTTCTAGAAGGAGCAGGGCTGCTAGAGGCGGTGACGTTTTGGGATGGTGGTGCGGTGGGGCTGGGACTCTTTTAGGGTGAGGGTCGTCTGTTTGGACGGTGTTATATGTAGGTGAGTGTTTCTTTTTTTGGGCTGGTTGAGTATATCGACTGTCGTCTCGCGTTGATGGTGGTGAAAGTGGTGTTTGGGCTGTTTTAGTATTGGGGGTTTTTTTTTCGAGAGGGCAGGGGCGCTGAACCCTTTAGGGAAGCAAATGAAGAATACTTTTATTTTTATTTTTATTTTATTTTTTGGTTGATGGTGTTTTGGCTAATTCGTGTGGAGTTCTTATTATACCTTGCCTTCTTGTTTTTGGCGGACGGACCCGTTTTGGGATGCTTGATCGAGGGTATGAAATGGTGGTGTAATGGGGCTGGACCCTTTTAGAAAGTCTAGTGCTAGCCTAGTAGTACCATGTATGTTTTCCTATGCGGATAGTTCCCGTGTGGGTGTTTACCATAAGAGTGACAAGGAACTAGCGTACCGCTCTGATATAGGTTCGGGTGCATCCCTGGTTGCTGGGAAGAAAGTGGCAAAACAGGTCAGTGATGCCTCGCAGCTTGCTACGATCGTCGATAACGGTCCTATAATACATAAGATGGCTTTCAGCGCATGCTCAAAACAGTCGTAACCCGCATAATGCGTATGTACTACTTTTTCAACAATCCTTGGAAAGTGTGTAGGTGATTTCTGTAATACGAGGGAAGCAACATGTTGATATTGTATGCACTACTGACTGTGCTTGTATTGAGAGATACCAGTATTTGATCATATAGGTCATGTTTGTAGTGTGTTGAATGTCCCATTTTGGCCGAGACAGCGGAGTGGTGTGGAGGAGTGACCAGGGTAATGTAAGGTCCACAGGATGCTTTTGTGCGGCGATAGAGCTTACTGGGCTTTATTGACGCAAAAACAGGCGTTGTTTACGTGACATGAATCTTGGCCTCAGCCATGGAAGTGTAGGAGGTCTTCACAAGATGGCTGCTTTCCCGGAGCGACTTCATCGACTTGACACGTAATCGCTACTCAGGTTTCTTAAGTCTGATTCATGGCTTTGTAGCATTACATGAAAAATACTACGTAACCCAATTCATATGATGATAGAAGTCTACCCATAGAGACATGCCATTGTAGCAGAAACGTTCTTACAATGAAGCTGGAATATGTTCCTTTGAGCCACCTCATCGTGTAATCGTAATAGGATGCCAAGGGTGCATATACCTCGCACAACTCCATATGTATCTCGCTGAGAAACCCACCACCACTGTAGCTGATTTGCATCGAGGGCTTGAAAAACGGAGCTCCACTCCTTCACATTGATTCCATTCCATCGAACCACTGCCCACCTATCCTATTTTACCGATCAAGTTCCCTTTCCTCTTTTCTCGCTCGGTGGTCTTCGCATACACAAACACCCGGGTCAATCACTACATTCTCTCATTGCAACTTATACGACACACATGTTTTCGTCCTCCACCTCTAACGTTTTCGCACGTACCAACATGAAAGAAAAAAAACAATAGGTCATCCCACACTAGACTCCCCTGTTGATAGTACCACCCTCACCCCCCTCACGTGTACGAAGCGCGAGCGTGAACGATGCATAGAACGCAACCACCTCTCCATGCTGACGCTGCGGAGCACCGACCGCCTCTTCGCACTGCGTTGTCCGTACCACAGCCCCGAACGGATAGCAGCCTTTGGAAAGAGAACCGAAGAACCCGCGTTCAAAGGACGGCATGCTTTCCCAAAGACGAGGAATGCCTCCGGGGAACGTGCGAGGTACCTGTTCGAATGTATGTAGATATGGACTAGATCAACCTCACGTCGGCTCGGGCCGAGACGGTTGGCATTGACAACCTACAATATACGCAAGATAGTTCTACTCGCTTCGTGCTGACCGTCATGGCCAGCAACGCGCGCCATCTTGGCAGGAGGCACATCCGAGTAAGCACAGAGCGAAACGCCTGTGATCGATTTGTATATGTATATTGCATTGCATGATACACGTCTTCTGTCTAGGACATCTTCCAACTATATGTATATAATTCTTCATGCACTCGCCTGCACTATCTCATCTGCCTAGCGCCCCGCACCCACCCTCTTACTCAACCACGCATATCTCCCCGTCCTGAGCCCCTCGGGTAGACCATTCAAGAGGGCCTTCAGTTCCGCTTCATTGTATGCCAGCTTCTCCAGCGACACAGCCTGTAGGATGTAATTTGAGACGGTAGACTGAGCAAGTGGGGGATCACGCAGCCGGGCAGTAATGGTGTCAAGCGAAAGGTGTTGGTGGTGCCAAAGGTGGTAGGCCCGCAGATGAGGTATTGTAGCGTGGATGCGAGGTGGTGCCGTAGAGGACGGAGAGGGGATGGTAGATTCAAGGTAAGTCTGGGCCCAGGTCGTCGCGAGATTATATTCGGGGGTATGGAGAGGGAGAGAAGAGGTAGGGGGCGCGAGATTGCTCGATGGAGAGATATCCATGTCTGACATTTCGATATCAGGCTGTGTTGTGTTCTCGGTTGACGGCAAAGAGGTAGGGTCATCGCTGGTCTGTTCCCGGTCGGCCGTTTGAATGTTCCCCTGACCAAGTGTTTCGTCCAATTCCATGGTTATAAGGGCTTCTTCTAGCTCTGGGTCGGAGAACTCGTCTTGCAATCGCTCGGCATCGGGGGCGGGTAACGCTGCCTGATGAACATTGTCTGAGGTAAGCATCCCAAGGGTAGTTTCCACTATTGGGCCGACCGCGCCAGAACCGTATGAGACATCAATCTCAGTAGGTAGCTTGGGGTACTCAACATCAGAGACACGGCCGGCACGACAGGTGTATGTCTTCGGTAGGCCTCTCGTCTTGAAATGTTCGCGCGTCCTAAAAGAACGATCAGAATCTGAATGTATTTCAGACTCCTCGCTGGCATGGGTAGTTTCTGATTCCGGTTCAAAATATCTAACATCATCGCCCTCTGTCCCATCAGTCAGCTCCTCGGCAGCCGTCTCGTATTCTTCCTCGGAAACTTCTACGTCTAGCCCGTCCAAAGTATCGGTAACTAACGTTTCTGTACTCGGTTTCGGATTCCTCGTACTTCTTGGTTTCCGGAGGGCTTGCGTACGTGGTGGTGGGTCGGAAGCATACACAGGAGGTCGGAGGGGCATGGGTCTTAATTTCTTGCGTTTAGACTCCAAGACGTAGAAAAGCCGAAAGCCTGCGTAAGCGTCGTCAACAGCATAATAAGTCTGGTCAATGGTCAACCTCTTGGTCCAATTACTTTTCCGGACGCTTTCTTTTGTTGAGGGGTTGTCCGCAAGCTCTTCGCCTTTATATAATGGCAGTAGAAGATGCTCCTCCACCAGCACAGCCAACCGCACCATTCTATGACTGTACTTCCCCGGGCTTGTAGCGTGCGTAGCTACAAGGTTATGCAACCGGCTCAACTCGAACACCCCATTAACAGACACAGGCAGTCGTTTCTCCACGCGCGTTACATCACCCTTGATAGAAACACCAACCTTGAGGATTTCTGGAGATTCTAGTATGACCTTCAATGTTGGAGGCAATAACTCTTCGGGTTTTGTGCCACGAAAACGCGCTATGTGGAAAAGGGCAATGCGGCTCTCACAGGCGATTTGGATTAAGGACACGCTCTCCTTGATTGATGTCCGGGATGCGTTTTCCTTCCACTCAATGTCAAAGCCCAAGACTTTTTCTGCAGAGAAAAGCTTCGCAACTTGCTCTGCGATATCGATGTCTTCGCAATAGTATATAGAAGGCTTGTTTCCTTCAGGATTCCGGTAGAGTTGATGTGTCCAGTAGCGAGCCCGTGTATTGAGTGGCGCTTCTAAGGCTGCCTGGAGCGAGTCCTTGGGTATTTGGTAAGAGAGAGCTGTATGCTCCTCGAAGGCTTCTTCCATGTCTGAATCTTCGCTGAGCTCGCTGTCCGATTCTTCGCCGAGTTCGCTGTCTGATTCTTCGTCATCTTCGTGTTCGCTGGGTGGACCTTGCCCAGATGAACTTCCCGGATCTTGACCGCCGCTGTTTGATCCTATGCCGCGATCAGGGCTTTCACTACGCTGATTCTGTGACGAGCCATGTCCATCGCTGGAATTACAGGACTTGGTGGCCATTGAAGGGCAGCCTCCTATAATTCCATTTCCTGTCAAAGATGATACGTCTGCAGGAAAGACAAGCGGTTGTGGTGACCTCATAGGGTGCGAAGGTTTGAAAAGCTGTGAACTCTGTCCCAAAGCCATATCTGGTTTGACACTGTGACCTCGTATCTGTGATTGATTTGTCACACTTAATTTCAGGGCTGTCTTGCTTTTACCGTTCCTTATCTCGTGTTTTGTTGGCTTCTGGGACTTCTGGAGTTTATACCTGTTGGATTTTCGCGTTCTCGTCTTGGTGGTTTTCACTTTACGCTTGATTACCCGGGGTTTCTTGGTTGGCTTTCCATACACTTTGGGCTTCGCTGGATAGAGGCGGCGAAACCACTCAGACGGATGGTAGCCCCATCCACAGAGACTGTGGAACTCTGCAGATTCGGCAAACTCCTTATACTGCGCCAACCGACAGTCAATTGCATACTGCTTGATTGACGTGGTGAATGGAGCTAGGAGACCCGCATCTTCTGCTGCGCGTGCTTTGAGTATAAGAAGATTTTGCAAATTCTTCAGATCCGTTATCATGGACGCTGTTCCTACGCGAAAGATACTGTGCGCACCTCGTCCGATCGCCTCAAGCTTCTCGTTCATTAAGCTCGGATAGCTGTTCGCAAGAGGAAACAGCCTGAGTTTATTTCTACCGCCGTTGGAATACTCAAACTTGATCGCGGACAGCGGCCGCATGAGAGTATAGAACGGTTCCATGAAATTCGCAACAGCGGCATTGCTTAAGCTGTAGCTTTCGTTGGCAAATACTGACAGGGCGGGTGAAGAATGATAAATATCCCATAAGATCCGATTCATTATCATAAATGTGGACGTACGCCTGCTAAGACGTTCGAGAGACTGAATGATGATTTTCGGAACTAGGCTATAACCCTTGTCGGCATGACTTTTGACTTCACGTATGAAATTCTTAACCGCCGATTGCAGCTCTTTAGCCTGGCTAAGCACATTCTCGGACTTATGCCTGAGAAGAAACCTATTCGATTCTGTTGACAGCTGTCCAAAATCCTGCATTGGTTTCATAACGATCCTCCGGTATATCAACATTCGATAGGAATGGGCGAGGTTGTTAATCTCACGCCGTAGACTGTATGATGAACCCCTGCTATCGATGCGGTTCAGACGTTGCAACTTCATAACGCGGATCAAATATCTGCGTTTCCGAGGTGTGGGACGTAGACGGCTAAGGGATTTCCGCATTTGTTCAAGTAATGATCCCAATTCCGTGCAACATGCTTTCAGCTCGTCTGCTTGAGCGACCGCTCCGGCTACTATGCCACGGTGTTTTTGGTAAATTCGATAACGATGGTCAAGTGAGGCATTGGCATGTCTAGGGAGAGCACGGCTGTTCACACGTCGTGGCGTGGGCATGTTGGAGAACAGAGGTTGTTGATGGCGTGTGTCCGAGGGACAATAGGCAGGGGAGGCGCGTGCCGTGGACAAGAATCGGCTGCAAGCAGACGTGAGCGCAAGGCGCGTGCGAAAGGGGAGGGCATTGCGGATATACCTTGATTGGGAGCTATACGGCGGGTTGCATCGGGATGGACAAGGCAGCAGCGGGCGTGTCACGGCCGCGGCTACGTCTTGTGCACGGCGATGCAAGGGAAGCATTGGGATCCATTGTTCCCTTCAGCAGGCAGCGGCAGGCGGTGGGTGCGTAGTGGCAGATGGTGGATGGGCGGGAAATGCACATACGAACGTGTCGACAGAAAAAGTGTACAAAGAACGCGGCACGCGTTTGCCGCCAAGCAATTGGTCGAGGACGAGTTTCACACCGTCCACGACCGTCCATCGCTCCACCACACAGACACCACCCGGGCAGTCAACCGTCCACAACCAGTTTGCACGCCGCAGTCATGCCGTTGGAGAACATCCTTCCGCTCGGTAGGCTCTCCCTTTGTACGGGTTGCGGGCGCCACTAACCGCAGGCACAGAGCTTATCGACAAGTGCGTAGGCTCTCAGATCTGGGTGCTCATGAATGGTGGAAAGGGTATGCTGCTGAGTATAGAAGGAGACGAGCAGGGCTAATGGTGCGCAGAGTTCGTTGGAAAGCTGATTGGCTTCGACGACTATGTCAGTATGTGGACGTCTGCACGGCAGCATTTGAGGGTCACGTGAGACAGCTATTCTGACGATTGCCAGACATGGTCCTCGAAGACGTGCAAGAGATGTGAGCATGCCGTATTTCCCCAGGACTCCCGTGGCTAACCAAGCCCAGCGACCCCGGCGACCCCTCGGTGGGCAAGTCGAAGCTGCCCAAGATTCTACTCAATGGCAACAACATCTGCATGGTAGGCCCAAACCGTCGTCTCCCGTGTTGCCACCGCTGAGCATGTTCACCCGGATACTAACAGCCGCTCAGATGATTCCCGGAGGAGATGGCGAATCGGCCCCGGAGGCGTAAGGCAGAATGTGACAGGAGAGACTACGAAATGTGCAGTCCCTGCATAGAATGTGTATCTACTTGTGTGGCGACCCCGCCCGGTTTAAACCAAGAGCGGTTGTGATCTGTTTCAGCGTTGTAGAAGGTCAGGGCCTTGAGATGCGTGACTGCGTGGGGCACGGGTCGAGGCAACATGGCACTGAAGATCTTTGTCCTCAGCAGTGGAGAGGACCCGTCAACCATATCGACTAGGCCCAGACGGTGCGAATGCACGTGACTGGTTACGAAACCCTCCAACCCAGCCGGCAGCGGAGAGGCATGGGCCTCAGTGGAAGCAGGGACTTATGCAGGTGCCTGCACGCTAGAAAATATCTATTGTACATGGGGTTTGTGCCAAACGACGAGTGCTCGCGGGGGGATGGCGATGTTCGGGTTTCCGTTTTCGGCAAGGAGGCGGGTGATTGGCTCGCCCGGGCTCAGGATGGAGGTGGGTGACGGTGCGATGCATCGCCAGGCGCCATGTGGCCACAAATCGACCATTGCGGATGCATCGAAAAGTCTCGACAGGCCAGCCGGCATTTGAGAATGCCATGTCGGAAGGGCGGGCGCCGGCTGCAGTACGCCGCCGTTTGCGATGGCAGATCTGAGGGCCTGGGTGTTTGCCACAGGGTCCAGTCGTGTCGTACGTGGAGCGAGGACCGAGGGCGAGCACGAGCACGAGCACGAGCACGAGCATGAGGACTTCGCTCGCTCGCCAGAGGGCGGACGGACGACGGGCCTGGGACGCCCAGGACTCCACCCTCCACCCCACTCCGCCCCCGCCCCCCGCGGCCTCTGGGCAGACGGCGGGCAGCGATCGCCTGCGTGGTGTCTAGTGCGGGCGTGCGAGGCAGAGGCACAGAGAACCACCACATCGCCACCAGCAGCCTGAGCACGTCGAGCGCTCGTCCGTCCGAGCCAGTGCCAGCGCGAGCCCCCGTGCCAGCGCCAAACCCAGCGTCCGGCTACCGCGCCGTGTGCAGATCAGCCACCAGCCTGCCAGCCTGCCAGCCAGCCCAAGCCAGGCGCCTGCATCTGCGCCTGCCGTCTGATCGAAGATCTGCCTGCCTCTCCCGCTGCGACACCACCGCACCGCAACCGCGCTCGCTGCCGTCTGCGTCCCATCCGCGTCCCCGTCTGTTCTTCCTCTCGGGCTGGCACAAGCTGGCCCGGTGCACAGCTCGGCCGCCTGCCCTCCACGCCCTCCATCCCCAGCCAGGCCCTCGAGCAGCAAAAAACCGCCGTGCAAACCGCCGGGGGAGCGCCGTTGCACGCCCCGCCATAGCGTCATTGCGCATCTGCGAGCCTGTACCGCGCCCTGTCCCTCGTTGCCCTCGCCTCCGATCGCGTCCGTGGCCTCGATCCCAGGGGCCTTGCCAGCCCTCGCTCACACCAATGCTCCTGGCGCTTTTCCGCCTCTGTGCCGCGCTCGTGCCCTCCCGCTTGGCGTGCCCGAAGCTTGACGCAGCCTCGTCCACACAGGGCCCAGTCTCTTCCCGCCGTCAGAACTCCGGCTCTTAGTTGCCGACCACCTCTTCACCCCAAAAATCCAAAATCCTCTCGTCTCCCACCCCCCCAGAGACCAGGTCCCCTCTCCGCCATGCCCTCCCCCCTCAGTCTGTGAGAGGCCCCAACCACTGCAACGCCCCAAAAGCCCTCCCATGGCGGCACGCCGGCCCTCTTAGCTCGACTCCCGCGCCCACCGTTGGTTCCGCAGGCTCCCAGTCCCAGTCGCCTGCCTTTTACCACCCCCCCTCCCCTCTTCCCCTCCCCTCTCCCGCTGAGCTCTCGCTCGTGCGCCCGCGTGAGCCTATGGTCCATTCCGTCGCCGTGCATGCCCGCTGCCGACGGCATCCAATGCCGCTCGGACTCTTCCTGACTCCTCCTGGCCGCTACTACGGTCGTGCCTGCGTTGGGCCCTGTCGCTTCTCACTCTACCCCATCCCAGCCCATGGTGAAAACTCCTTAATCACAGTTCCGCAGCTGCTGCCCTGCTAGACCTCTCTGGTCCCACCCTTTTCCGGCCCACAGCTTCCCCAAACCCACGCCTCAAGCCACTTCTATGGACGACTAGGCCGCTGCCATCCACCATTGCCTTTCTTGCGCTCTGCGCCCTGCAACACTTGAACACTATCCAGTTTTTCCATATCATCAACTTGCTTCCGCCACTGGTTGCCCAACCTCACCAATCAAGGATTCCAAAACAAAAATCTGTATTTCCTATTTCGCTCTTTTCCTATTCTGTATACTCCACCACCACCCACCTCACTATACCACGCCTCTTTGAAACACAACTCGCCACCGGTGGCTTAATATCCTCTCAGACACCCACCCGTACCCATCCCTGGTCACTCCAACCAGGTTGGCCCAGTCCGAAAAACACGCTACCACCACCATTACCACATTCTTACCATCCGAGCCCAACACTACATCTCACATCACCTTCACCCTGCCCCACCGTACCCCCGCTCTTCTCCCTACATGAGCGATCTGGGGCACCGTCTGGCGCGATTGGGACTGTCCCAGTACCTGGAAGCATTTGTGGCTGAGGGCTTCGACACCTGGGATACCGTACTTGACATTACCGAATCGGACCTGTGAGTTGCCCAGCTCCATGTCTCAAGACTTGTAATCTCACATCAAGTAGAAGTTCACTTAACGTCAAGCTCGGCCACCGAAGGGTACGCTCCATGTCGCACCGCCTCGTCGTTGTGCTTCGGAATGCGCGCTGACCTTGACCTGTGTAGAAACTGCAGAGGGCCATCGCAGAGTCGCGAGGGCAATCCTCAGACCGGCCCCTGCCAATTGCCCTAGCCAAGGCAACGAGCCTCGATAGCTATCGTAGCGACGACTCGGGCAATGAAGCCAAGGGCAAGCTGGGCGAGCCTGCCGCAGTGGGTGCAGCTACAAATGCGAAAAGGAAATACAGACGGCACCCTAAAGTTAGTTTTTGGTTCCCATGCGGCCTTGTCTCTTCGCCTGGCAGCCTTTTCGGCCTCTTCGGTTCTCTTCTGACCCTTTTCAGCCGGACGAACATGCGCCAGAACGGCCTCCGTCTGCTTATGTAATCTTTTCGAACCGTAAGGAGACTACAAACGCAAAGTGGCTGAGCTAACTTTGGCCAGAGGTCAGGGAGACGCTAAAAGGACAGGAGTTGTCTTTCACCGAAATCGCAAAGGTGGTTGGCGAACGATGGCAAGTGTTACCCGCCGACGCTCGAGAAGCTTGTGAGAGACAGGCAAACGCTGCCAAGGAAAAGTACTACTCTGAGCTATCCGAGTACAAGAAGACACCCGAATACGAAGCGTACCAGAAGTATCTGGAGGAGTTTAAAGCAAAGCATGCCGCCCCCCCAAAAGGTACGCCAGCCCCCATTGTCCAGCGTGTTTGTGTAACTAGTGGTGACAGAGGCAGAAGGTAAACGTTCCAAAGTGGAGACGGAAGCGACCGTGACGACGCGCAGTAGCAGCCATGAGCAAACCGAGCGCGCTGGAGGCCGAAGGGTCAGCATGGCCCAGTCGGAGACGTTTCTACGGCATCACCGATCCGGATCGAGCCCTCCGATGGGTCCCACACGATTACCTCCTGGACCCGTGCATCCGTCCAAGTCGACGTCGCCTGCATTGCACACACGCTCAGGATTTAATTCCCCCCGGGTGGTTGAGCACTATTCTCCTCTTTCTGCGTCTCCCAGATCAGCTTCTCTCCATAAAGAGTCCTCGTTCGAGACCCATTCCAGCGGAATGGCTAGAGATGCACGGGGACACTCTGATACCAGTTTACCCTACGCATCATCTGTATATAGTCATCCGCCATCCCATTCGACATCCACAACACCGCCCTCGGCAGCGTATGGCTCCCATTACCAGGCTCCCATTGACCTTCCATCACGCCGATCAATGCGAGAGATGCCACATATCCCTTCCTTGACTCACGAAGACACAACGCTATCATCCGACAGCGGCGGCCAAGGGGGCTATGCTCCAGGATATCAGCCTCCGGTACCACTCGTAATGGACGTTTCCAAATCCATGCGTGTACTCCCGGCACCTGTTCCTACCATGACCCCCACAACTTCGCCGCTTGACCGCCCTTCACTCGTTGCCGCTGTGCCCTCGCAGTATCCTGATTACCGATCATCCTCATCCCTTGCGGCACTGTTAAGAGCTGGAGAACTAGCTAGAGTAGCGGATGCAGACGACGAAGATATGGATAAGGAAGGTTCTCCTTGACCTTCTGAATGCTACCTTTTATGCCCCTCCCCTAAATCTCATGGAGATGAACGTACATATCCCATTTCATCTTCACTTCATGTCTCATCCTTGCACGCGACAAGCCCTCGTGGTAGAATCAACCAGGTAAACAACGTGTAGAGACGCCTTTGGATTCACAGTTAACGTCACGCTCTAGGCATGCCACTCGTGGTATTGCCTGGCCGAGACCGACCGGGCTACCCATTCACGTTTCTTTGCACTCCCCCAGTTTGTATAGGAGGAAATGAGCATGCGAAACGCGATGTTCCTCCAAGAAGGGATCAAGACATGCTCAACAACTTCGCGACTTTTGCATCATTGATGCCCAGTGGACGAATTCTTTCTCAATTGAGATATGCATATCTTGTCCCAGATCCCTGGGGAATATTATCCCTGTTTCATCTAAGCACTTCGGCCGTTTCTTCGGAGCGCACTAGAGATCATTTACACCGTATGCCTTTTTTTTTTCCAGATTAGGTTCTTATAGCCACGGCCGACCCCGGCCATAGTTTGGCAATATTACAATAGCTTAGCGACTCGCATGTTCCTGCTTTGATTGAGATCATCTAGCTAGCAGCCGAGGCCTCCTTTTACGCATAGCTATCATACATACCCCAGACTCAAGTCGTATATGCTATCATTGCATCCTCACTTTGTGTACTGCAGTGCTCCCCTAGTTTTGAATATACCGGGTCAGCCGCTCCAACCACGCAGTTTCTTGCACACTTGGATGTGGAACAAGAAATCTGGACTGCTCTAGATTGCTTCTCGTTCACCGCCTCCTTACTCGTAAAGTATACGCGTACGCCGCGTTACTTGTCTTACTATGCTGAACTTACCAGTACGGTCCGTGAGAGTTAGGTCTGAGCACGCAAACGTTGTATTCGATGGGCCACATGGCGGGATCAACGACCTGATCAATCAGAGTACTCGCGCCCGAATGCCATGGCAAACTATGGTTCTAGACCCTCTCCTCGAGCGTTGCTGGAACACGTTGCCGCCTGACGCGGCACGTATCGATGATCCAGAACGTTGTGGTGTGAGGAATGCGTACCGGGTCGGACGTCCTCCGTATTGATTTTCTTTTTTCTCGTCTAATCACTGGGGGAGGATTCTTATTGCCGGAACCTGACCTCGGGCTGCCGATCAGGACAACAGCTTTTGCTCGCGTCGACGGACGGTTATCAGATGGCAACCGTCGAATCGAGAGGTGCGGTCGATACAAGCTTTTGGCAAAACAGAGGATGTGGCGTGACAAAGTGTGCTAAAGCTGTTGATCGCTACTGTACTCAGTATCGATTGCATGCAAGGTGCGGGACTTGGGATGGGGGTTCGGCTTTTTTTTTTTTTTTTGCCACGGAGACTTGCCTTGGGTGGGACATGGGTATTTGTTGGCATGGCAATGTGACCATTCCGCATTCCCACTAGCAAGACGGTTGCATGATGCGGCCATGGGGTTCTTGGACAGCGTGGGTGGGGATGTTCTGGATCGCCTGCAGGAGCCCGTAGGGCTGTGGGGGCGCAATAAGGGTCCGCTGATCGGTGCATCGATTCGGAGACAGGGTTTCGATGCTGTGGCCGTGTCCGTCTAGATACAGCGCCGTTGTGAGTCAAGTGTGCCGACGTTAGAGGGGAATCATATCGACGGATGCGGGCCCTAGAGTAACAGCTTGCTAGATCTCATTTGCCGTTTGCATCGGCGACATCGTGGTCCAGACATGCAGGGAGCAGTGCAGCGGATGCGGGGTTAGCGCTTTCCCATCCATGCTGTGCTCCGACTCGGATTGGGAACGAGGCCGTCTTCTTTCCCAGCTGTACGTTGATTGCCCCCCTTCCCTCCAAGGATGCGCCTGAAGCCTTCCCTGTCTCCTGCGCGTTGCTTGCTTCCTCAGCAGCGCCCCGTCATGTCGATGATCGGTCGGCCCCCTCGCCTCGCGACATCTGCACGAAATCCCACATGTTCTAGACAACTCCCCTGGCCTGTTGCACCACCGCGTACCCCCATAGGACCGGATGAGGAGGCCGACCAGTCGACGCGTGCACCCACAACGCGTTCCAGACCCTCTCAAGAAAAAGACAGCCAAAACGAAACCGCATCGTGGAAATCCCATGGTTACTCTCTTTGCACCGGGTGGGCAAATCGACCCGCTTGCCCATGGCCCCTCGTGCAACCATCTGGGCATTGCAAGTCGAACCGAAACCAACCAATCAAGCCAACCAACGTCCCGCGTCGTCGGTTTTTCCCCTGTCGATCTAGAACCGTGAAGCCCCGTCCGCCGACGCGCCCGTCTCTTACCCCCCCCCCCACACCCACTTACACGCACTCACGTACACGCATACTCGCATTTCGTACATCCACTCTCCGCTTTTCTCTTACGAACGAGCTGGCCACAGCCCTCCTGCGTGAGCACGCAAGCGCCCTGCGTGGGGTCTAGGAATCCCGCTCTCGGGGCGTTTTTACCGAGAGAAGGGGCTGTTGCTGTTGCTGTTGTTGTTGCTATTGTTGCGGTGGGACAAGACGCCCGGCCTGCCTAGCGGGGGGGAGGAGCACGGCATAGATATTGTAGCACGGCATAGATAGCACGGCATAGCGGGGCAGCATGGCGGCGGAGCCGGACCCGGGGGCGGGCCCGCAGCGCAGCGGGGCGGACGATGAGGCCTCTCGTCCCAGGGGCGGCGGCTTGCTGCTGAGGCTGGTGCCGCTCGGCGCCGACGAGGTGCCGGGGCATGCGGAGCTCGCGGGCGGGCGGGCGGAGGCGCCGTCGCTGAGGGGGTTCCTGGAAAGGTGTCTGGCGGAGGCGCAGGCGGAGGATTATGCGGCGTTTCGGAAGACGGGGGAGGTGGTGG
>Ga0247757_10001662_pt1 | contig 13741 bp, 9 predicted proteins | sample UWRJL126311R4_FD_180929 | JGI IMG/M metagenome (GOLD analysis project Ga0247757, IMG submission 180929) | Plant litter microbial communities from Arlington Agricultural Research Station in Wisconsin, United States - UWRJ-L126-311R-4 | ecosystem: Environmental > Terrestrial > Plant litter >...
GGCGAGATGGAAGGCCGGTGGTCGGGGTACCTGAGAGGGCGCGAAGGGTGCTCTGCGCCGAGTCCGGACTTGGTCTGGGGGAGGCGTGTGGGTCGCGGTAGAGATGTTCAGCGGCAGCAGGAGATCGGGGGGGGTGCGAGAGGCTGGATCGGAGGTTTTTCTGGCGACCCGTGGGCCTTGGAGGGCGGTCAGACAGTGAGCAGTGATGCGTAACAAGGCGTCGCCATCAGTGCAACGTGCCTGGCCGACGCGACGCGGGCCAATCAGGGGGTGGCTGATTCTAAGCAGGCCGTGCTAGCCTCACCGCCAGTGTCTGCTGCGTCGGTCGCCCGCCGCCATCCGCATCTGCTCTGCTGTGCATGCACCAAATATCCCCAGACGATTGCGTCTTTCTGCGCCCTGAACGGGCCTGGCTCCTGGCCGTCTCCTGCAGCCTACTATGGGTCTGTGTATGTGCAAGTACCCTGTATACCACAGCCCCGGCGTCGACCCGCTGCGGGGGTGGATCTTTGCTAAACCACCTGCCCGATTTTGTCCACGGTCAGCAGCATTGCCCGCCATGCAAGAGGGCGCTCTTGGTCGTGGTCTGGTCATGGCCTGAAGCGAGCCGTTGGAACCGTCGCGTCGGACTCGAGTGCTGCTTGCCAGTGCCATCCACGCCTTTTCTACTCAGCACTCGGGAGCTTCAAGAAAGACCATGCGTACCAGAGGTTTAAATGTGCCCTTTCTTTAAAGGCCCTTGCTACACATACACAAATTACGGCAAGCCGTGCTGCTTGCTCCACCCCACACCTCCGCTTGCCCTGTAGCCCAGCTGCCAGTTCCAGTTCCAGTTCCCAAACACGAAGTGCGAAGCCGCCATGCGCCAATCCGCGGGCCCATCCCAGCCCAGAATCCCAATGCCCTGCATTATCGCACACGTTTGCCCAAGAAACGCAAAACCATTTCTCTTTTGCACAACTTTAACCTACCCCGTGCCTACGGGGGTTCATCTACCGCCATCCCCGAAGTCTACAGGGTTTCTCTAAACCTGCTCGGCGCCCCATCCTGCGTCGGCATCGCGCATATTCGCAGGAGGCTCGATCGACGGGATATACTCGAGGACAACATAGGCAACGCCGACAATGCCTACAATAGTACCGGGGAGGAAGCGCCACCACCCGGATCCAACAGCTACGGAACCGATGAAAATGTAAACTATAGGCTCGTAAGCAATTGCGCTTCGATCGCGAATCAAACTGGCTTACAGATGCCGCGGCCAAGGAACGAGAACATGAAGGAAGCATATCGCGCCACCTGTTGAGGGATTTGAAACTCTGGTTCGTATTAGACATAAGAAGATACAAAGCATAGGCGCAGCAGCGACCAACCAAGGAATCCCGTAGCTAGAGGAATATTAGCTAAACCTGCCTGAATTTCATGGATGAACATTCTTACCAGCACCAAAAATAACCAAATAGACACCGAGGATAATGGAGGAACTGGATGAACAGTCAGCAAGACTTTTCGTATTTGTCCATCTCGCATGTTTTAATGGATCTTCTCTGCCTTCAATTATCCTTGAGCAACTACCTCAGGCAGCACCACAGACATCTTTTCCCAAACAACCTGTAATACCATGTCCCGTCCTTATCAACACTAGGGATATTGCGATGGACGCGCGCTGCAAACCAAGCTTGGATGCGCCGTGGGAGCGATTCAAGATAAAATGTTGGTACACTCACAACCCGTCGAAATTGATGAATTTGGTGACGCCGCCAAGTATCATAAACACGGCCACGGCGAAATTCACCATGCGACTGCAGAAAACAAGTTAGCTAGATGACCACCAATGTATTGAGATTGCCCGCGCCCGTGGCAGCCTGGCAGCTACCAAGCTCAGGGCGCACTCACAAGACGTCGGAGAAATCCATTCCGGCGGCCTGGTCAGAGAGATGTGGGAACCGCAGTTTGGCTAGTATATGTGAGGGTGTTGGACGAAGATGCGAGGTACAATGAGAAGATGCAGAGGGGACACGGTAGGTGTTGGAGAGGTGGAGCTGTTCGCGCGACGTCCAACTAGGATCTGAAAGGCCAAGCTTTCCACGCTTTCGCTTGTGCCTAGTCTGCTCGGGGCTTTGAAACGTCATCAGGCTACAGCTTGGTCATTGGCCGACATCTTCCGCCTTCAAACGCCTTCCATTACCTTCATCACTTTTCTTGTATATGGCCATCGTTAATCAAATGCACCCTTCAGAGCAGTAAGCTATAGATGGATCTCGTTGACTGTGACGAGAGCCTCCTGCGTCCAGTTAGCGACCTCGGCGCCGTAATTTGGAGAAAATGGCCGCAACCCACCCTGTCTCTTTACTATGCCCAGTCTCTCTTGCTGCCAACGCATCCAATTCTCTTTCTTCCCATGGTAGCAGTCCAAGTCTCCACGGTGGATGCCGGTAGACCTGCTCCCCCCTAGCATCCACACAGACGCCTGCCTCGGAAGCTACACTAAAACTTTGTGTCCTTAAAATTCCTCTTCCATCCCATCGTTCGATTTCCCTTGTGATACCATCATTCTCTGAACCTTGAGCTTCCTGTGCTAATTCATGGGATACCTTCCTGCGGCGGAACATGCGTTGAGCTTTTTTCTTCCCGTTCTGAGAATCTTGATCGCTCTTGGATGTTGACTTGCGTTTCACGAGTTTGTTTGGGGTCTTATTCTTCTGTTCTGTGCCTTCTACAAGCCTGCGTGCATTTTCTTCCTGCCAAAACTTCCAAAGCGACGGCCCTGTCTCATCTTCATTCTCGCCTTTACCCCAAAAGCGCGCATGGTACTTCTGTATAGTGCTCAGCCAATGAGGGTCGTTGTCAGCGCGTTCTTCCACTCGCCATCCCCACTCAGAAATGTCTTGAAGCATGATCTCATCTATGGGATCTGGATCATTGATGGCGAAAGTCGGTATGGCATCATCAGACTTCGAGCGGTAGATGAGAAACGGCATCGTTATGAGATTTCAGGAAACAAGTTGCAAGAAGCTGTTGTGGTGTAGCTTTATTATATAGCGACTAACTTTCTCAGTTCTAGGGCCTAACAATACATTTTTGAGCAATTGTCCATGCGAGACAAATCACTTACTGGCTACGTCAGCGTATAGGCAACTTCAAGCCCTTCCAGCCTTGAATTGGCCGAAACCTCTGCTTGGTCCACAAACTCTGCTTCACCTGAAGCATCAAAGAACATTGATTCACAATACCAAACAACATATTACACAATGCTGCAAATAAACAATCTTTAAATCCGCGAAATCCTACCACCTTGTGTAGATTCACGCAACAAGATTCAATAAAAATGCCTTACCTCATCCGTCCGCCTAGGAAGGTTCAGGTGTTTTCAACACCTTCATCCGAAATAGCGAATCACCTTCGCACAAAGCATCAGTGGGTCATCATATTTGTTGACGCAAAAGACATTCCTAACATAGCCACTGATTCTTGCATTGAAGAGGGTGTAGACTTCACTATTTCTATCGATATGCTCATGTTAGAGAGTAGGCAAGGTCTGCAAAGGTTGAAAGCTCAACTCGAGGAAGATGGTTTTAAAAACGTGGAGGTCAAATATGAAGGCAGAAGGGTGAAACGTGATCGGATAGAAGCTACACCTGGTAGGTAATAGTGTCTAGCCATTCTAATCTAACACCTTCTGACTTGTGCCGAATGACGCGGTGAACAAAACTTGGGTCCATAAACTAGCTTATGCGCATTGAGTTTCAGTTAAAGGTGAGGTGAACATACAATGTAAACATATGTTAATAGAATTCAAGGGTTTAAAAGTTCAAAGGTCGACCATCATTAGCCAATGATTATTGATAACGTCAATTCTCTGATCACAAAACGCACGGTGTAGCGAGATAGATTTGTCTTATTTCTTTTCCCCGCAAATGTATGAAGTTATGGTTGGTGTCCATCACTTTATGGCTGACAAACTCCTATGTATTAGGTTTGCAACGAGGAGATTGAATTTAGGCCAGTTACATTTTATTACTTGCTCGTGAACGACGAAGCAAACGACACAATGTATGACGTGCTGCTTGGCCGACAGAACCCTCGGTTTACCATTGGTGAGGGAAAGTATATAACTTGGACCTTCGAATTTTCCACTTCTGATTTTAAAAACTCATACCTAAACCCACTCATCCGTGCTGTAAGATGCAATACGCAATCTTTAAGCGCCGCAAGCAGGGAACTAGCCTAGCACCAATTCCTCAAAACACGCCTCCAAAGATCGATCATACAACCAATGACCGTGCAGTTGCTCAAGTCTTTCATTGCGCTGGCTATGTTATCCTTCCTATCGAGTATGCCCCTCTTTGCGAACTTCCCGACGATGAAGAGGAAGACGGCATTCCCCCAAGCAATGCCGTCTACTGCAGTTCCATTGTACGGTATAGCGGCATTGTGGAGCTTCATCATACTAGAATTACAGTACACAACCTAGAATTTTGGGGAAATCCAGCTGGCGGCGGCATTTACAGTAATTTTATGCGTGCGTCTCGTTGGCACAAGAAGACGGAAGTATCCCTGACACAGCCGCCACGCCAGGCACAGATGGCTGACAAAGAGTGGAGAGAACAGCTAGTTCTGATGCATACAGCAGAGGAGGAAGAGGAACGAGAGGAGCAAGAGCAAGAGGTGCTAGACAGGAGTAACAAGATGGCATATTGGGGACTAGCGAAGGTTTTATTGGGCAGCTTGCCGTTACTGGGAGCCGAGTGGATGGAAGCCAAGCCGGGAGGTACTTTTGATATTGATTTACTTCGTACGATCACCGCAAAGATTAGCCAAGACGATGAGATCGACTGGACCGAAAGGGCAGAAATCACTACTTATTATGGCCCTCGCTGCCATCCCAAGGGCTCTAACTGGCGCCACGAGAGCGACTGAGGCTGTTGGTATGTCTTTTCCCCTACTCTCTTTAAATTTCGGTAACCTCGAATTCACTTCCACAACAATCGTTCACATTCAGTCTGACATACATTACTCCCAGGGTGACGCGGGATGCCATGAATATCGCGACAACAAAAACAGCCTCTAGTTATTCTCGAATGATCCTAATTCACGACAAGAAAACCATTAACAAAACTCCGTTAAGTGTGCTATGAAACAGATTTCTATTGCATAATCGAATGCGATATTTTCATTATCCTTGTGCGCCTGAACGGCCCACCTGCTCTATCCATCCCTCTCGAAGCTTCGATCACTTCTTTGTCTCAGAGTAGGCACCCCGGCCGTTACATAAAAACTTTCATGAAGTGTACGTGAGAGGAAAGTAAGAATACCTTGGGCAAAAATAGGTTCGGTATTAAAACCGTGACAATAGACAAGAGGATAAGAAAGTTAGCCTAGAAACTATGCGCATGATGATAAAAGTATAGATCTCGTTTTTGGAGGGCTCTAAAGGATGGTGGAAATCATGTCATACCTCCCCTGGAACGCCGTCCAACCTATTGTCCGAGATTCTCCTAGGTCGGTCTTACTAATGGCCATCCTCACAAATAGAATATAACTGAAATCATTTGCTGTAACATAGCCGCCGTAACTGTAAAAACTTCAAGTTTTCAACAGGCCACAAACGATGGAGTATATATCTCACTCGCATCTACGTGATTTGAAAAATTGAACTAGCCATCTTCAGACCATCTATGAGATTAACTCCCTTCTTTTCTGTCGCCACAGTGCTTTTGTGAGCCGGAACGTTCATTTGCTTGCACCTCAAGATCTTCTCATTTCATCCAGCCTTCCTTTGATATAGAAACGTTAGATCTTATCTCTTAGCATGCAATTGGTGGTTTCAATCGAAAGCTTTTTTAAGTTTTCAGGGTTCCTCTAGCTCGGAGATATTCCTTAAGCAATTACTTTCGCCAGAGTGTTTGCTCTTCGGCTGCAAGTACTCCCGATCCCGGTAATGTTTACCTCCACTCTCTTCCACCCTAGTCTTGGCAAAACAGCTTGGTCGCGGAATATATGTATAAATATTATTTAAATTGGCAAATCATCAATCGAACCAATTATCCACAAATTCGTATAAACGCACCCCGGGCTAGGGCCTCTCTTGAAAGCAGCTCTAAGGAGTTGGGGGTTACGAGGGGGAGGTTCGATTTTTGCTCGCGTCATTTCCTTTTTTTGCCTTTTTTATTCGTCCTCATTCTCTATGCTGAATTTTTTTTACGGGTCCAAGGAGACCGCTTTCAGAAAAATCCTTTTCAGCGGGTGAAGAGGCCACGCAAAAGCCAAAGCGTTACATGAACTGCTTTCTGGGTTCGCGAATCGTACTGGGTTGAAGGCCTTGCAGCAGAGATTGAGCAAAACGTATAAAGATTGTAATCGCGACACTTGCTGATATGGAAACTAATTGCGAAAATCGTAAGGGCTAATACAAACGGCCTCAAGTCTTGCTCATACGAATAGTTCCAAGTGTAGGAACTCAGCTGCTTCAATATTGCCACAATAGGAAACTAGGGCGCTAGAAAAGCAACTGAAATGTTTATTGTCCTTGCCTAACTCCATCGGTACCTTCCTTGCGAAGAAGAAGATCAGAAGCAAGCTATGTGAACTGAAACTTCCAAAGCCCTCTCATAAGTGCTTTGATGATAGCAAGAAAGGCGTCAGATGGCTTGAAGACACCGTTTGAAAGTGAATTCAAATCTGGTCTTTTCTATGAGAGCGCGCGTACCTCAGGTTGCCACATCACAATCTCTCCACTTCCGACTCTTATATGCCTTGACACCTTCTTCGAACAGACGGTCAATCTCCACAGCGCTCCGTCCCCTCATCTCCGGGACTACGTACCACGTCGCCGCCGCAGCAATCGCACAAGTTCCTGCGAACACAAACCCCGTCTTTGCCTTCAAGTCCGCCGCGTCAGGATTATACAAATACGGAAGAATAAAATGGGTGAATATGGCAGCAAGATAGGCCGAGATACCGCCAATCGCTTGCGAGGGAGCGCGCAGAAGGAGCGCCGAAGTTTCGGAAGTGATGGCATACGAGGCAGGCCAGACACCCAAGCCGCAGACGAAGATCGTGAGCATGAGACAAGCGGTAGTGACCCAAGGCGTTATACTCTCCGAAGGAAAACAGCCTGCGATACCGATAGCGCCCCAGAGAAGAGCAGCGATACATGTGGTCCATATAGTGAGTGGCCGACGGTTTATATGCGAGAGTGTCCAGGTGGAGCCCATGTTCCCAAGGAATCCAATCACAATGCCGACAATGAGAGCGAGGAGACTGTTTTTCGAGGACATTCCTATCTGCTGCAGAAAATAAGAAGCTGATGTGAGGAGCGGTAGGCCAAAGAGAGGAGGGAGGAGATTGGCGAAGATAATAATTAGGGAGCGCCGACGGTTCGTTCCCTTGAAGCATTGAACGTAACTGATACCTTCGGCAAGGCGCTCCTCTTCTTCGATCGAAGCCCGAAGCCTCTCGAGAAGTTCTTCAATGTCATTGTCGGGTGCAAAGAGTCGTGTCAAAGATGCGCGTGCGGCATCCATGTTCCTTTTCCGAACTAGGTATGCAGGACTTTCAGGGAGTATGAAAACCATTGCAAAGGGAAAGATGGAGACAGCCCATTGCATCGAAAATGCTATGATGTAACTTCTTTCGTCTTTTATGCTATTGATTCCAAAGATTATCAAGGCACCGAGTAACTGGCCTAGAATATTGAAAGCTGGAAACATTGCCATCGAAGCTCCTCGTAAGCAGACTGGAGCTGTCTCAGAGACATAGGTAAGATTTTGTATCTACGACAGAGTTCGTTAGCCTCTACAAGTGATCTTTGCAGCGGAACACTCACCTTAATAAGAGCAGTCGCGTAGCCCTGTATCATCTTTCCTGCAAGAAAGACACCTCGTTTACTGTCAAGAGTGGGTGCTTTATACGCAAGGACTTCCACCAAGACGCTGAATAGAGTAATGATGCTCCCAATGAATAGGATCGGCCTCCTCCCAAATCTATCTTGAAGAGGGCCAGCTGATATGGCGCCGCATAACTGGCCTATGCATGGAAATGCTTGCCAAGCGGATAACCATATCGCTGGAATGATCCATTTCTCTTCACCATCTTCTATACTGTCGAGCACACCAAAGTCTTGTAAGAAAGCATCTACCGCAGTAATACTTCCCACAACAGCAAGGTCGTAGCCCCAAAGTATGATGACTGTCGATAGCCCTACCATATAATAGGTATACCTCAGATACCGCCGAACCGCTTCTTTCAACGGCAAGTTGGCAAGTTGGTCTTCAGTGTTGACTGTATTGATAATCTCATGATGGGAGATTCTGGTATTCGGTTCATCCTTCTCGGCGACTACACGGGCGGTCATAACGAGCGATGTTGAAGCTTTCTGTATGAAAGGAGAAAAGTTTAATTGGGTTCTGAAAAGTAAAGTGATTTGAATGCGAGGAAAACCCTCAGCTCTAAGGTACTCAAGGCCTTGAAAAGGTGCATCTTCTTAACTACTCCATTTCTAAGACGCACTGCACGGATGATTCTTCAGGAACCAGCATCCCTTACCCCACAGCTGCATCACCGGTGCTCCGCCCAGCTCCAGCTCTTCCCTACCTCGGTCCATTGAATACGATGATAGGTGCTGTCTCCACAATAACATCAAGCATAGCCTGCATTTCGCTTTGTTCAATGTGAAGCATGCACATATGTGAGGTGCAAAGGGTTAGGAGGTTCGAGGACGTGGCTCGGGCCAATCGAAGAGATAGTAGTTGGAGCGAACATCGCACGGATAAGCGAGGATCGCATCCAAGGCACTCTTCCCTCGCAAGCCTAGAAGAAGAGAGCAGGTCAAGGAGCGAGCATGCAGGCTCATCGTTTATGATGAGCGCACCCCCCCGGGAGGTTTCGAGTAAAGAGGAATAGCGAAGTTTACAGCCTTTGATAAGTTGACGCGGTGCCAATAAAACTGCGGTGGAGGTGTCCGTGCGACAACAGGTCTCCCCTGTTTATGTGACGGCAGCTAGCAGAGGCTTAGTTTGACTACGGTCTCTTCGATCGTAGTTGCTTGCCTTTCGGCATTCATCTGCTATCCCACCGATTAATAAGATCCATGATACTTTCAGCGAGCATCACCCCAAAAGCTCACTAGCGACACCGCGTTCAAAGTTGAATCAACAATGTTGTTGAAGAAAAATCTATTTCATACAGACATTGTACCCGTCATCTTTCATAGCCGTCTTGATCTGAGAACAGCATGCCTTAGGCTACTATTACAACTCTTTCAATTACAAGGCCAGCATGCCTGTCATGGACACTACAGCCAGCACAGTGTACCCAGTTGCAATCAAACCACCATACGCCACGAAGCCAGGGGGATTAACAGTCCCAGCAGCGCCTTTACTCTTTGACGATGATTGCGCGCCTTCGGTGCCCACAGCTGCCGTCCCCTTGACTGTCGGGCTCGGAACATCGCCCGTAGCGGCAGTACCCAGTGCTTGAAGCAACGAGGAGCACCCCGAGGCCGTTACTGCAGACTGCTTCGTCGCAATGCCATTGAAGTTGCATGCACTCGAAGACTTTCCATTGCCTAGGTAGTAGGCATTAGCCACCCAAGCTAATTGGTCTTTGGGGCTGCAGCCACCAAGAGCGCCAAAATCACCGCTCGTAGCGTTGTGCTGGATGGCAGAGCAGAATTTCCCGTCGTCTACACCACAGATGAAGTTGAAGACATCCTCATACTTCGTTTCATCGTCCGACTTCACATTACACTCCAAGTTGGAAGCCATGCATGCGCAGAGCTGTGGGTTTACGGGAGGAGGGAGTGGGCTGGCTACCGCTTCCCATGAAGAGCCGGTAGTAGGACAGGCAGGTGCGCTATTACTAGGCGTGTAGGCTGATTTTGCCGTGCTCGTTGGACGAATAGAAGCGAGCTGTGACCGCAGCGACGTAAAATCCGGATAAGGTGAGACGGAAGCCCCGTTGTCCTCGAGCTCAATTAGACCATAGTCGTTCGCGCCCATGAACCATTCGTACACGATGCCACCAGAGAAGACTCCAGTCATATTTCCGTACAGAACTTGAACCTCAGTGAATGGACGTTCAGTTGGACCACCCTCAACCCCCTCGATGCATCCGTATTCGGCGAAGAAAACGGGGACGGGGTAGTCATGGAAGAAGTCGTATCGCTCACCATACGAAGAGGCTTGGTAGTTGCTGTCGCCGCACCATGAGTATACATTGTAGCCCCAAAAGTCGATCTGTGTCGAATTACCAGAATTTCCCGGTTCGCAAGCGAAATACGCGGCAAGGTCATCCCTCGTCGGTACGTCGGCTGTCGCGTAACCCACTCCCAGCGTGGATCGATAATTTTGCGATGCGATGTAGCCCTTGCAGTCACGCACTGCGGCCTTGACAAAAGCGGCGGCAGCGGTTTGGTTCCCAGAGCTCACGTTCTCGTTACCAGCGAAAAATCCAATTACGTTTTTGTACTTGGATAGAGAATCAATGACGCTGGTGTATCGCTGGTAGAGAGCCACGTTCCACTCTGGGTTGTTAGATTCGATTGAGATGCTTGGCTCTCCTAGGTCAGCGATAACGTAGATGTCGGCCGCAGCAAGCGCCTCCATGCACTCGTCGTGGTTCTGTGTCGGATCGATAGCATAGACACGGATGATGTTAGTATAGATCTGCTTCAGGTAAGGGATATCGCGCTTGCAGCCGTTCGGGTCGGCGAGTGGATCAGTGTAGGTTACGTTGGAGCTGACAGTGCCATTTGGCTGGTAGTTTTGCTGGTATGCGACGCCACGGAGGTAGCTACAAGCAGAGTGAGCTGGCAGTCTCATGAAGAAGTGGAGGTGGCCATACAATTGTGAGCCATTGTTGGTGTAGAAAAAATGCTGGCCATAGACCTCAATGTCAGGAATGTCATTGTAGCTCTGCGCTTGCGCACCCCCCACCAGCGCAGCCGCCACCGCAGTGACGCCTGCCCATGTACCTTTCATATTAACCAAGGTGGAGATAGCGATAGTGATAGCGATAACGAATGACTGGGGAGGTGAACGACGGCGGACGTGAGCCAATTCTCGGCACCACAAAGCTTTTGAAGATAGAGCCTTGAAGTTGAACCGTGGAGAGGTCCGGCAGCGCCGGCGGAGCTTAATCCAGCTTGTGTAAGTACGGACGCGTGTCGCCGTGCGCGGAGCATGACGTCCGGCATTCACGCTAACGGATGTGCGGGGCGTCTTACTCCCTGACTGGTTGTGCCCCAGCTCCGCGAGGAATCGATAACGCGGTGCTCGGGCCAGTACAATCCGGACCCTGGGGCTCGTATCGCATAGGGTTAGCCTGTTCAGAGCATGTTAGAACGCCGGATTTATTCCCTCACATCCAATCACTGCCAATTAACTATTGTCGAATTCCACATCTGCGTCTGGCACCATCCCGGGAATATCGCAAGAGTGTGGCGCAGCAGGGCCGTGGTGTTGATCTCATTCAAGTACTAGCGAAGCTAACCCTCACTTTATTTTCCTTCCCGAACGCCGACATCATGCATTAAACAGGTGCGAAACCACGCAGCCAATCTACTCGTTCATTGTCATATCCTCGAAATCGTCCAGCAGCTGTTCCATTGGTATCGCTAAGCCTTCGTCATCCTCACCAACATCACTCTCCTCCACATCCATAGCATCCTCCTCTTGTTGTTGCTGCTTCTGCTGCTGTTGCGCCTTATACAGTGCCATACCAGCACGCAACTCGGAGTCCTCTTCCACATCTCGGAGGAACATTTCGAAGTCGCGCTCCATACGTTCCTGATCTTGTTTTCGGGGTAGCATTTCCGACTCCTCCTTCGCCATGCGCCTGAGGCGCCAGTTGCGCTTGCTCTTGGCCTTCTTCGTGCGCGTGTAGTGCTTCTTGACTAGTACAACATCTGGTATTGTCGATCCATACTTGGATTCCTCTAGTTTGTCATATAATTCATTGTTGAAGTTGGTGCCCGTCATGTGATAACCGAGCACTGAGTCTCCGACATGCAAGATGCCTCCAAGATGGGTCCGAGTATAATAGGTGCTATCATTAGCGCCCATGTCACTCGCCCTAGCTACGGTTGCTTCAGCTAGGAAGTAGCGGCCCTTTTGCTGTCCAAGCGGCTCGATGTCCAGGACGATAAACTCAACAAGGTCCTGCACGTCGGTAAGGGGTCGGAAAGGGGTACGCCAGTATACAGCAGTATCCACGTCAGCAGTCTGAAGCGTGGCCGGGTCAATAAGGTTCACGGAGGTTCCAATGCGGTGGCACAGTGTCAGTGGCGAGATGTTGCCGATCTTCCGGGCCAGAGGTATGGGAAGGACAACCAAATCGTCTTTGCACTACAAAGGTATTAGATCTGGCTCCGATATGATCGACTTGAAACACTTACAATAGGGACCAATTCCGCTGAGTACGAAAACTTGTAGCTTTTTGTTGAAGTATGAATATCCATGCTGATCAACTCCTGGCTCTTCTTGACGTTGACGGGGACGACTGCCTTTAGAAAATCCACAAAGGCTTCGGCATGATTTCTCTGCGCAAAGAAGAAATCGATGCCATCGTGCACTTCCTTGATGTTGATTGTATCTTTGTGCGCCGCATGCTTCAGGATCAGCTGTTCCAGGTACAAGAATGTCCTCTTGTGTGGCACCTTCTGGCGCACCTGAACACATGCTCGCCAGGTGTTGTGAGTATAGCTCTTCGCGCAATCCGGGCACTGATGGTAATTCTGAGTGAACTCCACCTCGAAGCTTTGCTGCATAATTGCACCATCTCCAAGGTCAGACTGCACAGTGATCTTGACCTTTATACGTCTCGAGTGCGGTTCCGTCCAGATGAAGCTTGCGTCGATGATCCTCAACTTATTGAGGCCCCGTAGTTTTCGTAGGCAGAGTGAGAGAAGTTCGCGAGATTCGGGTTGGGCAACGACCCAGGAGTTGGGAGGAGAGAGCCATCGGTCGCAGTCACGGCACATGTGGAGGGTGGCCTCGCGCTGGATGCCGCCTGTGACATCGGTCTTCAGTTTTATGCAATCATAACAGAAAGCTCCTGCGGATTGTGTGCCATCGATGGGAGCGCCACAGTCGGCGCATAGAACGGTTGCAGCACTTTTCGGTGCGGGCACAAATTGAAGCGGGGTATCGACCTCCATGGTGGGTGACGCGTATCGGGGGGCTTTGTGGTGATGAAGAAAAGAAAATGAAAGGCTGTTTGAAGGTGGAACGGGCACTGTATCACGGACAAAGCGTGTTTATGACTCGGCAAGGGTTGAGGCAAATGCTGCTGCTTTGAAATTGCCCCGCCAAAATTATTCGCCGCAGCGAACTAGTGCTTGGTCGCATATCTTATCGCCACGTGATAGCTTAGCTTTCAGCGTCGGTGGCTCGATTCACCGATCAAAAGTTGGCGCAACGCGTTGTTGCCCCTGCATCTTTCCAGCTTCGTTACCCGCCATGTCATTATCGAGAGCCATAACATCAAGTCTGCGATGCAGTGTCTGCAGAGTATCAGGCCTGAGGCCTTCGCTAAAGACTCACCCTGGGGCTTCCGCTCTTCACGCCTTCTGGAATCCGTCCGCATCCTCTCAGCAATCTATTAGTTGGACTGCACGACGACAAGTTGACAAGAACCACTCCGCGACCGCAGACCCCGAACTCGCCTTTCTAGAAGACGACCCAAGCACGGAATCGCTTTCGAGCAGCTTCAGTGCAGCCTCAATTCCAGCAGAACAATCACA
>Ga0247757_10001663_pt1 | contig 13740 bp, 13 predicted proteins | sample UWRJL126311R4_FD_180929 | JGI IMG/M metagenome (GOLD analysis project Ga0247757, IMG submission 180929) | Plant litter microbial communities from Arlington Agricultural Research Station in Wisconsin, United States - UWRJ-L126-311R-4 | ecosystem: Environmental > Terrestrial > Plant litter >...
CTTCGCAGTGGGTCTGCGCGTATCTGGAACGTAAGGCCACCAGACCCCTCGAGGCTTTTTGGGCGCTAGGATCGGGGATCATGCATGCAAGGTAAGCCTGGAGCACGCGAGGGACATGCGAGGCTCCGCAAAGAGGCTCTGCAGAGAGGCTCCGCAACGAGACGATTGTGTATGGGCATTCCATGGAGACTTCCAGTATGGTATTTGTGGATTTTGCGTCGTAGTACTTAGGTACTGGAGAACACAGGCTGCATTGGCGTTTGTTCTTGTGGCCGGAGAATTCTCAGCCCGATCTCTGCTAATGATTTGACGTGGCCCTCGAGTGCATCCATGGCCCCCATCTCAGAAGAGTAAAGCGCAGCCTATTAAAAGCCTCCAGGCAGCTGTCGCCCAAACAAAACGGTCCAACCAACAGGATCCGGGAAATGCAGCCAACATCAGCCTTGGTGTGTCGCTGATGAGAGGCCTTTCGTCACCAGAACTTGCTCGTCAGCATCCTCACATTCTCTTCCGAAAACAGTCGGACGCCTCGGTCCTCAACCCGCGGCCTCGACCGCAACGTCACTTCACTTTCCCCCGTCTTCAGATTCACGCCTTCGTGCTCATACTGCTCGCGTTTCACAAGGCTTCCTTCCACCGCCCACGTTGGCACCGCCTCTTCAAACCTAACGCCTTTTTCCTCCTGCATCGTCTCCAGCACCTGACTAACCGACTTCCCGTGCAGCTCGCTGCGTTTGAACAGCGTCCTGGCAAACGCATTCACGGAATTCCGCACCGCATCCCCGCGACACCTCCACAGCACGCAATTCAGCGCTTCCGCTACCGTCGGCACCGCAAAGAGCCTCGCATCGAAGTGCGCCGTGCCTAGAATATCCCCTTTCCTCTTGACCTCAGGCTCTGGGCTGGCTGCCACGTTTACCGCGAGATGCGCGTTGAAGCGCGCGGAGCAGTACCCTGCTGCCAGGCTGCATAGCTTCTGCACTCTGTCGTTGAAGTTCTGCACGCCAGCGGGGAAGACGAGAGTGATTTCATCCGACTGCGTGTATGCTGTTGTCGCCTGTGGGAAGTACCCCAAGAGGTCAGCGCACGTGGCTATCATCGCGTCGTGGATGCGCTGGTCGAACGGCCGGTTGAAGTGCGATGTGAAGCGCGAGAAGTTGTGGCCATCAAGACGCGCGATGATGGAAGTGTCCGGAGGGAGTGTAGTAATAAAGGAGGCTTCATATTGCTTCATGCGGTCTGCCAGCGTGGTTGGTGGGGCCTCTGGGGTAGTCGCCATTGTTAGTAAGCACGGGAGGTCCTGCTGAGGGCCCCAACTTGATTTCGGTGAGTAGATTAATGCAATTGATCGATCGTGTAGTCGTCCTCCAGATTAATAGATGGAGGTTGCTGGACGCCTGGAGCTAGTGTGAGTCACGTCACGTGGTCGTGTCGGGCTGAGAAGATGCGATGGAGAAGCGAAGCAGTGGGACTTTTATACTCTTTTGGAGTTTTTGTATTCCAAAGATGCATCTGGATGTGCTGAATTTGTGACGATTCCGTTTCATGGGTGGATGGCAATACAACTTCCATGAGAACTTAATGAAACCATAAGCCTAAGGAAACGATATCCGCGCGAACCATAGAAATGATACAGCCCCAGAAAACGACGATGATCGCTACTGGATGGCTCTTATATCTCCTACCCTCAATGTACGCTTCGTGGGTGTTATTTTCAGCTTCATATCTGCCATAACCACAACCAAGCCTAAGTAGTAAGCTTGACCTACGCTTTCTGCCTTCTCGACTCGATAAAATCCACAAAGTCAAAAAAGCTCTTCTTATACCTCCTCACCATGGTCGTCCGATTAACCGTCTGCACCCCGAAATGCTGCGCATAATCCCCAAACTCCCAATTGTCCGCCCAGCTCCACGCAAACGCCCCAATGAACTCCACTCCGTCTTCCCAAATCGCTTTCAGCCCCTCGTTCAGGTACGACTGGTAGTACAAACTGCGCGGGCTATCGAATTCCTGGTCGGCCTGCTGCTTGAGATCTTCTCCGAAGACGGGGAACCCGAATTCTGTGACGGCGACGGGCGCGCGGAATGTGTTGTAGAGGTAGTTGAGGAAGGTGCGGAAGTAGGCGGGCGTGATGTAGACGTAAGACTGGCTGCGGTAGCCGATGTTCCAGCCAGTCGTGGTTTTGGTGCTTTGGCTTACACAGTAGGGACGGAGGGGATGGGTTATGTTCGCGGCGCAGGATGCGATAGTGTCGTTGGGAGGCGGGCTTACTACGGTTGCGGTGTAGGGCTGGATGGAGAAGAAGTCTGCCGTGCCGTTGATGTATTGCAGGTCTTCTTCAGTCAACGGGACGTAGTCGGAGATGGAGGACTTGAATGACTCGGGGTAGTCCTTGCCTAGGAAGATTGGGTTCGAGAAGGTTGCTAGTTGGAAAGAGTTGAAGTGATTGGCCGCGTCGACATCGGCGGGGTTGTTTGGGTCCCGTGGGACTCCAAAATTGTCATTAAAGGTCAGGGACACTTTCCCTTTGCCCTTGATCTCGTCGTGGTAGAAGTGGTACAGTCGTGCATGCGCTTTGATCACCGTGTTGATCGACCTTCCATTTCGAGCAGCGAGCAGAGGTTCGTTGAACGTCCACCAGATGGGGACACGGTCCGCGAAGTGCGTCATTACAATCTTCCCATAGTTCACAAACGCATCCTCAAAAGACACGTTCTTGTACGAGTTCTGGAATCCCGCATCCACATAACCGATTCCTCCCGTCCCAGGAACAATGAAGACATCAGAAAAGTTAGCGTGGAATTGAAGCGGAGAGTCGTTATGGTGGAGCATGATGGCGGGCTGCATGCCCTTCTCAATCACAAAGTTGATGAGATCATCGTAATGCGCCAGGCCCTGCCAATTCACCGGTGTGCCTGGAAGTGCAAAGGGCAAGATGCGTGTCCAAGGGATCGAGAGCCGATAGTACTTGATTCCCATAGAAGCGATGCGTTCAATGTCATGCTTGTACAGATAGTAGTTCTCAATGCCGACAAAATTGTTTGCGGCGCCGGGGTTTACCAAATATGAGGTATCTAAGTGGGTTGGTGTACGACCTTCATCCGCAACAGCTCCCTCGATCTGCAGCGCGGATGCCGCGACGCCGAGCATGAAGTCTACAGGGAAGCTGTAGCACTCTTGAGCACTGAATGGCTCGGGTGGAGGCAGGACAAGTTCGCTGGTAGGAACAGGTGTGGGTTGCACAGTGGTCGAGTACATGCCTCTGGTGAAGTTGACCCACGGAACGGTAGTCCACAGTGCACTCCAGCTGGCGTTTCCATAAGGGTTTCCTAGGTCGGTCGGTGTGGCATTAGAAGAAGGCTCCCAGTTTCCCCATTGCGCAGTCGTCAGATCGGGAACAAGACTGCTCAGAGACGCATACGGCGATGCATAACATATCGTAGTAGTAGGTGCAGGACGAGAAGTTGCCGTTCGGACCGTCTCGGACTGAGTGAAACTAAATTCGCGGAAATAGTATGAGGGTGTCGCAGTCGCATATGTACGGTTGGCAGCACATTGTGGCCGTGAGGATGGTCCACGAGCCGGGATGTACACCTGCTGGGCAAGGCCTAATGTACCACTCACGAGAAGGGTATATAATTTCATGGCTAAAAGCATACTCTCCCACTATCTTAGTAAAAGGGAAGACAGGGCCACTTATACACTTTACGAGGCCGGAAAGTGGAGCACAACACATCCAATAGACCGGATTGTGGAGTGCAGAACTATCGTCATTAGACGGCTGGCTTGCCGACTAAAGCTATACAGAAATCGGGGCGAAGACATACCGAATTATGTAATACCCTATGCCTAGCCTAAGATATTCATCGGGTCGGCATCTTCTCTACTCCTTGCATAAAACAAGGAACCGGGGGATTCAGCCAAGACAAACAACGCGTCCATTATTCTCATGTTAAATACCATTCAGAAACAAGTTTTTAATAACATCACGTCTCTCTCCATTCGTAGTTTCAAACGGAGATGACCCTGTTGCAACCTTCTCTATCGGTGCTTCTTCATTTAATTTCCAGCGAGAGGAACAGGGAAGTCCACGCGAACCTTGCACATTTCTACAGTATTCGGGCGCTTGGCGAGAAATACCTCGGCTGGGGAAGGCGTTGGAGAATCAACGCGGGGAACTTCTTATGGGTGACCGGTTTTCTTTAGCCGGTGAACATGACGTTCCTCTGCAGCTAGGGCAGACTAAGCGACGACCTAACTGTTGCGCCGCTTCATCGTCGGCTCATTCCTGATGATCGGATGGCTTTCGTTAACCAATTAGATGAATAAGACACTAACACTACGGCATGATCCAACTAAGAAAGTCTTGCAGTCATTTATGAAGAGGTTACTACGCGTGCATTCACAATTGCAAAGAAGATATTTGCACTATCCAAACGTGGGCTTCCCAAAGCGACTACATATACTCTTCATGAAGTGTCTCATGTGGTGTAGAGAAATTGGCGATAGCACTTGAGCTTCTGCAGAAAATCAGTGCAGAATAAAAACCATTAATACGGTCACTTTATGCTACTCTTTGCAGGTCCTGATATCAGCATGCCATATACGCTATGGACCTAATTACACGAAACCTCAGGTATCACTTTCGCAACTAAGCGATGCTTGTCAAGACTCAACGAGATCGTTTCCACCCACATCAACGCCCTCCGAGATCACTATTGCCTAGCCCCTAAGGGTTGATCAGAGCCTTACGGCAAAGTTTCCCACATCGGTCTGGACGACCATTATGATCTTTGATAAAGCGTGGACAAACATGCTTAGTGCTCTCCTTTTCCTTAACAATTGTAAGATCTTTTTGAGTAACCTTGGCATTAGAAGTGGCTGGTCCGCCTGAGCTTACCTTAATCTTGCTCTCATACATCTTCCTTGCGATCCAATTGTACAGGGTATCCAGACCAAAGAACTTAGCTTCTGTTTCAAGACGGCCATAAAGCGTGTAGTCGAAGCTGCCAGTTTCAGACCAAAAGATTGGGTAAGCTTCCGGGCGGCGCATGTACTGCAGCAAGTGCTTGAACAGCTCAGGGTCGGCGTCAATGAAGTATGACCCATCTGGAGAAGGACTGTGGCTCTTAGTGGAGAACATGCCGCGAAAGTATGCGGATTTTGACGTGAGAGTGCTCAAGACGGTCTGGAACTTCTGCCCGCCTACATTGAGTGTGATGATATGAGGGGAGGAACCACCCGGAAGCGGCTCGGGTTTTTGATGGGCAGTTTGAAGGTGATGTGGACCTTGTTTGGCGGTGTTACCACGGCCCAAATCTATCGGTGTAACCCTGGATACCTCGTTGGAACCTGCTTTCAATGCCTCGAATCCAGCACGCATCTCAGCTAGAGTAAGTGACATGCCCGTGGGGTCATTTGCAGGTTTCGGCGGCTTGGACATGATTGTGAACACGCCTCTTCCCGTCTGCACTGGTTAGCTGGATCCGGCAAGTATAAGGTATGCTTAGACTTACTAGAAAAGGTGTATATATGTATATATATGGTAATGCACGAGTGTCGACTGTGAGCGAGTGTCGGCAGCGAGCGAGGGAGAGCAAGGACTTAAATAGTGCTGGCGGGGCGCAAATACCTAAGCTAGCGAGAAGCACTTACCCAAGTTAAATTTTGAGTCAAATACCCTGTAAACATATAAACAAAGCGGTGATTAGTGAGTGAACTAAGTGAGTATGTTTGTTTACTTTCGTACGGCATTGCAAAACTTTTGCTGACATATACACTCTTCTTTTACTTCTTATTGTGAAAGAAATATATTGTTCCTACAACTTCCTATTATTGACGAACCGGACAATTTGTAGAGTGCCTAATGTATAGAAACTTAGCCATCACTGCTACTGCCACAAGTCTTTGTCCTTACTAATATAGCAATTGACGACTTGCTGCCATACTTGCTAATGATTTCACAAATAAATCACTTTTTGATTCTACTGTACTTCAATACTGAGAATAAGCTGTCCTCATAACAACCACTCTCCAGCTTCATGCTCACGCACAGCCAAGGCACACAAATATCTGAAGTGAACATATAGGATATACAGCTAGAGAATACAAAGTAAGAGCCGCCATTCTCATCCAAAAAGCTCCAGATGACCCCTTCGCCACTCCACCCACTTACTTCCTTGCATCTTCGTCCAGAATCTCCGTCACGTCGATGATGGTCGACCCAGCATCAGTCCAAGAAGAATTACTGCTTCGCCTAGATGAATAGCTAGGAGGCCGTCCTCTTGGTGTAGAAGCCCCACTTTTGTAACTCACCACGTCCCATTCCTCCATCAGAGTATCGGTGTCAAATTGCAGAAGACTTCTGGCGATCTCTCTAACGTCACTATGCAGCTCAAGCTCTCTCTCGAACTGACTCATGCCTATCACATGAGTAAGATCGCTCTCGATGAGGTGCTCAGGTGTTTGAGGCCATTCATATATCGGGAAGGAGGGGAAAAATCGTTCTGCCGGTGGAGTTTCCTCCATCTTATGTTCTTCCTGGGGGTCATGGTCAAACTCTTCTATCAATTCATGATTCCATTTAGCTCTCTTGATAGTCTCAGCTTCCGCGTGCTCTTTACGAAGCTTGGCTTTGGCTTCTAGCTCTTTCCCCGCCTCAATGAGGTACTGCTCCACTTCCGGCATGCTGTTCTCACCAAGAATCTTCTTAGTCTTAATTTTACACAATGGAAACAAGATAGCTTGTCTTAGTCTTGTACTCCAGTTGTGTACCAGGCAATAGTCTATCTCGACGTCTCGCAACTGCCCATCCAGTTGTGCTACTTGCGCACAGGTTATAGCCCAGTGGAAAAGCTGAGAGGCCGGTTCTCCCATCATGGGAATCTCGTACATAGCAATATGATAAACATCCTTCGGTACGACTAGCTTGATATACCGGATGTAAGATCTCGCCTCTGGCGAGAGCGAGTTCAAGAAGAGCGGGAAGACGCCACCCAAGTCCAACGGCGCAAACCTAGCGGAACGGTAGAGTGTAGGTAGCGCCTCTCTGTAGATAAACCTGTTGGTTCTCAAGATCTCCAAGCCGACAGGACAGTTTCGAGGGCGTGCGAGACGGGTGATGATCCGCGGGAATGCCGAAATCCGACCGCGACTGATTTGCTCTTTCGTGATGTTTATCACCAAGTCTGGGGTTGAGGGGTCCGTGACTACCCATTTCCATATTTCTAACCTCAGCTCTTTTGGCAGAGCCAACAGGTGGCTCTTTTCCAATGCAGGCATAACCATAATCGTACTTGTGGAACTATAGGCTAGAAAGAAGGCGCAGCGCGATAAATTCTGGCTTGGAGAGCCCAAGAACACCAGAAAGATATCTGTTCCTAGAGCCTACTCCAGAAGGGTAGAAAGGAGCCAGTATGTTCGATCAGGAGTTGTCAGCAGTGTTGTCTAAGCTGAGTTGAGAGTAAGGTTGTCTGAGTTGCTTGGTGGTCCGTTATACAGGCCAGGGATAGGTACAACCAAGTCGCTAAGCACATGAAATATCTTTCGTAAACAATAAATGGGTTATGGTGAATGCAAACGAGTCAACAAAGACATGCATGCATTCAAGGTTGAGATACGTGTTCCACTTGGGGCGGAGAATGACGACGGCTACCAGGGCGTAAGGCAGCGCGCATGCAGCTCTACGAGATAAAGTGCAAAGTTTGACTTGGATGGTATATCGAGTAGGTAGGTGTACGTGACAAGTGGAGCGCATACGCGCAGAGGTAAGGTGGAGAGTGTTGCCTGATGCAACGTCTTACCCCACATACACGCGCTAACCCGATACAGATATTGATACCCAGGGTCGATCCATCCCCGAATAGAAATGATCTTAGCCTTACATTTCCACGTGACGTTTTGAAAATCATTGTGTTGAACATAGGCTTGCCATCCAAGGCTTTGCTAGGTCGTATGACCTGAATACAGTGGAAACCTATCTAAAAGATCTCGATCTGACTATTTTCTATCGGACAGTAGTGTACAAGTAAAGGCAGAACATTCAGGTTGACTAATGAAGCTGTGGTCTCAACTGTTTCACCCATTCCAATGTGGTTAAATTAATCTCCAATCGAGATCTCATCCTCATATGGATGTTAAAACAGTCGATCAAAGACCACCTTAAGGCGCAAAGCAAGAAACGACATCAGTGGCTGAAACATATCTAGGTATCCTCATCGTAGCATTACTAACAAGACAACTCGCACAAGCTCATTGCGATCCTCCAAAACCTTCGTGCCACATGCCTCGAATTCACACTATCATTCTTCAATCTTATCTGGCACATCCTCCTCGCTACTTCCCCTTCTAAATATGCTTTTCAACCCCATAAAACTCGATCTGTGCTCGCTAGCTGTTGAAGTACTCCACGCACTACTGCTTGTTCTTCTTTGCCTGTTCGGCGTAACTATGCAAGTCATCAGTCCACTATGTATCGATCGTTCGTTCCGCGATGGACATACCTTCATCTGCCATGGACGCCAATTTCTCTCGCGCTTCTATCCTCGCTGACAGACGACCTTATCTGCAGTCAGTCTTCCGTGACATCATATACAACGAAGGCGAAACGGAGATTCCATACGCATATTCCCGAATCCACCTCGCCCATACGAAGTATATCGCTCACAGCTCGCGTGCTCAGTCATGTTCTACACGTATATCACTGCGAAACAAATAAACAAGCTGTATGATTCAAGTATAGTGTATCTTTATTCTTCCAGGAATTTCTCAGAAAGCAGAAAACCTCTGGCTTTCACACCACCCAAACAAGCGGGCCCACCCCCATTTTTATCTTCATGACTCCAGAACACCCGCACCCCAATCCCTCCAAAGAAGAACCTCCCAGACCCCACAGAAAAATCCCGCAGCAACATGATCCGCCCGTGAAATGCAATGCACGCACTAAGTCCGCTCTGCATTCTATTCCGTCATGCACGCCAATCCTCACCCCAATCAAAACTCCCACTCCCCCCTAGTCCACCTCACAGCTTCCCTTTCCTCATCCCTATCTAAGCTTCGCAAGCTTTCTCGTCGCAAAAGCTTATCCGCCCAAGCCGACCAACCCCAGCGCGGTCCACGCATGCGCACGCACGCATGAACGAGTAGCGTCGAGCGGGCTTATCGCCGCGGGGAGGCGAGCATGTGCGCACACATGCATTTCGGTCTCGGGCGTGCAGGAAAGAGATACCACAGCTCGGACGTTTGCTTCGAGCGAACAGACGGGAGGGGGCGCGTTGCGGGGGCGGCGAAAGGTGGATGGGATGCAAGGCGAATGAGTTTGGGGGTTGGACGCGCGATGCGGGATGATGTAAGAAAGGCGATCAGGTGCCGTGCGTGTTTGCTCTTCTCTTCGATACGATATGCGCGCTGATCTTACTAGAAATTATTTGATAAGAACGGCGGACTAGTTGCACGGCAAACGGATAGCTATTGTTTTAAGATGCAGGACAGCATTCAGATGATGCTTGGTTTCTCCGAGCTATGCTACATCCCTGAAGTATACTTCCAAGTGTCTAATAGACAGCCTCAGCAGTACCTCAACAGTACAATCATCCCAAACAACTATAGACTCGAATGATATCGGGCCCAAATGACATACGGAGAGAATGTCGCCCGCACCTCACGCCCATCGCCCAGCTACCCAAAGAAGGCCTTAGGCGGAGCCAAAACCCTTACAGTTCTGAATAGCAATACCCAACTTCACCCTCATCTTCTCCTTATCTGCATAGTCCGGCAGCCACAGCTTACCAAAACATGTGCTACTTGTAGGCAAAGACTCTATATTACCCATGAACTTTAGGATCGTGAAGTTCACGCTATCGTACCCAGTAACCGGGATGCGCCCATTCGCCGTCACGAACTCGAGAAGCTTCCTGACTTCCTCTTGACTATAGCCCTCAACGACGGACCAAAAGTCGATGATGCTCGGATGGTCTGCCGAATAGTCGCCGTCATACGTGACCACCTTCTTCAGGAGAGGTATAGAAATTGTGGGGCTACCTTCCACGAGAGCGCGGAGCGTTTCCGCCGTGAACAGCCGGAGGGATTGACGTTCAAGGCAGCTATGGAATCCTTTCCGGAATGCGTCAAGTTGAGGCCGAACGGATATCAAGATGAGCCATGTAACATAAGCTTCGACAAAATCCCCTCTGTTTTCGTTCGTGACTTCCATTGGTCCTTTATAGGAGCCGTTTAGCTGTCGCAGAGGTCGTCTCCACGCTGGATCCTGGAGATCGGGGATATCCATCTGCCACTTTTGGTTGTATCCTGGCCAGGCATTTAGACACTCACTAAAGGCCTGCATATCAACGTCGATGTTCTGGCCGTAGGCTTCGAAGCTGAAAGTAAAATCTCTCATGAAGACTGCAGCTACATCACCCTTGAATTCTAGAAGTGTTGTGAATGACTTCGCAAGTTCAGGCCATCCATCTTGAATGAGATCAACGAAGCTCTCAACCTGAACAGCAGGGCGATCGAGACTGCTTAAAAGGTCGTAGTAAAAAACTAGCGGAAAGGTGACTGGAAGAGTAATCCCATTGTACACAGCGAGAGAGAACAACACCCCCAGCATCTCGAATTTCCAAAGAGGCTCGAATGATGCAGGCTGGAACCAGATCATGCTGGTCTTTGAATCGACCGTGAACATGCCTGATTTTTTTTTTTTAGTAACGCCGTAGAATTGCAAGAGACCCGAACTCACCCTTCTCAGGCTGAAAAGCCTCACTCAATGCAAGGCGGAAGAATTCGTAGGTAACGCCACCGTGATCTAAGCCGCCTTCGCCTTCATCCTGACCAATCTTCACTTTGAGTGGTTTCAATAGCTTCCGTCTTTGCTGGCCCCAAAGCTGGTCCAATGTTTCTTTCAGGATATCCTGCCTGCTTACATCCAGGACCAGGTAGTTCATCATTGTTAAGTTCAGATGGTGCATCACACCCAGCCAATGCTGTGGCCCTCTGATAATGTAATCCCATCGATTTCGGAAATGCGTTATACCAAACGACTTTTCATATTCATTGAACATGCGATTGAAGTTAATCGTACGAAAGAAGCCAACAACCGAATCTTGGAGGAAGAAGATAGGGAATTGCATGATGTGAATGGAGTTAGGGCGCTTTCTGTACTTAATAAACTCAATAGGCGCTTGCAATCTGTCGATTCGCTCATTCAGATAAGGAATCAAAAACATGTTCGCCCGTAAATTCAACGCACATTTCGCATAGACTTTTGGGTCAGCGAAAGCAAATCCGATTGAAAACACAATGTAACTCACAGAGGCGGTCCATGAGAGTGACCGCTACCCCTACGCTGCTCCATCTATTGATCTCAACGTTACCATCCCATTGCTTCACGATAATTGTTCTCAGCCACTCCATAAAGGTTGCTGTTACGGTCCAGCCTGGATCGCCTTCGGTGTTCTTAGACGACATCATTCTCGCCCTCCTCTTAATTGCTGCCCGCTCAACCATCTTAAGGTGACTAATGAGGATGTCGAGGAAAGAGCTGGGGGCATTGATCCTGTCCAAATCCTGATCTGGGAACTGTATACTCGCAAGTATATGCTCGAAACATAATCGTGCACCAATGCCCCGAAGCAAGCGAGTAGCTAGGCGAATAGCGGGCTCGTACTCGAGTGCATCGATGATCTCAAGCCAAGAGTGAGCAAAATTGTCGGGTAAGTCTCCATGTGGAGGAGTGCCTGGCGTCACTACACCCCAGCCCCTAAGCTTGCGCACTTGGATCCATGTGTGCGGCCACCCACAAGGGACTAACGCAGTCAAGGCATGTATACAAATCATGATGATATGGACAACTTCTTTGTTAGACAAGTATCGTCCACAAATGTCTTGCGATGCAGTGCTCGATGAACTTGGCTGACGTGATGTCGGTGGTGGTATTGCATTCTTTCGTGAAGGCTTTAAACGAGGACTCTTTTGGGTATCAAGCTCAGGTGGAGACCTGAATAATGCTTCCACCGCATGCCATAGGCTGTCATAGACTAAAGCGCCGTTCCGGTGATCCCAACCTCTGAATGCGTGAGTCAGACGATGGGCGTCAAGATAAGCCAGTGGTAAATCCATCTCGTCGTCACCGTCTTCGTCGTCCCGAAAGGATCTTAGGAGGGTCTCCGGATCACTGAGGGCGAAGAACATGGATCTATCGACAAACGGAATGGTAGGCCTGGGGTGTCTGTTCTTGTCACAGTCGACGCCCGAGTCAGAATAACGAGGCAGCGCCTCGAAGTGAAGATCGGGATGCACCATGTCCTTAAATTGGTCTATTATATCACATGTCAGGTGTGAGGTGGTTGGAACCGGACCAGGCTGTGCTTGGACTGGGTTACTCATGGTGGGATTTTTGCCCCCATCGATTGTTCCATCAAACATTGCGTCCAAGGAAGACGATTTTGTTCTCTTTAGTTGTGACATCTTTCCAAAATTTTGGGGCGCGTGCCTAGCTTTGTGCGAATGATGACCATTACTCAGAATCTCAGATGCAATTTGAGTGGCGCTTGACTTAGATAGGCGTCTACTACCTCGTCTTGAGTGTGGCGGGGAGGCAGGCCCTGGAGCCACACCGGACAGTGGAGCATATTCAGATGAGACCTGTGTAGAGGCTGTTTTAGAGATTTTCCCTTGAGGGACGTCGTTGATTATTTGAGCCCGTGATCCGGGCATAGGACTATTAGTGTGCTGAGGCTCCTCACCCAAGAATTCAGCCGTAGCAGCGAAGATTCTCAATGGGTTTGGGGTTTCTTTGGAATATGCAAATATCATAGTAACAGTGTCGTACAGGTTTTGCCCAAGCGACTTCGGATCCTTTCGCGCTTGATGGCGAGCAGCAACAGCTTCATTGACGTGGTCTGGCGCATCTTCTACTTGTGGCTCTCCACCGCTCACACAAACCGAAAATGGGTGAACAACAGTATTCTTGATTTCGAACAAGTTAGGATCGATGTTCAGTGGGTGAGGACAGAGGCGACGGTATGGATGTTCTTGGCTCGCAAGATAGTAGGCCAGAGCGCGTGCGGTGAGCTGGGTCGGCGGTCGAAACGGTCGGGATACCAGACGCTTCTGGCAAGACAGGCAGGTGAGCGTGGTGCAGTTGGTGTTCGTACAACCATACAGGATCTGGGACATATAGCTGTAGGGGTCAGCGCGTGTATCCCAAGGAACCCAGGCAACATAATACTAACCGCCTAGCCACATGTTGAAAACGCAGCTCTCGCACAGCCCGGGCGCATTCCAGCAGCCGAGGAGCCTCAGTGGCAGTTATGTTGACAACATTATCCAGCTGGCGCTCCTCTTGTAAAGCCGTCATGTCATGGGCGGCAGAGACAGGTGTTGCAGCTGCGAAGGAGGACTGACTGTGCGACGCGTGCCTAGGGTGTTTAAGGGCAGACACACAGTGAACGGTCCATGGTGTTAAGTAGGAGCTGCCATCAGTAGGGCTGAGCACGAGCAGGGTCTATCGGCGTCTCCGCCTTACTTTCTACCGATGCCAAGAACAACCATCTCACCTCCGCTAATATTACGTCGCATGCAACCTTGATTAGAATCACCTATGCCACTGGTTGTTTCCAAGGTAGCCGTACACATATATTATCATATACGGGTACAGTCGAGCAATTATCATCATCTAGGCAGGCATGCAGTCCATTTCTTTCTCTTATCGATGACATCATCATTGGCTATTTCTAAGT